>Ga0180432_10000994_pt1 | contig 45521 bp, 39 predicted proteins | sample SS_ome_10_FD_132414 | JGI IMG/M metagenome (GOLD analysis project Ga0180432, IMG submission 132414) | Hypersaline lake sediment archaeal communities from the Salton Sea, California, USA - SS_1_MS_2 metaG | ecosystem: Environmental > Aquatic > Non-marine Saline and Alkaline > Hypersaline >...
TGGGCGTAAGCGTCGCCTTCCCCTGCCGCAACGTGGTCTTCGAGCTTGAATACAGCTGCAACCTTAACTGTGAGATGTGCCCGTACAGAAAAGAGGTCTCTCTTACCCGGCCGAGCGGCACCGATCTGAAGCCCCTGGACAAGGATGAGGTCATCAGGCTTCTGGGGCGGTTCCCCAAAGGCAGTAATATGACTTTCACCGGCGGGGAACCGTTCCTGAAAGAGGGTATCCTTGAGATATTGAACGCGGCCGCAGGGTCGCACAATGTGACAATAGCGACGAACGGTACGCTGATCACTGAAGATATCGCCGGGAAAATGGTCCGGTGGGGCGTAAAACTTATCGGCCTGTCGCTGGACGGCCCGGAAAATATCCATAATGACATCAGGAAGGATCCGCAGGCGTTCGGTAAGCTCGTGAACGCGGTTGAACTTATCAATGAGCAGAAAAAAAAGCGGGGCGCGGAATACCCGAGGGTGAACTTCAACGGCGTGATATTGAGAAAGAACTTCGATTCCCTGTATAAGAACATAGAGCTGGCTAAGGCCCTGGGGGTGAATTCCCACTCTTTTCAGATATTTGATCCGTCATGGAGCAGGTCCGGCTGGCGTTTGAGCGATGAGATCAATACCGGCGAAAAAGTGATCGAACAGGTCGAGACAATAAACAGGGAAGAATTAAAAAAGGCCCTGGAACGGTTGATGCACGCGGCGAAGGAACTGGATATCAGCGTCAATATCATGCCCCCGCTTACTATAGAGGAAATAGCCGACTATTATGACAGGAGGTTCGATATCGGCAGGTGGCATTGTTTTTTTCCCTGGAGCACGATGCGGATCTCGCCTTATGGCGAGGTTTTCCCGTGTTTGAACTTCAAGATAGGTAATATAAGGCAGCAAAGCCCGGCTGAGTTGTGGAACGGCCCCGGTTACGGGAGATTCAGGAAGGGACTGAAGAAAGCGACGCTGTTCGAGAGCTGCGTCGGCTGTTGCAAGATGATCCGTGAGGAAAGTGCATGAGTTTTCTTGAATTTATACGGCACGTTGTGAAGCAGATAGTCGAGAGCGTCGAGTATATGCTGCTGAGCGTTACTCTGCTCAGGGGGAAAAGACACGTCCGGGCCGTGGAACCGAATGAAGTGCGCCCAAAAAAAATACTGATCGTCCAGATGAATTCTATAGGGGATGTTCTAATGATGACCCCGGCTTTGAGAGCTTTAAAGCGGTGTTTCGGAGATAGCACGATAGATGTGCTGGTGCAGCCTTTCGCGGCGGACCTTTTGCGGGAAGATCCGGATATTAACGGGGTTTATTCCTGCGGCTGGGCGTTCTGGAGAGGCCGTTTCACACAACCAGCGGCTTTCAATAGATCAGCGAGAACGGTCAAAGCGCTCAAAAGCGCCCGGTATGATCTCTGTGTGCACTTTGGCCGGAATTTCGAAACGGTCGTGAACGCTTTGCTTGCCGAGGCGGCGGTCACGGTCGGGTTCCGGCAGACCGTCAAAAGGGGCATATTCAGAAGGAACGCTGAAGATCTTTATGACATAGCCGTCGATACGGATGAAAAACATATCGCGAGACAGGCCCTTCAACTGGTAAAGTTTCTTGGATGCGAAGGCGCGGCCGAAAAAGAAGAACTTTTTATCTCCGTTGAAAAAACGAAAGGGACGGAAGCCTTCCTCAGGGAGAACGGCCTGGGCGAAGGGGATTTCGCGGTCATGCACCCCGGAGCTAAGTGGCCCCCGAAACGGTGGCCTAAGGGCAGTTTTGCCCGGCTGGTGAAGTTGATATTCGACGAGAAGGGCATGAAGACGGTGCTTATCGGCAGCGCTTCCGACAAAGAGCTTTTGCGGAAGATAAAGGAGGAAAGCGGTATTCCCGATACGGTGATAGCCGGAGATCTCGATCTGGCGGCGGCCGCCGCGGTGATACGGAAAGCGTGTGTTTTCGTGGGTAACGATTCGGGGCCGGCGCACATGGCCGCTGCCCTGGGTACGGATACCGTAGTGCTTTTTGGCCCGACGGATCCCGAGGCCTGCCGTCCTTTAGGGGGGGGAGTGAAGATATTTCACTATAAGGTCCCATGCTGGCCGTGTATGATGTATTACAGGAGGGACAGGTGTGAGGCCGGATCTAATGTCTGCCTCCAGAACATCAGCGCCGGGGACGTATATGAAACCGTCGGCCGGATCATAGAAAGGAAAGGACATGGTGGATAAGACCGCGCTTGTCGTGGACGCGGCGCCCGGTGTATACGAGAAGGTGTTAAGCCTGCTTGAAGGCGAGACTCCCGGCAGGGCGCTTGACGCCCCGGCGGGTGAAGGGGCGTTCAGCCTGGAACTGGCCGAACGAGGGTACGAGGTCAAAGCCGCGGACTTGAACCGGGAAAAGTTCAAAGCGGAAGGCATCGCCTGTGACCTGGTCGACCTGAACAAGACCCTTCCTTATGAAGACGCCTTTTTTGACGCGGTAATATGCATAGAAGGGATAGAGCACCTTGAGAACCCGCACCATCTGGTAAGGGAGTTCAGGAGGGTCCTTAAAAGCGGAGGCACGTTGATGCTGACGACGCCTAACATATTGAACGTATACTCCAGGTTGAGGTTCCTGCTGTTCGGCTCCGCCGACAGGCTTCACAGCGAGATGGACTCGTTCAAAGGCAACCTGTACCAGCTCTTGAGGAGGCACATAAACCCGGTGGGGTATCCCGAACTGAAATATATCCTCGAGCAGAACGGGTTCGGGGTAGAGAAAATAGCGACCAACGCGAGCGTGGTCTCATACAGGGGAGGCAGGTTCGTCCTGAGGTTGTTCCTGCCCGCGGTATTCCTGATGCTGGGCGGCCTGGTCAGGCTGGTGGCCGGCAGTTTCAGGAAGAAAGATTCTTTATCGGGGGTATTGTATTCTCCTGAACTGCTTTACGGGGAAACGTTGATCCTGAAAACGAGGAAAAGGTGATCAAAAGATGAGTACGTTACCGAAGATATCGGTGATCATTGTCGCTAGAAATGAAGAAAAGAACATGAAGGAATGTCTTGAGAGCGTGAAATGGGCCGACGAGATCGTCGTCGTCGACGACATGAGCACGGACAGGACTCTCGAGATATGCGAAGGATACCCGAACGTAAAGGTCTTTCGCAGGGAGATGGAAGGGCTGGGCCCGCAGAAAAATTTCGCCCTGAGCAAGGCGAGCGGGGAGTGGATACTGTCTCTGGACGCGGATGAAAGGGTCACCCCGGAGTTGAGAGAGGAGATACTGCGGAAAGTGCCCGGAAGCGGGAACGACGGGTATTCCCTGAAGCTGAAGCACCTGATCTTCGGCGCGTGGGTGTTGGACTATACCCCTAAGGCGGTGCGGCTCTTCAGAAAGGGCAAAGGCAGGTTTTCCGGGAAAAAGGTGCATGAATCGGTGGTCCTTGACGGGAAGGCCGGTGTCCTGGAAGGCCTGATGATACACAGGTCTTCCCACCAGGAGAACATCGCGAATTATATCGAGGTTTACGTTAACAGGTATTCTTCCTATACGGCGGAAGACCTGTACGAGATGGGCAGGAGAGTTACCTTAGGGAACGGCCTCTTCTGTTTTGTGTTGAAACCGTTCTTTATCTTTATCCAGAAGTACTTTTTCAAGAGAGGTTTTCGCGACGGTTTGCGGGGATTCCTTCTGAGCGTTTTCGCCTCTTTTACTTATTTCGCAAGTTATGCCAAGCTCTGGGAGAAGCAAAAAAGTGAAAAGCATTGATACGAGGATAAAAATATTCCTGACCGCATGGCTCGTGTACCTGCTTTTCATATACGTGAAGCCCGAATCCATGTCCGCGCAGCTTTTGGACCTCGCCATGTCCATCGTCGATACGGGGAGCGTATACATGCGTTACGCGACGGATTTTGAGGTTTCGCTCGTCGACGGCCGTTATGTTTCCGGACAGTTCCCGGGCGCGAGCATAGCGGTGGTACCCTTATATTTCGTTATCAAACCGTTCATGGGAGACGTCGCGGGGGCATCGCGGCTGGTCGTCCTGAACGTTTTGTCGACTATCTCTCTGGCCTCCGTCGCGGGGGCGTTAGTGGTGGTCGTGTTCTATTCATTCCTGCGCCGACTCGACGTCAGGGAAAGGGACAGGCTTACCCTTACGTTCTTCCTTGCTTTCGGGACGATGGTCTTCAATTATTCAACTTCTTTTTATAAGTCCACGTTGGCGCTCTTGTACGTTTTCGCGGCATTTTTCCTTCTTTTTCGCGTGCGGCTCGGGGAAAGAGCGGGAAGAGGCGTGTTTTTCTGGACAGGTTTCCTGCTGACGGCGGCCGTGGCGACCAACCCGGCGTCGTGTTATATCAGCGCGGTTATTTTCGCGTACGGTATCTACGTGGGTGGGATAAAGAAGGTCCCGGCGTTTCTGGCGGGCGCCGTGATCCCCTTGGGGGCGTTCATGCTGTACCGGTGGACCGTATTCGGATCCTTCTTCACGAGCACGTATTCGCACCGGGCAGGAGATTATCCGAACATGATGACCTATCCGCGGTGGCAGAACTTTATTCACCTGTTTTTCAGCCTGAGAGAGGGATTTTTTATCTATATGCCGGTGATGATCCTTTCTTTATGGGGCATCGCGGAGGCGTCCGGGAAAAAGCGATTTATGCCGGAAGTCACGGTTATAGTTTTGATCTTTCTTCTTACGGGTCTTGTGTTTTCGGGATATGTAAGAAAATACGATCCTTTGATGGTCGCCAACCCCCACGACCAGAGTATAGTTATCCGCTATATGCTTTCGCTGTGCCCGTTCATGATGATACCTCTGGCGTTCGTAGTAAGCAGGGTGAACAGGTATGTGCTGTATTTTCTGGGGGGACTGGGTGTATTCTTTTCATACCTGGGCGCACAGGCCGGTGTTATACCTTATGCCGGGGGGTGGCAGCCTGTTTACGCGGTCAAGGTCTTTATAAGCGGTTTCGGCATGCCGACGCTGTTCTCGGACGTTCTGCCCGGGATATCAGGGGTCGAGACATTACATACGTATCTGGCCCGGCCCGATGTGCACTTGAAAGAGATCCTTTCCGAAGGTAACCGGCAGCTCTTGATGGGGCTGGTAGGGCGCCAGATGGTATTTTTCGTTTTTTTTGTTGTCGCGGCATTCTGCCTGGCCGTGATCATCAGGGGGCTTTGGAAGAGTGTTCCGGGGGATCAGAAAGTATGATCGCGCACACGGTAAAGTTCATACAGGAAAAGAGATGGCAGCTGTTCTTTTTGCTGGCGCTTTGCGTCCTGGTGTACTGGAAAGGGCTTCATTATTATTTTGTTGACGATGACTGGGGGTGGCTCAAGTTCTCGTCGATCACGGACAACTGTTTTAAATATTTCAACCCGTTCTACAAGCCCCTCTTGGCGCGGACTAAATTCTTCAGGCCCGTGCCGTTGATGTTCGTCTGCGGCATTTATCACGCGTACAAGATGAACCCGTTCCCGTACCACCTCTTTATGCTGGTCTTCCACCTGTTCAATGTCGCCCTATTGTATAATTTCGTCCACATGATATCAAAGCATAAGACGTACGCTTTTGTAGCCAGCCTTATATTCGCGTTCCATTTCGAGAATTTCATGGGAGTGTTATGGCTGGGGAATGTACATTCGATGCTGAACGTCTTTTTCATATTTTTGGCGCTTACAGCGTGGTACCGGTTCCTGGGATCCGGGAATAAACTGTTCTACGGGGGCGCCCTGGCATCGTTCACGCTGGCTATATTTTCCAAGGAACTGTCCATTTATTTTCTCAGCGTGATCATGTTCTCCGTGGACCTGATATTTGCCCGGAAGATACGGCCGGGGACGTTCCGCGAGCTCCTCTCTTGGAGGTTCTGGAGGAAATACGCCCCCTTCGGCCTGGCTATAGTTTTCTATCTGGTGAATTACGCGATCTACAGGTACCCCTTTACGTATTCATACGGGTACGGGTTCCATTTTAACGGGATAGACCAGGTGGCCATAATATTGAGGATGCTCCAGCTGATGCTGATAGGCACGTATTCCCCGACACTGCTGAAAGCCTTTATTGGCGCGGCTTTTGCGGTATTCCTCGTATTCGCGCTGTTCATGGACCGTGATCTTAATAGGACAAAGGACCGGCTTATCTGGCTCGGCGGTATATGGCTGATAGCCCCAACGCTTTTGATATCTGTTTATTCCAAAGAGAGGCTGCATTACTGTTATCTCATGTCGATAGGGCTGGGTCTTGTCGCCTCGGGCCTTGTGTCGCAGGTCTTCCTGAAAAAAAAGGGTCTCTTGCGGGTGTTAGCGGCTGTCCTGCTGGGCGTTCTGGTGTTATATTGGGCGATTGACATGAACCACAGTGCCGCGCAACGGATCAGCGGCGAATGGTACAGGAGCCTGATAGCACAAGTGCACTCTTATCTTCCCGATGTGTCCGAAGACGAAAAGATGATGTTCGTGCCGGAAAAAAGAGGAGCCCGGTTCACTTACGCCAGGCTGACAGGTGTTGTATACCCGCTTGAGGTCAGTTACGGGAAGGAACTGGATATCGAGATCTGTTTCAGGGAAGAACTGGACAAGGATCCCGGAAGGATGGAAGGGTTCACCGTCTTTAAAGTCGACAGCGACATAAAGAGAGAATATATCAAGATAGAGCCGTATCGAAGGATAAAGGATAAAGGATAAAGGTTATGGGGGCGGAGCCGGAAAAAATAAGCATAGTCATACCCGTTTTCAACGAAGGCGTTCATATCGAAAAGTTCCTGGGGGACCTTTTCCGGTCGTTCGCGGAAAAAGAAAGACCTGAGGTCATCGTCGTGGACGACGGGTCCACCGACGATACTCCGGAGCGCCTTGAAAAGTACGGCATGGAAACGATCCGTCATGAAAGAAGAAGCGGTTACGGCGCTTCCCTGAAAAGCGGCATTCGCCGCGCCACAGGTGAATATATATGCATAATCGACGCCGACAACACCTATTCGGCAGACGACATATTGCCGATCTCTTCCGAAGTGGCCGGTTATGATATGGTCGTGGGCGACAGGCAAGACGATGACGAGAGGCCGAAAGACCACCTCCTCGCGAAAAAGTCGGTGGAGAAGATACTTTCGAACATCTCCGGGGTCCGGGTCGAGGACCTGAATTCGGGCCTGAGGATAATGCGAAAAGATATACTGGTGAAATATCTCGACTCTCTGCCGAATGGTTTTTCGTTCACTTCGTCACTGACGCTCATAATGCTCCTGAAGAAGTACAGGATAAAATATATTCCCATCCGGTACGAAAGGCGTGAAAAGGGTACGAAGGTCAGGAGGGTAATGTTCGTGGCGGCTTTTGTGTCGGGATATTTAAAGATACTCTGCCGTTATTTTACCGGCAGGCTTTAAGAGAGGAGAAACAGGATATGATCTTTTTTTACGGCATCCAGATCAATATATGGCTGGTCATCGGCTTTTTAGGGCAGAGCTGCTTCTTCCTGAGATTCCTTATCCAGTGGATAGTCTCGGAGAAAAGAAAAAAGTCGACCATACCCGTTGTTTTCTGGTATCTTAGTTTTGCGGGCGCGTTCTCCGTGCTCGTTTACGCGATATACCGGAAAGACCCGGTGTTTATAGTAGGGCAGAGCATGGGGTTGATGGTCTACAGCAGGAACCTGTGGTTCATATATTCCAGGAAAAGAGCGGCGGTAGGGGGATAACGGGGGAGACCGATGAGGGTTTTGTATATTGCGAACAGGGCGGAGATCTTAAGCGGCGGGCAGATCAGCCTGCTCGAGTTCCTGGCGGGGATCGACAAAAGCAGGTTCGATCCGGTCGTCCTGTGCCCGGGAAAGGGGAGTCTCGCCGAGGGTTTAAGCGCTCTCGGTATCCCCGTGCGTTCTTGGGACATGCCCACCGTGAAGACGTTCAACATGAGCAGGATCCCGAAAAAGATCAGGGAACTGAGATCCATAATAAAGGAGACAGAGGCTTCGATAGTACATACCAACGGCAGCAGGGCCCAGTTCTATTCGTCGTTCGCGGTAAGGGGCACCGGTTGCGGCCTGGTGTGGAACGTGAGGGAATCGCTCCGGGATATCCCTTATTATGACCGGTTGTTGGCCGGCCCTTGCGACAGGATTATATGCGTTTCCAGGGCCGTAAGGGACAGGCGTTTCGGACGGTTCGCCTCGTCGGACCCGAAAATACAGGTGATATATAACGGGGTGGATACGCGCAAATTCGCCAAAGACCCCGAAGCGGGCCGGCGCGTGCGGGACGAATTAGGGATCGGTAAAGATAAAGTGCTTTTAGGTACTATCGGGATGATAATACCCCGCAAAGGACATGAATTTCTTTTCAGGTCGTTGAAGCAGGCCCTGAAAACAAATCCGGACCTGGTCCTCCTGGTCGCGGGGAAAACGCTGGAAGGGCCTTATACCTGCCGGTTCAAAGAGATGATATACGAGCTGAAGCTGGAGAACAACGTGATGTTCACCGACTCGCGCGAGGATATAAAGGATATCCTGTCGGCCCTTGATGTTTTCATATTGTCATCCAAAAGCGAAGGGTTCAGCAGGGTGCTGCTGGAAGCCATGGCCTGTTCGCTGCCTATAATCGCCACGGATGTCGAAGGGAATAACGAGGCGATCGAGGACGGGGTATCCGGCCGGCTTGTGCCGTATGGCGACATAGACAGCATGGTCCTGGCGATAGAGGGTTTTATGGTGAACCGTCAGAACGCCGAAAACCTGGGGAAGAACGCCAAAAAAAGGGCGGGGGAATTTTTCAGTATCGACAGCCACGTATCCCAGGTGCAGGACCTGTACGGGGAAATAGTAAAAAGCAGAAAGCCGGGAGTTTGATGAAGATCGGCATTGACGTCAGAGAGTTCAAGAAGGATACGTATACCGGGATAAGGAGTATACTCGGCAACGTTATGGGCCGTTCGGCGAAGATGGGAGGCAACGAATTCGTTTACTTCTGCGACCGGGACACCGATCTTCCGGCCCTTCCCGAAGAAGGTAAGAAGGTGGTCATCGCAGGGGATAATACCTTTTTCTGGGATCAGTCGCGCCTTCCGCTGGCGCTTTCAAGGGAAAAAGTGGACCTGTTCTTCTCGCCTTACATCAAGACGCCCCTGTGGAGGGTGTGCCCGTACGTGAGCACTATATGCGACGTTATCCCGCTCGAGGTCCCCAAGCGCAAAGGGTTGGGCGCACTTTTGGAAAAAGCTTACTTTTACGCGTATTCTTTCCTGTGCGGCCGGCGGGCGGTAAAGGTGATAACGCTTTCGGAGAACTCCCGGGAAAGGATATCGGATACATTCGGTATAGGAAAAGAGAAGATAGAGGTCGTCTACCCCTCGGTAGAGGCGCGCGCCGGACAGGCGGAGCCGGATGACAAGGCGAAGGAGCTTATCGACAGGTATAGTTTGGAGAGGCCTTTCTTACTGTATGTAGGTAATTTTAAACCGCATAAGAACCTGCGTAATCTTATTGCCGCTTACGATCTTTTGCCGGGAGGAGTGCAAGACCGGTACCGCCTCATGCTTGTGGGAGGTTCCGAAAAGGAGATGGAGGGGATAGAAGCGGTTATAAAAGAACACGGACTTTCGGGAAAGGTTACGCCCGTTGTCAACATCGGCCATGACGATGTCCGGGTATTTTACAGGCACGCTTCGGCCTTTGTCTTTCCTTCTCTGGCGGAGGGGTTCGGTATTCCCCCGGTAGAGGCGATGGCTTACGGGGTGCCGGTGGCGTCTTCGCGCCTGGCGCCCATGACCGAAGTGCTGGGTGAGGCGGCGCTTTTTTTTGATCCGCGTGACCCCGGGGACATCTCCGCCAAAGTGTCCAGGCTGCTCACGGAAGAGGGCTTGCGGAAAGAATACGCCGCACGGGGACGGGAGCGCGCTTTGTTGTTCGATCCCGACAGGATCTCGCGAAAGATGATGGATGTCCTGGAAAACGCCGGCCTGGAGAAGACCCTTTGCGTGAGCAGCGAATTCCCGCCGGTCAGGGGAGGTATAAGCACGTTTTTGTTCAATCTTTGGAACAGGCTGCCGAAAAGGGATATTGTCATCTTGACCGCGCGCCCGGCCGGGGAAGATATTTATCCGGATGAGGGAATGGATATCGTTAGGGAGGCGTATCCCCTGGGGAAGGGTATCTTCTCAAGGGCTGTACGGTCGATACTGCTGGTGTGGCATGTTTTGCGCCAGTGCCGGGCAAGGAATATCCGGCGCGTTCATTGCGCGCAAGTCCTTTCTGCGGGATCGGCGGGACTCCTCCTGAAATGGCTCAAAGGCACGCCGTACGTGGTTTACGCGTATTCGGCGGACATCCTCGAGTTCAGCAGAGGTTTTTTTACGGATTGGATGATGAGAAAGATATTTGCCGGCAGCGAGCGTGTCATAGCGAGCAGTATTTTTGCGAAGTCGCTTATTGTCGGGCATAAACTGGCCGGTGAAGACAAGATAAGCGTTATCGCCCCGGGGGTGGATACCGCAGAATACGATCCCGGCAAGGGGGCCGGCCGGATCAGGGAGACATACGGTATACCGGCTGAAAGCAAAATGCTTCTTACGGTAGCGCGTCTGGCGGTCCGCAAAGGCCATGATAAGGTCATAGAAGCTTTGCCGGCCGTGGTAGAAGCTTATCCGGATGTCGTTTACGTCATAGTCGGGGAAGGCGGGACCGGGCCCGGACTTGCTGAGCGGGTAAGGGAAAAGGGGCTCGAGAAGAACGTGATATTTACCGGTGAAGTATCCGCGGAGCAGCTGGTATTCTTCTATAACGCGTGTGACATATTTATCCTTACCCCGCGCTATATAAAGGAAGAGGGTGACGTCGAGGGATTTGGTATAGTGTTCATAGAAGCGGGGGCGTGCGGCAAACCCGTAATAGCCGGCAGGAGCGGTGGAGTGTCTGAAGCGGTTGTTGACGGGGTGACCGGTATCCTCGTGGACCCGGAAAATACGGATCGGATCAGGGATGCCATGCTGACCTTGCTCGGGGACGCAAGTTTAGCTCGAAAAATGGGCACGAACGGGCTTACCAGGGCCCGGGAAGAATTCGGATGGAAGAACCGGGCGCGGGAACTGGAAAAATACATATAAAGGGCCATGAAGCGGTATAAGATCTTACATGCGATAACGCGTTTAGATAAGGGCGGTTCCTCCGTGAACACGCTGCTCAGCGCTATCGGCCTCGCGGAAAAGGGATATGAAGTGGATCTTTTATCCGGCCGGACGATGGAACCGGATAATGATCTTATCGAACGGGCCGGGAGTTCGGGGGTGCGTTTTATTTACGAGGAACGCCTGGTCAGGGATATACATCCCGTAAAGGATATCACCGCGTTTTTCAGGGTGCTGGGCTTTCTGCGCAGGAACCGGTACGATATCGTGCACGCCCATTCGTCGAAAGCGGGGCTCATCTGCCGGATGGCCGCGAAATGCGCGGGAGTAAAAAATACAGTGTACACCCCCCATGGCCACGTGTTCTACGGGTATTTCGGCAGGGAACTTTCCCGGATGGTGGTCTTCGCCGAGGCGCTGCTGGCCCATATAACGGACAGGACGATCGGGCTTACTCCCGCCGAGTGTGACGAGTGGCTCCGTTTCGGGATAGGAAAAAAAGATATGTACGAAGCCATACCCAGCGGTATAGAGTTCGACCGGCTGGAACTCGAGGCGGAGAAAGGGAAAGACTGGAGGAAGGAGCTCGGGATCCCCCGGGAAGCCCCGTTTATCGGGTCCACAGGCAGGTTCGCCGAGGTGAAAGGCTATAAATATTTTATAAGAGCGGCCGCGGAACAGGTAAAAAAACACCCGGATACACATTTTCTGCTGGCAGGCGACGGGCCCCTCCGCGGTGAATTCGAAAAGATTATCAAAACCAGCGGGATCGAAAAGAATTTCCACATCATAGATTGGCAGGAGAACGCGGGGTCTGTTATAAAAGCGTTCGATGTTTTCGTGCTTTCCTCTCTTAACGAAGGGATGGGGAGGGCCCTGATAGAGGCGATGTTCCTCTGTAAGCCCGTTATAGCCACGCGTGTGGGAGGTGTGCCTTCGGTGGTATCGAAGGATACGGGGGCGCTTGTTGAGCCCGCCTCGTCTCAGGCCCTGGCGGCGGCCATGGACAGGCTGCTTAGTGACCGGGGTAAACTGGAGGAGATGGGAAGGAAAGCCAGAGAGAGGGCGCTTGCCGGTTATTCGGCGGGCGAGATGGTGAACAGGCTTGACAAACTGTACAGGGAACTGTTAGAAAATAATAAGTAACAAGGACAAAGGATAAAGGAAAAAGTAACAAGTAAGCAGGGTATAGGTGGATATTCGATGTGCTATATACGATATGCGAAATACGATATACTGGTTGCAAAACAAAAACCCTTAATTCTTAATACTTGATACTTTTTACTCGAAACGGATCGTTTACATGAAGATAGCTATACACCAGCCGCAGTATCTCCCATGGACGGGATATTTCGATAAGATGGACCGGGCGGACGTCTTTGTCCTTCTGGACGATGTCCAGTACAAGAAGAACGAGTGGCAGAACCGTAACCGCATCCGTAATGCCGAAGGCTGGCAATGGATCACGGTCCCCGTCCTGTACGAGTTCGGCCAGAAAATAAACGAGGTCAGGATCAATAATAAAGAGAACTGGAGGGAGAAGCACCTTAAAAGTCTCGAGGTCAACTACTCCCAGGCCGCCCATTTTGATGAATATATCCTTTTTTTCAGGAAGCACTACGCTTGTGAATGGGAGAAGCTGGTCGATATAAACGTCCGTTTTATCGAATACCTGGCGGACACGATGGGTATAACGACGGAGATCGTGAGGAGTTCTTCGCTGGGCATAGGCACTGAAAAGACCCGGCGGCTGATCGATATATGCAAAGCGGTGGGTGCTGACGAGTACCTTTCCGGGGCGGGAGGGGGCGACTACCTCGAGGAAGAAAAGTTCGCCGGTGAAGGCATCAGGCTTGAATACCAGAAATATGAACAGAAACCCTATGAGCAGGTGTATAATGGATTTTGTCCGGACCTTTCGGCCGCGGACCTTTTATTCTGTTGCGGGAAAGACAGTATCAATATAATAAGGGAAGGGAGAAAAGAATGAATATCCTCGCGATCGGCGCTCATCCTGACGATATAGAATACGGGTGCGGAGGCACGCTCCTGAAGATGTCTTCGCAGGAACAGGTACGCCTTTTCTATTTCATAGCGACCAAAGGGGAACTCAGCGGCGGGGCCAGCGTTAGAGAGAAAGAACAGGAAGAGGCCGCCCGCCTTCTGAAAGTGGAGAAGATATACTGGGGCGGCTTCAAGGACGCCAACTTTTCCGTCGGCAGGGACCTGATAGGCAAGCTTGAGGAAGTGATATCCGAGATACGCCCCGAGGTCATCTTCGTGAATTATCCCCAGGACACCCACCAGGACCACAGGTACCTGGCGGACTGCACCGTGGTAGCTTCCCGTTACTGCAAGAAAGTCGTTTATTACGAGGACTACACGTCCGTTAATTATGAACCCGATATCTTCGTTGACATAAGCGACGTCCTGGGGGAAAAGGTAAAGCTTCTCGAGTGCCACAAGTCGCAGATCGAAAGGGTGTACCCGACGGGGCTCGACATCGTGGAGAGCACAAGGGCCGTCGCGAGTTTCCGCGGGTTCCAGGCCAAGGTCAAATACGCCGAGGGCTTCAAGGCCCTGAGATATCTGCTGGATACAATATGATGACAAGTTGCCTTGAAGAGAGAAGGGTGCTCCCGTACAGGGAGGATCCACACCGGGCGGAGGGGCCCTGGTAGGGAGCACCCTTCTCTCTTTAAGAGAACATGAAAGGCGAGGCATGATCCCGCATTCAAGACCAACGCTGGGTGAGGAAGAGGCGCAGGCCGCAGCGGAGGTAATACGCTCGGGCCATATAGCCCAGGGAGAAAAGGTAAAAGAGTTCGAGGGGAAATTGGCGCGGTTCATCGGCGTGAAAGGCGCGGTATGCGTCAATTCCGGCACATCCGCCCTGCATCTGGGCCTTATTGCCATGGGGATCGGTCCCGAAGATATCGTGCTCCTTCCTTCGTTCGTCTGCAGCGCTCCGCTGAACGCCATATACCATACGCTGGCCGAGCCCCGTCTTTGCGACATAGAACCCGAAAGCTTCAATATCTCCCTGGAAAGCGTAGAAGATAACAGGACTGAGGAGACAAAAGCTGTAATAGTCCCCCATATGTTCGGGGCTCCGGCGGATCTGCAGAAAATAGAGGAGACAGGCATCCCCGTGATAGAAGATTGCGCTCATTCCGTCGGCGCCGCCTACGGCGACAGAAAAGTCGGCAGTGTGGGACGTTTCAGCATACTGTCTTTTTATGCCAACAAGATGCTGGCATGCGGCGAGGGAGGGGCGCTCCTTTCCGATGACGAGGAGATACTTTCCAGGGCGAGGGACCTCAGGGATTATGACGAAAAAGAAGCGTACAGGGTCCGTTACAATTACAAGATGACCGACATACAGGCGGCAGTGGGCCTGGTACAGCTTGAGAAGCTCCCCGGGATGATAGAGAAAAGGAAGGGAATAGCCTCCCGTTATAACGAGGCTTTCAAGGATCTGGACGTCGTATTGCCTAAGGCGGAGTTCGACCATGTATATTACAGGTACGTTATCAGGACCGGTAAGGACGTACAGGACATTATCAGGGCCGGGCAGGAAAAAGGGGTGACTTTTGCCAGGCCCGTATATAGACCCTTACACCGCTATCTTGAGCTCAGGTCAGGTTTCCGTAATGCCGACGAGGCCTATTCTTCGGCTTTATCCATTCCTATCTACCCGTCCCTCAGCGGGGAAGAGCAGGAAAAGGTCATCGATGCGGTCCACCTGCTTTCCAAATGAAATCATATTTGTTATAATAATCATACAGCGGATATATGTTAAATTTCTCATATTGCCATGAAACGATCCCAGGAACTCAGACTTGACGCTAAGAACAAAAAGCTTTTCTTCGGAAGTGGGAACTGTGATGAAGTGCGCCATCTGTGCGAGGCGATATGCTGCAGGACGTATGACGTGAACATCAGCGAAGAAGAATACCGCTCCGGCAGATACAAGGCCAGACCGACGTGCAGATTGACCGGGAGGGATTGCGAAAGCAAAGATTCGAATTGCATCAACAGAGAGTTCTGGATGTATAGGAAGGCAGATAGATCCTGCGTCTATCTAACCGGAGACAATAAATGCTCTATATATGAATGGAGACCGGAAGCGTGCAGGGAGTTTCATTGCGTGGACGGGTGGGTAATATCCCATGCATGCCTTTCAACGAACAAGGAAAGCGTAAAGGCGCGAAAGGACATTCTTGACGAACATATACTTAAAATAATGAAAGATGACATGAAGTTCAGTCCTAACCCTCTCGTCCGGCCCAAAGCGTTGTTCTATTCAAAAGATAAAAAAGAAATACACTTTGCGATAGATATCGCGAATAAATGCGGCCTGTCGACCTCCCGCCGCGAAGCCGTCACCTCGGCGCTTGATGGGAATATGCTGTTGGAACTTTTTGGTCTTTTTGACGGGAATAGAGATCTGGGATCCGTCAGAAAGGAGTTTAACGACAGGTTCGGCCAAGTATTGTCCAGAGAGGACCTTTACCGTATTGTATGGCTTTTCAATACCGAGAAATTGATAGTTTTCACGCATTGTGCGCTGGTGTTCGGAGATAAGCAGTGATCTCTAAGATGATACCTTTTCCCACTACTGTAGACCTGGCTCTTACCGGCAGGTGCAATCTGAGATGCAAACATTGCAACGCTTCCGATGCCTGGGAGTTGGAGAGCGAACTGTCTTTTGATGAGATAATAGGGGTTCTCGATCAGATCAGGAAGGAGAAGGTCTTCAATCTGAACCTTTTTGGAGGAGAGCCGTTCTGTTATCCTGAGATCCACGAGATCCTGGAAGCGCTCAACAGTTATCCGATAAGGATCACTATCCTCACCAACGGCACGCTTATTGACAAGAAAGCCGTTGAGTCGGTCAAAAAGATGAGGTTCCTGGCCGCTGTACAGGTGAGCGTTGATGGTTCGAACCCTTCCGTGCATGACTGGCAAAGAGGAGAGGGATCGTTCGACAAGGCAATGAACGGGGTCAGGCTGCTCATGGAAGAGGGCTTGCCGGTGAACTTAAAGGCCATTATCAACAGGCACAATATCGATGATATGGAGAATATGATCCGTATGGCAATGGGCCTGGGCCTCGGCGGCATGGATTTCGGTGATGCCGTAGAGTGCGGCAGGGCCGCGGTATACGCTAACGAACTTGTTTTCGAAGGCGAGACGCACCGGAAGATGATGGAGACCATGTTCCGTCTGAAAAAAAAGTATCCGCGCTTTAACCTGGGCGGGACGCTGGGGCAAAAGGTAAGTATGCTCTGTGACTTTTACGCGAATGGCCGGGGTAAGGGCGCCAGGGGGACGTTTTCAACCTGCCCCGCGGGATTCAGCATGCTTTCGATACGGTCCGACGGGAAGGTGGTCCCTTGTTCCGCTTTCTGGACGCTTGTCTGCGGTGATCTTGGAGAACGGTCCCTGAAGGATATATGGGAGAATTCGCAGGTCCTGAACGAGATACGGGCCCTTGCGGATGAGGCTCTTGATAAATATAAGAAAGAATGCGCTGATTGCGATTATCTCACCTACTGTAACGGGGGATGCCGGGCGGCCGCTTATTATTCCGCCGGGGGGGATTTAAGAGGCATCAATATGTCGACCTGTCTCGTATTTTCGGATCTGTACGGTTTCAGGGTGGAAAAGGATACCGCTTTATCGGCTTAGGACCGGGTTCACTATGAGCATGTGTAATGAAAAAACAACAGGAAATGTCGCGCCGGAAGGCGACTTGACCAGCCTGTATATCAACCCTACCAGATACTGTAACCTTAAGTGCAGGCATTGCTGGATATCTCCGCCGCAGAAAGAAGAACTGGACGGAAAGGGCGGAGAACTGTCGACCGGGGAGATCACAGGGATCATAAAAGAAGCGAAGGGACTGGGACTTAGGGACGTCAAGTTCACCGGTGGAGAGCCGCTTTTACGGAAGGATATTACGGAACTTTTGAGGTTCTGCTATGAAGAAGAGGTAAAAACTTCCATAGAGACCAACGGCACTTTGATCGACAAAGAGCTGGCTTCAGCCATGAAAAGATACGGGGTGTCTTTCATAGCGGTGAGCCTCGACAGCTACCGGGAAGAACTGAACGACCGTTTCAGGGGGCGCAAGGGAGCGTTCAAAAAGGCATTGGCGGGCATCAGGGCGCTGATCGACGAGGGCATCAGGCCGCAGGTGATTATGAGCATGTACAGGGAGAATTTCACCGACCTGCCCGAGTTCCTGAAGATGATGCAGGATCTGTGGGTCAATAATATCAAGCTGAACACTATAACGCCTCTGGGAAGGGGGGCCTCGCTTTATGATACAGGTGAGATACCCTCGGTCAGGGAGATACTCGAGTTTTTGGAAAGGCTCGGCAGTATCAGAAGGTCGTTCAAAGGCCGGTTATACCTGGACGTTCCTATAGCTTTCAAAAGTGTCGAGGAAATACACGCGGGCTGTGGGGTGTGTCACATCAAGAATATCCTCGGCATATTGTCGGACGGGAGTGTCTCTATCTGCGGGATAGGCCATCTTGAGGAGGAATTGCTTTTCGGGTCGGTCAGAGAAGATCCATCCGCATTGAAGTACATCTGGCGCGAAAATACCGTCCTTAAAAAGATCAAAGAGGAAATACCTTACAAGTTGAAAGGGGTCTGCAGCATCTGTGTTTTCAGGAACAAGTGCCTGGGGTACTGCAGGGCCGAAATATATCATAACACCGGGGATCTTTTCGCGCCGTACTGGTTTTGCCAGGAAGCTTATGACAAGGGGCTTTTTCCTCCAACCAGGCTTGTGCCGGAACCTTTGAGAGCGGGATATGGATAGCATTTCTTATAGTGCTTTCAGGACAACCATACGTCTTAATTTCCTTAATTTTGAAGAAAGACCGGAATTATTCAAGCCGTCCGATTCGCGGGGGGAAGGAAAAGCAGATCTGGATATTTACCTGTACAGGGGCAAGCGCAAGGAGATATCCCGCAAAGCGGAGAGAAGCCGTTTTCCGGTCAGCGCGGAGACGTTCGAAGGCAAGAAGGTCATCCGGCTTTACGACGGTAAGAGCAAAAGGGTCTTCTGTTTTTTTGAGGAAGGCCTGCTCATCGATCTGGTGACGAACAGAGCGCTCAACCTTCCCCTGATGGACCTTCAGAACGTTCTGGACATTGTTTTCATGCATTCCGCTTCGATAGTGATGAACGGCAAGGCGTACCTTTTTATAGCTCCGAGCGGGGGCGGGAAAAGCACGATAGCCGCTCTGGCCCGGGATGAGGGTTTTTTTGTGATAGACGATGATTTCTGCGCGGTGAAAAGGTCCGGCGGGAGCTTTTTCGCGGCGCGTTTTCCGTGTTTTCTGTCGAAACGAAAAAGATTTAAAGAATGGGAAGTGGGTGGGCTTTTTCTTCTGAACAAGTCAAAAGAGAACAAGGTAAGGCCCGTTTCGGGCATCGAAGCGTTGCGCGATGCACTGCCCGAAGCGGTCCGTTATCCCCGTGAGAGAGTAGGCGCCATGCGGAACCAAGATTATCTCAGGGATGTTTTTTGTTTCCTGGACGAGATGATAGATCGTGTAGGGTTGAGCGTTCTTGATTTCAAGAAGGAAGCAGGTGTTTTCTCGTGTCTGGTCTAAGCTTTTTCGACGGCATTTTCGCTTCGAGGCGTCTTGTTTTACTTGAAGACCTGAAGGGTGTCCTGTCTTATGCGTCTGGCATACTTAAGAAAGACCGCTTTTCCCTGGCAATGGCCTCTTTCCTGAAGCTTTTAAGTTTCCCGCTGGGTATATCGATAGTCTACATAACGAAAGAGACCTTGGATAAAGGTATAATGTCTAAGGACCTGAGGTCGTTCGGGTTCTTCACTGCGCTGGGCCTTTTCGTTTTTCTTCTCATGAGAGTGCTGCTGTACTTTTCGGGGAGGATCATGAACAGCGTGAAGACAAAGTTTTCCCTTGCGGTGGATCATGACCTTGCCAGGAGGCTTTTCGGTCTTGATTATCTGAAGATAAGACAACTGAGCTCCGCTGAGAACGCTTTTTACGTGAGTTACGATTGCGGTATCATCGAGAACCTGGTATTCTACGAGCTTCCCGCTCTTTTATCCTTTGTGAAAATACCCGTTTTCTTTATCCTCGCGGCGCTTTTGTCCTGGCAGTTGAGCCTATTCGTGTTTCTGGCTGTCCCGTTCGCTGTAATGCATACTATCTGGGCGTCGCGAAAGAGGCGGAGATTGAGATCGGGGTATGTGAAATCAGCGGGCAAGTCCAACGCGCTTTTTAGTGACTTCCTGATCAACGTTAAGCTTATCAAGAGCTTTTTTAAGGAAAGCTGGGCCGTTGACAGGATCATGAGACGGTTCCGGAGAAAGGCCAGGATAGACCTTTTATCTTCCCGTTTCAGGCAGGTCGAGAGATTTGTATACGATATTTTTTCAAAATCCAGCACGGCAGCATTCTGGCTGCTGGGAGGGTATTTAATAATAACCGGCAAGTTAAGTCTTGGATCTTTCAGTGCCGTAAGCATGTATTCCGCGATGCTGTTATCAGAAGTATACAACCTGGGGTCCATTGTACGGAACCTGAACGAGGAGGGGCCTTCTATACACAGGAGTGCGCAATTTATAAGGGACATTACCGGGCCGGCTGAAGATGTTCCCGCGGTGCCGGTATCTGGCAAGTCGTTTTTTGGTGGAGATATCGAGTTCAGGGATATCGCGTTCGGATATAGTAAAGAAAAGCCTCTTTTCCAGGGACTGAACATGCTGGCGCCCGCGAGAAAGTGGACGTTGATAAAAGGTCCTTCCGGCGTCGGCAAGACAACGCTTCTAAGTTTGATGATCAGGCTCTTCAGGTCCTGGCGCGGCGGGATCTATATCGGGGGGACGAATATCTTTGATGTGGACATTGGCCGCTTTTCCGGATACGTTTCATGCGTGCATCAGGAATCGTATATATTCAATGACACCATCTTTAACAATGTACTTTTGGGTGATAAGAAGCCGGGCGGTCTCGTCAGGGAGGTCATGCGATTGACAAGGCTTGACGAGCTTGCCGATGACCTTTCTATCGGCTATAATACCAAGATAGGCGAACTTGGCGCAACCCTTTCAGGGGGGCAGAAGCAGCGGGTCGCGATCGCGAGAGCACTTATAAGAGAACCGAAGGTGCTTATACTGGACGAAGCGACTTCGTTTCTTGACGCCAGGATGGAAAGTGATATTTTGAGCGACATAAAGGAACAGTTTTCCGGGCTCACGGTCCTGTATGTCACTCACAGGGAGACCGCGGACAGGTTCGCCGATGTTATCTTTGAACTTAAAGAGGAAAGGGTCGGATATGGAAGAGAAATGTCCTGTAAGAAATCCTGATATCGTGGCGCGAAGGGAGAAGAAAGAAGCGCTTCTTTTCAATCCCGCTGATGGCCACATGCTGTGTATTAACGGTACCGGTATGTTCGTCTGGGACCTGTGTGACGGGTCAAGTTCGGGGGACGATATTGTCGAAAAAATAGCGAATGTTTATGAAATTACTTGCGAAAAAGCGACCGAAGATTATGATCGCTTCATAAAGGATATGGAGAAAGCCGGATTTATAGGATACAGAACCTGAAGGGGGCCGTATGAAGAAGAAAAAGAAGAAGTACACTCCTCCTCTTGTCCATGACCTGAGCGGTACGACTATCAGGGGGGCCCAGGCGTTCAATTGCAAAAGCGGCGCCGAAGCCGGACAGCTTTGTGATTTCGGCGCTGTGGCCGGTGGACAATGCAATACCGGAAGGGTGGCTACGCTCGGATGCTCTGCCGGCGCTGAATACGTCCCGATGCCGAAACAATGCAGACCCGGGTTCATGGCTACCCAGCAGTGCCGTGACGGCACGTCGGCTCAGGGCACGTGTAAGACGGGATTCGGCTTTTAGCCAAAGGTCTTATTTTCCCTGATATGCGCAGGATCGTGTACGGCCAGAGCATGATGCCATTTCTCAGGATGCTGGATGAATGCGTCTGCAAAAGTATAGACCCTCTTCAGATAAGTGCAGGAGATATAGTAACCTACCGCATACCCGATTGTGGTGCCACTGCCATTCACCGGGTCCTATATGTGAACAAGGAAGAAAAACATATTGTAGCCAAGGGCGACAATATTCTTTCTGTCCCCGGTGACATAGTGCCTTTTTCGGAGGTGAAGGAAAAGGTGGTAACTGTTAAAAGGGGGGACAGGGTCTTTGATCTGGATACTTTTCCCCGCAGACGGGCGAACGCTCTTATCGCGTTCCTTTCCCGTCATAACCTGACGCCGTTTTTGGTCAAAAGGAGATTCCTTTCGCCGGTATTATTGAGTATTTCAAGAAAAAAGATCTACAAAGATGCGAGGAAGAGATATTATAAAAAGCTCTTTTTCACGTCCTATAGAAGCGGGGAGGGCCTTCGCTTTTTTGCTTTCGTGGGCAAGACAAAGAGCGCGGATGCCCTGATAAAAGAAAAGTCTGGATGCGGCGTGATAGTGAGCGCGCGTATCAGGCACAGGGACAGGAACGAAGAGTTCGCCCGCGTATTCCTTGACAAGATCATAGAAGCGGCGGACAGGCAGTATGGCTCGGAGCATGATATCCATATAACCGATGATACTTTCGAGGACCTTTTTTTGACTCCCACCGAATATAATGCATAACATAGAACTTTTCCCGGCTTTGGGTTTCGATCTTTCCGCTTTAAGCGATGAAAAAAAGCTCATCGTCCTTTTTTCCAGGACGGATCTTGATGATGATATCCGGACGCAGGCGGAGTCCATACTTCACCCGGATAAAGTGGACTGGGACCGTTTCCTTGAGCTTGCCAACGTAAATCAGGTAACCTCTCTTGTTTACAGGTCCATTCAGCGGTTCGACGGCATTCCCGAAAAGGTGCTGGCCCGTTTGAGGGAATGGTCGGCCGATATCTTCGCTTATAACATTAGGAACTTTGACGCCGCGAGGAGGCTTTCGGAACTTTTCCGCGAGGAAGAGATGGAGATCATTTTCACGAAGGGGCTTCCGTATCTCATTGATATATATGAAGATATGGGGCTCAGGGAGATGGCGGACGTCGATATTTTAGTGAAGCCGGAGGATATTCGCAAGGTGGACATGCTGCTGGAAGGCGAAGGGTTCGCTCCTTTCGAAGAAAAGGAAGGGCTTGACGATTACAGGGCCCAGAAACTGTATTTTCGGGGTGACGGGATACACCTGGACGTGCACAGGGGTTTTGTCGGGCGCATGCTGCACAACAGGGTCTTGGGAATAGATCCGGAAAAGGCCTGGGAGAATAAAAGAGAGCTCAGAAGGGACGATGTCCGCATTGATACACTTGACCTCACTCATACGCTTGTTTACCAGTGCCTGCACCTTTCCATGCAGCACAGTTTTTCCGGGATAAGGTGGTACGTCGACATCAATGAGTTCGTGAGAAAGTATGAGAAAGAGATCGATTGGGACAGGCTGGTCGACGCCGCGGGGGAGTACAGGATCAGGAAGCCCGTTTATTATTCGCTTCTTTTTACGAAGGACATGTTCGATGCTCCCGTGCCCGGCCGGGTCATGAAAGAACTGAGCGGGGCAACGGGCAGGTGGGACCGGTGGTTCTTCCGCCGGATAAAGGCGAACGCGACGGGCGTGGATTATCTCGCGGAACTGGCGATGTTCGACAACTGCCTGGATGCCGCAAAGTTCATCATGCTGAGTTTCGTGTTTTATCCTCGCCGGATATTGCATTTTTTCGGGATATCAGGCAGTATATTTAAGGCATTACTATGGAAAAAGAAAAGTTGAGAGAGGTCTGGTGGACTATAGCCGCGGCGTATGTCCTGGTTATCTATTCCACCCTTACGGTCGCGCCGAGTATATGGGAAAGTATCGATGTTTTCTTCGGCGGCAAGGCCATAATTGTCCTGTATTCTCTTTACTTCATAGCTGTCGTTTCTGTTCTGTATTATCTCATCCATGTAAAAAGAGAAATGTTCATTCTGACCTATATACTTTTTTTCCTTTTCATCGCTATCCTGTTCATGCTGACGAAGCTCGTAAAGAGTCCCGCGGAAAAGATACACTTGGCCGAGTACGCGATATTGGGAGTCATTTTATACAACGCTTTAAAGGTGGATCTCGATGTTTACGGCGGAAAGCTTTATTTGTACGGTTCTCTCATCTGCGTTTTAGCGGGTTTTGGCGACGAAATAATACAGAAGTTCCTCCCCGGCAGGTTCTTCGGGTGGAAAGACGTCACCGTTAACGCCGTCAGTGGTATAATAGCCCTGCTTATGATCAGGTTCGTTGTCCTGAAAAAAAGTTAGAAAAATATCCCTCAAAATTCTTTACAAGTTGTAAAGCTAAGTGATAAAATAAGTAACGCCGCTCGACGGTCGGTGACAGGGAAAGAAGAGCATAATGCCGGAACATAGAAGAGTAGTAATAGCAGACGATAACAGGGAGATATGCGAACTGATCTCGGATGTCCTCGGACATTCGGGATACAACGTAGATACGGTATATAACGGTTATGAGCTTTTGTCCTATCTGGAGAATAACAACCCTTCCATAATAATACTTGATCTGATGATGCCGGAGAAGACCGGCCTTTCTATCCTCAGCACGCTCAAACAGGTATCCCCTTATGCCCGTATCATCATCTATACGGGTTACCAGGAATATGAGAACAGCGTCTACGCCAGGACGGCGGACAGGTTCCTTGTGAAGGGCGGGAGCATGGAGGACCTGATCCAGGCCGTGCAGGACCTGACCTGATATCCCGATATGAAATTCACGCTTGAATGTAAAGACAGTTCTTCGCGCGCGCGATGCGGCAAAATGATGACGGGGCACGGTGAAGTGAAGACCCCCGTTTTCATGCCCGTCGGGACACAGGCCACCGTAAAGACCATATCCAACAAAGAGCTCAAGGAATGCGGTATAGAGATGCTGATCTCCAATGCCTACCATCTTTACATGAGGCCGGGCAGGGAGGTAATAGAAAAAGCCGGGGGGCTTCACGCCTTTATGGCATGGGACAGGGCCATCACTACGGACAGCGGCGGTTTCCAGGTGTTCAGTCTGGCGGAGCTCAGGAAGATAAAGGAAGAGGGCGTCGAGTTCCAGTCCCACATCGACGGGTCCCGGCATTTTTTCACCCCCGAGAACGTCGTGGAATTCCAGGACGCTGTCGGAAGCGATATCATGATGCCGCTTGACGAGTGCGTGCATTATCCCGCGGAGAGGGGTTACGTGGAGGATTCGATGGACCTCACGCTCAAATGGGCGGCCAGGTCGAAGAAACGGTTCGAAGAACTGGAAAGCGGGGCTATCCTTTTCGGCATCGCCCAGGGGAGCACGTACAAGGACCTGAGGAAGATGTGCGCGGAGGAACTTATCGCGATCGGCCTGGACGGCTACGCCCTGGGCGGTATCGGTGTGGGCGAGCCCCCGGAGCTTATCAACGAGATGACTGAGTACACAGCTTCTCTTCTGCCGGAGGATAAGGTAAGGTACCTTATGGGGGTGGGCACTCCGCCCGACGTGCTTGAGGCCATCTCTTCCGGGATCGACATGTTCGATTGCGTTGTCCCGACAAGGAACGGGCGTAACGGTCAGGCGTTCACGTTTTCGGGCGAAATGCAGCTTCGCAACGCGCCGTTCAAAGAGGATTTCGGGCCGATAGATCCCGATTGTGGGTGCTTTACCTGCCGCAATTACACGCGCGGTTATATCCGGCATCTTTTCAACACGGATGAGCTCCTGGGCCTCAGGCTTGTCTCTTTGCACAACATATATTTTTATGCTAAACTTATAGAAAAGTCGCGTAAGGCCATACGGGAAGGACGGTTCGGTAAATTCAAAGATGACTTTCTGGGACAGTATCGCTCGGGCAACTAATATCCAACATCTAAGATCTAACATCTGACTTGTCGTTCTCTTCTTATATACACTGTTGCAATTTCAGCGAATTTTAGTATACTTATACATATCTTATCTTGATTTACCTGCCAAAATAACATACTGAGGAAGGAGCATTACATGTTAACATTAGCATTTGCCCAGGAACAGGCTGCACAGGCTGGAACGGGAGCGGTCAGGGCCAACCCGATAATGGGCCTCATGCCGATATTCCTGATATTCATCATTTTCTATTTCCTGCTCATACGTCCGCAGAAGAAGACGCAGCAGGACCATGCCAAGATGCTCGGGGCCCTCCAGAAGAACGACGAGGTCGTCACTTCGGGCGGCATACACGGTACGATCGTCAATATCCAGGATGATGTGGTGACGCTGCGCATAGATGACAATACGAGGGTAAAGATACAGAAGGCGTCGATAGCCAGGCTCAAAAAGACCAAATCAGAATAGAAGGAGGGATCACGGGAATATGGGTAAGAATCTCAAGTGGAAAGCTTTGTTGATAGTCCTTGTGGCGGCCGCTGCCATATGGTTTTCATACCCGCCGTTGGACGTGGTTGACCGGGAAGGGAACGTTGCCCAGGAAGGCAAGATAAACCTTGGGCTCGACCTGCAGGGCGGCATGCACCTTGTGCTCGAGGTGGATACCTCGAAACTTTCCGCGAACGAGGCGAAAGACGCGCCCCAGCGCGCGCTTGAGATCATACGCAACAGGATAGACCAGTTCGGCGTGTTGGAACCGGTGATACAGCTTCAGGGCAACAACAGGCTGCTCGTGCAGCTTCCGGGCATAACCGACAGGCAAAGGGCCAAGGATATAATCGGGAAGACGGCCCACCTGGAATTCCGGCTGGTATCCGATGACCCCGATCTTTTAAAGAAGGCTACGGGAGGCGAGATAGTAGCAGGATACGAGCTGAAGACCATCAAGAGAAGGGACGATTCGGAAGAGCAGGTCCTGATAGCTGAGGAAGCGGTCCTTACCGGGGACCTCCTTGTGGACGCTACAACGGAGTTCAGCCAGCAGGGCTTCGGCCAGCCCTATGTCTCGCTCGAGCTTAACGATAAAGGCGCCGACATATTCGCGGACGTGACGGGCCGTAACGTGGGCAAGCGCCTGGCCGTGGTGCTCGACGGCGAAGTGAACACCGCGCCCGTGATACGGGAGAGGATACCTTCCGGCAGGGCGCAGATAACCGGCAATTTCTCGCTCCAGGAAGCGAAGGATATCGCCCTCATCCTGCGGGCCGGTGCTTTACCCGCCCCGGTAGAGATCATCGAGGAGAGAAGCGTGGGCCCGGCGCTCGGGAAGGATTCCGTCCGGCAGGGTATCAACGCCATCATCATAGGCGGTATCCTGGTGCTTTCGTTCATGGCTATATATTACCTGCTCGCGGGGCTCATAGCCGACATGGCCCTTGTGCTTAACATAGTGCTCATAACGGGCGCGCTTTCATATTTTAAAGCCACGCTTACGCTTCCCGGTATAGCGGGTCTTGTGCTCACCATCGGTATGGCGGTCGACGCCAATGTCCTGATCTTCGAGAGGATACGCGAGGAATCGAGGCTCGGTAAGTCTCTCAGGGCGGCCATCCACGCGGGGTACGACAAGGCTTTCTGGACCATCCTTGACGCTAACGTGACGACGCTCATCACCGCGCTGATACTCTTCCAGTTCGGGACCGGGCCGGTGAGAGGGTTCGCGACTACTTTGAGCATAGGTATCCTGGCCAGCATGTTCACCGCGCTCGTCGTCACGCGTGTCGTGTTCGACCTTATCACGATCGCCAGGCCGCAGATGGAGAAGCTCCCCATGCTGCAGTTCTTCAGCCAGCCGAACATACCGTTCGTTAATATACGCAAGGGAGCGTACGCTTTTTCGGTGATCCTGATAATCCTGGGGATGTCGCTTTTTATCCACCGGGGCGAGAAGAATTACGGTGTGGATTTTACGGGAGGCACGCTTCACCAGTTCCGGTTCACCGAGGTCGTCCCCGTCGATGAGGTGAGGTCCATCCTCGCGGGTGTCGGGCTCGGGGAGTCGTCCATCCAGCAGTTCGGGGAAGGCAAGGAAATGATAATCAGGTCGTATGCCGGGAAGACCGAGGATATCGTCTCCAGCCTGAAGGAAAGGTATGGCGTGGATTCCGTCGAGGTCCTGAGGGTGGAAACGGTGGGCCCGGCGGTAGGCGAAGACCTCAGGAGGGCGGCTATCAAGGCGCTTATCTTCGCCATGATAGGGATATGTATCTATATATCGTTAAGGTTCGAGTTCAGGTTCGCCGTCACGGCGATCATAGCGATCATCCACGATCTTCTGGTCAGTCTGGGGATGATCGCCCTTACCGGGAGGGAGATATCGCTGCCTGTCATTGCGGCTCTGTTGACCATCGTGGGTTATTCCATAAACGATACGATAGTCCTTTTTGACCGGATAAGGGAGGACAGGAAGTTCATGCGCAAGGCCGGCCAGGAAGAGATAATCAACACCAGTATAAACCAGACGCTTTCGAGGACGGTGCTCACGTCGCTTACAACGCTGCTCGTTGTCCTGGCCCTGTTCTTTGTCGGCGGCAAGGTCATCAACGATTTCGCTTTCGTGCTGATGGTCGGCGTGCTGGTCGGTACTTATTCTTCAATATTCATCGCAAGCCCGCTCCTTATAGACTGGCCGGGGCGGAGGGTAGTAAGACGGTGATTCCCGTCGACACTTCGGCGCTGCGTCATGCTGCATTTCAATGAAAAGGGGTATAAGGAAGGCGAAAAAGGCGCCTGGCTGGGGATACTCACCAATATCCTTCTTTTCGCGATCAAGTTCGCCGCGGGGGTTTTGGGCAGGTCCCAGGCGATGGTGGCCGACGCTTTCCATACCGCGAGCGACGCGTTCACCAGCATAGGTGTGCTGATAGGGTTCAAGATAGCGCAGAGGCCCCCCGACAAGCACCATCCTTTAGGGCACGGGCGGGCGGAATCGATAGTCGCGAAGATAGTATCTCTTATCCTCATACTGGTCGGCCTGGAGGTCGCCTACCACTCGGCGAGGGTCCTTATCGCCGGGAAGATGACGGAACCCGGGAACATAGCTCTGGTGGTGGTCATCATCTCCATAATCGTGAAAGAGATGACATACCGCCGGGTGATCGCCGTCAGCAGCAGGATAAAGAGCCTTTCGCTTAAGACGGACGCTTACCATCACCGGAGCGACGTGCTTTCATCCGTGGCGGCTCTCGTGGGTATAGTGGGAGCCAAGTTCGGCCATACGTTCATGGACCCGCTGGCCGGTATAGTCGTAGGCGCTTTTATCATAAAGATCGGGGCGGAAGCGTTCCACGCGGCTTACGATGAACTGATGGACGCCGCGCCCTCGGAGGAGTTCAAGGGGAAGGTGCGGGGAATAGTCGCCGGCGTAGAGGGCGTAAAAGAAGTGAAGGACATAATGGCAAGGAAGACGGGGATCGAGTATTTCCTCGAGGTTATTATAGGAGTGGACGCTACGAAGACGGTAGAGGAAGGCCACACCGTTACCATGAAGATAAAGAGGGATATGTTCAAGGCGATGCCGGATGTAAGGGACGTTATAGTCCACGTCGAGCCTTGCGGCGCATCCGATTAACCCGGAAACAATATGCAGGTTAACGGGTTTTGATATTAGATGTTAGATGTTGGATGTTAGATATTTGATGTTAGATTTTAGTTGTTAGTTTTTAGTTCTTAGTTTTTAGTCGTACAACTCATAACTAACAACTCACAACTCAATACTCAATACTTTATACTTGATACTTATGAGAAAGATCTGGAAACCGCTCGACGCGAATCCACGGCTGCAAAAAAAACTCAGCGATGAGCTCGGAATATCACCGGTCTTCGCGCAGCTTCTTTTGAACAGGAATATCAGGACTCCGGAGGAAGCCCAGTTCTTTCTTTTCGGCGACCTCACGCATTGTCACGACCCGTCCCTCCTGAAAGACATGGAAAAGGCGGTGCGGCGGATAAAGCAGGCGGTCGAGAAGAGAGAAAAGATACTTATCTACGGCGATTATGACGTGGACGGGGTGACCTCCACGGCTCTCCTCGCGAACGTATTCGGGGAGATCGGAGCCGATTTCGAGACGTTCATACCGAACCGGCTGGAAGAGGGCTACGGCCTGAACCTCGGGGCCGTCGCGGTGGCGAGGGAACGCGGCATAGGCCTCATCGTTACGGTAGATTGCGGCATCAATTCCGTGAAGGAGGTCGAATGCGCGAACGGTTACGGCATCGACGTGATCGTGACCGACCACCACGAGGTGAAAGCGGACGAACATCCGCCGGCCTACGCCATTATCGATCCTCACCAGGCCGACTGCCGGTATCCGTTCAAATACCTGGCAGGGGTAGGGGTCGCGTACAAGCTGGCCCGCGCCCTGATGCGGGGGTACGAGGATTCCGTGGACAGGCATCTTGACCTTGTGGCGCTCGGGACGGTGGCCGATATCGCCCCGCTTCACGGCGAGAACAGGATCCTCACGAAGCTCGGTATGAACCGGCTCAAGGGTACTGACAAGCTCGGCCTTAAGGCGCTCATGGACGTGGCCAGGATAAGCCCGGAAAAACTTACCTGCAGGCATATAGGTTTTATATTAGGGCCCCGTATAAACGCGATGGGGCGCGTGGGGTCGGCGAACGTCGCGCTGGAGCTCCTTTTGATGAAGGACGCCGCGGAAGCGAAAAAGCTTGCCAACGTTCTTGAAAGAGAGAACAGGAACCGCCAGGCCATAGAAAAGGGTATCTTGAAGCAGGCGGTCGAAAAGGTGGAAGAACTGATGGCCTTTGGCGAACAGAACGCCATCGTCCTGGCGGACGAGGCGTGGCATCCGGGCGTTATAGGTATCGTCGCGTCCAGGTTGACCGAGGAATATGGTGTCCCGGCGGTCCTGATCGCGCTCGAAGGCGAAAAGGGAAAGGGGTCCGGCCGGAGCGTCGACGGGTTCAACCTGTTCGAAGCGATCATGGAGGCGGAGGAACACCTTATAGATTTCGGCGGGCACGAAGCGGCCTGCGGCGTCAGGATAAAAAAAGAGAAAGTGGATGCTTTCAGGGAAAAACTCAATAAAGTAGCCGAAGGATATTTCGCGGGGAGGGAAGCGACCCTTCCTGAACTGGATATAGACCTGAGCCTGCCGTTCTCCCGGATAGGGGGCAACCTGGTGAATGAGCTCCAGCTTTTGATGCCTTACGGCCCCGGCAACAGTGAACCGGTCTTTTCGACCGGCGGCATCAAAGTGAAGAACACGCCGCGCGAGATCGGCAGGAACGGTTTCAAGTTCCTCGCCAACTGCGGTAACCTTACCTGGGAGGCAGTGACCTTCAGGAAGAATGAGGTGCTGAAACCGAAGGCAGGGAACAAGATCAATCTCGCCTATACGCCGTCCATTAACAGCTGGGACGGTATCGACTCCATCCAGCTCAATATCAAGGATATACAGGTAGTAAACTGATTTAATGTTTGAGAGGATTTTCGGGGACGTGAATTTTTTAACAAAGAAGAGTACCCCGTGCTCAAACAGTTTTTGCCTCGCATGTTCACGACAGCAAAAAAACTGCGCGCGGGACACTCTCCTCTGTTTAAATAGCATGGGCGGAACGATTAAAACCACTCAACCATAGAACTATTTTTCAACAGAAATAAGCGACGAGCTGGGTGGGGTACTTATGCTACTTTTTTGACCTTGCCGGCTTTGAGACACTTGGAGCAGACCTTGATCTTTTTCTTTTTACCCTGGATAAGGACGTTCACGGTCTGTATGTTGGGGGCGAACCGGCGGAGGGTCTTTCCGGTGATCCTCTGACCTACGCCGCCTTTACTTTTGGCCATACCTCTCCGGGCTATGGTCCTTCCGCTTACGGGTTTCTTGCCGCATATATAACATTCCCTTGCCATCCTGGAACCTTTCTTTTATAATTTACAAATGGCCGCTGTTTTAGCGGCTAAATCAATCTATATAAGTACTTTAGCGAAAACAGGGCAAATAATATCACATTAGAAAATATTATGCAAGGGAAAAAATGCCCCGCGATATCCCCATAAGATACATAAAAGGCGTAGGCCCCCAGAAAGCCCGGGTTTTTGAAAAGCTGGGCATCGAGAACGTATCCGACCTTTTTTATTACCTGCCCCGCCGTTACGAGGACAGAAGCCGGATAGTCGATATCAAAGACCTCAAGCCGGGTGAAATGCAGGCCGTTATAGGTAATGTCCTCAGCGCGAACATCTTTACCGCCAGGACCGGCACCTGTATATTAGAGGTGGCGGTGGGCGACGACAGCCACAGGGTGTTCGCCGTGTGGTATAACCAGCCCTATATGAAGAAGCTTTTCACCGCCGGGCAGAAAGTGATGCTTTACGGTAAGGTAGAGCTCGAGAGGCGTTTCCAGATCACTCATCCGACCTTCGAGATACTGGAGGGGGAGGATAAAAAAGGGTCTCTCGATATCGGCAGGATAGTTCCCGTGTATCCCTTGACCGAGAATCTCTCCCAGAAGTACATGCGCAAGACGGTGCACCGGGCCATCGGTTCTCACCTCAGGGAACTGCAGGACTGCCTGCCCACGCGCGTGAGAGCGAGGAGGAAACTGGTCGATTCCAGGTTCGCCGTGGAGAACATACATTTTCCGCATTCCTTCGATAATCTCGAAAGGGCCTATAAGAGGCTCGTGTTCGAGGAGTTCTTTATCCTGCAGGTCGTGATGGCGCTGAGACGTAAAAGTTTCAAGACCAAAGGAGTAAAGCACGCGGCGGGGCAGGGTTTTTTGGATGATCTCGAGAAGCTGTTCGATTTCAAGCTGACCCGCGAACAGAAAAAATGCATAAAAGAAATAGAACGCGACATGTCCGATGAAAAGCCGATGTACCGATTGCTCCAGGGGGATGTCGGAAGCGGCAAGACCGCCGTGGCCATGTACGCGATGTTGCTTTCGGCGAAGAACGGGTACCAGGCCGTGATCATGGTCCCCACGGAGATCCTTGCCCGCCAGCATTATGTCACGATAAGCAAGACCTTCATGCCGCTGGGGCTGAACATACGCCTTTTGGTGAGCGGGATGGACCGGAAAGCGGCTGAAAAGGTAAAGAGCGAACTGGCGAGCGGGGAGGCGGATATAGTCGTCGGCACGCATTCGCTTATACAGGAGGGTGTTGATCTTGCCAACCTCGGCCTTGTGGTCATCGACGAACAGCACAAGTTCGGTGTCGCGCAAAGGAAGACGCTGCGCGGCAAGGGTGCCGCGCCGGACACGCTCGTGATGACGGCCACCCCGATACCCAGGAGCCTGGCGCTCACAGTTTACGGGGACATGGACATCTCTTTCCTGAAGGAGAAACCCGAAGGCAGGGAAAGCGTTATCACATACTGGGTAGGTGAGGGCCGCAGGGAAAAGGTGTATGAGTTCATCCGCGGTGAAGTGAAAGAAGGAAGGCAGGCTTTTATCGTGTATCCCAGGATAAAGGATACGGCTTCTTCCGACCTTTTGTCGGCGGAGACGATGTATGAACACCTGTCCAAAGACGTTTTCGGGGACCTGCGCCTGGCGCTTGTCCATGGAAGGATGAAAGTGGAAGAAAAGGACAGGGTCATGAGCGATTTCCGCCGCGGAAAATACGACATACTCGTGGCCACTACGGTGATAGAAGTGGGGGTGGACATTCCCAACGTCACGGTGATGCTCATCGAGCACGCCGAACGTTACGGTCTGGCACAGCTTCACCAGCTCAGGGGCAGGATCGGCCGCGGCGGGCACGCTTCGTATTGCATCCTGCTGGGGGAGGCGAAAACGGGATCTTCGCGTGAAAGGCTTTCGACACTGGCGGAAACGGAAGACGGTTTCGAGATAGCCGAAAAGGACCTGGATATCAGGGGGCCCGGAGAATTCCTCGGTACGCGGCAAAGCGGCCTGCCGGAACTGAGGTTCGGCAACATAGCCAGGGATTACGCGATCATGGAGGAAGCCAGGGGAGAAGCGTTCGGTGTGGTCAGTGGGGATCCGGGTCTCAAAGATCCCCACAATGCGGGTATCAGGGCAAGTATAACTGAAAGATTCAGGGGCAAGCTGAAAATATGATAGGTGTAAGGTGTGAAGTGTTAGTTTGCCGTGGATCCTAAGGGGGATGTAAGATGTTGGATATTAGATATTTGATGGGGGAAGAAGACATGTCTTTTTCCAAAGGCCTGTAACCTGTTTTCTGTTCACTGTTCACTAACATAGCGAGCACATGATGCGTATTATAGGAGGCGAGTTCAGGGGAAGGAAGATCAGGCAGCCCGGTACGGGAGCTGTAAGGCCCACGAAAGACAGGATACGAGAGGCGGTGTTCAATATCGTCGCCGCGGAGGTCCCGGGGGCTAAAGTGCTTGATATCTTTTCCGGCAGCGGCGCTTACGGGCTGGAAGCGGTATCGCGCGGCGCGGAGAAAGCCGTCCTGGTGGAGAGCGATAGATCTTCAGCCGGCACGATCTCGGAGAATGTCCGTGCTCTCGGGGTAGGGGATAAGGTCAGGACAGAGGTCGCGGATGCCTTCGAAACCGTGGAGTCATTAAGCGAGGACAAAGAAAGGTTTGATCTGGTGTTCGCGGATCCCCCCTTCGGTAAGGGGCTGGCCAAAAAAACCTTGCTAATAATAAATCAATATGATATATTATTCCCTTCCGGATTGCTTATTATCGAGCATCACGCGGAAGAGTGTCTTCCCGAGACAGAGGGAAACCTTTCTGTTTATAAGAAAAAGACTTACGGAGATATTTTGATCTCCGTTTATTCCAGGAAATGACTAGAAAAGCGGTTTATCCCGGCACTTTCGATCCTGTCACGTACGGTCATCTTGATGTCATCAAGAGGGCTGCCCAGCTGTATGACAGGGTCTTCGTCGCTGTCGCGCACAGCGCGGAAAAATCACCCCTGTTCTCGGCCAAGGAACGTGTCCAGATGATGGCGGAAGCCGCTAAGGGTCTGGAAAATGTCGAGGTAGAGGACTTCGATGGGCTGGTGGTCGATTACGCCGTGAGTAAGTCGGCCAGGGTGGTCTTAAGGGGATTGAGAATGATCTCGGATTTTGAATATGAGTTTCAGATGGCCCTTACCAACAGGAAGCTCAACTCGGATGTCGAAACGGTGTTCATGATGCCGAACGAATCGTATTCATATCTTTCGAGCAAGCTGATAAAAGAGGTCGCCCGGCTGGGGGCGGACGTGTCCGAGTTCGTTCCCGGGAACGTCGACGCGAAATTGAAGGAGAAGCTCCGCAAATGAGCAGGATATTGGAGCTCAGAGAAAAGGCCAAGAAGGAAAAAAGAAAGATCATCCTTCCCGAGGGAGAGGACGCGAGGGTCCTGAAAGCCGCGTCGGTACTGGCCGCGGAGAACATGGAAGAAGTGTATACCCTGGGCAGAGAAGGCAGTGTGGCCGCTCTGGCGAAGGAACATTCCATATCTCTCGACAGGGTGAACATCATAGATCCTGTTACCTTTGAAAAGCGGGAAGAGATAATCAATACTTATTACGAGCTCAGGAAACATAAAGGCATGACGCCCGAAGAAGCGGAAAAGATCGTGATGGGTAAGCTCGTGTTTTACGCCGCCATCATGACGCGGCTTGAGATGGCCGACGGATTCGTCGCGGGAGCGTGCCACACCACATCGGACGTCGCCAGGGCCGCCATACATTGCCTTAAGCTGGACAGGGAGATCGGCACCGTTTCTAGTTCGTTCATAATGGAACTGGAGAATTGTCCTTACGGCGAGCAGGGCCTTTTCGCCTTCGCCGACTGCGGGATAATACCGTACCCGTCGGCGAAACAGCTCGTGGGGATAGCGATATCCACCAGTGACATATTCCGCAAGCTCTTTAATGTCGAGCCGCGTGTCGCGCTTTTGAGCTATTCCACCAAGGGCAGCGCGAAGGGGGATTCCATAGATACCATACGGACGGCACTTGCCAAGATAAAGGAGAAGAGGCCGAACCTGATGATCGACGGCGAGCTCCAGGTAGACGCGGCCCTGGTGCCTGAAGTGGCCAAGATCAAATGCCCGGACAGCAACGTGGCAGGGAAAGCGAACGTGCTGATATTCCCCAACCTCGACGCGGGGAATATCTCTTACAAGCTCACTCAGCGCCTGGGCAGGTCAAGAGCGGTGGGCCCGCTTGTTCAGGGGATGAACAAGCCCTGCAGCGATCTTTCCCGCGGCTGCAGCTGGGAAGACGTTGTCGATACGACCGTTGTGACCGCGATAAGGGCGCAGGGGCTTTAGCAGGTTTAAGGATAGAACGATATGTTGATCTTAGTTATAAATTGCGGTTCGTCTTCGGCGAAGTACGAACTCCTGAACGTGGAAAAAGAGACGGTACTGTGCGGCGGCATAGTGGAACGGATCGGCGAAGAACAGGCTTTTTTCCGCCATGAAGTCAACGAAAAAGGCGAGTTCCGGGAGAACGTCTCCTGCCCGAACCATCACAGGGCCATAGAGATCATCAGGGACGCCCTGGTCGATCCGGAGAAAGGCGTATTGAAGGACGTCAGTGAGGTTTGCGGCGTCGGCCACAGGGTGGTCCACGGGGGAGAGGAGTTCAACGCCAGCACCGTCATAGACGATAACGTCATAAAGAGTATAGAGAAATTTTCCGAGCTCGCCCCGCTTCACAATCCGCCCTCCCTGGAAGGCATAAGGGGCTGTATGAAAATATTCAAAGGCGTGCCCCAGGTGGCGGTATTCGACACCGCGTTCCACCAGACTATGCCCGAACACGCGTACTGTTACGGTATACCTTACGAGTATTACGAGAAATACGGCATCAGGAGGTACGGTTTTCACGGGACGAGCCACCGGTACGTGGCGGGTAAGACGGCGGAACTCCTGGAAAGGCCCCTGGAAGAACTCAATATCATCACCGTGCATCTCGGTAACGGCTGCAGCATAACGGCCGTTTCGGGCGGGAAAAGCATAGAAACATCGATGGGTTTCACGCCCCTGGAGGGGCTTTTGATGGGCACCCGTTCGGGGGACCTTGACCCTGCGGTAGTCAGCTTTTTAATGGAAAAGGAAGGCATGAGCGCCGACGAGGTCACCACTGATGTGCTTAACAAGAAAAGCGGTCTCCTGGGCGTCTCCGGTATCAGCAATGACATGCGTGATATACTGAAGGCCATTGGTGAAGGGGACGAACGCGCCAAACTGGCTTATGAGATTTTTGCCTACAGAATAAAAAAATACATCGGCGCGTATGCCGCCGTTCTTGGCAAGGTGGACGCCGTGGTGTTCACGGCGGGCATCGGGGAGAACGTGCCGAAATTAAAGGACGATATCAAGAACCAGTTAAGGCCCCTGCTCGGCAGCGGCACCGAGTTCCTGACGATAAGCACGAACGAAGAACTTTTGATAGCGAAAGACACCTATCGTATAGTTCAGAGACGGTAAAGCCATAGAGGAGAATAGCATGCCAAAAGTAAAACACAGACATTCAAAATCACGCGGAGCGAAAAGGAGAACTCACTATAAAGCGGAAACCGTCGCTCTTTCCAACTGCCCCCAGTGCGGAAAAGCGAAAAAACCGCATCATGTTTGTCCTTATTGCGGGTATTACGCGGGCAGACAGGTAAAGTATGTCGAGACCCTCGAAGAGCGCAAAGCCCGGAGAGAGGCGAAACAGAGAAAGACTTAGTTCAGGTTCCAAGTTGCAGGTTTCAGGTCTCAGGTATTCGGATAATGACGGAGGTTTAAATGAGGATAGGTTTGGACGCGATGGGCGGCGACAAGGCTCCCGAGAGCCCTGTGGGCGGCGCGGTCATGGCGGTCAATGAGTTCGGGTATCATGTCACACTGGTGGGCAGGGAGCACGAGATACGCGGCCACCTGAGGGACTATGACTACCCGGCCGACAAGATAGACGTGATCAACGCCACACAGACGATCGATATGGGCGAACCCGCCGCGCTTTCCGTAAGAAAGAAACGGGATTCCTCTATCGTCAGGGGTGTCGACCTTTTGAAGAACGGTGTTTTCGACGCGTTCGTGAGCGCCGGGAATACAGGCGCCGTGGTCTGCGCGGCCACGCTGAGCCTGCGGCTCCTGCCGGGCGTGGACAGGCCGGGCATAGCAGTGATAATGCCGAGCCTTCACGAGCCCTGCATGGTCATAGACGTGGGCGCCAACATAGACCCCAAGCCTTTTCATCTTTTGCAGTACGGCATAATGGGGGACGCGTATTCCAAACACATATTGTCGAAACACAATCCCACTATAGGCCTTTTGAATATCGGCGAGGAATCCACCAAGGGCACGGATTTTATCAAAGAGACCCACATGATGCTTTCGGAAAGCAAGCTGAATTTCATAGGGAACGTCGAGCCCAAAGACGTGTATTGCGGCAATGCCGATGTTGTCCTGTGCGACGGGTTCGTCGGGAACGTCCTGCTGAAGGTGACCGAAGGGCTCGTTGACGCCGCGACCGCACTTCTGCGCCGCGAGTTCAGGCACAGCAGTTTCGTAGCGAAGTTCGGCGCGACCCTTACGCTTCCCGTTATCAATAATATCAAGAAGAAGGTGGACTCGGCCGAGTACGGCGGGGCGCCGCTCATGGGGGTCGACGGCAGCGTTATAATAGCGCACGGGGCTTCCAACGATATAGCTATAAAGAACGCGGTGCGCGTCGCGGGCGAGTTCGTGGACCATAAAGTGAACACGCACGTCGTCGAGGAACTGCAAAGCTATTAAGTTATGAGTTATGAGTTATGAGTTGTGAGTGAGGAGTTGGGAGTTCGGAGTTAAAAACGAGGAGAAAAATTAATGAGAACAGGGATACTTGGTGTAGGAAAATATCTTCCGGAAAACGTTCTCACCAATGCCGACCTTGAGAGAATGGTCGACACTACCGATGAATGGATCACCACGAGGACCGGCATAAAGCAAAGGCGTATAGCTTCCGACACCGAAGCTACCAGCGATATGGCCGTTAAGGCCGCGCGTAACGCGCTCAAGCACGCGAACCTGGAACCGAAAGACATCGACCTTATCATCGTAGCGACGATAACCCCCGACATGTTCTTTCCGTCGACCGCCTGTATCGTACAGAACAAGCTCGGCGCCAGGGAAGTGCCGGCGTTCGACATAGCCGTTGCCTGTTCGGGATATATATACGGGTTGGCTATCGCGGACCAGTTCATCAGGGGAGGCGCTTATAAACACGCGCTGGTCATAGCTTCCGAGAAGCTTTCGGCGGTGACCGACTGGGAAGACCGCTCGACATGCGTGCTTTTCGGTGACGGCGCCGGCGCGGCTGTACTGGGTCCTGTGGAAGAAGGCGGTATCCTTGGCGCCAATCTCGGCGCGGACGGCAGCAAGGGCGAACTTCTGCAGCTTCCCGCCGGCGGCTCGCGCATGCCCGCTTCCTTTAAAACGGTGGAGAACAAACTGCATACGATAAAGATGGAAGGCAACGTCCTTTTCAAGCACGCGGTCAAGATAATGGCGGACGCGGCTCTCGCGGTAACGGAACCTCTCGGGCTCAAAGGGGATGATATCGATATTATCATACCTCACCAGGCCAATGTCCGTATTCTCAATGCCCTGGCCAAAAGGATGGGCGTCGATCCCGCGAAGAAGGTCTATCTTAATATTGAAAAATACGGGAACATGTCGGCGGCTTCGAGCGCGGTAGCGCTTACCGAGGCCGTGGAAGAGGGAAGGATCAAGAAAGGCGATACCATCCTGATGGACGCTTTCGGCGGTGGCCTTACGTGGGGCGCGCTTATTATCAAATGGTAGGACTTCGATGTTTGTGCATTTCTTTCGGGGACGGTCGATTTTCCCAGCGAGAAAATCGACCTCGACAATTCCTTCGCTCGTCCGCGCTTTGCGCGGACACCGTGCTCGCTCAGTCATTAACGCCCCGTCAGAAATAGCACAAACATTCTCAGTAATATGGGTTTTTGTTTAATAGTAAATTATTTTGGGAAAGGTTGATGATCATGGAGAGGAAATTCGGGCTTTTATTCCCCGGGCAGGGCGCCCAGCAGGCGGGCATGGGCAGGGAACTTTACGAGATCCAGGCGGCGGCGAGATGGGTCTACGACCGCGCTGACGAAGTGCTGGGAAGAGATATCAAAAGGCTTTGTTTTGAAGGTCCGGAGAACGAGCTCGCGACGACCGCCAACAGCCAGCCGTGCATTTTCACTACCAGTATCGCCACACTGAACGTGCTCGTCGAGAAACTGAAAGGCTCTCCCGTGGGGAACGATGAAAGAGAAATATTCTCCCCGGAGGATATACAGTCTATAGGCGCTCTGGCGATGGGCCTCAGCCTCGGAGAACCGACGGCTCTGGTAGCTTCCGGCGCCATGAGCTTCGAGGACGGATTGAAGTTCGTCGCGAAAAGGGGCGAATTCATGGAAGAAGCCTCTAATAAAGAACCCGGCAAGATGGCTTCCGTGATCGGCATGGAACTGGACAAGGTAGAAGAGCTCTGCATGGGGCTCGGCTGTCAGGTAGCCAACCTGAACTCGCCCGGCCAGGTCGTTATTTCCGGCGCGGCGAGCAGGGTGGAACTGGCGGCCGACCTCGCGAAAAGCCAGGACGCGAAGAAGGTGATTATGCTCAAGGTGAGCGGCGCGTTCCATTCGGAACTCATGCTCCCGGCAAAGGAAAAGCTCATCAAGGTGCTTGAGGAGATAGATATAAAAGAGCCGGTCATAGATTTTATAAGCAATATCGACGCGGAAATCACGAGGGATCCCGCGAAGATAAAGGAAAACCTCGCCAACCAGCTTGACAACAAGACGTTGTGGGAAGCTTCAATGAAAAAAGCCGCTTCGCTCGGCGTAAAGGATTACCTCGAAGTCGGCCCCGGAAGCGTCCTGAAGGGTCTTGCGAAAAAGATCGATAACACGCTCAAGGTCACCCCGATCCATACCCCCGAGGACATAAAAAGCCTCGCCGAACCCCAGCTTCAGGAAGGGCCCGAAGCGGCCCAGTAAGCTGTCGAACTGCGGCATACTGCAATTTAAAGGAAATCATTATTATAGCGGTTAGTTATAAAATAGCAAGTTCTTTGCTTGTTGAGGATTCTCCCCTTTAGTAGTATAATAATAGTAGATATCACGATTTGACGTTTTGTAAAAACGGAGGTTGTGATGAAACTGATAAGAACTGGAGAATAATATACTGGGAACACCCGAAAGGGTGTTTTTTGATCCGTGATATTTTGAAATTATTGAAAATTTTATTTGACAAATCATCAAAGATTTGCTATCTTGTACTTGTTGTTGTCGTTCTTTTATGAGGTGACAAAGGTAAACCTGCCGAGAGGCAGGGACACAAAGCCACGGGTGCTTTTGTCCGGGCATTACTTCAGGAATATCGGACAGAAAGTAACGCATAGCCGGGCTGCCGGATCGTTCATAACGCGGAAACGCGCGTTATATCGAAAAGCAGCCCGGTTTTTTCATATATACGATAAAAGGTTTCGCGCGTGCATTACGGATCAGGGAGAAGAAGATGGGCTCGTATACAAGATCAAATAGTTTCATGAAGATCATCTCGGTCGCGGTGGCCGTGATATTTTTGTGGAACCAGATCGTATGGGCGGGGGAGCCTGCTAATATCCCTTTGGATGCTCCTGTTGAAGAACAAATCCCCGGGACCCCTCCTGAAGATTTCCAGCAAGAACAGGAACAAGCACAATCTCTTGTAAACCAATTAAATGAGATAGAAGATTTTATCGACACGCAAAATTCATATGATCCTCTGGGAGAAAGCACTGATGAGGAGATATTTACCTACTATAGTGGAAGCGGTCGCGTGCATACTAAAACCACATTCGACGGGACCATATACGAATACAGCGATGAAGACTGGGAGAGAGTCGGCGGCAACGATGGCGAGATATACGGCGCCAGTTGGGTAGATGACGACGGAAGATCAGTGTTGAATTTTGACGGGGTAGACGATTATGTTGATTGTGGCAATGATGAGAGCCTGGATATTACAGGTGAGCTGACGTTGGAGGCGTGGGTAAAGACGACCGACACAAACGGGGTATATGTCATATCCAAGCGGGATCAGACGGGTCTGCAATATGTCCTATACGTCTATGACGGCATTATGAACCTTGTTTATCATGGTGGAATGCTGGCCTTGAGCGCCACTTCGGTCACTGATGGTCTTTGGCATCATCTTGTGATAACTGTGGATGGTACTACGGCTAAGGGTTATGTGGATGGGGATCTGGAGATCACCGGCACGATGAACAACTGTCTGCGAAGTTTCCCGTCCGTTCCGCTATACCTGGGGGTGCACAAGAGGACGGATACCATACTGAAATCTCTTTTTGAAGGCGAGATGAAAGAGGTGGGAATATATAACAAAACTTTGACGGCTGAAGAAATATCCGGCAGGCATGAGGGGAACGATGTTCTTAGTGGCCTTGTCGCGGCTTGGAACCTTGATGAAGGTGCAGGCGCGATGGCCGGGGATATGATGAGCAAGCGTTACGGAAAGTTGATGAACAAAACACTTGCTGAAGCGAATGCCGACGGCGAGATCGCGTTTGTATATGAATATTTCCAAGGCACTAATGACGTTAGATTCATGTATTCATATTCAGATACGGCTAGGACACAACGTGTTGCGTTGTATGAGTATGATACAAATGGCGAACTTTTGTATCGCGCATCAGAAGGCCAGCCGGGATATACATATTATCCAAGCGGCCGCGTGCATACGGAAGTCTTTCTGGACGGAACCATATTTGAATATATCGACGAGGATTGGGAAGAACAGGAACACGGGAGAGTTATCAAGAAGACCTTTCCGAACGGGTTTTATACAACATATAACAGTTATTATCCTGGTACTGACCGGGCGAAATATGAAAACGACTATTGTCCGGGAGGGTTTTTTAGCCGGATCGAGACCCGGGAATATGATATCAATGGATTTTTGATTAAGAAAACTGATTTTATTGGAAAGGTTTATACTTATTATGTCCCCAGTGGTTTTTTGCGTAACGAGTATTTTGCCGGAGTTTACAAGGAGTATCTGGATGAGAATTGGAATAATACCGGTCGGGGCAGATTGATCAAAACAACATGTCCAGACTCAAGTTATTACTTATATGAAGATTATTTTGAGGGCACTAATCAGGCCAGGTATATAAAATCTTATGGTATGTATCGTGAGTATGTTACTACTCCTTCCGGTACTTATTTTCATTATGTGTTCGGACACAGATGGACATGTGAATATGACGCCGAAAGCCACCTTGTGAAGAGAATGGATTATTCCACTGGAACGATTTATGAATACTATGTGCCCAGCGGCCGGGTTTATTCCAAGACCCTGTCTGATGGCACTGTAGAGGAATATATCGACGAGGACTGGAACGATCAGGGAGTTGGAAGGTTGATTAAACGCATACGCCCTGACGGAAGTTATTTAGTATTTGAAGAATACTATGAAGGCACGGATCAGGCGAAATATATTAAAGAATATGATGCTAATGACAACCTTTTTTCTGTCGCCGAATATGATGAAAACGGCGAATTTTTGTATTGTGTTTCAGAAAATCAACCAGGATACACATATTATTCCAGCGGGCGAGTAAAAACCAAGATCATGTTCGACGGGACCATATACGAATACAGCGATGAAGACTGGGAGAGAGTCGGCGGCAACGATGGCGAGATATACGGCGCCAGTTGGGTAGATGATGATGGAAGATCAGTGTTAAATTTTGACGGGGTGGATGATTATGTTGACTGTGGCGATGATGATAGCCTGGATATTACAGGTGAGCTGACGTTGGAAGCGTGGGTAAAGACGACCGACACGAACGGGGCATATGTCATATCCAAACGGGATCAGACGGGATTGCAGTATGTCATGTATGTCTATGGCGGCATTATGAACCTTGTTTACCATGGCGGGATGCTGGCTTTGAGCGCCACTTCGGTCACTGATGGTCTTTGGCATCACCTTGTGATAACCGTGGACGACACTACGGCTAAGGGTTATGTAGATGGGGATCTGGAGATCATCGGTACGATGAACAACTGTCTGCGAAGTTTTCCGTCCGTTCCGCTGTACCTGGGGGCGTACAAGAGGACGGATACCATACTGAAATCTCTTTTTGAAGGCGAGATTAAAGATGTACGAATATATAATAAAACTTTGACGGCTGAAGAGATATCCGGCAGGCATGAGGGGAACGATGTTTTTAGTGGCCTTGTCGCGGCGTGGAACCTTGATGAAGGTGCAGGCACGATGGCCGGAGATATGATAGATGAACGTTGTTATGGACGGCTTATAAAGGAAACAAGGCCCGATGGGACTTATACGGTATTTAAGGATCATTACAGGGATAAAGAGCAGGCGAAGTATGTGGAAGAATACGATGCCGGTGAGAACCTGCTTTCCGTGACCGAGTATGACTGGAACGGCGTAGTCGGCGATGTTTACACATATACGTATGACAGCCGGGACAACTGCACGTCTATCTCGCACCCTGGCGGTACATATGAATATTTCGAGTACACTTATGAGAACGAAGTGGTGAAAGAGGCCGTTTATCTCAACACCGAATATAATAACCTGATATTCGCTGAATACTACGATTACGAGAAAGGGTATGTGGTCAGCACACAGGCCGGGCAGGGCGCGTATGTCGCAGGTTCCATAGTGTATGATGAGAACGCTCTTGATGCGCCGAAAATAGTTTACGAATATTCTCTGGATGGGGATGTTTTGACCCAGACAGGACACGCGCAGCATGTCGACAGTCAGGGAAATTCTGTAAATTATTATATTATAAATAGATACGATGCCGATGACAACCTTGTAAGCACCACGGAGAAGCTGAGCCAGGAAGAGTACGATGACCCGCAGGCGGTCGTTTTAAAGACGACCACATATACCTACGATGCCGACGGTGACGTTCTTTCGGCCATCGACGGGGAAAGCAAGGGTTACAGGTACGAGTACGTCAAGGACGGGGAGGGGAAGATAACGGACCTCGTGACCCTCGATCTGGAATATGGCGTCGTAAAAGGGCCCGAGACATACGATAGCGAAGAACGCCTTCTTACCTACAACGAAGGCGACGGGCATTGGAATGATACCGCTCAGGCGATAGTTGTGGACTCCATTCCGCAGGTACCGAAAATACGGAACACATATACGGATATTGGCGGGGGAGCCGGCTATACCCTGGAAAGTCATGTTGTGTATGCGGACGCGGAAGGGAACGGCATAGACTATATCGAAACAACGGTCTTTGATGGTGATGAAAATGTGGTCCATTTCGAGGATAAGGAAGGGAATATAACGGATTATACTTATGATGATGAAGGCAATATGCTCACCGAAGAATATTTCCCCGCGGGTTCGACCCTGAACGAATTAATGACATGCACATATTCCCATTCATATGTGAACGATGAAAGCATTGAGGTCATAACTGAACGGTATACAGCCTATGAGGATACGGAAAGGACCGTCATCAAGGAGGAAACGGAAATAAGCCGGACTTATTACAGGAATACGTTCTATGAGGTAGAGAGATATGTAGAGGAAATATCATATTCCGATCCCGCCGGGGAATCCGTGTATGTGGAGAAGTTATTCGATTCCGACGGAAGGCTCATTTCGGAGACCGAAAGAACGGGGGATGCCGATCCGGAGACCACGACTTATTCTTATTATGCTGACGGCGCCCTGGAGACGATCGCCTATCCGGGCGGAAGGACGGAGACATATGCTTACACGGAAGACGTAAGAGGCCGCATGACCGGGCAGGTCCTTACCGTGAGCGATACTGATATAACCGGTGCCCCTTACACCTATACGGAGACAACGACATACGATCCCGAGACCGGGGAAGTGAGGACTTTGACCGATAGGGACGGCAATGTAACGACTTACACTTATCAAACGGACGAAAAAGGTTCGATCAGCGTAAATACGGTGGTAAATGAGGATATCGCCGATCCCGAGAGCAGCGTGACCACCATCGATACCTATAACGAAGAGGGTAACCTGCTTACCCGCAGCGAGCAGGTCGGAAGTAATGCCCCCGAAGTGACCACTTATACCTATTACGCGGACGGCACGGTCGGATCCGTGACTTATCCGCTCGGGGAAGGTCAAACCCAGCCGAAGACGGTCAGTTTCAGCTATGAATATGATGACAAGGGAAGGCTGACTCGTTATGTCCAGAACGTGACCGAACCGGACGGCACCGTGTATTCAGTGACGGAAGAATACAACGCCGACGGTGATATCAAAAGAACGATAGACGCCGACGGCAATGTTTATATTTATTCCTACGCCAGGTCCTCGACAGGAAAACTTTTGGTTAAAACGGTCACTGAACAGGACCCCGAGGGCACTACCGTATATATAAAGGAATTCGACTCAAGGGGGAACATAGTAAAAAGCGAGGATGTGGCCAGAGGACTGGTCCATGAATACGTATATGAA
>Ga0180432_10000995_pt1 | contig 45496 bp, 52 predicted proteins | sample SS_ome_10_FD_132414 | JGI IMG/M metagenome (GOLD analysis project Ga0180432, IMG submission 132414) | Hypersaline lake sediment archaeal communities from the Salton Sea, California, USA - SS_1_MS_2 metaG | ecosystem: Environmental > Aquatic > Non-marine Saline and Alkaline > Hypersaline >...
AGATTGATTTTGTCAAGAATTGGGAAAAAACCAATACCAATACCGGAAGGTATTGAAATAAAGATAGAGAAGTCAAAGATATCCGTAAAAGGTAAATTAGGAAACCTGGAGCAGGGATTTGACCCGAAAGCTGTAAAGATAGTGCAGGAGGATGCTGATATTATAGTGCAGCCTCTTTCATCAAGTAAGGAAGCAAGGTCAAAATACGGCCTTTACAGGAGCCTGGTCAGCAATATGGTTGCCGGTGTTTCAGAAGGTTTTTCCAAGACCCTGAAAATAATTGGCGTCGGTTACAGGACCAGCCTGAAAGGAAGCGACCTTGAGATTTTGGTAGGATATTCTAATCCGGTTATTTTCAAGAAACCTGAAGGTATAGATTTTGAAGTGCCAGATAATACCACTATCATAGTAAAGGGCATAGATAAACAGCTTGTGGGTGAGATAACTTCAAATATAAGGGATATCCGGCCTCCGGAGCCCTATAAGGGAAAAGGCATAAGATATGCTGGTGAGAAGGTAAGAAGAAAAGTAGGAAAAGCTGCCATAACTGCTGATGGTGCATAGATAAGGAGCTATAAATGGATAAGAAGACTCAAAGAAAAGATAGAAGATTTAAAAGGAAGATAAGGTCAAGGCTCAAGGTAAAGGATAATTTTTCCAGGCCCAGGCTCTGCGTATTCAGGAGCTCAAGGTATATTTATGGCCAGATAATAGATAATACCACCGGTAAGGCCCTTCTGGGAGTTTCCAGCAAGGATATCGAGTCCAAGAAGGAAGATAAGGGCAAGATCGATATAAGCTTCAGGACCGGTGAAGAGCTGGCAAAAAAGGCAAAAGAAAAGAAAATAGACCAGATAGTATTTGACCGTAGCGGTTATAAATACCATGGCCGGGTCAAGGCACTTGCCGATGGGGCCCGAAAAGGCGGATTAAAATTTTAGGTGATTTAAAGGAGGATTTCTGTTGGCGGAAATACCAAGCAATACAGAACTTACAGAAAAGGTTATAAAAATAAACAGGGTTGCCAAAGTAGTAAAGGGCGGAAGGCGGTTTAGCTTTAGCGCGCTAGTTGCAGTAGGAGACCTGAATGGAAGAGTGGGAGTAGGCTTTGGAAAAGCTAATGAAGTGGCCACTGCTATTCAGAAGGGTGTAAATGACGCCAAAAGGAATATGTTCAAAGTACCCCTTGTAGACGGGACCATCCCATATGAGATAAATGCTGTATATGGTGCCGGAAAGGTATTCATGAAGCCGGCTTCAAGCGGTAAGGGAGTTATCGCAGGCGGTCCGGTCAGGATAATACTGGAATTGGCGGGAGTCAAGAACATCCTTACAAAGTCACTTGGAAGCTCTAATGCATTGAACATCGTGAATGCTACGATTGATGGTTTGAAATCCCTTAAGACTCCGGAACAGATAGAGAGCATAAGGGGGAAAGGATAAATATAGTGAGACTAAACGAGATCAAGTCCCCAGAAAAGAATAAGAGCCGGAAAAGAGTAGGCCGGGGAGATGGTTCCGGTCACGGGACAACCAGCGGAAGAGGGACCAAGGGTCAGCTGGCAAGGTCCGGCGGTAAGACCAGGCCCGGGTTTGAAGGCGGCCAGATGCCGCTGCAGAGGAGGCTTCCCCATTTAAGGGGCTTTAAGAATAACAGGAAGATCATATTTAATGTCATAAACCTGGGAATGCTTGAAGGCTTCAAGGAAGGAAGTACGGTTGACTATGATGTGCTCCTGAAGAAGGGCCTTATAATGAAAAAAGGCAATCCCCTAAAAGTTTTGGGAAGCGGGGAGTTTAATAAAAAGCTTACGATAAAGGCTAATGGATTCAGCAAGACCGCCAGGGAAAAAATTGAAAAAGCTGGAGGAAAAGCGGAGGTAATATAAATGCTTCGAGCACTTATAACAGCTTTCAGGATCAGGGAGATAAGGAATAAGATATTATTCACTCTCGGTATCCTCGCCATTTACAGGCTGGGAGCCAATATCACCATACCGGGCGTTGATGCAAATGTCATACTGGAACAGGTGGAAACTGGTGTCCTGGGCATGATGGACCTGTTTGCTGGCGGTGCTCTGGGTAATTTTGCCGTTTTTTCCCTGGGAATAATGCCTTATATAACAGCTACAATTATTATGCAGCTCCTGCAGGTGGTGATCCCCAAACTGGAACAGCTGTCCAAACAGGGTGAAGTAGGAAGAAGGAAGATCAACCAGATATCAAGATATCTTACTGTAGCATTAGCCCTTATCCAGTCGATCACTATGACATTCTTTTTCAGGAATTTCGGTGCAATACCGAATTTTGATATTCCCAATGTTGTCCTGATAGTGATCACATTGACTGCGGGAACCACCCTTATAATGTGGCTGGGTGAACTGATCAACATCCACGGTATAGGAAATGGTATATCTCTTATTATATTTGCCAATATAGTCTCCAGGATGCCGGGACAGTTTATTAGCCTGTTCAGGCTCCAGGGAATTAATTATTTCTTCCTGGCATTATTTGCCGTACTATCCATAGGAATAATAATGGCTATAATAATGATCCAGCAGGGGGAGAGAAAGATACCGGTACAATATGCCAAGAGAGTAGTAGGAAGGAAAGTATTCGGGGGACAGAGCACATACCTGCCTCTTAAGGTTAACCAATCAGGAGTAATGCCTATAATACTTGCCATAGCACTGCTTCTTTTCCCGGCAACTATAGCCCAGTTCATACCGGTGGCATGGATACAATCATTTGCTGATGCCCTTAGCCCATCAGCCCAGGGCAATATTAATCCCATATATGCCATAACCTATACAATACTTATTATAATATTTGCATATTTTTACACTGCAATAACCTTCAATCCTATAGATACCGCAGACAATCTGAGAAGATATGGCGGTTTTATACCCGGAATAAGGCCGGGAAAGAATACTGCGGATTATCTTACCAATGTCCTCAACAGGATAACACTGCCAGGTGCGGTATTTTTAGCCATCGTAGCCCTGCTTCCGGAGGTGCTTATAAATTACCTTAATATACCTTTCAGGTTCGGGGGTACATCAATACTCATCGCAGTGGGTGTTGCCCTTGATACCATGAGGCAGCTTGAGTCGCAATTGACAATGAGGGACTATGAAGGATTCCTGAAATGAGACTGGTAATGCTGGGAGCTCCCGGAGCGGGAAAAGGTTCGCAGGCAGCGAAGATATCAAAAAAGTTTGATATACCGCATGTGTCTACAGGGGATATATTGCGGAGCGAAATAAAGAAGAAAACAGAATACGGGATAAAGGCCAGGGAATATGTTGAAAACGGAAAACTGGTCCCGGATGAGCTGATCTTTGACATAATAGAGGATTTTATTAAAAGTGATACCGCTAAAAAGGGATTCCTCCTTGACGGTTTTCCCCGGAATATTGCCCAGGCTGAAAGATTCACAGGAATGCTGGAGCGGGCCGGGGTAGACCTGGACAAAGTAATAAATATAGTGGTAGGCAATGAGGAGATAATCCGCAGGCTGGCCCTGAGGAGGATCTGTAAAGACTGCCAGCAGGTGTCTATATTCGATGAGGCACAAGGAGATATATGCGGAAAATGCGGCGGTACCCTCATTATCAGGAGAGATGACCAGGAAGATGTGATAAGGCACCGCCTGGAAGTATATGACAAGCAAACCCATCCGCTGGTGGAGTACTACAGGGAAAAAGGAAAGATCATAGATATTGATGGGACCGGGACCCTGGAGGAAGTCACTGAAAGGATAATGGAAAGTCTATGATAATCTGTAAGTCAGCTTCCGAGATAGAGATAATGAAGGAAGCCGGTCAGATAGTAGCAGAAGCTCTTTTGAAAATTGAAAATATATTAGAGCCGGGGATCACAACGGCTGAGATAGACAGGACTATTGAAAAAAAGATAAGGGCTTCTGGAGCCATACCTGCCTTTAAAGGTTATGCGGGAAGGCTTTCCAGCAGGAGTTATCCCAGCAGCCTGTGTATATCAGTAAATGAAGAAGTGGTTCACGGAATACCCGGTAAAAGAAAAATTGCTGAAGGTGACTTGGTAGCCATAGATGTGGGAGTAAAGATCAGGGGTTTTTACGGCGATGCGGCCAGGACCTATAAGGTCGGCAAAGTATCAAAGACGGCCCAAAGGCTGTGGAAGGCCACCAAAGAAGCCCTGGATAATGCCATAGACCTGTGCCGGATGGGAAACAGGCTGACAGATATCTCCCACAGCATTGAAAAAAGGGCCGAACGGGACGGTTTCTCAGTGGTCAAGGATTTTGTGGGGCACGGTATTGGCAAGAAGCTTCATGAAGATCCCCAGATACTTAATTACGGCCCCCCCGGACAGGGACCGGCACTAAAAAAGGGAATGGTGCTGGCAATCGAACCCATGCTCAATGAGGGAGGAAGCGGCGTCAGGATACTTGAGGATATGTGGACAGTAGTGACAAGGGACGGAAAACTGTCATGTCACTTCGAAGATTCAGTAGCCATAATGCCTGATGGGCCGCTTATACTGACAAGAGTATAAAATTTTTAGTAGACAGGGAATAGTTTTTTTGATAGTCTACGTATTTGCGCTAATTTAGTTATTTATAAAAATAGCAGGAGGCATAAGATCTCTAAAAAAGAAGGCATAATAGAAGCCGAAGGGACGATTTTAGAAGCACTTCCGAATGCTATGTTCCGGGTAGAGCTGGAGAATGGCCATAAGGTACTGGCTCATATCTCTGGAAAAATGCGCATGCATTATATAAAAATACTGCCTGGAGACATGGTAAAAGTGGAAATATCACCATATGATCTTTCCCGGGGCAGAATAACATACAGGAAAAAATAGAAGGAAAATATAATATAAAATGACAGTTGATGGAAGGAAAAGCTAGAGATGAAGGTTAAGCCATCAGTTAAAAAAATTTGCAATAATTGCCGTGTCATCAAGCGTGAAGGCAAGGTAATGGTAATCTGTACAAATCCCAGACATAAGCAGAAACAGGGTTAAGGAGGATACTTTTGGTTAGAATTGCAGGAATAGATATACCGAATGACAAGCATGTTGCAGTCTCTCTTACCTATATATTTGGTATAGGCAGGACTACTGCGGAAAAAATACTGGATGCTCTGAAGATCAATTGGTCGACAAAGACTAAAGACCTTACTGAAGATGAGGTAGTAAAGATCAGGGAGTATATAGAGAATAACCTCAAGATCGAAGGAGACCTGAGGCGTGAAGTAAGCCAGAATATAAAAAGACTAATTGAGATAAACTCCTACAGGGGGATCATGCATAAGCGCGGCCTGCCTGTAAGGGGGCAGAGGACCCATACAAATGCCAGGACCAGGAAAGGCCGCAAGCATAGTGTGGGTATAAGGAAAAAGACAGTAGCTAAGTAAAGGACCAGGTGGAATAATTGGTTAAGAAGAATTCAGGAAGTAAAAAAGTCAGAAGCAGGAATAGAAAGAATGTACCTTATGGTATTGCCCATGTTCAGTCTACTTTTAATAATACCATAGTCAATATAACTGACCAGGAAGGCAATACTATTGCCTGGGGCAGTTCCGGAGGCCAGGGATTCAAGGGCTCCAGGAAGAGTACGCCCTATTCTGCACAGATAACTGCCAATGCCGTGGCCAGGAATGCACAGGAACATGGCGTGGTAAAAGTAGATGTAAGGGTAAAGGGCGTAGGCTCAGGCCGTGAGACAGCTGTCAGGTCGCTGCAGGCAGCAGGACTTGAGATCGGTAATATAATCGATGTCACTCCTGTACCGCATAATGGCTGCAGGCAGAAAAGCAGGAGAAGACCGTAAGGTTGCATTTGTATAATATGAATATATTTAAAGGAGTTTAAATAATATGTCGCTGGTTAAAGAGGCAGCCTGCAAACAGTGCAGGAGGGAAAAAGAGAAGCTGTTCCTAAAAGGGCAGAGATGCTTTACAGATAAATGTGGCATTGAGAAAAAACCATATGCTCCCGGACAGCGGGCTAAAAGAAGAGTGGTGGAGACAGAGTACCTGGTACAGCTCCGTGAAAAGCAGAAAGCTAAGAAATATTATGGGCTGCTGGAAAAGCAATTTGCCAATTACTATAAAAAAGCGGTCCAGAAAAAAGGTATAACCGGTGAGATACTGCTTCAGCTTTTGGAGACAAGGCTTGATAATATCGTATACCTTATGGGATTTGCCACATCCAGGGCCCAGGCAAGGCAGCTTATCAATCACGGCCATGTTCGGGTAGACGGAAAAAAGGTTGATATTTCTTCATACCCTGTAAAGGAAGGCCAGGAAGTAAGCATTGCCCCGGGTAGCAGCGAGATAATGCCCATACTTGAAGCCAAGGAATCAGGGGGCACCATTAATATACCTGAGTGGCTTGAGTCAGATCTGGAAAAATTAAAAGGTAAGATAATCAGATTCCCCGAAAGGGAAGATATTCAGGCTCCTATAAATGAACAGATCATAGTCGAGCTTTATTCTAAGTAATAATTTTCTTTTTTTTGGGAGGTTGATATAAATTGTTAAAGATGCATAAGCCTAATGTAAAAGTCAAATCGAAAGATGATTTCGAGGGTGAGTTCATACTGGAACCCCTGGAAAGAGGCTTTGGGCATACTCTGGGGAATTCCATAAGAAGGGTACTGCTTTCTTCCATAGAGGGGGTAGGCATAACCCAGATAAGAGTGGAAAACACTATGCACGAATTTTCTACCATTGAAGGCATCAGGGAAGATATGATAGAATTCGCCGCAAATTTGAAGAATGTGGTCTTCAAGATGGAATCTGATGAGCCGGTAATGCTGAAACTGGAAAAGAAAAGCGCCGGTGAAGTCACTGCAGCAGATTTCACGCTTCCGGCAGAAGTGGAAGTGGTAAATCCTGATTGCTATATATGCAACCTTACCAAAAAGGGAAGCATAAAGGCAGAGGTCAGGATAGAGAAGGACAAAGGCTACAGGACTGCAGAAGAGAATAATATTGAAGGGGAACCCCTGGGAGTAATACCCCTGGATACGATTTTTTCCCCGGTGAAAAGGGTATCTTTCAAGGTGGAAAATACCAGGGTTGGCCAGATGACAAACTTTGATAAATTGTCTGTGGATATAAAGACAAATGGAAGCATAAAGCCTGAGGATGCACTCAGCCAGGCTTCTAAGATCATAAATGACTATATGGCCCTCCTTATAGATCTTTCTGAGACTACAGACAAAGATGAGCCTATATTTGAGGAAATGGAAGAAGAAGATACTCAGCAGGAGTATCCATCCATAGAGGAACTGGAATTATCGGTAAGGGCATATAATTGCTTGAAACGGGAAGGCGTTGATACCGTTGAAAAGCTGCTTGAATATACTGAGGATGAACTATTGGATATAAGGAATTTCGGCCAGAAATCCATACAGGAAGTCAAGGATAAGGTAAAGTCTCTGGGACTGTCTTTTAAGAAAAAACAATGATCGGGAGTAATTGAAATGGTCGTGCCAAAGAAGGCAAAGAAATTTGGAGGAAGCAGCAGCCACCAGAAGGCTATGATGAGGAATCTTGCCATCTCTCTATTTGAGAATAGAAGGGTTATAACTACCCTTCCCAAGGCAAATCTTCTCAGGAGCCTGGTGGATAAATTGATCACTATTGCCAAAAAAGATACACTTGCATCCAGGAGAAACTGCATCAGTCTGCTTGGCGGAAATACTGATGCTGTAAGGAAGCTTTTTAATGAGGTAGCTCCCGGGATGCATGCCAAATCGAGCGGTTTTACCAGGATAGTGAAGTACAAGAAGAGACTGGGTGACGGTGCCCAGCTGGTACTTATGGAGCTGGTAGAGTAGATTATTGCTGCCGGGAAGACCGGCACTTTACGTTATTTTGAAAACCAAAAGGACTTCGTACCATGAATAAATATATGGCCGTGATCGAGTATGACGGAACCGGGTTTAACGGCTTCCAGACACAGCCTGAAGGTACGAGGACAGTGCAGCAGGAATTGACTGATGTCCTGTCAAATATATTAAACAGTCCCATAGACCTGGGTTATGCCGGAAGGACAGATGCCGGCGTACATGCCAGGGGCCAGGTAATAGATTTTATCACGGAAAAGGACCTCGACCTTTACAGGTTTAAATGGTCCCTTAATAATGTATTGCCGGATGATATCTCTGTGAGGACCATGGAAAAAGTGGGGCTTGGATTCAATTCGAGGCGGGATGCCAGGATAAGGGAATATATATACAGGATAGCAAATACAGATTATCATAGCGTATTCTTGAAAAAATACAGCATCCTGGTAAACAGGAAACTGGACCTGGAGTCAATGAAGGAAGCTGCAGGATTGTTTATTGGGAAGCATGATTTTGCACCCTTCGCCAGCCCCAGCATAAGCGGGGAATATACGGAAAGGCAAGTTTTTGCTTTTGAGCTTGGCATCAAGGATGAGGGGCTCCTGGAGTTTACAGTGAGGGCGAATTCATTCCTGTACAATATGGTCCGCATAATGATAGGCACCATATTGGAGATCGGCAGGGGGGAAAGGCAAATGGGCCAGATAGAAAAAGCCCTTGAGAAAGTTGAAGGGAATTTTTCCTCAAGCATGGCGCCTGCAAAGGGACTTACCCTGAACAAAGTGGAGTATTGATAATAAACGGAGGAACTAATGGTGACCTTAGGTACAAAGACATTTAATTTAAAAAAAGAAGAAATCGAGCGGAAATGGTATGTGGCAGATGCCACCGACCAGATCCTGGGAAGATTTGCTGCTGGGATCGCAAAAAAGCTCAGGGGAAAAGACAAGCCGACTTTTAGCCCGCATCTTGACTGCGGCGATTTTATAATTGTCATAAATGCTGAAAAGATAAGGGTAAAAGGCGGAAATAAGCTGGAAGACAAAAAATATTACAGGCATTCCGGCTATGTAGGCAATCTGAAAGAGACCAGCCTGGAAAAGATGCTGGAGAAAGACCCGGAATTTGTTATAAAGAATGCAGTAAGAGGTATGATCCCCCATAATATACTGGGCAGGAGAGTACTTAAGAAATTAAAGGTATATAAAGGCGCAGAACATCCCCACACAGCGCAGAAACCTGAAAAACTAGATCTGTAAAGGAGTAATAAGTGGCTGAAAAAGTTAGCTATTATGCTACAGGAAAAAGAAAAAATGCAGTTGCCAAGGTAAGGCTTGTCCCCGGAGAGGGAAAGATAACTGTAAATAATAAAGACCATAAGGATTATTTCCACAGGGATGCACTCACCACAATGATAGTGGAACCCCTTAAGCTTACCAATACTGATACCGCATATGATGTAGTGGCGCAGTTAAATGGCGGAGGAATAACCGGACAGGCAGGAGCCCTGAGGCATGGTATTGCCCAGGCTCTCCTGGAGATAAATGAGGAATACAGGGCTATCCTTAAGCCCGAAGGATTCCTTACCAGGGATTCCAGGATCAAGGAAAGAAAGAAATTCGGTCTCAAAAAAGCAAGGAAGAGACCTCAGTTCTCAAAGAGATAAATATGTATCTCTTATGTATTTTCCCAGATTAAAAATAGATACTGGCAAAATCTCACACAATGCAAGGATAATAAACGACCGGTGTGCCGGCAAAGGCATATCGGTCGTTGCCGTTACCAAATGCATTCTTGCCCATGAAGCAATAACTCCATTACTGGAGCACTCAGGCATAAATATGCTGGCAGACAGCAGGCTGGCAAATATAAGAAGGCTTTTCAGATCTACCGGGGATCCTTCCAGGATAATGATGCTCAGGACCCCTATGCCTGATGAGGCTGAGGAACTTATAAATATCTGCGGCACCAGCTTAAACACACAGGTTGAAACGGTAGAAAAGCTTGCATTCCATTGCGACCGTTATAAAAAACACCATAATATAATAATAATGGTGGAGATAGATGATGAAAGGGAAGGACTTCTTCCGGAACAGGCTGAAGGATTCTGCCGACAGCTTATAGGAAAGAGCAAATATATCCGCATAAAAGGGATCGGCACCAATGCCCGCTGTATAACACCAAATGGTCCTACCCGGGAAAGCATTGATATCCTGGTCAATCTTAAAAAACAGCTGGAGGACAGGCTGGGAATTGAGATGGAAACGCTATCCGGGGGCAATTCAAGCATCTGGAATATGATAGGATCGGGAGAGCTTCCCCCACAGGTCAACCAGGTAAGGATAGGGGAAGCAATATTTTTAGGTCATGAGACTGCCCGTTATAAAAAAATTGAGGGATTGTACCAGGATTCTTTTGTGCTTGAGGCGTGTATAATCGAGGTAAAGAAAAGGGACAATATTCCCTACAGGATTATCCTTGGTCTGGGTATCCAGGATGTGATGCTAAAGGACCTTATCATCACATGCGGAAGGCTTCTTCCCCGCAGCCAGAGCAGTGACCATACCATGCTGGATATCGGTTCGGGCTCCAAGGATAATAAGACAGAAAAAGATTTCTCTAATTACCGCGTTGGGGGTATAATTTCTTTTAATTTAAATTATTTTGGTTTACTATCTTGCATGACTTCGCCTTTTGTGCGAAAAGAATTGATTTGAAACATTTACAGCCGGAAAAGGAAAAATATGAAAGACCTGAGGACATTATTCGGGACAGATGGAATAAGGGGGCTGGCAAATAAGGAGCTTACTGCCGAACTGGCACTTAAAGTTGGGAGAGCAGGAGCTAAGTTCCTGGCAGGCGATAAGAAGGATGCCAGGATAATCATAGGAAGGGATCCCAGGCCATCAGGGGATTTCCTGAAATGCGCCCTTTCTTCGGGAATTCTTTCTACCGGATGCAATGTGCTGGATGCCGGGATCATGACTACCCCGGCTATTGCCCTTATTGCAAAGATACTGGACCTGGATGGCGGAGTTGTCATATCTGCTTCACATAATCCTCTTGAAGATAATGGCATAAAGTTTTTTGGCCGGAAGGGGCAGAAGCTTTCCGATGAGAAGGAAAAAAAGATAGAGGATTATATTACGGGAAACCGGAAAGACGAGACTCTTCCCACAGGAACTGGCGTGGGAAGGATAGAGGTCCTGGAAGATGCCCGCGATATATACCTTGACCATATATGCAAGAGTTTTGATATGGACCTTAAGGGCTTTAGTATTGTACTGGATTGTGCCAATGGGGCAACATCGCTATTGGCTGAAGAAGCGCTGGCAAGGATGGGTGCAAATATAATTGCCTATAATACCGATCTTTCCGGAAGCCATATAAATGAAAAGTGCGGCTCCACGCATCCTGAGGGACTAGCCAGTATGGTCCTTAAGGAAAAAGCCCGCCTGGGCTTTGCCTATGATGGAGACGGTGACAGGGTGATCGCCTGTGACGGCAGGGGTAATATCCTGGACGGGGATAGCATCATAGCTTTTTGCGCCATTGATATGGCAAAAAATGGTATGCTTAAGAATAAGACTGTGGTCACAACAGTTATGGCAAATATGGGCTTTGACAAGCTTCTTTCCGGGCATGGAATAGAGGTCTTAAAGACTTCAGTAGGAGACAGGTATGTCCTGGAAAAGATGACCGAGACCGGAAGTGCCCTGGGAGGGGAGCAGTCCGGACATATAATCTTTCCGGACCTGAGCCCTACAGGCGACGGCATCATAAGCAGCCTGGAGTTTTTAAATGCCCTGGTGCGAAGCGGATATGATATTAATAGGATACATGAACTTGTTCCCCGCTATCCCCAGAGGCTCGAAAATATCAGGGTCAAGGATAAAAATGCCATTATGGGATCCGAGGAAGTAAAGGATAAAGTCCTGGAGATGGAAGGATTCCTGGGAGGCAGGGGACGGATAGTCCTGAGGCCATCCGGGACAGAGCCTCTTATAAGGGTCATGGTGGAAGCTGAAGAACAAAAGATGGTAGACCATGTGGTTGGGGAGTTTTCACGCTTGATAGAAGAATATCAATAGATCCAGTCTGCTTAGCCTGGCCGCAACCGGGTTTTAGGCCTGCAGACAGGGAAAGGATGATTATGTGTGGAATAGTAGCTTATATAGGAAGTAAAGATTGCAAGGACATCCTTATTAAAGGCCTTAAAAGGCTGGAATACAGGGGCTATGATTCAGCAGGCATTGCCATACTGGAAAATAATGGTACCAGTGCCGAAATAAGCATTGTAAAAGAAGCGGGAAAGATAAAAGAGATGGAAGCCCAGGCGAAGGAGTCCAGCATGAAGGGAAGCCTGGGGATCGCACATACCCGCTGGGCTACCCATGGCGAACCCACAAAAGTAAATGCGCACCCCCACAGCGACTGCACAGGAAACATATCTGTTATACATAATGGTATCATAGAGAATTTTGAGGAGTTAAAAACGGAGCTTATAAAGGAAGGCCATAAGTTCTTATCTGACACCGATACTGAAGTGATCCCCCACCTCCTGGAAAAATATTATGAAGGCGACCTCCTGGCTGCCCTGCAGAAGCTTATAAAACGGGTCAAAGGCTCGGGAGCCATCGTAGCCATATCTAAAGACAATCCCGATGAGATGGTTGGGGCCAGGATCACCAGCCCTCTTATTGCAGGCATATCAAGGGATGGGAATTTCCTGGCTTCGGACATGCCGGCAGTACTTGAGCATACCAGGAGCTTCCTGGTCATAAATGACCATGAGACCGTGAGGCTCACCAGAAAAAAAGTAGAGATCTTTGATAAAAAAGACCAGCCTGTAAGAAGAAAGCCTTTCAAGGTCAACTGGAGCATAGAAAGCGCCGAGAAGAGCGGTTATGAAGACTTCATGCTCAAGGAGATATTCGAGCAGCCTTATGGAGTTAAGGAGACAATGAGGGGCAGGCTTACCAATGGGGAACTCGACTTTGATGAGCTCAACCTGACTACCCAGGAGATAAAAGATCTAAGGAAAGTGCAGATAATAGCCTGCGGGACTTCTTACCATGCAGCACTCATAGGAAAACAGGTAATAGAGAAATGGGCCAAGATACCGGTGGAAGTTGATTTTTCCTCTGAATACAGGTACAGGGACCCCCTGGTAGAGGATGGCTGCCTTTTTGTAGCCATTACCCAGTCAGGAGAGACCATTGATACCCTGGCTGCCATAAGGGAGGCAAAATCAAAGGGAGCCAGTGTTATGGCCATAACCAATGTAGTGGGAAGCACAATTGCCCGGGAATCTGATTCGGTTATCTATACCCATGCCGGCCCCGAGATAGGGGTAGCCGCTTCCAAGACATTTACGGCCCAGATAATGGTGATGTACCTTATGGGGCTGTATTTCGGCAAGGTAAAAGGATTATTAAATGAAAGGCAGTACCAGAAGATAATAGAAGAGCTTCACAAGATACCTGATAAGATACAGGACATCCTGGACAGGGCGCCGGAAATAAAGAAGGTCGCTGACCATGTTTTCAGGAAGACCTGCTTCTTATTTTTGGGAAGGCTTTACGGCTTCCCTGCAGCCCTTGAGGGAGCGCTTAAGCTGAAAGAGATATCATATATACATGCGGAGGGATATCCCGCAGGAGAGATGAAGCACGGTCCCATAGCCCTTACTGACAGGAATACTGTGGTTGTGGGGATTATGCCCGAGGATCCGGTCTATGATAAGATGCTTTCCAATATACAGGAAGCAAAAGCCAGGAAAGCTACCATACTTTCCATTATTTCCCGGGGGGACAAGAATTCTTTGAAATATGCCGATCTCATGTTTGAAGTCCCCAGGACCCTGGATGAGCTTTACGGAATACTTAATATTGTGCCCATACAGCTTCTTTCATATTATATTGCCAAAAACCTTGGTAGGGATGTTGACCAGCCCCGTAACCTGGCAAAAAGCGTAACAGTAGAGTAGTAGCTTACCCGGGAACTGGTCTCAGGCTTGCAGTCTGATATTTTTATACAGATCAAGGTCTTAAGGAAGAAGCGATATAGAATATCGGTGATAATGAGAAATTTTAGATATGTATAAAAATAGCGACTGCCCGAGGGGTTGGAAACTAAAACAGCAATCTGCTTCGTTAAATCTCCTCGGTAATGCGCTGCATCGCCTTCGTCGCTTTGCCTTGCATCTTTCTATTTTATTTTCCAACAAGTCCAGATACAGTTTCCGGACAGGCTCCTCAGAAGTTTATGGAGTAGGTACGGATATCATTGAAGTGGAGAGGATCGCTGCCGCTATCAAGAAGAATGGCGCCTTCCAGAAGAGGGTCTATACCCAATCTGAGGTAGAATACTGTGAGAACAAAGTAGAGAGTAAATACCCCAGCTATGCTGCCAGGTTTGCTGCCAAGGAGGCAGTGGCCAAATCGCTCTCCGAGGGTGTAGGCAAGAATGTCTCTCTAAAGGAGATAGAGCTTTCCAATACTGACCGGGGTGCCCCGTATATAATCCTTCACGGGGGTACCCTTGAGTACAGCCGGAAGATGGGTATAAAGGAGATCAAGATATCAGTATCGTCCACGGAGAATTTTGCCGTGGCTTATGCTATTTCTTTTACTGAGTAGGAATTTAAAGGGGGACCCTTGACAGCTCATAGGGGACTCGAGCCATACTAGCTTTTTATCCAATTAATTACCTGAGACGATTTGCAGGGATTCTGATGATGGCAATATCCTGGCAGCAGCAATTTCATGTAAGGCAGATTGTATTTTAACAGGCGATAAAGATCTCCTGGTTTTAAAAAAATACAAAAATATGAATATCATTTCCCAAAGAGATTCTGGGTCTTGGAAAGACTATTCATGAAAAAGAACTAGAAGGTCTACGATCTGTTTTAAATCCTTATAAATTCATAAATCTATGATAGAATTATTTCTATGAAGAAAAGTCCTGACCACAAAGAGTATATAAAGATGATGAGAAGATTATCTCCCCAGGAGAGGCTAAAAAAATCCTTTGAGCTAACAGAGTTGACTAAAAACTTATTCTTGGCTGGATTAAAAGACAGGTTTCCAGATCTTACCGATAAGGAAATAAAAAAAATATACCTTGAGCGGATAAATAAATGCCACAACTTGAACTATTAAAAAAGATTATAAAATCATTGGAAAAAGGAAATATTCCATATATGCTGACCGGGTCTTTAGTTTCAAGCTTTCAAGGAAATCCCCGGTCAACTCATGATATCGATATTATAATATCTATAAGATTAGATAATATACCTGATATTATGAAGGTATTTAATTCCAAAAAGTTTTATATAGATCAGGATTCAATTAAAGAGGCAGTCATTAATTATAATCAATTCAATGTATTGGATATTGAAGAAGGTGAAAAGATCGATTTCTGGATACTAACAGGGAGTGATTTTGACAAAAGTAGATTTTCACGTAGGCAGAAGAAGGAACTATTAGGTTTAAAGGCTTATATCTCTGCTCCTGAGGATACCATAATCCAGAAACTTGTATGGTCAAAATTATCCGGGGAAAGTAGAAAACAATATAATGATGCCTTGAGTGTTTATGAAGTGCAATATGGCAAACTTGATATAGCATATATGGAATACTGGTCAAAGAAATTAGATGTAAAAGACATATATAAAAAAATGATCTCAGATTCGGAAGTTGATGATTGGAATTAGTATTGTCTGAAGAAAATAATAAAAATCTAAACAGGATCCTTATGGGAAGCCGGGTAGCCCAGATCGACAAGATGGCAATCGAGAGCGGAATAGACTCAAAATGGCTCATGAAAAATGCCGGTACAGGTATGGCCAGGGAGATAATATCACATTATAAGGATTCAAAACCCAAGAGAGCTCCCAGGGGGACAGTAGTCTGCGGTGGCGGAAATAATGGCGGCGATGGATTTGTGATCGCCCTGCACCTTCTGGAAATGGGATATGGCATAAATGTTTACCACATTGTTCCTCCGGAAAAGTTCTCACCTGATTCCAGCCATTATTATAATGAGCTAAAATCCAAATACCCCAAATCCATTCAGCAAATTGCTCCTGATAAAACCGGCAGTATGGCAAAAGAACTGGAAAAATCTGACCTCATTGTGGATGCTATATTCGGTACCGGACTCCATAAGGGGCCAATCCGGAGACCTGCCAGCGACATCATAAAGATGATAAATAATGCCAGTACAAAAAGTGAGGGCCCCAGGATCTATTCGGTGGACATACCTTCCGGGATAGATTCCGACAATGGCCAGGTCCTGGGGGATGCGGTAAAAGCAGACCATACTATAACTTTCGGCTGCAGGAAAATGGGAAATATAAACTATCCCGGAGCCAGCTATAATGGCAGGGTAAGCGTAATAGACATCGGCATTCCCCAGGAATACTTCGGAAAGTTTGAGAAGATATTCGAGCCTACCCTGGAATGGGTATCAGGGATGATACCCCAAAAAGAGGCCTGGACATATAAGCACAGGGTAGGGCAGCTTCTGGTAATAGCAGGATCCCTGGGCTTTACCGGGGCAGCTGCCATGACCTGTATGGGTGCTTTAAGGTCCGGAGCCGGCCTGGTCACCCTGGTATGCCCGGAAGAGCTTAATAGCATAATGGAGGAAAAGCTTACCGAAGTAATAACTTATCCGGTAAAACAGACAGAGATGGCTTCCATCCATTTTGACAGCCTGGAGGAGATCCTGGAGCTTTCCGAAGGGATGGATGCGGTCGCCATAGGACCCGGGATATCCAGGGACCCAAGCACTATACACCTGGTAAGGGAGCTTGTGAAAAAAATAAAGATACCGGCTGTACTTGATGCCGATGGGCTGCAGGCCCTGATAGGACCTCACAAAATAGGAGAAGAAATAGATAATGGCTTTCATAATTTGGTCATAACCCCACATGCAGGAGAACTTTGCAGTATTATGGGATTGGAAAAAATAGATCTTTCCCAGAGGCTGGATATAAATAAAGATGCCAGCAGGAATTTTGGAGCAGTATCTGTCCTTAAAGGAGCGGCAACAATTACCACTGGTATTGAAGACGGCAAACAGGTAAGCTATATTAATCCTACAGGAAACTGGGGTATGGCCAGTGCCGGTACCGGGGATATACTGACAGGGATCATAGGGTCGCTTCTAGGCCAGGGAATGAAGCCACTTCATGCCGCAGTATGCGGCACATATATACATGGGCTGGCAGCGGATATAATGATAAGGAAGACTAGCAGGACTTCACTTATTGCCACAGACCTTCTGGAAGGCATAAAGGAAGTGTTTCTGCAGATAGAAAAGATCAAATACAAGAAGGAGGAGTAGGATGCCAGACGAACAGGCAGTAAAAGATATCATGGTGACTGAAGTAATAGCAATACAGGAAGATGCATCGGTGGATGAATTATCAAAGCTTCTAATAGAGAACAAGATAAGTGGTGTTCCCGTAGTGGATAAGGACGGAAAGCTTGTAGGTATTGCCACCGAGGGCGACCTCATCATAAAAGATTCAGACCTGCATTTTCCCAGGTACTTTAAACTGCTGGACAGCATTATATACCTGGAAAGCCTTAATAAGTTTAAGAAGAACCTGAAAAAATATTTAGGCACAAAGGTCAGTGATGTCATGACTACCGATGTAAAAACAGTAAATGGAGATACCCCGGTAAGCAAAGCAGCAAACCTGATGATAAGGAATAATATCAACCGCCTTCCCGTGCTTGATGATAAGGGAGATATGATAGGAATAATCACCAGGGCAGATATTGTAAGATCCATGATCAAGGAATAAAGATGAAGCCTGATCCGGGAAAAGATAAGCGCTTTGCCTGGGCAGAGATAAACCTGTCTGCGCTGGCCGGCAATATAAAGCTCCTAAAGTCCAGCTGCACCAGGCCTGGCTTAAAGGTAATGGCTGTGGTTAAGGCTGATGCCTATGGACATGGGGCGGCAGAGGCTTCCAGGACCCTGCTCGATAATGGAGCTGATGCTCTGGGGGTAGCCCTGGCAGAAGAAGGAATGCTGCTGCGGCAGGAAGGAATTGATGCCCCCATATATATCCTGGGAGAGTGCCCGGCTGCGGCTGCAGGAGATGCAATCAAAGACAAGCTTATACTAACTGTAAATTCTATAGATTCAGCCAGGACTTATTCCAAACTTGCTAAAAAGGCAGGACAAAAGGCAAGTATAAATATAAATATTGATACCGGGATGAACAGGCTTGGCATAAACTGGAGAGATGCAGGCGATATATCGGCTATAAGATCTTTAAGCAATCTGGCAATAGACGGAGTATTTTCCCATTTTGCCTGCGCCAGCGAGGAAGACCCCGGTTATTCAGAACTCCAGATGAAGAGGTTTTCTAAAGCGCTTGAGGCTCTTGGATCCCCTGGCCTTGCAGCCATTAATAAACATTTTGCAAATAGCGCTGCGTTTTTCCGCTTCAGGAAGTCACACTATGATATGGTAAGGGCAGGCTTATGCCTTTACGGGATGAATCCTTATTCAGATGGCTGGGAAGAATGGCTGCCGGCGGATGCAGTAAAAGCGGTAAAAAAGCTAAAGCCGGTACTCAGCCTTAAGAGTAGGATATCTTTTATAAAAAAAGTCAGTGCCGGGGAAACCATATCCTACTGCGGCACATTTAAGGCTCAAAAGGATTCGGTAATAGCTACTATCCCTGTAGGCTATGCTGATGGGTACAGCAGGATGCTTTCCAATAAGTCAAAAGTGCTGATAAAGGGATTCGAGGCGCCGGCTGTGGGTAATATCACCATGGACCAGTTTATGGCAGATATAACCGGCATGGATAAAAGGGAAAGCATAAAGACCGGGGACGAAGTAGTGCTTATAGGCAGGTCAGGCAAGGAAAGCATTTCAGCTGAGGATATTGCAGGACTTCTCGGCACTATAAATTATGAAGTTACCTGCATGATAAAGAAAAGGATCCCCAGGATATATATAAAATAATTTTATTACATGGAGGTTTTATGAAAGTAATAGGTTTTAACGGCAGTCCCAGGAAAGACGGGAATACCTATCTGGCAATAAAAACAGTATTTGAGGTACTGGAGAAAGAAGGTATAGAGACAGAGCTCATCCATATTGCGGAGAGGCTGTTATACGGCTGTACAGCCTGCGGAGCCTGTAAGAAAACCAAAGATGGCATGTGCATAATAGACTCAGATATATTTAATGACTGCCAGAAGAAAATATATGAAAGTGACGGGATAATAATAGGTTCTCCGGTCTATTTTGGGTCAGTGACCCCTCAGGTCAAAGCCCTTATAGACAGGAGCGGCTATTGTGCCAGGTCCGGAGGAAACCTGCTTAAAAGAAAGGTAGGGGCCGGTGTTATCGCAGTGAGGAGGGCCGGAGCTGTTGAGACCCTGCACCAGATCAATAATGTCTTCCTGTTAAATGAAGTTATAATTCCCGGATCCATATACTGGAATATGGGAATTGGAAGGGAAAAGGGTGAGATACTGGATGATAAGGAAGGTATGGATACTTTCAGGAACCTGGGAGAGAATATGGCCTGGCTGTTAAAAAAGATAAATAACTGAATTATAGATCTAATTGATAGCAGGAGAAGAGATGAAAAATACGAGAAATATAAAATATATAATAATACTGGCGGGACTGGCGCTGGCAGCAATGCTTCTTTTTTCGGGATGCGTGTGCCCCCTGTTTTCTATATTTGAAAGGGCTACAGGGCTGAAAGTCAAAGCCGGTGAGGATATTGATGAGACTGGAATAGTGGACGAACTTATATATCCGGGCTCTGCTGCCCTGGTCCAGGTAACAGGCGATATAGAAAAGATAATAGAGCTGGTATCTACTTATGGGGTCTCCTTTTCTGATGACGAAAGGCAGGCGCTGGAAGGGCTCCCGGAAAGTATTACGGAACAGGATGTGGGAGCTATTGTCTATTCCACGCCTGACAGCAGGAGCATGGTCCTTGCATATTATGACCGGCTGGTAGACAGGGGCTGGCAGATAGAGTCATTCAGGGGTCCTATGGGTAATTCACAGGACAGCGATATAGTGATGGCAGTTAAAGGTGACAGGAAGCAGGCACTTATGGTAACCGGTTCTGAAAACAGCTCCTTTATTATCTTCATAGATTTTGACTGGGATGTTTTCGAGAATGGAGAATAAGGAAACAATCAGAGTTGATTACAGTCAATATTGATAAATGGCTTAATAAGATCTTTTATACAATAAAAAAAAGGAGATTGAGATGAAGAAACTGATCCCCCTGGTCCTCTTAGCAGCCCTCATACCACTGATGCTATTCGGCTGTACCGCAGAAGATGCCGTAGGTGCCGGAATAAGCGTATTTATGATCGTTTGCTGGGGAGTGCTGGCGCTGGTAGGACTTTTCCTGTTTATCCTGTGGATAATCACCTGGTGGACTGCATCAAAAGGGATAATAGCGAATTTCCCAATGCAGGCGAGAATACCAAGACCATATGGCTGGTAGTCCTCATAGTTACTTTTGTAGTTAATTTCTGGTGGGTAGCTTCTATAGTATATTATTTTATGGTCATGAAAAAAATGCCCCGTAAGAAATAAAAAAAGCCTTTAATAGATACAAATAAAAAAAAGCCTCCTGGCGAACCATGAGGCTTTTTTAAAATGATTCTAATCATCCATAGACTTCTGCCGGGATGAGAACTCATTCATCAGTTTGGTAATAGATGGGGGTATAATATCTTTCTGCTTTACCATATTCATGATATTTTTGGGGCCTACCTTTTTTACAATATATCCAGCAACAGCTCCCAGGATAGCTCCACCTATGACAAAACCCAGATAGCTCTTATCAAAATCTTTTTTATCGTTCATCTTTGCCCCCGTATATGTTATATAGTTTTTTTACAGCACTATTATAACCCATTATATATATGTATTACAAAAATTATAGAAGATTACTTGAAACAATATTTGCATTATAGATTTTATTGTTCTATCATGTTCCAGCATTATTTAATGTAATAGATATAAATGGGAAAAAACAATCTGGGAAGTGTAAAATATAGATATATTGACCTTATAACGGGATTATTTGTGGCAGTCCTCCTTATCTCCAATATAGCGTCCACCAAGATAATTGATATATGGAAGTTCACATTTGACGGCGGGACTATCTTATTTCCCCTTTCATATATTTTTGGGGATATCCTGACTGAGGTCTATGGCTATAAACAGTCAAGAAGAGTTATCTGGATAGGATTTGCCTGCGCTTTCCTTATGTCGCTTACCCTGGGCCTTATCGGGCTGATCCAGCCGGCACAGGGCTGGGAGCTCCAGGATGCATATATGGCAATCCTTGGCCAGACTCCCAGGATCGTAGCAGCATCGCTTATAGCATATTTTGCCGGAGAGTTTTCCAATTCATATATACTGGCAAAGATGAAAGTCTTGACCAGTGGCAGATGGCTGGCAGCCAGGACCATTGGGTCTACCATTGTCGGGCAGGGTGTGGACACCATCATATTCGTGCTGGTAGCATTTGCCGGAGTACTGCCCAATAGCCTGCTCCTGGTAATAATAGTGTCCAATTATGTATTCAAAGTGCTTATGGAGACAGTGCTGACCCCAGTTACATATAAGGTAGTAAACTGCCTTAAGAAAGCTGAGGGTGTTGACTATTATGACAGGGAAACTGATTTCAATCCATTCAAGGTATCAGGAAATAAAAATTCTAAAGCAGGATAAGAGAATAGGCTGCTGTTAGAATAAATATATATTCCCTGCGGATCCAGGTATCAGTCTACTTCCGGGGGAGGATACCTGAAGTGACCCACTATGACATATTCATTTAGCACATCTACTTCGCTGATGCTTCCAAGTTCTGCAGATATCATTATTACCAGGGGAACTCCCTCATCATTAGTCCTTGGAGAGACAAAGCCCCCCAGGTCTTTATAGGGATTATCCGGGTCAAACTGGAAGTAAAGGATATCACCAGGCTGCCACAGTACCGAGTTATTGGGATCATCGGCATTAAACTCCGCAGGAAGCTCCAGGGCGTGCCTCCTGAAGAACTGTTCCTGGAAGAAGACATCCCTGAAATCAATATACTTAATGGCCTCACTGCGCCCCTTTATATCCATGGGATAATCCTCTTTATGCTCAGACATATCCTTAAAAATCAGTTCCATAAGGTCAAATCCTACATCATTTAATACCATGGATATGACATCTGTGGATATCCATACATTATCTGAGGGATAGCCGGTATCAGGGAAAGTCTCATAACCGTAGATAATATCTTCCTCGATAAGGTCCAGGAGCCGGAGTACTATCTGCTTCTGGGTATCTGTAAGTATAAGCTCTCCATTGCCAGTCTCATCCTGGCCGGGATCTTCATCTGCTTCATCCTCTTCTTCAGGCTCCGGCAGGATACCCTCGGCCCCGGTTCCGCCGTCCGGCTCCAGGATCAGTTCCTCCCGGGGATATTCCAGGGGCGACTGAAAAAGCTTCTCAGGCAGCTTAATTATTTTTTGATCCTGGTAGAAAGTCCTAAGGGCCAGGAACTGGAGCAGGGCAATGATTATGCCGGCATAGATAAAATATCTATAGTTAAGCATCCAGGCAGATCTTTTCCTGTCAATACGGTTTTTCATAAGTAGGTATATATTATATTAAAAAGCCCATAATATTAAGGGGATTTTACCCCCATAAATGCTTTACTTTTACTACTTTATTTATATACTATATTATTTATATCTTTATAAGATAGCCGAATGCCTTTTAAGAAGCGCATATGTTTAAGATTATGCAGTATTCTAGGATCTTAAGGATCTTTTTTAAACCAGGACCCAAGGTACTTATTGAAAAACACTAAAGAAAAAAGATTACTTACGGGAAATGAAGCAATAGCCAGGGGTGCCTATGAGGCAGGAGTAAAGGTTGCCACAGCATACCCGGGAACACCTTCCACGGAAATACTTGAAAATGTAGCTAAATATCCCGAGATCTACAGCCAGTGGTCAGTAAATGAAAAAGTAGCCCTTGAAGTAGCATCAGGGGCAAGCATCGCCGGGGTAAGGACACTGGTTGCCATGAAACATGTCGGCCTCAATGTGGCGGCAGATCCCTTTATGACCATGTCATATACCGGAGTCACCGGAGGACTGGTCCTTATTGTTGCAGATGATCCCCAGCTTCACAGCTCCCAGAATGAGCAGGACACCAGGTTCTATGCCAGGTTCGCCAGGGTACCCATGATGGAACCCTCAGACAGCCAGGAAGCCAAAGACTATATCGGTCAGGCCCTGGATATAAGTGAAGAATATGATACACCTGTAATAGTCCGTTCTACAACCAGGATATCCCACTCCAGGTCTTTGGTAGCAATAGGACACAGGAAAGAAATACCTATAAAAGAATACCAGAAAAATTGCCAGAAATATGTAATGATCCCGGCTTTCGGAAGGATCAGGCACAAGGTAGTTCTCGAAAGGTGGGAGAACCTTAAGAAGCTTTCCAGCGATAGCAGTCTTAATAGTGTATATAATGGCAATGGCTCTAATAAAAATACAGGCATTATAACTTCAGGGGTATTATTCCAGTATACAATGGAAGTGTTCCCTGATATTGACATACTCAAACTGGGCATGACAAGCCCTATTCCGGAAGACATAATAAGGGAATTTGCCCGGGGAAAAGACATCATTATAGTAATAGAAGAACTGGAGCCATATCTGGAAGAAAAGCTTCTCTCAATGGATCTTGGCTCCAGGATAATGGGCAAGTCACTATTCCCTCCTTATGGCGAATTAAGTCCGGGCTTCTTAAGGAAAGTATCACCGCAAATAAACGGGAAGAAAGAAGATACCCCTGATGGACCAGGTCAGAATGTTTCAAGGATAAGCCAGGCGCAGGAAGGGCTGCCAATGAGGCCGCCGGTATTATGCGCCGGGTGCCCTCACAGGCCCGCATTCCATGTGATAAAAAAATTAAGGCTTAAGGTCATGGGCGATATAGGATGCTATACCCTGTCAGTTCTCCCGCCTCTAAATTCCCTGGACAGCTGCCTGTGCATGGGGGCAGGAGTGGGGCAGGCACTGGGCATGGAAAAGGCTGATCCAGCATTAAAAGGTAAAGTGGTATCTGTAATAGGAGACTCCACATTCTTCCACTCAGGGATGACCCCTCTTGTGGACAATCTATACAATAAGGGAACCGGGGTAATAATAATACTGGATAATAGGATCACTGCCATGACAGGCCACCAGGTCCATCCCGGCGTGGGAATGACGCTTATGGGAGAAGAAACTGTAACTGTCAATCCCGAGGATATTGCCAGGGGAGCAGGGGTAGAAAATGTTGAAGTGGTGGATCCTTATGATATGAAGGCATTTGAAGATGTTTTAAGGAAGCATCTTAAGATAGAAAGCCTTTCAGTCATAGTCGCCCGGCAGAGATGCGTTCTCCTGGACAGGAGAAAGCCCAGTGCAAATGAAGTCTATATAGACCAGGATAAATGTGAAAAATGCGGATTATGCATTAAATTCGGCTGTCCTGCCATAGAATTGAAGGATGATACTTACTCCATAAGCAGCCTTCAGTGCAGCGGCTGCGGGGTCTGCGCGGGCATATGCCGCAAGGACGCCATTATTTGCAAGAGTTCATCATAAAATACTTTTAGCATTTATAACAGTTTTTTTATTAGTTTATAAAAACATTTTTAAATGAAAAACGACAATATTAATAATAAGAAACTTAAAAAGAAAGACAGTACAGCTTACCTTCAAAGAAACAGGAAGAAGGTAGAAGAAGGCGGTACTATCTCGGTCATGTTTTCCGGTGTGGGAGGACAGGGAATAATACTGGCTTCTACAGTGCTTGCCAGGGCTGCCACAGTTCAGGGCTATGATATAAAAGTATCAGAAGTCCATGGCATGGCCCAGAGGGGCGGTAGCGTTGTGGGGAGCGTCAGGTTCGGCAGGAAAGTGTATTCCCCCATAATTGATAAAGCTGATGTCATAATGGCACTGGAAAAGCTTGAATCGATCCGCTACCTGGATCTACTGAAACCGGATGGTTTTTTATTTATTAATGATTATGAATTAGTCCCGGTATCGGTATATATAGGGGATAAGGAATATCCCGCTGGTATAATTGAAAAAATAGCCGGAGTAACTTCAGGTTTTGCCCTTATCAAGGCAACAGAGGCGGCTGTGGAATTGGGAGAAATCAGGGCCAGCAATATGGTTCTTATGGGAAGCCTGTCAAAATTCCTTCCCATAAAGCTTAAAAGCTGGAAAAAAGCATTGGACGATTTGATACCAAAGCGTGTTCTAGAATTAAATAAAAATGCCTTCGAGAAGGGCAGGGAAATAATAAAATAGGATAGCAGGAGGTTATATGCCTGTAAAACAAATAACAGTCTTTCTGGAAAACCAGACCGGGAGGCTGGCTGATGTAACTGGTATATTAAGTAAGGAAAACATCAATTTGCAGGGATTCTCCACTACCGAAGCCAGGGATTACGGAATCCTGAGGCTTGTAGTATCCGATGTGGATGAGGCCAAAAAGGCCTTAAAGGATTCAGGATTTACCACCCATATTGCTGACGTGATCTGCGTCACCGTAGAAGATAAGCCCGGCGAGCTCCATAAGATCCTGGATATACTTGCAGGTAAAGGCGTAAATATTGATTATATCTATGTGATAGCTGGAACAAAGATCGTACTTTCCGTAGCAAATATAGAAGAGACTGAAAAGATCCTTACCCAGAACGGCATAGGTCTCTGCAGCTGATCGTATCTCTTTAACAGGCCCTTTTTCTTTGGCGTTAAGGAAAAGGATCCCAGTTTAATATATAAAACTAAAAAAGAAGGGAGGCAATATGCTAGGTTTTGCCGGTGTGTCAATTTTTTTGGCATATATACTATGTCTGATATCAGCAGTATTCTGCATAGTATACGGTGCAATAATGTGGAACAAGGATAAGTAACCCGGAAATGAAAAATCAATAAAAAGAAAGGAGAGACTTGTGAATATTCCACTATTTACAGTTATCGTAGTCATTTATCTGCTGGTAATCGGATATCTTGGCTATCTGGGTTACAGGGGCACCAAGACTTCTGGAGACTTCATGATAGCAGGCAGGCAGATCCATCCATATGTGATGGCGCTCTCTTATGGAGCAACTTTTATCTCTACATCTGCTATAGTAGGATTTGGAGGAGCAGCAGGAGTATTTGGAATGGGACTCCTGTGGCTGACATTCCTTAATATTGCTGTCGGTATTGCCATAGCCTTTATTTTCTTTGGCAAGAAGACAAGAGAGATGGGTCAGAAGCTGGAAGCACATACCTTCCCCGAATTCCTGGGCAGAAGGTATAATTCAAGGGCTATACAGATAATCGGTGGTATAACCATATTTGTATTTATGCCTCTCTATACTGGTGTGGTCCTGATAGGCGCCGCAAGATTCATTGAAAGTACCCTCAATATCAATTTCGTGCTTTCACTGGCTATTTTCTCCATAGTTATAGCAGCTTATGTAATAGCCGGCGGACTAAAGGGTGTTATGTATACCGATGCCCTCCAGGGAACTATCATGTTTATAGGTATGATCATTCTGATCGCATTTACCTATAATGCCCTGGGCGGAATAATCCCAGCCCATGAAGCCCTGACAGATCTATCTTCAAAATTGTCTGAAGGCATGGTAGCTGCCGGACATCAGGGATGGACCACTATGCCCGGTTGGGGCACTCCGTACTGGTGGACCCTGGTATCTACTATAATACTCGGCGTAGGCATAGGCGTACTGGCCCAGCCTCAGTTAGTAGTAAGGTTTATGACGGTCAAAAGCAATAAGCAGCTAAACCGCGCAGTTCTTATCGGCGGGGTCTTCATACTGTTTATGACTGGTGTCGCATTTATTGTAGGCTCACTCTCCAATGTGTATTTCTTCAATGAAACCGGAAATATCGCAATTGCAGCAGCCCAGGGAAATACTGACCTGGTAATACCTACATTTATCAATATGGCTATGCCGCCATGGTTTGTATATATCTTTATGCTTACCCTGCTGGCCGCAGCCATGTCTACTATAAGCTCCCAGTTCCATGCACTTGGAACAGCTTTCTCCAGGGATATGATAGGCGTAGGCACCAAGCAGACAGAGAAAGAAGAAGTAGGAAATTCAGGGAAGAGTCTACTTATAACCAAGCTGGGAGTCATAATCGGAATAATCGTAAGCGTTATACTGGGATACTTCCTGCCCACTTCCATTATTGCCAGGGGAACCGCGCTCTTCTTCGGAGTATGCGCTGCCGTATTCCTACCCATGTATATACTGGGACTCTACTGGAAGAAGACTACTAAAGCTGCAGCACTTTCGGGCATGATAGTGGGACTGGTATCCAGCGTATTCTGGATGTTCTTTGTCCACGCTTCAAATGCCAAGATGCTTCAGCTGGTTGTGATCTTGACTGGAAAGGATAGCCTGCTGCCGGCTCCATGGAGTATGGTAGATCCCATACTGATAGCATTCCCGCTTTCCTTTATAGTCACAATACTTGTCACTGCATTCAGCAAACCTGATAAAAATGCTGCAGTAGACAAATTATTCGCGAAATAATCTAGCATCTAAGGGAGATCATCTTATGGACAGTAATAGGTATTGGGAACCGGAAGTAGAAACGCTTTCCAGGGATAAGCTGGAAGGTCTGCAGCTGGTAAGGCTTAAGCAGACTCTTAAAAATGCCTGCTCTAATGTAGGTTTTTATACAAAGAGGCTGGATGATGCCGGTATAGACCCTGAGAGCTTTAACAGCCTCCAGGATCTTGAAAAGATCCCATTTACTGTCAAAGATGATCTCCGTGACAATTATCCCTTCGGGCTTTTTGCCCGGTCGATGGAAGATGTGGTAAGGGTGCATTCTTCATCCGGCACCACAGGCAATCCTACAGTTGTAGGATATACGAAAAATGATATAGATATGTGGGCCAACCTTATAGCCAGGCAGCTTTACAGCACCGGAGCCAGGCCCGGGGATGTAATACAGAACAGTTATGGCTATGGCCTTTTTACCGGAGGCCTGGGCCTCCATTATGGAGGAGAGCTCCTGGGTGCGGTAGTAGTTCCCGTATCCGGGGGAAATACCGAAAGGCAGATAAAGATAATGCAGGATTTTAGCTCCACTATTATCTGCTGCACTCCGTCCTATGCTTTGTATATTGCGGAAATGGGGAAAGAGCTGGGCATCGACTTCGAAGCCCTGACACTGAGGACCGGCATCATGGGTGCCGAACCCTGGACGGAAGAAATAAGGAAAGAGATCGAAGAAAGGCTAAAAATAGACGCAATTGATATATACGGATTATCAGAGATAATCGGTCCCGGTGTATCCTGCGAATGTGATAAGAAGGCGGGGCTGCATGTAGCTGAGGATCATTTTTTAATAGAGATAATGGATCCCAAGACCGGCAAGAGGAAAAAGCCGGGAGAGATAGGGGAGATGGTATTTACCTCGCTTACCAAAGAAGCGCTGCCTATCATAAGGTATAGGACCAGGGACCTTTCAAAAATAGACATATCCGGATGTGCCTGCGGCAGGACACATGCCAGGATGGCAAAGCCCATGGGCAGGGCCGATGATATGCTTATTATAAGGGGAGTCAATATATTCCCGTCACAGATAGAGGAAGTATTGATGCAGGTCCATGAAGTCGAACCCCACTACCTTATTGTGGTAGAGAGGAAGAACTACCTGGATACCCTGGAAGTCTGGGTGGAAGTATCTGAAGATATATTCTCTGAAAAGATGAAAGAGCTGGAAAATTTTGAGTCCGATATCGAGCATAAGCTTTATTCCACTACCGGCATAAAGATAGATGTAAAGCTTAAGGAGCCTAAGACAATACAGAGAAGCGTGGGTAAAGCCAGGAGGGTCTGGGATAAAAGAAAAGGCGAGAAGATATAGGTCTTGGGAAACCTAAAAAACAGGGCAGGAGAGGTCATGACGGATAATAAGTTCTGGGATGAAAAAATAGCCGCTATGGACAGGGGCGGGATGAAGTCCCTGCAGCTTAAGAGGCTTAAGGAAACCCTTAAGCATTGCTATGATAATAATACTTTCTATAAAAAAAGGTTGGATGATTCCGGGGTGGATCCTGAAAAGGTAGAAGACCTTTCTGAGCTGGAAAAGCTCCCCTTTACCTCCAAGGAAGAGCTCAGGGATAACTATCCCTTCGGGCTTTTCTGTGTCCCCAATGAGGATATTGTAAGGGTTCATTCTTCATCAGGCACCACTGGAAATCCTACAGTAGTGGGCTATACCGCCGAAGACCTTGATATGTGGGCTGATGTGCTGGCCAGGATAATGTATGATGTGGGAACCAGGAAAAGCGATGTTGTGCAGGTAAGCCATGGATTCGGCCTTTTTACCGGCGGCTTTGGTTTCCAGGATGCGGCTGAGACCATAGGCTGCCTGATGGTGCCGGCTTCAGGGGGCAATACTGAAAGGCAGTTAAAGCTCATGGATGATTTCAAGACCACAGTCCTTTGCTGCACTCCTTCATATACCCTGTATATGGCAGAGGTGGCTGATAAGATAGGTGTAGACATGTCAAAGCTGGACTTAAGGCTGGGATTTTTCGGGGCTGAGCCCTGGACAGAATCCATGCGGAAAGAGATCGAAGACAGGGTACATATAAAAGCCCTGGATAGTTACGGCCTTTCAGAAGTTATCGGGCCCGGGGTTTCATGCGAATGCCTGAACCAGGACGGGCTTCATATAAATGAAGACCATTTCTATCCTGAGATAATAGATCCTGCAACCGGGAAGGTACTGCCTTATGGGGAAAAAGGAGAGATCGCATTTACCTCACTTACAAAAAAAGCATTTCCGGTCCTGAGGTACAGGACCAAGGATATCTCTTATCTGATGGAGGAAGAATGCTCCTGCGGCAAGAAGCTTATCAGGATGGCAAAGCCCATGGGGCGGACTGATGATATGATGATAATAAGGGGAGTAAACCTGTTCCCGTCCCAGATAGAAGAAGTCCTTATGAGCATTGAGGACATCGAACCCCATTATTTGATTGTGCTTGACACCAGGGATTATATGGATACCATAGAGGTCTGGGTAGAAGTCTCAGAGAACAAGTTCCAGGATAAGATAATGGATCTTGAGGATTTTGAGAGGTCTATCGAAAGCAAGCTTTATTCTGCCATAGGCATAAGGATAAAGGCAAGCTTAAAAGAACCCCAGACTATCGCCAGGAGCGAAGGAAAGGCTCAAAGGGTTCTGGATAGAAGGAAAAAGGATTAGCAGGTTCAAGCATAGAGCTGCCATTAAAAGGCAGACAGAGAAATTATTAAGGCGGGAGATAAGATATATTTCCTCGTTTTTTCCCTATGATATAAATAGGTTCCATGATGATGCCCTGCTATACCTGCAGGCAATAATGCTTACTGATCCATTATCGGGAAACAATCCTGACAGGTATCCAAAAGACAGACTGGTAAACCTTATAACCGGACTGGAACTCCTGTCGATCGGCACCTCCTTCCATGATTTCAATAAGTACGGCTCTAATATATCCGGGGAAGAGACGGCTTCCATGGAAAAAGGTTATACCCTGGACCTCCTGTTCGGGGATATTTTTTATTCCAGGGCAGTGATATACCTTCTCAAGTTCAGGGACCACATGGTTTTCGACAGCATACTTGAAGCCCTCAAGAGGCTTCATGAAAGCAGGCTTAAGCTGCACCTTATTATCCAGGATCTACTGGAAACAAAAGGAGACCCCAGCGCTATCGGGAAGGACAGGAAATTACTTATTGATGCTAATAGGCTATTATATATATCCTTTATGGTCGGGCAGGGGCTTTACGGTATTTTTAATCCAATAAAGCGGGACCACCTTGCCAGGATCATAGAACATATACTGGTTTATAAGACATATGGAGAACTTATGGAATATGCCAGGTCACTTCCCGGTATTGCCCTGGCCAGTCCAATTTCCACCTATTTGAAAAAGAATATGCTGGATGCTTCAAGCCAGACCAGGGAGATCCTTCAAAAAACCGGTGATAATGTGATGCAGGATAGCTTGAATCTTATATTGAAAGCCTTTCCAAAAACCGGCTCCCAGCCTGGACGGTAGGGACTGCCTCCGGCCTTGACCTGTTTAAGAATATCAATACGCTGCTTTAAGCCCTGCTTCTTGAGAAATCAGTTTAAGTCTCTTTATAAGGATTAGCCGCCTTCATTAAATGGCTCCCCCCGGTCAGCGACCCGCAGGAGGCTTTCTTTTCTTAGGTTTTCAAGATAAGATGCCACATCGTCGACATATCCAGGATTATCTTCCAAAAAATCAGTGATCTTCTGGATCCTGTATTCCAGGAAATATCCGGGATCTATGCCCAGGCCTTTAGCAATTATCTTTATAGTCTTTACAGGGGGGCTCTTTTTCCTGTTTTTCAGTTTGCTGAAATAAGTATGATCAAGATTTGTCCTGGCGGCCAGTCCTCTTAGCTTTACATTTTTTTCCTTAAGTATATCGCCTAAAGCCAGATGGAATCTTTTATGTGAATATTTCTTCAAAGACTTATCTACCTGCTTATGCCCTAATATTTATATTACTTATATATTGATACAGGCAAAATAAATGTGGAGGAGTTTTAGTTGACAATTATGTCAACTATTATAGGAATTTACCGGCGGCAGGGGATTTAGAGTTATGAGAAGACAATAGGAATGGACTTTGTCTGGCTTTGAAAACTATTAATTAAAATGTACATTATTATACTATTTATAATTAGTTGACAAATCTGTCAACATTTATAGAATAGTGGTATGCTTCAGAAAGTATTAAAAAAAGTAAAAAAGACCTTCTACTATCTAACGGGCACCGGAAAGGATTTCGAGTGTCTTTTCGAATGCTCCATTGACGGGATATACAGGAGCACCCTGGAAGGAAAATACCTTGAAGTTAATATGGCATTGGTCCATATGCTGGGATATGACAGCAGGGAAGAGCTGCTCAGGGTCAACACCCGGGATCTTTACCTTTCAACAGATGACCGGCCTTCCCATGATGAAAGGGACAGGATATTCAGCACATATCTTAAAAAGAAAGACGGTTCAATGATATTCGTGGAAATAAGCTCAAAAGTCCAGCATGTAAAAGGAAGACCGCGATATTATGAGGGGATTGTAAGGGACAGGACTGAGTATAAGAAATATGAGGAAAAAATAAAATACCTGTCATTCCATGATTCATTGACCGGCCTCTATAACCGGGCTTACTTCAATGAAGAATTAAAAAGATTTAACAGGTCAAGGAAGCTCCCGGTAACTATTATTATGGCTGATTTGGACAGGCTTAAGCATTTGAATGATACATTTGGCCATGAGACAGGGGACAGGATGTTAAATAAAGCAGCTGATATATTCAGGGATAATTTCCGCAATGAAGATATAATTGCCAGGACCGGGGGAGATGAGTTTTGCATCATCCTTCCCGGCACTTCAAGGGATGAAGCCCTTATGATAATCCAGAGGATAAAGATAAAATGCGAATTTGAGAGCTCAGATAAATTTCCTATAAGCATTTCTTTTGGTGCTGCCGAGAAGAAAAACACCAGCGACCATTTAAAGAATATATTAAGGAATGCCGAGAAAGCCATGTATAAGGATAAGAAGAAAAGATCTGTTCCGGCTGGCATATGATCATCAGCATGGACCTATATTTTAAGCCTTTATAGAAATAGCTCTACTTCTCTAAATAAACCAACTCTATATCTAATAAAATGTTAGTATTCAGAAGCATAATCTGACTGCTGGAACCAGATCCTATTAGCATAAACTGATTTCCAGCCATCTAAAAATAAATATTTCCGGGCAAAAATATATCCCATAAAGTTTTACTGACCGCCCATTAAGTGATATCATATCCTGAATTGAGATCAGGGCCTGAAAGAGGCATATTTTTTTGTCATAAAGGGGCTCTGTGAAAAATTAGATTGGACTTGGATCGATGAAAACTGACCTGGTGCTTTTGCATGCCCCAAGCGTATATGATTTCAGGAAAAAGAGCATAATGTTCGGACCTATGAGTGACCTGGTGCCCTCAACACCAATATTTGAGATGTATCCCATAGGCTTCCTTACCATGGCTAATTATCTTTCCAAAAGGGGTTTTAATGTCAGGATAGTGAATCTGGCTTACAGGATGCTGCGTGATAATGATTTTGATGCGGAAAAATTCATTAGATCACTAAAGCCCAGGGCATTCGGTATCGATCTTCACTGGCTGCCTCACTGCCAGGGATCCACTGAAGTTGCAGGGATAATAAAGAAATACCATCCCCAAATACCCGTTATCTTCGGAGGTTTTTCCTCTTCATATTTCTATGAGGAGCTTATCGGCTTTGACCAGGTAGATTATATATTAAAGGGAGACTCAACCGAGGAACCCCTGTATCAGCTTATGAGCGCCATAAGGAAAGGCGATAAAGCTAGCCTGAAGCAAATCCCTAATCTGGCCTGGAAGGAAAACGGAAAAGTCTATGATAATCCTATAAAATGCATTTCAAGCGACCTTTCCGAGATCGATTTTGATTACCGCCTAATGTTTAAGAAGGTTTTAAGGTATGGGGATATAAAGAGTACAGTGCCATTTATAGACTGGTTCAGGTATCCCATAACAACAATCCCGGTTGTGCGAGGATGCAATAATGAATGTTCCGGCTGCGGAGGATCAAAATCCGCATTCAAGACATTTGCCGCAAGAAAAAAGCCTGCTTTCAGGGATCCCAAAAAGCTGGTGGATGAGATAATAGTGATCCAGAAGCATATAAATGCACCTGTATTCCTGCTGGGGGACCTTAACAATAATGGCAGCCGGTATGTAAAGGAATTTTTTGACCAGGCAAAAAGGCTGGACAGGAAAATGCAGATCTTCTTTGAGTTCTTCGATCCTCCGGAGGAGGAATTTTTTGATATGGCAGCAGATACATTCGACAATGTCTGCTATGAGATCTCGCCTGATTCCCATGACGAGTCTATAAGGAAGAAAATGGGGAAAACTTTTAGTAATCAAGACCTTATATCCTCCATAAAATATGCTCTGGACAAGGGAGGTCTCAGGTTTGACCTTTATTTCATGACCGGCCTGCCGGGGCAGGACAGGAAATCGATAAGTGATACGGTAGAATTCTGCAGGGAAATATATGAAAAGACCGGATGGGACAAAAGGTTTATGCCTTTTATCTCTCCCATGGCGCCGTTCCTTGATCCGGGAAGCCGGGCATTTGAGCAGCCGGAGAAGTTCGGGTACCGCCTGACCAGGAAGACCCTTAAGGACCATATTGAGGCTATTACCATGCCTTCCTGGAAATATATACTTAATTATGAAAGTGATTCTATAAATGCCGATGACCTGGTAGATTCTACTTATGAGGCTGCACTGGGACTTAACCGGCTTAAGGGAAAAGCTGGAGGTATTGAAAATGAGCTGATGGAGGCCAATGAAGAACGCATTATAATAGCCCAGAGGGTAATGCGTGAGATAGATGCTATAATGAAGGAAGATGACACTGCCGTCAGGGAGGAAAAGCTCAAAGATTTAAAGGAAAAGACCTACAAATACAGCCTATCAACTGTATGTGAGAAAAAGGAACTGGAATTTCCCCTTTTCAGCAGCAGTTTTAACTGGAAAGAAATTATAAGGACCACGCTAAAAAGAAGTGAGCGGGTCAGGATAGACAGATAATGATCCTGGAGAAGAGAAAACTTTTTTCATTCCTTGAGGATGATATAAAATCCCTTGAGATATTTCTTAAGGATTTTACCGGCGGCCTTGATGGCGTGCTTAAAAAAACAATAAGGAATACCCTTCTTGCCGGAGGAAAGAGAATACGCCCCGGGCTTTTCTTCATATGTGCCCGCGGAAGGGATTATGATATAGAATATCTTCTGCCTGCTGCTGCTGCCATAGAGATAATACATACTGCTTCCCTTATACATGATGATATCATAGACAAGTCTCTTCTCAGGAGGGGCAGGGAGACTATCCATAATACATATGACCGCGATACTGCTAAATTTGTGGGCAACTTCCTCTTCACCCAGACTTTCTCGCTTCTTAATGAATATAATAATCCAAAAATACTGGAGGAGATGTCAACTGCTTCCCAGAACCTGGTGCGCGGTGAGTTTGACCAGATAAAGACTAAGAAAGAAATACGCCAGGGAGAGAGGATCTATTTCAAGAAGATTAATGAGAAGACATCATCGCTTTTTAAGGTAAGCTGTGCTCTGGGAGGCATACTTTCAAATTCACCGGAAGCAGAAATTGAAAAGATGAGGAAATTTGGCGAATACCTTGGGATCTCCTTCCAGATAAATGATGACCTCCTGGATATGGATTCAAGAAAGGCCAGCAAGATCCTGGGAAAGCCTACCGGGAATGATATCAAGCAGGGGAATATCACCCTTCCCATAATATATGCTATAAAAAACAGGAGATTTAAAAAACAAATAAGCGACCTTTTTACCCAGGATGAGATCAATAACGGGGATGTCAATAGGCTGTTAAAGATGCTTCCGGAGACTGATGCCATAGACCAGGCCAGGGGCAGGCTGGAGAATTATCTCCTAAAGGCGCGGGAAATGGCCGGTTCGGTTATGGAAGAAAGCAAAAGAAAAGGGCTTCTTAAGGTCTGCAGTTTCTTTGAGCAGGAAACGGGAGGGAATAATTGAGCTTTTCCAGTGCCTTATTGGAAGTGATCCAGGTCACAGCCCCAATATTTATCATCATCGCTGCCGGCTTTATCATAAAAAAGATCAACCTAATAAAAGAAGACGGGGTCGCCATACTTACCAGGCTTGCCTATAATATCGGTCTTCCTGCACTATTCTTATTAAATATCACAGAATACAGTTTAAGCGAGATATTTAATGTCGATATTATAAAGGTCATATATTCCACATATGCTGCATACTTTGTGGTCTTATTATTATTAACCTTTACAGTAAGGAGGAGCAGGAAGACAAAAGGAGCTTTCTTCGTCTCTTCATACAGGGTCAATATGGCCTTTGTAGGCCTTCCTATAGTATGGGCCGCTTTTGGAGGGCTTGCCCTGGCAAAAGCAACCCTGGTAATAGCTTTCCTGGTCCCGGTAAATGTAATATCTTCAATCATAATATTTAAGATATTTAACCGGGGTGAGGAGAAATTTGAAATAAAAAGGCTTCTTAGAAGCGTCATAACTGACCCTATTGTAATAGCAGCTGTACTGGGAATAATATTATCCTACTTCAATATTCAGCTGCCCGGCTTTATCACCAGTTCCCTGGACATAATATCCGGGATGACAGTTGCTGTAGCGCTGCTGTCCATAGGGGCGTCCTTCAGGTTCGACCACCTGAAAAATGATCTGAAGATAGTATCATATATAGGCTTTAATAAGCTAATACTCATGCCGGTCCTGGTATTCCTGGCGGCTACATATATCTTCAAGATGGAAGTATCTGACAGGAATGTGGTGGTTATGCTTTTTGCCACGCCGCTGGCTGTAGCTGCCTATATTATGGCTAAGGAGCTGAGGTCAAATTATAATCTGGTATCATCAGCCCTTATCATGACTACCATAATATCTGCCATAACCATCTCGGGCTGGCTGCTGGTATTGAGGTATATTTAAATAAGTCAGGGGATATTCATGACGGGATGTCATTGTTTCGGATAAAGCAGCTGGTAGAAATGATAATTCCCCATTACTTTCTTGATATAATCCTTGGTCTCAAGATATGTTATATGCTCAATAAACTCATCTTCATCCTTATTCCCGAAACGGGATATCCAGCTGGTCATTGATCCGGGACCGCCATTATATGCTCCCAGGCAATATACCAGGTTCCTGTCAAAATTATCCAGCTGCTGGTCTAGGTAATAGATCCCCATCTCGATATTTATCTCGGGGTCATAAAGCATCACTTCCTCATATCCTGAGAGGCTTATCTGTTTGGCGATACTGCTTCCAGTAGCAGGCATTATCTGCATGAGGCCCCGGGCTCCGGCATAGGAGCCGGCACTGGCTTTGAAATTGGATTCCTGCCTGATAACAGCCAGGGCAAATAGGGGGTCGACTCCATACTCATCACTATATTTATCTATAATATCCTTATAGCCATATGGGTAATAGAGGTAATAGGCATATGCCAGGTGGTCTTCCGAAAGCTCATTGCGGATATTGGAGAAATTATTATATATCAGGCTCAGGCAGTTAAAATAATCCCGGGCATTATAATAGAGGGTGGCTATCTCCAGCACTCTTTCCGGATCATCTTCCAGTATGTCTTCTCCCGACCTTATCTCGATGGCAGCGCTATCATAATAGTCAAGCCTGATAAGCTCCAGGGCCTTGGTTATATGGTCTACCCATCCGTCTATATTGGCTATGTCCCGGTCTAGCTCTTCAAATATCCCGGGAATAGCTTCCTTAGCCCGGGAGCTTCCAGGGGATAATCCAATATTTATACTGTCAAGGTCTATGGGGCTCCCGGCATATCCCGCCAGGTCCAGTGCAGCAAAAGTATAATAAGAATAATTGGTAAATCCGGCGATCTGCCGGCAAAGCTCTAAGGCCTCTTCCTTCTCTCCCAGCTTTATATGGCATTTTGCCTGCCAGTAAAGGGCTTTTTCCTTCAGGGCAGTGCTGCTAAAAAGGGAGGCCATATTAGAAAAACTTGCCTTTGCTCCTTTCCAGTCCCCGCTCTTATACTGTATCCAGGCCAGCTCCCACAGGGCTTCATCTGTCTTATCCCCTGAGGGATACTCCTCAAAAACCCTGTTAAAGCTTTCTATGGCTTTTCCGGCATTATCATCTACAGAGTAGATGCGTCCCATGCGGTACAGGGCATCATCGGCATAGCTGCTAGAAGGAAATTCTGAAAGAAGCATATTATAATATGAGACTGCTTTGGAAAAATTATCGAGATTGGTATAGGCCCTGCCTATAAAGAATAAGGATGCATGGGCAATGCTGCTGGAGGGCTCTTCTTCATAACATAATAGCAGCCAGTCCAGGGCCTGGCTGTAATCTGCCATATTATAATAGCTCATTCCCAGCCTGAAGCAGACACCGGCATATGCTTCAGTGGTAAAAGAATTCCTGGGATAACCGTTTATAAGGCCCAGAAGCTCCTCCGATGCTTCCTGGTACCGGTATGTATAAAAAAGGGATTCTGACCTTGTATAAAGGTCTTCCATGGTCGGAGAGAAACTGGCGATAGCTCCCTCTTCCTCAAGCCTTTTGATCTCCAGGTAAGCCCTGCCGGCAAATTCACTCGCCGGATATTCCAGCCATATCTTCTTATGGTAAGAAAAGGCATCTGCGGGACGGCCGTTTTTTTCCATGCATACTGCCAGCTGGTACAGGCAATAGGATATATAATCGGACCCGGGGTATAGGTTTAAGAAATTATTGTATTTTTCTTCTGCTCCGGTATAGTCTTCCTTCATATAGTAAAGGTCAGCAGTTTCCAGGAACGATTTTTCCAGCCATATGCTGTCAGGGAAGTTCTCAAGGACTTTATTATAATACTCCTCAGACTGTTCATATTTTTTCTGCATGAGCAAGCTTTTAGCCAGGTAATAGAAGATATGGTCCTGCAGGATAAGATAGCTATCTTTTATTTTAAGCAGATAGTATTCGGAAATGACATAGGCTTCTTCCTCAAAATGCCTTATAGCCTCCGAATAATTATACCGCATCTCTTCAAGATCCCTGTCTGCCGGAGCTTCTTCCTGGATGTCCTGGGGAGAATCCTGGACGCTGCTTTCAATTTCCTCTTCTACCGGGTCCCCAGGACCAGTTCCTGCTGCCTCCTCCAGCTCTTCAAAGGGTTTTTCTTCATCTTCCCCCTGATCATCTCCAATTTCCAGGCCAAAAAAGTCTCCCTTTATGATGCCGCAGCCTGCAGCTGTAAGGACAAAAGACAAGACCAGCACCGGGGATATAAGATAGATCAGTTTTTTGAAAAAAACTGAAGATGCTCTTTTTTTGCTTATCACCATGCAGGTACTTTGAATCCTTGCTTTGAGATGGTTTGTACTTAAGATGGATTATACAGTACAAATCTTTCTTTTAAAAATTTTATATTATCTACCTGTGAAATAATTTAATTAAAACACTTTTTAATTATATAATGGTCATATGGTATAAATTTTACGGGTCAAATAGGGATTATTATGTGGAGAGGGAAAAAGATAGGTATTGCTTTAAGCGGCGGCGCTGCCCGGGGGCTTTCCCATATAGGCGTACTTGAGGTATTGCGGGACATGGGAGTGGAAGCCAAAGCTATTGCCGGGACCAGCATGGGTTCTATAATAGGGTCTTTCCTGTGTTCAGGAATAACCCTGGACGAGATGGAAGAATATGTAGGGTCCATGGACTGGAAGAGTTTTCTTCTTTTCTCAGACCTGGCCCTGTCAAATACCGGCATAATAAATGGCAGGAGGGTGGAAAGGCAGTTAAAAAAGTTCCTTGAAGATAAGACTTTTGATGACTGTAAAATAGAATTCTGCTGTGTGGCAGTAGATATCCTTACCAGGGAAAAAGTAGTGCTCACCAAAGGCAGGCTAATGGATGCGGTAAGGGCATCCATCTCTATTCCCGGTTTCTTTTCTCCCATCTGCCTTGACGGAAGGCTTCTGGTGGATGGGGGACTTATTGAGCCTCTCCCCACAGAAGCTATAAAAGCCTTAGATGTAGACTTTATTATTGGATCATCTATAACTTTTAAAAAAGACAGTGAAAGATACAGATATCTCCTCGAAGAGAATTGCCAGCTAAAGAAAGACCAGACATATGCATACCACAATATAGGTATTAGCAATAATGACAAATTCAGGGAAATGATAAGCAGGTTCAGGCACAGGGTAAGAAAAAATAATGAAAAAACGGTATCAGTGCAGTCTATACTTGATACCAGCATGAATATAATGCACAGGGAGATGGCTTCCAGGTATACTGAGCTCGCCGATATTTTGATAGAGCCCGAAGTTGGAGATTTCGGCTTCTTTGACCTTACCAGGGGAAAGGAGATAATCCAGCGGGGCCGGGAAGCTGCCCTGGCAAAAGCCGGTGAGATCAAAAAGAAGCTCAGGTTAAGATAGCTTATTTATCTGTAAGCCCTGGATTTCAAACTTTTTCAGCTTTATCAGTTTAAAAATCTCCAATAGATCCCGAATAAAAAAAGTTCTTGACATCATGTATAGTATTATATATATTATGTATATAATTATATACATATATAAATTTCAATGATCAAAAAAGTCCAAGATAATTTAAACAATAATCTTAAAAAATGCCGGTTTGAAAAAGACGAAATATCCCAGCAGGAATTGGCAAATGCTGTGGGAGTTACCAGACTTACCATTCACTCCATAGAGACAGGCAAATTCAATCCATCGGTGCTTCTGGCGCTCAAGATATCCAGGTTCTTTAATAAGCCGGTAGAAGAGATATTTTTTCTTGATAATGATAATAGGCAATCAGGCAATAAGGGAGTTAAATAATGAAAAAGACAATAGGAGCACTGGGCTGGCCTATATTTATATTATCCATAATCTCACTGGGAGGCCTCATATATAATCTCATCTTCTATGAAAGGCTGCGGCCCCTGATACTGGGATTTAAGGATCTATTTCCGGTTATTGACAGTATGCAGATACCTGTAGCCATAAGCTTTATCTATATATTCTTATTCCACCTTATTGCAGCCGCTTATATCTTTATGCAGGTGATATATTTTAAGAGGGAGGATTTTTTAAGGTCGATCATGTTTTTTCTGGTAATAATGTCTACCCTTATGATATTGGGTGATTTTGTATTATTAAGCGATATGGGGAAAGAACATGCTGCCGGTCTTGATACCTCGGGGGAATGGCCTATCCTTTATCTCAGCCAGGCCCTTCATTTCCTTTTTATTGTACTGCTGGTCATCCTGGTTTTCTATACCAGAAAAAGACTGCACCATGACCAGGATGATATCGTGCTTAAAGATGAGGCAATATTTATAGATGCCCAGTATATAGGGATATTATGCAGCCTGTTCGGGATAGGGGCATTTGCAATCCTATCTGTGTTCACACCATTATGGGCTTTGAGAAAAGGAGTTTTTCCGGTCTCCCTAATATCAATCCTGCCCTATATCATTATCGTGGTTTACTGGCTGGTAATAAAGTCCAGGGAGAGATCCGGGAGCTGGTATGATGAAAAACAGTTCCAGGATATGACCAGGGGAAGCCTGTTTACGCTAGTAATATCTATTATAGCTATGACAATAATATATTTGGTCCAGTATTTCAGCCAGGCATTTGAGTTTATCACCATAACCTGGTGGCCTTTTTATGTATTCATGGTTCTGCTTCTCTTCTCGGGCAGTATATTGTATTATTCTAAGAGAGCATCAAGCTAAAAGAATAAGAGTTATGCCATAATATTACATAAAGGGCGTATAATGGGAATAAAGCATGACACCCGGGAACTTTCCAAAAAACAGGCTGTTGACCATAAAAGATCACTTTCCAATTCATTCAGGCATGCCGGAATGGGGATACTACAGGTATTCAGGAGCGAGAGGAGCTTCAGGCTGCAGCTGGCAGTATTTGCAATTACCATAATTGCAGGATTCATATTCCGCATCAGCGGCACAGAATGGGTATTTATCCTTGCTGCCGGGGGAATAGTACTGGTATGCGAGATGATAAATACAGCCATAGAATATGTCACAGACCTTGTGACTGAAGAATACCGGATACTGGCAAAGCATATAAAAAATATCTCTGCCGGGGCAGTCCTGGTATCCTCAATGATAGCGGTGATCATCGGCCTGATCATTTTTGTCCCGTATTTTATGGAATACTTCTGATCTCATGAGCAATAAAAGGCCTATACGGGAGGTCCTTCTCCAAATTTTCCTCCCGGTCCTATCAATTATTCCTGCAATAAAAAGGCTCAGGGATATTAAAAATATAAGAATACTAAAATTTCCTGATATATTGTGCAAATAGCATAGGGAATCTGAATTTAGTAATAAGTTTTTAGTGAAATTAATCATTATTTATATATAATATACCAGTGATCATTTAAGGAAATATTATTGGGGGAAAAATGGCAGATCCAAGAAAGTATGAAATAGCGGTCCTTCCCGGAGACGGTACAGGTCCGGAGGTAGTAGAAGAGGGCAAGAAAGTCCTGGAAGCTGCTGGTAAAAAGTTTAATATCAGTTTTTCATTTAAGACATTTGATTATGGCGGGGACAGGTTCCTGAAAGCCGGGAATATAATAACCGATGCAGAGATAGATGAGCTTAAGAAATATAAGGCAATATACCTGGGAGCTATCGGGCATCCTGATGTAGCCCCGGGCATACTGGAAGTAGGACTCCTGTTAAAACTCAGGTTTGCCCTGGACCAGTATATAAACCTGAGACCGGTAAAACTTTACCCAGGGGTAGATACACCGCTTAAGGACAAAGGTCCTGAAGATATAGATTTTGTAGTTGTGAGGGAAAATACCGGAGGCCTTTATACCGGACATGGGGGAGTAAGCAGGAAAGGTACTCCTCATGAAATAGCAACCCAGGTCATGGTTTATGACAGGCAGATGGTAGACAGGTGCCTGAAGTATTCTTTCGAGCTGGCAAAAGAAAGAAAAAATGAAGGAAAACCGGGAAAGCTCACCCTTGTAAGCAAGACTAATGTGCTCACTCATGTGGGGGACCTGTGGTACAGGGCTTTTATGGAAATGGCCCAGGATTATCCCGATATTGAGACTGATTATAATCATATAGATGCAGCCTGCATGTGGATGGTCAAGAACCCGGAATGGTATGATGTAATGGTGATAAACAATATGTTTGGCGATATCATAACCGACCTGGGAGCCATGGTGCAGGGAGGAATGGGCATAGCCGCAGGGGGAAATATCAATCCCGAAGGGACATCCATGTTCGAGCCTATCGGAGGCTCAGCGCCCAAATATACCGGGATGAATATAATAAATCCCCTGGCTGCCATTGAGGCAGGAAGGATGATGCTTAAATACCTGGGAGAGGATGAGGCGGCAAAAGCTATACAGGCAGCAGTTGCAGACACCACCACAAAGGTAGATAGTATGGGAGCAGGCAAGATGGGCTACAGCACTTCTGAAGTGGGAGACCTGGTAGCAGAACATGTGGCTGGAAAATAATTTGCATATAAAAGATTTGGGCCCTGTATTTCAGGGCCCTTTTTAAATTATCCTAAAGATTCCTGAAAAACTCATGCTTATATCCGCAGTTCCTGCAAATATAGGCCGTTCCCTCCGGAGCGAACATCTCAACATCAAGGATTGCAAACCATTTTTTATTCATCTTGGTGTTTACTTTCTGAAACTCGGCATTGCCGCAAAACTGGCATAAAAGCTGCTTATTATTTATTACAACAGTTTTCTCATCATCCATTTTTTCACCCTTCATATTCTATTTCCTGAATGCTGCTTGTCTTATTCCATATCTTTCATGACTTCTTCAATTTTTTTCTTTTCCCAGCTGCTTCCCCTGCCAAAAACAAATGTCCTCAGTCCATGCATAAGTACGGCAAAGCCCCAGAAACCGAATGGGAACAAAAACCAGAGATTCCATTCCTCATTATCTGGGCTGCCGGTGGCAAAAGCCACTACATTTACAAGTACGATTATAGTAGTAACTATAAGGAAAACTGCCAGGTGGATATAGAAGTCTTTTATATCTTTGACTTTCTTTTTTGCTCTCAGGTATTTTTCATTTTCTTCAGGCATAGCTTATCCTGTTCTTTTTTATTTTATTTAGTTGGAATAAAGCCCTATAAGCTCGGCACTGGCAAGGATATGTCCCTCAATGGCAGCCTCTATATCTGATACTATTGCAGATGCATCAAGGTCAAGGGCTATATCAAGGGCATAGAGTTTAAAGAAATACCTGTGAGTGCCTGATGGGGGACAGGGCCCTCCATATCCTGGTACTCCAAGATCTGTTGTACCTTCCACCGAACCGGCAGGTACACTGTTTTCGGGTATTGAAGATGTGGAGGGGTCTATATTCCATACTGTCCAGTGTACCCAGGTACCTCCGGGAGCATCGGGATCATCCACGATAAGAACCAGGCTCACAGCATCAGAAGGCAAACCCTCAAATACCAGCTCCGGATTTATATTGGCACCGTCACATGAGAATTTTTCCGGTATATCGCTATCATTTTCAAAAGCGGGGCTAGTAATGCTTAACATTGCAGCATCATCTCCTGATCCTGTTTCCACTTCATAACCTGCATCCACCCATGCGGCATAATTTCCTTCCAGCCTGTATACATTCATAAATCCGGCATCTACAAGCTTCTGGGCCCCGCTGATAGAAACAGAATCTACATGGCAGTAAACCAGGTACATCGCCTCCGGGTCAAGATCCGGTATGGCTGCATCCAGGGAACCATCGCCTAAATAATAGTTTACCGCTCCAGGAAGATGGCCTTCATCATATTTCGGCGATACATCTATGATTATAAGGTCTGGGTTATTATCTATAAGCTTTTTGGCTTCAGCAGCAGTAATATCCATATAGCCGGCAGCCATTTCCTCTTCTTCCATGTCTGCTGCTTCATCAGCTTCTTCTTCAATATCCTCTTCCTCCGTGCTTTCCTCTGCAGCTTCCTCGTCTTCTGTCTCAGTCTGCGTACCCGTATCAGCGGGCTCATCAGCCCTGCATGCTCCCATAAGGCTGAATGTGGTCAGAAAGACCAGGGAGATCATTGAGAATAAAAGGATCTTTAGTAATTTATTTCCGGACAAAATAACCTCCAATTCCAGATATTAATATACTCATATCTTATATTATTTGCCGGTTTTTTTCATCTCCGGTTATCTGCAGGCAATATATGAATCGGAAAAGGTGATTGAAATATATCCATTAATATATATAATAATATATACAATAATATATATTATGAGGTGTGACATGGCTAAAGTTTTGCTATCAATACCTGATGAAGAATTAGAGAAGATCGATGACTACAGGAAGAAAAAAGGCCTAAAAAGAAATAAATTTTTTATGGATGCAGTCAAAAGTTATTTTTTAATGGAAGAAAAGGATAGGTATTTTGTCCAGAAAAAGAATGCAGTAAAAAGCATGATGGAAATTAGAAAAAAGCTAGTGGGAAAAGTCTCGGAGGACTGGGATCCTGTAAAAGAGATCAGGAAGGCCAGAGATGAAAGAGCAAATGAACTTTTAAAAAGATGGGAAGGTGAATGAGTTGGAAAACACTATTGCCTTCAATGAAGAAAGACTTGATCTAAGAGAATTCATACTGAAAGAGTCAAATATAAAGAAGTATATAGTGGATGCATCTGTTGCCCTAAAATGGTATTACAGGAAAGATGAAAAAGACCTGGATAAGGCTGAGAAGCTCTATAGTTTCTTGTGGTCGGACAAAGAAATGCTTATGGCTCCTGAATTAATCATTTTCGAGATCCTTAATACATTAAGACTAAAAATCGATATGGCCCTGGAAGATATTGAGTTAATCCTGTCAAATTTATTTCAAGTCCTGTTCCTTTTG
>Ga0180432_10000997_pt1 | contig 45412 bp, 36 predicted proteins | sample SS_ome_10_FD_132414 | JGI IMG/M metagenome (GOLD analysis project Ga0180432, IMG submission 132414) | Hypersaline lake sediment archaeal communities from the Salton Sea, California, USA - SS_1_MS_2 metaG | ecosystem: Environmental > Aquatic > Non-marine Saline and Alkaline > Hypersaline >...
ACTCACCTTCCATGCACGCGCCGCACCCACCCGTCTTATTTATTTAGAAGCAGAACAATTTTTTATTTTTTTTACACAAAATTCTTTTTTTTTTTTTTTTTTTTTTGGTTGATCTTTATTATAATTTATCTATGAATCGAGGACGTAAAGATCCCGGTCAACCATCAGGCGAGGATGTGGCAGTTGGGGCAAATAAAAAACCCCCGGTTGTTAAGAAGCCACGGGATACGTCTCCTGTTCCTCCTCTTCCCAGCCTTCCGGTCGAACTCATTTCCCTCATTTTTTCTTTCGTTACCGAATTCCGTGCATGGAGAGGGATGTTGGTGATGTGTAGTGAAATGGCTCGCATATTTCGACTACACGGAGTGGAACCCTATGCCGTGATGATGAACATCAAACAAGAAGGACTTATACCTGACAAACCCCATGCATTCAGGCGAGAAGCTGTCTTTCAATCTGGTCTATACCCAATGTTTACGGATATATGTTGGCGTGGCAAAAGAACCCAAATCGCGACAACAAAATTTCCGGGAGAATGCAAAAAACTGGTAAACAAGTTGAACCAGTGCTTGCTAAAGCACGGAGCAGTCATTGCCGGTGGATTTGTCATCAAGAGCATATTGGCTCAACTGGTCCGGTCAACCCTAAGGGCCAGATGGGTTCCGTCTAAAGGGCCCATACATCCACCGGGTGCCGAAAGTCTGTCCGTAAGGGAACTTTGGCCAAGTAGTAACGTGGAACAACTTTGGAATGTTTACAGACACCTAAGGAATGGTTGGGATTGGGACCGGTCTTTACACGATATGGTACACAATCCAGGAGATGTGGATATCTATATTCCGGATGACCAATATGCATCGTTCTACGCTGACTTTGTTACGCACATCAAGACATTTATCGATGCTTATTTCGGCATATATGTGGATCATATATTGCAAGAAAAACCAAAATTTTGGCTTCATTTTAGAAGCGTACCCCCACCGACCTCTTCTAAAGACGTCATGGCCTTCTACCACGTAGTCGGCGGAAGAAGAGAGGACGATGTCCCATTGATATATGTCGGAACGCCGCCTGTCAATCCAAGCGACCTTTCCAATCCGAAATATGACGACCCGTCTATTCAAATCACGCATTATTCTCGTTTATGTCTCGAATCGAAAGGGATAACTCGTATGTGTTTGGGCACAATCAACTTTGACCTGATCGGCGTTAACATGCGTTCACATGGTCCCAAGGCCATGCATCGACACATTAACGACAACTTTGACATGTCCTTTTGCTCAACCTACTTTGATGGCCGTATGGTGCATTACCCAGACCATATGGGCGCTCTTGGAATTTTTCGCATGGAAGGCGTGGTGAATGCGACAGTGTTCAAGGAGAAACTCAAATCGGTGTTCGAAAAACACGTAGGACTCTACCGAAATCCTAAATACTACCACGCGCTATGCGGAATGATCACTCCTTGTCTTTTATGGAAATTGCACAACTGTACGTGCAAACGGTTCCATAAGTACATCAAGCGAGGATTTACAATTGTAAACCATGACGAAATTCTCTCTATTGCGGAACAGTACATTCAGTACGAAGACAAGGATGTGACAGTACGCGCTGTCATTGATGATTATACACAGACCCCCCAAGAACAATTCAACTCTCCAAAATGGGCAATGTCTGCGGTTGTTTATGCTTCGGACGGAACTACGGCATTGAAAGGAGGTAAAGTTCGGCTGGTACACAAGGACGAACCCAAAACGATTACGTGGAGGTACTCTATCTGTAGTTTGGGACCTATTCTACATGATCAAAAGAAAGAGAAAATATATGTCAAGGATTCTTGGTACCATTTGGATTTTGGGGACGAACCCGTTCGATACTGTCCCATGGCGGGACTTTACATTGTGATTACGCGAAGAAACTGGCAATACCACGAGAAAGAGTACTATAAGCTCGTCAGGTCGTAATTGCGCAATTACGCCTCACCGCCAACCGTAATTAAACGCCAACCGTAATTAAACGCCAAGCGTAATTTAATGCGAGGAGTGCGTTTTGCTCCAATCTAGTATACCCATCACAAGACAATGGACCAGGAGTACGCTGTGTACGAAACAGAGGAGGGACGCTTGCGCATTGACTTTACCATGCCTCCATCCTTCTCGTCTTACCCGGTAGTGGAAAATGAAGAATGCCAACATGGGTGTGTTACGATTGATTTGGTAACCCCGCCTCCCTCGCCTACTTGCGACCCCTTTGGAGAAGGATATGACATCATGATAGACTTGTACCAGGGAGGGCTGAAGGAGATTTTGAATTATTGGGACGCTGAAGATTAAAACATTTTTTTACTCAGCCAAAGGGCGATTGAGAACCATTGAAAGGTTATTCAAAAGCACTTCTGCCTCTTTACGAGTCCACAGGTGGTCAGTGATTGATGTAGGCCCTTTGGCATAAACCGTAACCGTGTCGTATCCTTTGGTGTCAGTTGTTTCGTCTAGACACACCTTCATATCGATGGAGTTGCCTATTTCGTTAGTAAACGTTACTTCAACCGAATGGTTCATAATAATGCAAAAGTAATTTCCCGAATAACAAACGGTACTTATCACACGCTCGTGTGATATAAAGTGATGTAGTGAAAAGGAAGAGAACTCTCATAACGACCAAAAAAAAAACGAAATTTATATTTATCTACTCGAAATTCCGATAAAACAGCCAATTATAATCATCACTTTTTCCCTCGTTTGTCTCAGTTTCGACCCCATGGAGGCTGCCGGGTGGGAACACTTTGTATATGCGCATTTTGAAGCGGGCCAACTCACCGCAACTGTCGCCCTCGCATACATACAAGAATACGACGTTGATTTACACACGCTTCTGGGGTCGTGTGCACTGCGCCTTGCCGAGAAAAATCCTTCTCGCATGAAGGAGTTGTTTGCCTTGGGTGAGTCCGTGCGTAAAGAAATCGAGACGTATGAAACCAAGCGAGAAGAAGAGGATCAGAAAATACGCGCGCATTTGGCGCAATACTGGCTTATTATACCCACGTCCGAGATTTCCTACATTGATAAGAAACTTGAAAAATGGCAAGATGCGCGCGCTGTGTTCAAGGAAGCATACAGCAAGTACAAAGAAGCGCTCAAAAATGTGGAAAAGCAGTTTGGGTGGGAAAAAAAGCCGCTGACTGTTTCTTGGGAACCCTCGTATGTGTCCGAACCAAGTGCGCATATCTATTCTTGCGTAACGTGCGGAGTAAGTTATATCTATCTCGTGCCCCACACAACGGATACCGAAGAAATCGATGATGATGTGGTGTACGGTTTACCGACAACTATATGCTACCATTGCGAAAACAAAATGATCCAAGCCGTTATAGAAAACGCCAAATGGGACGCAATGCAGGACAATATCCGTACCATGCGAGACACCATCCAGACGTTTACGGACGCCATTGAACTGGACCCCTCGCATATACCAGACAAAAGGGGAATGGATGTAAAGCGAAGAAAGGTAGTTAACGACGTAAAGTAAACCATGGTCGTTTAATGGAACACCGTAGTTATTCTAAAAATGTAAAAAATATTTCCTTTAAGCGCGTTCTCCGCGGATGCGTCTGGCCAACTGCATGTCCTTGGGCATGATGGTCACCCTTTTGGCGTGCAAGGCACAGAGGTTGGTGTCCTCAAAAAGCCCCACTAAATAGGCTTCCGAAGCTTCTTGAAGTGCTGCCACAGCGGAAGACTGGAAACGGTACGTTTTCAAGATATCTCCTGAGATATCTTGGGCAATTTCTCGCACCAGGCGCTGAAAGGGTAGACGGCGAATCAAGAGTTCGGTACTCTTCTGATATCTACGTATTTCGCGCAACGCGACGGTACCAGGTTTGTACCTGCGGGGTTTCTTGACACCTCCAGCCAAGGCAGATTTTCTAGCCGGTTTATGGACGACGCCCTTGGATCCAATTTTGCGGGGAGCCTTGCCTCCGACGGATTTACGAGCTTTCTGTTTGGTTCGAGCCATTTCAAGGGGATATTCAAAGGATATCGGGGGAACTGTACGTGCTGGGTGTGTGGAAAAGTGATGAGTAATCTTTTCAACAAATTTTTTTTCTTGGCGAATGCAAAAAAATAAATTCCGTTTCACGCACACAAAAATCTGACAATTTTTTTGCCCATCCTCGCGTGCTCACATGCAATCAACGGGAAATTATGTTCTTTCATGCGTGAAACGGAATTTTTTGATCCCATGAAAGTTTGTACAAAGGGTCATTACCCAACATGACCCACACCGTTATCGTTCGCCTTGATCCTGTTTCCAGCAACGGGTTGCGTTCTGTCCCTCGCTTTCCCAAAAACTCTACCATTGTGGATATGAGGAACAGTGTTGTATACAACACCTCCGAGAACGGTGTACGCACTCGGTACCCTCTATCTATGGAACACAACCGTCTTGTCCGCCACAAGATCGACAAGAGGATGCAAGAGGAGGAAGAAGTGGCGGCAGAAGCCTTGGTTAAGGCCAGCAATGAGAGCCGGGATTACCCCTCGCATGATGCAGGCGAGGAACGGTACACGTTTACACCTTTTGTCACGCCTGGAGGACGTAGAGTGTTGGTACGCGAACCGTACTTGGGTATAGTGGTGTCGGCCCAGCCTGAACAACCAGAGAGGAAGAGGAACAAGAAGAAGCTCAAGCGAAAGAGGGGATGTAAGTGTGCTTTGCATACCGAGTTTAACTACTGTTCCTACTGCCCTCAGGCAGGGTGCACTGAGTGTAGTTGGTATGGGTACGACAATAGGAAGGACAAGCGAAGGAACAGGAACAAGCCCATGAGTTCCTTTATTGTATGCCACTAAACAACATGAATGTATTTCCCCTTATACATGCTGTACTCTATTCTCTTTATCCAATGCAATCATCCATGACTTAATCAAGGCCTTGTGTAGATAGGGTATACGCTTTCTTTCTGCTCGGTCCTTTTTCCTCCTACTCCTCCTTCTCCTTTCCAGTTTCATTTTCCTTTCATGGAATGCGGGTGTACCGCACATAGCGACTTCCGTCACATGATTCTCCTTTGTCGATGTGTAGACCAAGAGCAGAACCATAACAAACAAGAGGCATAGAAAGACAACCATTTCGCTTTTCTTATAAGGCGCCAAAATATCTGCCCGAGGTACCAACAACTGTCAACTGAAAGTTAACGCCAAACGTAAATTAATCCGGGCTACAGCTGCCACTTATACACACAGTAACTTTACAACCTGAACAATATTGGATCCTTCAAACTTGTGTAAATATATCAGGAAGTGCGTCTCAAGTCTTTATTGTAATAAAAAAAAAGGCCTCCTTTCCGGTATTTTAGAGTACTTGAACCAAGGTTGTGTAGCCTTTTCTTCTCTGTAATAATTCCGATATGCAGTTACCAAAGCAGAAGGGTCGTTTTCCGGATTTATCGAAGGTATTCTGTACTTATCGAATGTCACACATTGCGGAGGACATCGAAAACCCTTGTCCATTTCTTTGTTTTCAGAAAAAGGGTGGTCAAGTAGCACTCGAATCATGTGTTCGCAGGCATGCTCTTTTTCGTATCGTTTCGTATACTCATTGCACAAGGCGAGTCCTTGAACTGCGGCAATTATGTAATGTTGCCTATTTTCTCGAACCCACACAGATAGAGGGTGGTTGGCGTGTGTTTTGCGATACACGTTGGAAACGGATTGTTCAATATCGGCACTCACTCCTCCTTCCCGAACGTGCCAAGCTGTAAACAGCAATTGAGTGATTTCCAATATAATTTTGACAACGTGCCGATCGCAATAAGCCTGCGCGTTTGCTTCTGGGTCATCCCAATAAAGCCAAAAGATGTTCATTCGTTGTTGGCGAGAGGAAAAAAGGAGAAGAATAACCCCAAAAAAAGTGAGACGGTTAGAGGGAATAATAAAGAGAATCTGCCCGGGATACCACCAACCGGAAGTTAACACCAAACGGAAATTGATCCGGGCTGCCGCTGCCACTAACACACCCATCCCTTTACATCACACACAGTATGAAACGCGCACACTCTTCCCAAGACGTTCCCAGGAGAATCAGCCAGTGTATAAGTCGATGGGACTGGTTACCCTCTGAGGTCAAAGGCTTGATACTGGAACATAGAAAAAGGCTATTGATCAAGCGTGTTCTTCAAGGGGAATGGACCGTTGGACGCACACTTGGTTTTGTTTGGGACTCGAATCACCTATGGAAGGACAACGGGGAGTTCAAGAGCCCATACAAGGATCTTAGCGAGAAAGCCATGGCATTCAAGAACAAGGACGATGACGGGAGTGCATATGTGGAGGCGCTTGTCTCTACCCCTTGGGTTATGCATGCACTGGACATAGCCTTCTGGAGATACGAACACTCAGCGCCTCTGAGTGAGCCATGGGGGCTGGACCAACTGAACTGGGAACGTTTGTATTAACCCTTGATAAACACTAATCCATTTTTATCAAGCCTTAAAGCTTACGTTTATGTAGTACCATCAACACGGAACACGGATCTGTTTAAAGTGTCTATATAAATACATACTGCCCTGTTACATGCATCCATCGGTACGTCCTCTTGCCCCTTTGGCAAGTACACACAATTATTTCTGCCCGGGACTCCATCAACCGGAAGTTAACACCAAACGGAAATTAATACGGACCACCATCGACACACACGTCTCATCACTTTACAACCTGAACAACCCGAACAACCTGAACAACCCGAACAACCTGAACCATGTCTGCTGTCTGTGTGAAAGAAGAGAAGCCTTGCCCCACCGTCCTCGCATCCCCCTCGGATGAACCCACTGGCACCAAGAGGAAGTTCGATGATGTGTACACTGAGATAGGCAGTGGACGCGCCGACCATAGGCTCAAGACCTTTCGCTGCGGAGGCTATGAGAGCGGGTGTTACTGCAAGAAGTGCCTGAACAATTGGAGGAATAGGGAAGCCTGGAACAAGCGTCCAAGGTGCATCATGTGTCCCTCGCTTTGCAACGGTGCAGGCGATGGGTTTTGTGGAAAAGCCTGCAAGGACACTCTGTGCGAAGTCATGCATGGCAGATGGCAGAAGGCTGGCAGTGGTAAGCCTTGTGGATATCCGTGGAACAACCCTGCATTCAAGAAGTCGCATTGGGCCAAGTCCAGGGGAGACATTGTTTAATTAAACCCCTCCCCCTCCATCCATTTATAACCAACACTACTTTTGGCTAAGACCCACCCTTCTTTCTGCCTGCAGTCGGGGACCGGGTACTACGCTTCTTCCTCTTCATCCTTCTACCCTTGCTATCCATTCCCGAGGCTTTCAAAAAGTCTTTGAACGAACTGTGTTCCGTCTTGTACTTTCGCTTTCCCGAACTTCCCGGTATGGATGCGCCCTCTGAAGAATCCTCGCCTGCTTTCCCCCTTCCCATTACCTTGGTCACCATATTATCCATCGCCTGTTTCTCTGTTTCTCCTTCGCGTTTCATTTGCTTGGCAAAACAGCGCAGTAAAGGCGCTTGTTCCAACTTTCGCTTCCTATCGGCTGGGGCAAAGACGTCGTAGAACATAGTCTTGGCCACGTAAGACTGTCCTTCTTCCTGAGGCATGTTGGGTGCGACACAAGCCGCGAAAAAGCGAGAAAGTGCGTCCACACACTTTTCCAAGTAATGGTCCGTGTCGGGTTCCATCTTGCGCATCATGGCGATCCGAAACAGTTCGGTCTTTTCGTACACATTCAACTTATTTCCCATACCCGCCTCGCCTTCTCGCTTGACCACCACATAGGAGATTCTCTGGCCTACGCGAGGAGCCAGCATAGCGTCGATTTGTTCCGCTCGCTTGACGGCTTCAATGTGTGGCACGGGGTTCACATACTGGTCTGCGCGCTTGCTGAAATTCCCCGTAATGACCAACTTTCGCATATCCACTTCCCCGTCCTTGAGGCGCATCATCTCGCGTTGGGCAAAGGAAATAGCTCGGCCCAAGTCCTTTTCTTCCAGAGTGATCTTGAGGACACGTTCCAGTGTATCTTGAAGAAACTTTGTGGTGTCCCTGCGCACGGTCTCCAGTCCAGACGAGGAGAGGTGGGGTGTCAGCTTACCCGACTTGCCGTCGAATTCGTACTTGTAGACGCCGTACTTCTTAGGCATCAGAAAAGCGGCTCCATAGTAAATCTTCTCAAATTCCATTTCAATGGCAAAGAATCCTTGTCGCTGAAAGTTTTCCGTGATGAACTCGCCAATGGTTTCACCCATACGCGCCGCTTTCAGCAAGACGTCAAACGAATACGCGTCGTACAACCAATCGCGTTCTTCTGTAGACTCTTCCATTTCCTTTTTCGTTTTTTCGCTATATGTGTCCTTCTTTAAGTTTAAAAAGCGATTCATCGTACTGTCGGTATTGTGTACCACCATATTTCCTGGCCCAACGTGGAAATGGTGGTTCTCTGTCTCCAAGTCGTATACGTATTCCTCAGAGTGACTCCCACGAAGGAGATAAATCTTCTTGACTTTGGTTACGGGTATTCTTTGTTTCCCTCGCGTCAACGTCACTCGGAAGATGTCGGGCTTGTCTTTTCGAGTGTTTACGGAGGCCTTCCACCCAAGGCGTTGTGCAATAAAGATAAGCCCCGCACAAGTTTCTTTTCCCCTCTGGCAGAATCTCGTGTAAGGTTCCTTTTTGCTACCGTCTCCGGCATAAAAACCATCAAAGAACGCTTCGACATATTCCAAAGGAGCCATCATAATCTCTGTAGGCACTTTCTTTTGTCCTTGAGCATTGTAAAACAGAGAGCGGTATCGAGTCACAATGTCGCGTATTGCTCCATTTTCCTCGTTCGCATGGGCCACTTGTTTGTAGACATGCGAGGAGTTCGTCGTATCCAATATTTTCGTATCAAATGGAAGAGCTTCCGCACAGGATTCGAGGAATGATCTGTCTTGTTTGTTGATCCCCCATGAGAATTTTCGTCCTCGATCATAATCATATTCTCCACAGGACCCATCGGCAAAGAAAGCCCCCATGGCATAGGCTTCTTTAACCGAAAATGGAGGCTTTACGACTTCCTCATCGGATAACGCGTCCCTGGTAGAGTGATGAAGCAGACAAGTTCCTACACGTACATCCCGTGGCGATATCTCGTTTCCGTGTATGTCCAGAAGGCTGTGGTCCTCTGTTACATCCACTACTCCAGTATGTGTAACCACGCGATAGATATCCTTTCCGGATCTGTGTCGTATACATCTAACCAAAGGAGTCCACCCATGTTCCGACCATACCAGGTATCGTGGGACGTGATAAATCACTTGGTCTTTTGAAGACCCTTCGCGCTCGATGTATGAATGGTTCTCTTCGATAGAGTCGATTCTAATCCACGAAACTATTCCCGTATCACTGTTTTTCACCAATATCGGAGTGTCTCCAGTGACGCTGTCTCCATATATATTGTCGTTTTTAAACTCGTGATGCTGCTTTCCGTACTCGATGCACATGTCGTTGGACTGCAAAATCAGGTAACGGCCAATACTGGTCACTGTCGAGGCGATGTACCGAGCCGCCAGTTTCTTGGCTCCAGTAAACCCATACACGCTGTTGGCGGTAATCTTGAAGGCCAGCTGTGCGGCGTTGTAGCACTTCCATGCAGCCGTCCCATAGTCGTGCTTCTTCAACTCATTTTTCATCTCTTGTCGCTTGTCCAGCACCCTTTGGAGCAGGCGAGGAAGCACGCCTTCCAAGATGTGTCGACGCACAAAACAGTGTCCTCCGTCAAAGACCCAAAAATCGCCACCAGGATCGGAAGCGTCATGCGGCATAGGACCATCGCCTCCTTCGCTTACTGGGCGGAAGTCCCAGGCCTTTTTCAGACCCATTTTTTGAGCTTCTTCCACGCTGGGGATGTGTGTCGTATAGCACAAGTTGAAGGATCTGATTATGTTGGGGTACAACGACCTGAAGTCCACGCAAAAGATTATGTCGGTATAAAATCCTCGCTTGGGCGTAAACACGTATCCTCCCTTGTAGTCGCTGCGCAAAAGCAGTCCATACAGCCCCTCCATGTCATCATTGACGCCCTCGACCATCCACGAGTTGTCAAAAATGGACGGGTTCACGTCAAGGGGACACTTGCGCATGTACGGGATGATGAAACTTAGAGCGCCTTTGGAGAACTCGGAATCAACCAACCCTTCCCTCAAGTCTTTCAGGTACCCGATCAGCTGGGAATAGACTTTGACCGTCTGTCCTTTGGTCAATAGCTCTTTCAGAGGGACTCCGGTACATCGAGCCATTTCGGCATAGGTAATGTCATAGGTATCCTTCTTGACACCCACAATCATCGTCAACAGGGTATCCCACATGCAATAGCGCGAAACAACCGAACGGTGTACATCCAAGGCCGAGGTAGCATGTTTGGTGATACCCACATGGTCCAGCTCGATTTTTTCCATCTTGGCCAGTTGACGCCCGACGGCGTTCAAGTTGTACGCCCTCAGCTTTCGCGTAGCCATCACCGCCAGCATGATATCGAATTGGTCCACACCGGGTATCCGTACGCACTCGTATTCGCGTGTTCCCGATTGGTTGCTCCGAAACGATTCTTGGCCTATACTGATCATTCCTGTCCACACTTCCTGTCCACTGTCGGGTTTCCCGTATTTGGATTCCACTCTACGTTCAATGAATTTCCCCATCTTTCCGAAAATCTGAGGCATACCGGTACCCAGAGCAGCGGTATTGTTGGCTCTTCGCATCAACCAGACCATATCGAAAGCCACCGAGTTGTATCCAAAAACCATGTCAAAGCAGTTGATTTCAAAGAACCGTCGAAAGGCGAGAAGCAATTCTCTCTCGGAAGAGAAGGAATAAATACGTACTCGGCCGTACCATTTCTTCTCCAGATCGGTAATCACCTCGCTTCGGTTGGCCCTTCGCAGCAAGGGGTCACATCCTCCAAGCGAGAAGATACACAGTTCTACCGGTTCGTCAAAGTTCCCTTGCTCGTAAACGACACATGAAATCTGCGTAAGAATATCGCCCATGTTGGTCGCGCATACAAAATAGTCGGTATTGGCGGAAGCCATTTCGCAATCAAATCCCAGACACCGAAGTTTGGCCATCTCCTTCCGTTCGTTATCTCCTCGTATGCATTCGGGGTCTCGCACAAGCACTTCGACCTGGCACTTGGATACTCGCTCAGGATGGTGAATAGGTATGGGTTCCCAGCACAATGGATCGACGGTAACCCATCCCATTCCCTTGATGACACGATCGTTGCAAAATCGTAACACAAAGGGGACGTCGGATTCGTATGTTTGAATAAAGTCAAAGGCGAGAGGCTGGCACGCGAGCGTGTCTATCGTATTCTCAAGAGGAGCAGGGACTATCCCCACCAATAACCCTGCGTACTGAATGGCGGTACGAAGGGTTGAACAATCGGGAGGTCGAAACAGTTCCACGCGAAGAGTATGTAGGTGTCTGTTCTCGCCTATATAATCGATAAAGTGGGCATGTTCCTCTTTCTCCATGGTCACCTTGGAAACGTATCGCGTCTCCCCCTTGGCCATTTCGTAATAAGGCCGAATCCCGTTGGTGTGGAATTCAATTTTCCTCTTACAGGACTGCACAAACGTCTCCAACGGTGCCAGGACATTATCGACGGTATTGGATAAAAATGTCTCCATCAGATCTTGGAAAAGCTTGATTTCGTTGCTCACCGAGGACTCCCTATTCGGGTCGGAACATCCACATAACATTTCGCCGAGTCTGGACTTGTGGGGCATAGACATCCATTCGTAAGGATCCTTTTTCTGGAAGGTACATTGGATTCTCATCATCGTCATGCGAATGCATTCCAAGTACGATAGCGTTTCTTTGCACATATTGCAGTGCACGTCCACTTTGAAATACTTGTTATCGTAGGCTTTGCTAGACGAAGGCTTGCAGTACTCACAAGGCTTGATCTCGGGGTCTACCTTTTGGATGGGGCAAAAGGGATGCACCGAATGGGAATACGGATCCTTTTCTTCGCATTCCTCCTCGCCTTCAATGTAGTATTCATCCTCTTCGTATTCCTCTACTTCCTGATCCACTTGTTTGCTGCTGCGCGTAGAGGGTGGTGTTGATTTCTTTTTCCCGTTCGCGGATTTCTTTTTCTTCTTTTCCACAGGCGCGTTATCCTCTATAAAGGTAAAATAAACTCCTCGATCGTCCACGCGAAGAATTTCAGACACTGGGTTCACTTTGGTCCATTGGCCAGGAGATGCATATTGTTGCCGAAGTGCCGCAAGATGAGGACATTGGATCTGCGATTCCACACGTACCATATGGAGATCGATGTTAAGCGCAATGAACCTATCCTGGAGTTCATCAACGATCTCTGCCCATCGACGCGCCATGGACTCCCAAGCAATTATCGAGAGACTAGGGATGGAGGAAAAAATCGACAGAGAGTGGTTCAGGCGAAGACGGGTTTTCAAAAACTCGAGGACTTGGTAGTGTAACTGTGCATGCATCCTTGCGATTCTCCACCGTTCTTGCTCGTCTGGTTCCAATCTCAAAAATTGCTCCATTCGTATATGCGCATGCATTTCTACGTCTTTTGAATGCTCTGCAGCGATATTCTTCATCACTTGGATATATGTGTTTCGCTGTTGCCAAAGGGTCGATTTGTCACAAAACATGCCCACGCGAAAATAAGGGCGGAATCCTCGTACGCGTACACACACCGAATTTCCGTTTTGATTGGTACCACATAGCCGTATTTCTGGTTCTTGGCGAACCAGTACATTTTCCTTGCCTGACAGACCTCCAGGCAAATCGTCCACTACCACTTCCTCGCATACATCCAGCATCTTGTAAGAAACATTGACATTTTGAAACACTATGGGGAAATCACATTCCGTTTCCCCATCCACTTTCCCTTTCCCCATCAACATATTCATTTTCTTGCGCATGCGGGGACGGTACCAGCTCGCAGGCCATTGGAGAACTTCGTTTTCCACCATATCGGGCCATTCCCATTCAGCGTATTCCAGAAAGGTCTGACCTTGGCCTTCCTGCTTATCAAGCTTATCCGGTAGAAAATGCGACATGGAGCGGGTGGGGTAGGGGTCCAAGTTTGGAATGGGGAGATGCAAGTGGCGGAGAAAGACAAAGTGAAAATCTAAAAAATTTCCCCCTCGCACAGAAATTATTAAATTCCGTTTGGCGCGACTAAATTTTATTTTGAATTTTGAAAATGCTCGCCTGACAATAATTCCGCCCCATTTCACAGGCGCCCATTCGCCTAGGTACCATGAACGCGAGAGAGGAAGATACAAGAAATGAATACAGTAGAAAACGTAAACGCAGACACAAGCACATGCGTAAGAGGAAACGAAGAATGCGCAAGATTGATATTTGTTCGACTGTTTTTACACAATTTGCCAAAGGAAAGATGCCTAAATATGGTTATCTGGCGCGGTTCGTATTGGCCAACAAACAAAAGGGTATAGAGATACCGGAAATTTTATCTCGTTCCATTCAACACAAGAAAGAAACTCCCCAAACTCCACCGACTCCCCAAACTCCCCGAAAAAGATATGCGAAAAGGAGCACAAAAAAATCCACCAAAAAGGCAACAACAAAAGCGAGAAAAGACGGTGTAAATAAATGTACTTCTTGGTCTATTTTAACATATTCGCTTTACGAAGATCAAAGAGTTCCTTTTCCAGCACTTTAACCCGTTCTTTCAAACGCTTGTTATCCCTGATCAGTTGTTTTCTTTCCTCTATTTTTCTCTTTCGGCTCAATTTGGCGCTAATACGATTTTTGACCCTTTTTCGCATTTCTTTTACTCTCGCAAGTGGCTCTCCTGTCAATAGGGTTAAATCTACGTTTCTTCCCCCGGACCGGATCATCGCATATCGAAGGAAGTTGTTGAATTCTTCATACGTTTTGAACATACACACATCTTTCCATTCGAGCAAAGATATGGTTTTGTGAAAGACTTGTGTTACAGGCATATTGATTGCCCGGCATCGGGATGTCTCGGCATCGATCATATCCTTGAAAAGGATAACGGGATCCCGAGAGTCCTGGCACCTTTCCTCGTCTGAAGAGGATAACTCAGTACCACTGGCGCTTCCTTCTTCAGACGAGGAGTTGCAAGACCTTTCGGGCCCCGTGTTCGAAAACCCCTGCGGTACCATGTCCGCTTTATCGCTTTCAGAATAAATAGTTTGGATAGGGCAGCCAGTATACATTTCTCTCCACCAACAATATTCTGCTTCTTCGTATTCTTCTTCCCCAACTGGTTCACTCTTTACCACGCATTCCCAAAAGACGTCCATTGGTTTTTTCTATTGCCTTTCTCGTTGTGTGGAAATGAAAATATCTTGAAAATAAAGTAAATCCTACCAAAGGTAAAAAAAAATTTCTTTGCAAGATTATTAGAAATCCGATTTATTCCTGTTTTGGGCTATCAAAAAAAAACTTCCTCTTCAATCACTTTTATTCACGCAAAAAAAAAGAACCCCTCCCCCTTCCCCTAAAACATGTCTGTGGACACCGTTAGAACGATGGGTTATGAACAAGGTAGAGTGGAACTCATTTTAGGACCAATGTACGCAGGCAAGTCTGGAGAGTTACTTAGAAGAGTCAGGAGGCTTGCTGTTGCGGAAAAGACTTGTTTGGTGATCAAGTACAAAATGGACGTTCGGTACAGCGATACTGATATGGCTACACACGATCACCAATTTCATGCTGCTTTGCCATGTGAGAGATTGAGCGAAGCGGAAGAGCATGTAGGCCAATACGATTGTATTGCGGTGGACGAAGGACAATTTTTCCCGGACATTGTGGGGTTTTGCGACCGCCTGGCGTCCCAGGGGAAGATCGTTATCGTTTCGGCCCTCGACGGAAATTTCATGCGAGAACCTTTTGGGAATATCCTACTTTTGGTACCCCGTGCTGAAAATGTGGTCAAGCTTTCGGCCGTATGCATGATGTGCAAGAAAAAGGAGGCTTCTTTCAGCCAAAAAATCTCCGGGGACTTGGGATTGACCAAAGATGTGGGAGGGAAGGAAAAATACGTTGCTGCGTGCAGAAAATGTCACTTACAATCCTCATCCTAATCATAAAAAATCCCCGACAAGGAACTACTAGTCGCATATTTTTCACTGAAAAATGGTTGCATTTGGTCACTTTTCCTTAGCATTTGGTCAAATCCCTGCAATTTGATTGGTCGAGAGAATTCTGGAGGGGTGCTCCCATTTTCCAAAAACCGCGTGAATGGTCAAGAGGGGTATGGGCAAAAAAAATTTTTTTTCCTTTTTTCTCCGTTCTTGCCCAAAATGTCACCCAGGACATATTCGCCTACCGTGGTACAAGATTATAGAGCATATTCATTATACATATATTAAGAATATGGTGTGTCTTCTTAGGTGGTGACAGAAGAAGATTTATTTGACCTTTTCTTTTAGCATATCCCCATATTTGGCCAGACCAATTCTCGCACTCCATACACGCATCTGGATTAAATCAAACACGCGTTTTTTGTCTTCCGGTAAAGTTTTAACATCCTCCATGGTAACTCCATTCCACTTTTCCTGCTCTTCAGGTTGAACCCTTCTTCGGTACTCCCCAAAGAGTATATTTAGATGAAGTAAACACCACATGAACCCAACTAGGGAAACGGTGCATATGGTAATGTATGCAGGATACCAGATAGTGACCGGTAGTAAAAGCCAAGTAATAAAGAATAAAATCGATCCATACACCAACGGTTTGGGTTGAAAGATACGGACGAGCCAAGTGGACACCCAGTATACGAAATAGGCCCTTTTCTGGCACGCCAAGTCGTTGGAATACAGGGCTTGGTAAGCCAAGTTTCCCATCATCTCTGCGTTTGTCCGGAACAGAAAAAGCAGACGGATGACCATTAGGCATACGTTTGTATTGTTACGAATGCCTTTCATTGACCATCCATCTTTGTGAAGGACAGCTGCCCGGACTTCGGCATTCGCCAACTGTGCTTGCTTTTCCATAGGCCATTTCAAGAATTCTACAGGATAGCAGTTTTCCAAAAAGGTAACAGAGAAATCCAATCCAATGTTTTGTTCATACTCGGAAGCAAAATGCTTTTTGTCAAATCCATAGTGTTTGGCCAAGACACCTTTTCTTCGCTCAATATCCACAAAGACCCGATCAGACCAATTTTTTATCTCTTCTTGGGACACGTAGCCTTCTTCGGCATCTTTTCCGTCTTTTCCGTCTTTTCCGGCCTTTTCGTCTAAATTTTCATAATCGCCATCTTTAGAACGCTCAGTATCTTTCTCTTCCCTTTCGGCCGAAATTCGGGCACTTACGTTATAACCTGACTCTTCCATCGTTGAAGAAGAATCCATGCGAAAAACATGTAAAGAAAAGTTTGGTTTTCTTTTATTTTTTTGCAATGTCTTGGCGTTATTCACCAAATGCTGTTTTAGAACTTGGTAGAAAAAGGTAGAGAGAAAAAAATACCAGCCAAGAACGCTCCCACCAAATAAAAATAAACCCTTCTTTTTTTTGTATTTGTTAAAAATACATGTTGATTTTCGTCTGAATTTTCCCCTCTTTGCTCTTTTCCCTTTTCCGCCTTTGCCTTATCCTTTTTCTCTCGTTTTCCCTAGCCACCCTCTCTGGATTCCACACCAGTATAGCCACCGCCTTCCTTTTTCTATTATTTCTTCGTTTTCCTCGAATCATCGCCTGAATTGGTCTGATTCTATCCGATGCGTCGTCGTCCCCCACTTCTTCAACAATAGGCACCGGGGTATTTTTTGTCAGGCGAGAAGGCGTGAAAGAAAGTGGAGATAAATGCGAGGAAGATTTTTCCACCTCCACGTCCTCCTCGCCTGACAAAGACTCCGCGACATGAAGCACGCTCTCATCCAATACAGACCAGTTTTCAGCCAAATCGCTCGCCTTTTCTTCCGTGCTTGTCGATTCTTCGATAACCGCAGACGAACGAACGGTGGGTGGGTTAACGGGCTCGGGAAAGCCGGACTCTCCAACCGTTGCTCCGTTATGCACAGATACTTCTTCTATGCGGGCGTTCGCCTTTTCTTGTTGCCTAGGTTCTTGAATATTGGCCTTTTTGAACAACATCTCCAGACTCCATTGAAACAACAACCCCATGTCCTCCGAGGACATGTCCTTTGGTTTGCGCGCAAACCCCGTGTTACGGAAAATGTCTCCATCCAATGTTCCGGGGCCTCCTTCCATGTGTCTTTTCATGCACGACAATACATGCACGTAATTGCTTACACTCGAGTCCGGATCTGAGCAGTTAAGCATATCAAACGATTCGGGATGGCTAAAAAAAGGTTCCTGTATGTTGCCGAAAGGACCGAGCGGACCCGTTTTTTGAACGGGAACCAAAGTGTCATCTTGGTCCATGGTAATGACAAAAGGTGCTTCTAATTTGTCCAGTTGACCGATGGCCCGTTCTTCCTCTGCAGACAAAACAAAAGGGGTCGTATATGACGTGTTTTCTTCATCTTGGAAAGGTATCTGTAAATTGTTGTAGTCCAATGCACCAAAGATATTGTCCAAATCATCTAAACAAATCGACTCGGCCGGATTGGGTTCAGATGCGGGCTCATAGTGAGGTATATCGGGTATTTCGGATAGTAATGAGAGGTCAGGGATTTCAGGGATTTCAGGGATTTCAGGGATTTCAGGGATTTCAGGGATTTCAGGGATTTCAGGGATTTCAGGGATTTCAGGGATTTCAGGGATTTCAGGGATTTCGGGTAGTAACGAGAGGTCGGGGAGATCCAAAAAATCCAAGGGTACAGGAAATTCCTGGGACCACAAAGGAACCGTACCCATTGCTTCAACTACTACCTCGTCTTTTTGGACTGGGTCCGAGAGCGTGAGCCCCGGTTTCCTAGAGGCAGTAGGAATAATCTTGGGCGCAGGAGAGCCGGACATCATGGCAAATCCAATGGCAAAGGGATTATACGGAATATTGTCCCCACTCTCATCATATTGCATATTCTTCGCTGTCTTCTTCCTCATATTCTTCCTTTTTCGCTGTCGTCGTTTTGTTTTCTTTTTTGGCCCCGGAAGAGCGGGGCCAAAAAACGGAGGATCGTCCGCCGCGGGTGTACAACCAGGATATCCTTCTGTCTGCATTTTTTTGTCCTTTTTCTCCTTTTTCCTCACGCCCTGCGTCCCTGTAGTGGTGGACTGTAAAGTGGAGGATAATTTCTCAAATTTCAAAAGAAAGGAAATAAAAAAAACCATCAAACGGAATTTAATGTATTTAATTTTACTCTTTTGCCCGTTATTCTTCTTTGGTGAATATGACTCCCTTGGCAAAACGTTTTGTGCTCCCGCAAGCGAGGATCCACGAACACCCATGGTTCGTACCAAATGCGTCACCATAAATCATAATACGGTTACATCTTGTGAATGTAGCTCTGTCCCCAACGACATTGCATTCCTCGCAATCATAAAGCCGAATGTCGTTGCCCATAAAAATACACTTTGCTGACCCATGGACTGCGATGCCATCCGCTTTGATGTTCTGGTCCACCAACCCCGTGTATATCCCACCTTCCTTGATAACCATTTCTTGGGTGCTTAGGCGAGGAAACATGTGAGGAAAAACAACTTCGCCCTCCTCGCCTAACGCCTGCTTTCTTATTCCATGGAAACTCCTCATCGCCTCGTATTTCACTTTGTATGCTTGTGAGCTCAACAGCTTCCCGCTTTCTGTTAAATAAAGATACTCGCCGTGCGGGGCACGAATTTTTTTGGGTTTGTATGACACTCTGCCCGATTTACCCGGTTTTTTTGGAGGAGTGCAATCGCTGTCCTCGCTTTTTACGCGGCCTGTATGCGGACCATCTCGCTTATTGTCTTTGACATTCTTATTCTTTGGAGATGTTTTACCATTATACATATTTCTGGGACTAAGCTGTCTAATGTTTATGATCCTGAGCGATTTTGTCGTTTTCGGATGGTTTTGCCTACACCGTTTTTTCTTGGAAGAAGGCGTCACGTTCTCCATTTCCTCTGTTTTCTCAGGGGTAGGTAGGTTATTTGCTTTGGGTCGGCATGCATACCAACTGAGCTCAACTGAACTAATAAAATTTATTCTATTGTGGATATTAATCTACATTTTTCCTGGGTTTCTACGGTTTCTACAGCTTCTCGTATGGAATGGGCTATCCTTGGATTCATTTTTGCTTCATGTGTAAGGTTTGGTCTGATTTTTTCCTCTCTGGCTGTGTCCAAATAAGATATATATCATAATATATTTATTCGCCTTACATATCCATGCGAGGAATGGCGTAGCGTCTTTTTCTATCATAGGGCCCATAATCGTAATGGATATTTTTGTCCAGAAAATTAGCAATGTTGAAAACAATGTCGCGTCTATCCACCACAGATTCTGTATCGATGATATAATCACTCGGCCTAGATACATTCAGTTCCAAAATCAAATTGGAGTACCGACATTGACGGGCTTCTTCATTTCCATCCATTTTGTGAGGTCCATGGCCATCGTATAACGAGAGAGCACACCGTTCCGTATCGTTGTCCAGGTCGATAAACGTACACGGGGCAAAGGTGGGGACGTAATGACTGACGCTCTTAGCGGCGCCAGCAACCTTTGGGCCTAAGTCGTCTTCATAACAGCCGAGGAATGTATCATGTGTGCATAAGGGGCAACAAGGAGGCCCCCACCCAGACAATACCCATTGGTCTCCTGTCCAGGGAACATCTCTTCGTGTCCACGCCTGATATGAACGTTGGATGTTGAGGGAATACAAATTTTGCGTTATCCCTTCGAAATAAAGGTCGGTAGGGAAATAAAAATTCAGACCCATCAAAACCATGTGAAAAGGGACTTGGATTTCCCCGACCATATCCCTCCCTGTCTCGGTAAACTGTACGTGCCGGATCAACACATTATCCATACGGTTATCTTCGCACTCGTTCAAACCATAAGAAATAGGTACCGGGACCTTTTTCACGCACAGACCGTACAGGAAACACGCACTTTTCTCGCATGAATGCTTCATAGACATTTCTTCTTCTTCTTCTCCTTCTTCTACTCCTTGGGAGGAAGGATATACACCCTCTTCATCAGGCGAGGGCGGAGAAGGCAACCGGCCTTGGATACCAACAGGAATGGACAAAGTACAGTCTCCGTGATTTACGGTAACCACCACATGCACATCTCCTCGCCTGTGTCTTCTGCGTATCCTATTGCCTTGCTTCAAAATACACAATACGGCTTTCCCTGTGCTTTTGGAGATGTGTCTTGGAACTCCAACGTGGGTTTGTAGTGAAAAAAGGCCCCGGACAACACCGGTACCTTTACATATCCCGCACTTGTGTGTTTTCAATTCCTTTTCCCTGGGAATCCTTCTTGTGCCGTAACACCGATTACACACGTGTATAGAAGCGGTGCTTGGCAGGACGGAATCGAGTAGCGGTGAAGAATCTGTGGTTTTCCTTTTCTTGCTGGCGGATCGGTGTTCGTATTCCGAAAGAAGGTACCCCTTTCCACAACATTGGGGACAATCTTTGGTAATGGCTTCGTATTCAACACATGGTTTCTTTCCGATAGGCCCATCGGGGTCAGGGGCCCACCCATATCCATCACATTCCTCGCATGTATCAGAACGATGGTAAGTATAGTCCAGGTATATCCGGAAATGCGGGTCACACCATTGCGCAAAAGAGATATGTCGGGAAAAAACAATCGGAGGAGTCTCTTCCACATGGTTACGGAACGTGTGTGTCAGTGCATCTGAATAAAAGGTTTCTTGGACCACAAAGGCTTTGCTGTCCTCCCACACCAAAGGAAAGTCGTTCAATTGATTGTACTCTCTACGCTTATCTTCATCTAACAACACCTCTTTGGCCTTGTTGATTTTCTTTATCATTTCTGTTTCTTCTGTCCCTGTCCGATCAGGATGACAACGGCGGGCTTGTGTACGGTAAGCCCGCTTGATTTCTTCCATGCTGCATGCAGGCGAAGATAGACCCAACAGGGTGTAGAAATCGTACCTTTCTTCCATTCCGACCGATCCCAAAAGTGGAAAAGACGGTTGATTGAACACGCAATAGAAAAAAAAATTCCTCGTTTTTTTTCCTGAAAATTATTACCTGTGTTTAAAGTAAAAAAAATCCCTTTGTTTCATTTTTCTACTTGGCGGGGAAGAATGGCGGCGACACACTGTCTGGGTTTCATGATGTTTTTTTCGCGCGCATTGGACCGTAAACAATATGGAGAAATGTTACGCGCGATCCAGGACAATCTTAATGACGAGCTTGATGCAGAGAAAAGACGATACCTTCTTGTACCCGAGAAAATAAGCGAAGGGGGTATTCTGGTCAAGAATTTCCCAGGGCGTGATCCTGAAAATCAACGGTCCTACAAAACAATGCGTCATTGGCTCCAGAAATCCATAGGTGAAAATATCTCGCCTTACCCCTGGCCGTTGGTTGGAATCACTAATGAAGAAGTCTTGGCATCCGAGTACCCATGGAAGGACGTTGGTGTAAGCGAGGAGGAGGCACTGGAAGACTGGATTGATAACGGAGAAGGCGTTGCGCTTATTCCTGAAGGCGCAATTGGGGATACCCGCTTAAAGGCTATACATGGAGCGCCCGTTTGGACACTGTATGAGCTACGTATCATGGCTAATGTGATGGAAAGCGGGTACGGAATCAAATGCACCCGGTTTCCCAAACCTTTGCATTTATGCATGCATTCTGCTGTTCTTGACAGAAAAGTGTTGTATCATGACACGTTCGTTTAATAGACACTCTTTCTCCTCTACGTGTACCAAACGCCACTAGTATGATATTACCCCGCCCGTCTGTTGCAACACCACATCCAAAATATCGTCGTCTTCCATATCCAGATCTTCGGGCGTTTTGGTTCCATCCACACGCACTCCGTCGTAGAGAAAACGAACGCTGGCAGGAGATATGGCGGCCCGGGAACAGTATGTATCGATCAACTTGGATAGTGACGTTCTTTTTTTGATCTTAAAATAGACCTCGCTTCCGTCTTGACTCACGACCTTTAAGGATATGTGCCGGGGCGCCTCTTGTTCCTCCCCTTCCGCTTTATCTCCTGTTAATGGAAGATCCTCATTCGTGCCTTGGTGCGGAGTAGTGGGTATTCCGGTTATGTGTTCTTGATCTTGTTCGGCAGAAGGCAGTGTTGCTTCCATGGCGCCAAGTGCGAAAAAAAAATAAAGTGTGTTTGTGTGCGTGTGCCGAAATGCGATGATGGACAATATAAATTACGGGTATAAAAGGAAAAAATTTTAATTTTTTTGTTTAAGAGTTTAAGAGTTTACGAATCTTCTTTGTCTTCTGCACAAGAATCTAAATTCTTTATTTCTGTTTCTTCTGCCTGCTTACCACCTAGAGCATCTTTTCCCGCTTCTGCATTATGTCTTAAAGGGGTTTCCTCATAATCATCGCACCTTGCGTCGACCATTGTCTCGTCTTCGTACAAATCTGTGGAAATATTAACCCCGTTTGTCGATCTATATTCTTCATGTCTCTTTTGTTCGCGTTCTACGGCTTCTTGAATACTTCCGCTATGTGTATTGCTTGCCTCAACCATTGTATACTCGTAAAAGATCCGCGGAGATCTGCATGAGACCAATGTCGTAATGATAAACACACTACCGGTAATTGGCCATGCCAAAGAGACAATTGCTCCAATGAAAATGTCTACCACAAAAGCAACGGCCACCTGAAGCATCAACCCTGTCGTGGGCACTTTGACCACATTGACAGAAAAGTTGTTATTCCTCGCAGCGAGTTCCGTATGCAGATCATTTTGATTCGTGTCTCGTATACCCAATAGAGAGGTTACGATACCCCATGGCCTCAATCGTCCCAAAACAGCCAGTCGAGCAGCGAAAAAGCTTTTGTACACGTTCTCCAGAAGGAAAAACAAAAACACAATAGCTGTTACCGTCACATACCACATGAACATTACGTAAATAAACTTGAACGCGCTGGCCAATGTTTCGTTGTACGTCATCATAGCATAAATGATCGAAATCGGTAGTTTCAAGACGGTCATTATAACTTCTGCAATGACCTGAGGCACGGTTCGGTCCATGCTAGCGGCTCCATGGATGAGATTACGCATGGCGCCCTTCATGAACATGGCAAACTCTTGTGCCATCTCTTCCGAAGGTGTACCATATTCCATCGTTTTTCTCTTGGTAGAGGGGTTGTCTTAGAGTTCACCGGTCATGCGAGAATCGATCGTGTAGTAAAAAGTAACTATACCTTCATGGAAGTAAAAATTTTTTTTATAGACACACATGCATCTGAAAAAAAAAACAGGAAAGAGGGAAAAATGAACTAAATTTTCCCTCTTTTCTGGGCACCCATTACACTTTTTTCTACCATGGACCGAGAAGAGGATGAGGGAAATGTTGTTGAAAAAGACATTCAACAATCTTTGACACTAGGAACCCGTATATTGGATTCATGTACACGGCTAGTGAAATATCATTATCATAATGAAAAGATGCAAGAATATATAGAGAGCGAGGTGTTTCTTTCGTTGGTGGAAGCGATGGAAATCGTAAAAACCACAGTCAAAGAACACAAAGGGGACTTATTGTATCTTTTGACGTCGGTCAAGTTAACGCATACCGTGTGTGGGGACCTATTGAAGTTTATGCGAGGATTGGAGCATGAGGAAATATCAAAAGCCCATTTGTATCACGTGGGGGCACTCATTGATTACTCCGGTATTCTTGGCGCTTGTTTTATTCTGGATATTAATTATCGGAGGTTGACGGAGTTTATAAAAAACGCCGAGGACAGCAAGATTGAAGAGTTGGTAGAAGCCGTACGAACGTCTATGGAGAAGAAGTAACCATGGGAATTTTATTTACCAGTAAAGTGGCCATAGATACGCAATTCCATCGCATGCACCACCACCCTGGCGTAGTAATAAGGGTAATTGTTTCTCAACATGATGGACCATCCATGTCCAGGCTGCATGGTGTTGCCTAAGCGCTGTCCCCAATGTTTTACCGTGGTGAACGTGTAGTCCAAATGGTCTTGTATAAGTTGAGTATCGTCATAGTTCTTCCCTCGTAAAAATAGGCTGCACACCTTTTGGTGATCGCACAGCGCAAGCTGGATATTGTCAATGGATGCGGGCAGTGTCGCGTTAATATACAGTTCCACTTGTTCTATACGCATATCTCCAATATTGTCGTGCGAATCCCCTTTTCCTTCCAGTGGGTCCACCAAATCCAAGTTTTTCCTCTTGTCGTACAGGCGATGGGTGTGACGCTGGACAAGTTCCACATTGGTCTCGTCCAGTTCCACGTACCATACACCCACCTCTTTATGTCCCACTTGCCGGTTGATGCTTATATATTGACCATCAGCTTTTCCAGCTTTTCCAGCTTTTCCAGCCTTTTCAACCTTTTCAACCTTTTCAGCTTTTGTGTCGGTGTACCAAAAGCGATTTCCTATGATCAACTCTTCGCCTGAAACCACAATACTGTAATCGTCTATGATCGAGTCGGTCTGGGGGTTGATGCGGCGAGCACGGGCCATGTTGACCGCGTGGGCTCCGTTAGGCAGACCAAATCCCATGGAGAAGGAATGGTGTAAACCCGTCTCATCGTTTACAAGCCATTCCAAACGATCGGGTGGGGCAAAAAAAATAAAAAAGTTTTCTTGTACCTTCTGCACCAAATAGGACCGTTTTTCCTCGCGTGGATCTACTTCCTCGGCCCCAATGATGGAGCGAATCATGTGGTCCCGGTAATGGTAAGATTCCTCCGAGTACGTCAGGTGAGGTTTCTCCGCGCTACGAATCAATATATCGTGTACATCTTTCCACGTAAGTGTGGGGTTAGCTTCCATCATCAAAGCAACAAGACCGGCAATCATAGGCGCAGATGCCGAAGTCCCCCCAAAGGAAGAGGTGCATCCATCGACCAAAGGCGTGGAATACGCCTGGTGGATGTTGACGCGCTGACCCCCGATGGTGGTATCGGGCCTTCCTTGGGCCACGAAACTTCTCAGCATAGTGACCCGCGTAGCATAAAACGAGGCGACGGTGGAAGCTGTCGAAATACTCATAGCGCCTTGGCTGCTAGGCGCTACCACCATTAAGGACTCTCCCCCTTCGCTGTACCGTGTAGGGTATCCGGTGTAAGTAATCGCTCCTACCGAAACCGTGTACCGGTAGCTGGCGTACCCATCAATGTCCATCGTGTCTCCGCCGATTCTTCCGTTGCCCGCGGCCTGAATGTACACAGACCCGTACCCTTTGCGGCCTATTTCAGAACACCCTCGTATAGCGTCTTTGGTAACCTCGCTCATTGATACGGGCAAATTGGACACCCCGTCCGAAGGACCCCAGCTGCTGACATAGATCATGTTTTCCAGTCCTCGGGATTCCCCGTTACCCAGATATACAGCACATTTGTAGGACAACGCAGTGGCTTCCTCCAGTTCGGTCACTTCGTTGGTGGACCCCAGTAGGCGAACGGAAGACACCATGGCACTCGGGGCCACGCCTGTACCACAAGTCCCGTCGTTTGGACTTCCGGCCGCAAGCGAGGCGACCGAAGTGCCATGGGCTTGCGAAAGGAGAGACATTCCATAATCTGTACGATTCATGCCTCTCAGTGTGCGAGGGGCATAGGGGTAAAACCGAATATTGCCTTGTTCTACCAACCCTTCGGTGTACTCTTCCGTAGAGGTAAAATAGTCCGTGGTAATGTCCACCGAAAGATCTTGTACAAATTTGGATCGTAAATCCGAATGGAAATAGTTGATACCGTCGCCTACAACGGCCACGACCACACCTCTGCCCAGTGTACGAACCTCCCGTCCATTTATGCGTCTATACCACGCCGGAGCCAAGTTTAGGTGGAATGTAGGCATTGATTTCCATTTGTCATCTGATTCAAACGAATATCTTCTATACCGGTTTCCGTGAATATGCCACTGATGCCGGAACAGGGGGTCCTTGACAAATTCCCAAGGTTTCTGTTCCTGTTTAAATCTCTTTTCCTGCTGGTTAAAAAAGGCAAGGAAATTCTTATCGTGTTCACTTGTCTCCATGTCGTACGCGTGCATCTCTCGCCTTCCCATGCGACGCTTTTTACGGGTGTCTTCGAATTCTTGATCAAATGGGGCTCTGGGTACCACTTTCTTGAGAATGCTTTTGAAAGCATTCTTCTTGTGTTCGTTTTGAATGTCCAAAAACAGATCGTTTTCGTACCCGCCGTTCCTTAGAGGCCTTTTCATGCGCACCTGCGGCGAGATCCAATTGGCGCCCAACTCCGTTTTTATGTAATGGAGCAATTCCTTGGTGGTACGGTTTACGCGAATGATGTGGTAACTGGGGAGTATGGTCTCATGCACTTGTCCATGGTATGTGGCTCCGTGGCGGGTGTACAAGTCCCTTTGTTTCGTCGCATGAAGCACGGCCCCTCCTTGGCGTGTTTCTAGAGTCGAATACGCTGTGTAGGTGGGGGAATGCTGTGGAGAGGGCGAAGAAGAGCGATATAAGATCAAGTTGGTGTCTCGGGGCGCAACGATCGGTAAATGATCTCTAGGTTGAGGGGGAAATGTCGGAAAGGATGTATCGAATCGTTCTTTTCGTGTAACCGTACTCTTTATAACGGTGAACAGGAGTAAGGCAAGAAATAGCCGCCAAGTGGCATACATGTCCTTTTTTGTAGGGACCGGCCTTTTTTGAACCCCTTGTTGGCCTTTTTTTTTTAATCGGAAGAGCCATTAGTATGTATACATATCCGTCTATCATGTTTTTCTTTTTTTTCCAATTTTTTGCCGTCTTCAAATTTTTTTTGGGGTCGGCGCAAAAGGGGAAAAGGGGAAAAGGGGAAAAGGGGAAAAGGATTTTTTTTTTGCCCATACCCTCTTGACCATTCACGCGGTTTTTGGAAAATGGGAGCACCCCTCCAGAATTCTCTCGACCAATCAGATTGCAGGGATTTGACCAAATGCTAAGCAAAAGTGACCAAATGCAACCATTTTTCAGTGAAAAATATGCGACTAGTAGTTCCTTGTCGGGGATTTTTTTATCGATGTAGAAATGTCGGGGAGCCTCGGAGATGCTGGTAAAAAAAAAAATTTCCCATTAAAACAATCCCATTGTAAATGCGAGGATGGTAGAAAAAAAAGGTATATGGACGAGGGAAAAAAGACCCTTGAATTAATGTGTCTTAATTTTTGCCAAGCAAATTAAAGAAAAAAAAGGAGAAGAGAGAAAAATATTATACAAATGGGTGCTTACTACGATACAGTATCGAGGTAGCTGAAGAGTGATCGATGGCCAGATCTACACGAGCCATGAAGACTCCTCTCCACAGCAATGTCAAATTTACCAAGGGGGAACCCTCTGCTTTTATTAACGTGTTTTATACCGCAAGTCTGGTGGACCAGGGCGTGAATACCCATACCAAGGGAGAACCGGAAATCAATCCCTGGAATTTCGTGCGTACCCAAGTACTTGCCGTGTTGGGAGGAGAATTCCTTGCCAGCTTGTTTGGTGGATTCATTATTCTGTATACTGCCGCTTTGGCCGGAGCTGCCACTGGTATCGTCTATGACGCCAGCGCACTGGGACTGGGTGTCGGGATGGGTGTGTTTATTGCTTGTGCTGCCTTTGGGCATGTCTCGGGCGGACACGCCAACCCTGCACTCACTATTATCTTGTACATCATGAACGTACTCCACTATATCCGAAGTGCTCCGTTCACAGTTATTATAACCCGCACTATACTACTGTTTGTAGCAATCGTTGCCCAATTTGCCGGATGGATCGTCGCTGCCGCCTCTGTGTACTATGCGGTGCACGAACACGACACCGATACCGATATTGGTCTTCCTCATGTGGACCCCGCCGGCATCAATGGCGACACTGTGCATTTGGGCCGTGCCTTCTTTGCCGAGACCTGGGCCTGTCTCATTTTCTACTGTGTCTTTGCCTTTGGAATTGTGGACCGCAAGTCGTTATTCCCCTCGCTTGAGATGGGTCTTACTGTAACCGGTATTACCATTGCTCTGGCTGGACACACTGGCGGTGTTATGAACATGATGAGGTATCTTTGCACCGCCATTGTTACCAACGAATGGAATTCCGACTGGACCGTGTACGTATTCCCGCCCCTCCTTGGCGTCGTTGGCGCTGTGCTCTTTGCCGAGATGTGGAGGAGGTGGATCGAGCAAATCAACCCAGGCACCGATCCCGAGATGATCACTGCTCCGCAGTTCCCTCCCCACAACAAACACATGGAGAACCGCAAGGAAGTCCACAAGGCGTCCAACAGACCCAAGGATGAATTTACCATAGATCCAGAGGAATATAAGAAACAGCAAGGAGGTAACCCACCTGCTACTGGGCGTGTCTTTGCCAAGTCTCGTCGGCTTTAATAAAAGGTTTTGATAGACGAGGCGAGGAAAGTATCTCGCTGACCCCAGTAACAAAAAAATAAATATTCATTGTTTGTGCATAACACTGTTTCCCTTTTCTTTCTTTCGTTAAAAAGAGAGCAATGGACCACATACTGAAAGAATGGGGGTTTGACGAAGAAATGGTTGCTGTGTTCTGGAGAACAAACACTGCTTTGGGCTGTGCCATGCTCGTCTTACTCGCTATTGTTGGATTACTTATTGTTCTTGACAAATATAGTGCCCGCGTTCACCACGCCATACAAGAAGATGCGAGTATGCGAAAGGATGAGGCAAGAAGGATAAGCGAAGCAAAAGAAAGGGCGAGAAAGCGTAATATGAGAGAAATGGCAGAGATGATAGCAGAAGTACGAAACGAAAAAATATTGGAAAGAGGGGAAAGAGGGGAAAGAGGGGAAAGAGGGGAAAGAGGGGAAAGGGAAGAATTTGTCGATAATAACAACAAAGAAGGAGGAGAAGAAGGAGGAGGGGGAGGGAAAGAAGAATCAAAAAAGAACAATTAGAAATAAATTTTGTGTGGCGCCGCATAACCATTTCCTTTACTTGTCTCTTGATTTATATCCGAAATGAGATCATCCAGTGTTCTTTTCTTCATCGTCCTCGCCTGTGCTCTGTCTGTGAAAGCAGACATTTTTTTCAATGTGGATTACTCCAACTGTTTTGCCGGGCAAACCAATACCAGTGTCTCGTTCAAGTCCAAGCACATGCAAGATGGGTGGGCCCCTCTCCTCGTAGCTGTATGGAGAGCTTCGCCCAAATATCGTGTTACCAATCCCGACATGGATCCAGCCATCCGATGTCATGACCTTCATATCCACGTGCAAGGAAAAGTGGACCACAACATATTTGTAGACTGCGAGACCGATGTAGATTATAGGAAAGGCGATTCTGGTGATTATGTATCTTTGTTCAACAAGTTCCAACAACTGTACCGAAACTGTGAGTCCACAGAGATCCGTCAGCACGACCGAAGAGATTAAATACTCAAAAATAAAATAAAAACAATTCTTCCCGAGGTCTTTTTTTTTGTTTTTATGCGATAAGTACAGGAATACGAGGAATACGGCGAAAAAATGGAAACCATAGACGTTCTCCCGGAAGCTTCTTCGCTTTTTGGCAATTCTCAGCCCCAGAGCCTTTCCCAAATCGTATCTGATAACAAAAGCATCATCATATCAATCATATCTGGAGCCTTTTTAAACGTGCTTCAGGATTTTGATCAACCGTACGAAGTGTTTATGGGAGTGCTTCTTTCCATGTTGATATGGTATACCATGAGCGAAGGGGCGCGGAATTTCGCGATACTTCTTTCGCGTAACAAAGGATCCAAGGAATGGCGATCTGTTATGGTCTCGTTTGTGGATTTGACATCTGTCGTGATGGTTATGTTCTTTTCTCAATACATCACGAGCATTGCGACCACCGAGTGGAAGAAAGCGGGGTTTGGGAGATGGGATACCATTTTTGTGGGCATATTTTTCATTTCCTATGCCATTGGCTTTCTGGTGATTATTACGACAGAGACTAACGTACAAAAGGCGGAGGACTATGTAGAAGAGCAGAAAAAAAAGGAAAAATAAAACAACGACGTTTTTCTACTTTCACTAAAACGGTTTTGTCACCAACACTAAAATGCCTGGAGAAGAAGCGCCTTTAGGGTGGGGGTATTTTGATATCAACGGAGGGGGCGCAAACGTCGGCACGCAGACATGGACAACGGTAGAACCATCTCCTCCCGCGGTGGATATTCCTCGTGTATATACCCTAGACTCTCCAATTCCAGGAGACGTGGGAATGGGAGGGGGTATATGGGGAACCCCGGAACCCTCAGTAATACCGGAAATTCCGGAAGCAATAGAAATACCGGGAATACCGGGAATACCGGGAATATCGGGAATACCGGGAATCCAGGGACTCTCGGAAATGGCGGGGTATTTAGTGGGGGTCGTCTTCGACTGGTTGGAGTGGATTGCCATGAAAGTACCGGCACAGTTATTTATGCGAGAAGAAGTGGACGAACTGACCATGAGAGGAGCGTCGATTCTCCTGTTTATTTGTTTCTTACTTGCGACACTCTTCATCCTCGTCTTTTATGTGCTATACAAGGCATACAAAAACCGAACGGGTTACAACAGAGTTCTACGCTACGTAGGGAACCAGGTAGAAATCCCGCCGTCACGGGCCGCGCAGACAGAATACGAAAACGACAAGAACAACAAAAGTGTCGGGAAGACCAAGAAGAAAAAGAGGTCATGAAGAAGTAACTATTAATTAAATTGTCCATCAATCAAAGGGGCTCGGTTCATACGCATCCCCTTCGTCTACACATTCTTGCTGAGGAGGGTTGCTCGTAGACGGATTCCTCTCAACCTCGCTTTTATTGTTTCCATACGGCCCTAGGGGCACGGTTTCTCGAGAACTCGGACGCACATGTCTATATTCGTGTCCGTAGCTATGAGCCGATGGTGTTTGTTGTGCCCAATACGATTCTTCCATATACATGGACGCGTATCCTCCTCCTCCCCCTCCTCCTACTCCCCCTCCATGAGATCGCGTCGCCGTAATATACCTTTCTCGTTTTTTTTGTTCCGAGAGGTAATGTTTTACCATACTGAACCGAGCACTGTATTTCTGGTATCCGTTCACCATACTGTACCCATATACAGCGATTACCATCGCTGTAACCGCGGAGTATACTGCACAAATGGATGCGTACTTGATGTACATCAAAGGGTGGTGTTCGTATTCCACCGAATAGGCCAGCCCAGATTCACTTATGGTCCACATCGCAAAAAGAAAGAGCACAAAAACATGTGCTAAAGTTCCCGCTCCGTTGGCTGAGACCAACGGGACGTAGGCTTTGTGTTGAGATTCGATGGCCCAATAGTAAAACGAGGATGTCAACAGGGCAAAAAACACCACCAGAGAGAAAATGCATATGCCAGCAAGTACGTACGGGTTGTCGGGCGTTTCCAGTGTCACGACCATGCCTGCTAAAGTACCCGCGACAAGCTGTACAATTAGAGCCGCCGCGGTCAATATAGATACAATGGCAGGTTTGGTGGACATAGAATCAGGATATGAGTTGGAAAATATCACGTCCACGGAACCACCCTCGACGTCATCCGAGGAAGATCCGTAATGGTCCAAAGGAACCACGGAAACCTTGTTGCTCACAGAAAATCGGCGATCCCAAGAACCCTCGTCTAAATCAAGAAGATTGATGTCTACATAGTTCTCGTTGTGCTTGAATATCAAGCTGGAATACGCCGCACATGTTTGCGGAGGTCCTCCCAAAAAAATGTACTGCCAAATGGTAAGACTTTTGGGACCGCTGATTTTTCGCGTAACGGATGTTGTTGATTTCGCGTTGTGTGTTATAGGAGGGGATGTGGGGGAGGTAGAAGTATAACCATACATTCAGTGTTTTGTGTGGATATATACTTTTTGGATTTTTTCCTCTCCCTCTCTATCTATATGTTTGTCTGTTTGTCTGTTTGTCTGTTTGTCTGTTTGTCTGTTTGTCTCATTGACCACCCTCCTTCCGCTTTTTGGCTTTATAAATTTTGAATATTGATTTTATTCTTTTTTTATCCTCGTTCCTTTTAAGAGGAATTGGGGTCGACGGGGCTGCACATCTGAACGGCAAGAGGTTTCAAGTGGAGCGAACCCAAGGTAGACTTCCACCCCAAATTCCTCTGGCGTGTCTGGAAATTTCGGCTGTGTGGCCGGTACACACCTCGTGCCAGCTTAGGGTGGGATTTATACCGCTTGTCATTCCATGTAAACAATACACTGTTTGGTATTTGGCGAAAGGACTGTTCAATTTGGTCGCGGTGTGTGTGGTCACGCACAGCGGTTTCGCAGGACCCTGTGCCCGTAAGACACCATAGGCCACGAGGACCCCAGTCCTTTGGAGCGATGACACGTACACCACCAATACTTGTTTGCTGCGCTCGCGCAACTCTGGACTCGACTTCGGGGTTGGGGTCGTCTTGGCCAATGTCAGATGGGGACAAGCGAAGGTACGAAGACGCTCTCCCCGTGCCATAGGGGAAGGCCCCAAAACAATCTTCGCTGTCGCTTGGTTCGTTTTTCAAGGACCAAATGCCACCCAGGTCGTCGTCGTTATCCGTTAGGGAATAAGACCTCTTGTGAAAAGTGCGGAAAGTCCTATCGTGCACATCGCCTGATGATCGGGTAACAAAACGGTCCTCGCTGTCCTCGCCTTTATAGCACGGGGTAGGTTCGGAAGAAGAGATTGGTCCATAGAGCAATTTGATCCCCGTGAGCGGGGAAATCGGCACGGGCACAGCGCCCACGATATCTCTTCGGCAAAAAGAACCGCAATAGTAGGTCGTCTTGGCGTTCTTCTTGTTAAACCCGAATGTGTTGGTGGTCACGTGGACTACGTTAACGTGATTGTCTACGTCTCCCTTTTCCGGGTGGATATTAAAATCCAAGGAGAGATCAAACCCCAGGATGTTGGCCATCCGTGCCGCAATCTTCCATCGCTTCAGCTTCACTTGCTGTTCCATCGAAAGAATAAACGTGGATTCACGTATGACATCGTTTTCCCAAGATACGATTGGTTTGGGTTCCGCGTACGAAGGTCTTTTGACTCCTTTGGAATTGGGGTCTATGCCCGAAGGTAGGTACGAAACGGTGCGACGATACAATTCGTTCAGGACCTTGGTGTACTTCCACGCTTTACGTTCATCCGGGTGAATGAAATGTGATTTCAAACGTTGGTCTACCGTCAACAGATCCGTATCTTCTTCTTGATACCCGTCGCCATCATCATCGTCTTTGTAATAGTACTCATTGTCACCAGAAGATTCTTCTTCGGAAGAAGAATAGTACTCCGTGGAAACCTTCTTCCGCCTTCTGCGTCGCCTTTGCACACCTTTCTTTCTCTCTTTCTCTTCAGACACATTTTTATCCTCTTCAACATCCTCGCTTGAACGGGCATCAACGTCAGCGTCAGATGTCGAAAGTGTGCTGTATGATTCACTAATCCTTTTCAGTGTTTCTTGCATGGCTTTGGTGTCACGGACAAAAATATGGTTTTTTTTGGAAGATCCTTCATCGTCGTCATCTTCTTCTTCTTCTTCGCGGCCAAAGGAAGAATATCGGGATTTCTCTTCATTCATCTTGGTAGGGTCATAAAGACCTTTGAGGAAATACCACACGGTCCTTGAAATATCTCTGTCTCCCGTGTGCACCACAATCCAAAGGTTTTGCTCCCATTCTCGATTTGGGTCTGTAGTCATGTAGAAACCAGCAAATGACCCGTCAGAAGAAAAATCTTCCTCGTCTTTGAGGGCTTCGTTTAGCCTTTTTTCCACTTGGTATGGTGTCATGCGTTGAAATACTTCCATGGGTGTTTTCTCGTGTATTTTGGTCATCTCTCTTCTTCGCCTGGAAAATCGGCTAGCCAATGTAGATTCGTTGGGAAGACGAATGCAAAGCGTTCCGTGAAACAGCTTGTCCATGGGAAACATGTCAGGAATCACACGCGTAGGCACCCGTGAAGATACGTGTCCTTCCTTTCCCTCAACTGTAAATACATATCCGTTAAGACGCCCATCGCTTGCCCAAGACGCGTTTGGCATCCAAACGAAGCAAATATTTTTCCTTTTTAAATTCGCATCTCCGTCCCTTGGGTCAACGTCGTGGGCTTTCATCATTCTTCCCCAAACATTCAATACACTGGGCGGAGGATAAGCTTCGCGTATACACAGTCTTCCAGGAGCCTCTTTCAATTCTTTGACCGCCTTGGATCGCCTTTTGTGTGCTGAAGTAATCGTTCTGGAATCAATATCCTCTTTATCGTTTTTGATACCTCCTTGCTTGTTAACCGCTGTTGTTGCAATACTTAGGGAAGAAGGACCGGGGCCAGAACCAGAACCAGAACTAGAAAGGTTCCTGGGGGAGTTCTTCTTGGAATTCTTTTTCTTTCTGGTTACACTGATACGAGGTGTATGCAGTGAGGGTGTCTCGCCGGCGTGTTGGGCACGCGGCGAGGGCACCCTCACTGCAACACCGCCACCACCAGGTGGGTATACGGGTGTTGGAGAGTAGTATGGGTTTGGGTAACTGTGAACAGGCGAGGGACTGTGTGGGTATCTGCGGACCGACTGGTGCGTAGGGTACCCTGGGACGCGGGGCGCGTATCCTCTACCGTAAGGCACAGGGTAAGGGTTATGTGTATGTATTTGTCTGCTCATGTTACGGGAATACGGGGATGTTCTTGGCACCTATAAAATAGAAATGTACGTGTATTACTCTATTCTTTTTTTTTTTATTGCTATTGGGGAAAGTGGGGAAAGTGGGAAAAGTGGGGAAAGTGGGAACAAAAAGATAACAATGCGAGAAAGTTTAATATGTATTTTTTTATAAAAAAAAAGGTGCTGAAAGTATACAAAATGAAACATGGCGCTATGGTGCTATGTTTGATGTTTCTGCTCTCAAATGGGACAAGGCATAGGTACAGGCGAGGATATATTGTGGATCATGAATTTGCGGAAACCACGACACCAGAATTCCCACACCCGCCCCCACATCCACAACCTCAGCCTCAAACGCAACCGCAACCGCAACAGCAAACAAAATCACAACCGCAACCGCAATCACATACGGATTTTAAAACGGTCATGGGGAATAGACAGGCGATAGATAAGCAAAAACCCGCAGCAGTCGCGGGACAAGGTGTGAAGCGTAAGAAGCCTATTATTTTTGTCACGGGTCCAGAATCTTCTGGGAATCGGTATACCGTGCAGATGCTTATTGGCGCCGCTGGGTGTCACGGAAAATCTGGACATACACAGCCCCTGGACCACAAAAAGAAGGGCCGAGAGAAAAAGTGGGATATTCTAGACAAAAATGTCCTGAAGACCATCAAGGCCAGTCAACCTTGTGCGGTAATTCACCGCAGTTTTCCTCATAACCACATATTTGTGGATTTGAACACAATGGCCAATATGGCTCGTGAACAAGGGTTTTCTCCTCAGGTGATTGTACTGCATCGGTTTATGCCTGCAGTTTTGGATTCCCAGGTTGTTCGAAAACACGTAACAAACAACATAAAGGCAAGAATAAACACAAAGAGGGCGTACCTGGAAATATTCAAGGATATTGTGGACGCAGAGCTTCCGTATACCATTGTGGTATACGAGTTTTTAAAAGATCCCAAATATGTTCATTGGCTGTTTGACGAAATCGGGTTAGAGTACGACGCGTCACGAGTACCTGAATTCAAAGATAAGAACGAAAAACATAACAAATAGAAATAATAAAGCGATGAATTAAGTTAAATTTAATGGGGGACACGCCTTGCGCCGCGTCGGCATACGGAAAGATCCTGTGGGTGTATAACGGTATTTATTCTATTCTATACACCAATAAGGTGGACTTTAACATTTAACAGTTACCCGAAAGATATGCGCATATCTGCTCCAAAAAAAAACTTTTTGGGAAAATGGGAAAGTGGGAAAATGGGAAAATTGAAGAGAAGAGTTCAATGAAAAGTAAAAAAGGCGGTGACGACATTTATTTTTCCTGGGTTATGAGGAGAATATGTAATGTACCACAGAAACAACGATAACTAAAAATACAAAGGAAATGTAAATAAAACACATAAGCAACCAAAAGAAGTTCATCGCTCTGCTGTACGTACAATTCAAATTCTCGAGTGCAGCAAATCGGTGGGACCGATTCCAGCTGATGTGAAGGAAATACTTTTCCTTTTCATCGCTTCGGTACGGGCGCGTCACCGCGGTCTCGTATCCTTTATGGTGCAAGTATTTCTGCAAGCCGTTGAGCATGGCGTATTCCTTCACCGTATCGCCTGATGTTTTTTCCTTGAACCAATCAGACCATACTTCCCAAGTATAATTAAACGACGTGTGTCCCTGTTTCGAGTGATCCGACAATAAAGCTGTGATGTAGGCCACTTCAGAAGGATGGGATAGATTCAAGCATCGAAGAACCTCTCCTTGTTTCTGTCCTTGTACTTCTAGGCTACTTCGGAATAAAGCGGAAGCGTGAACGGATCTTTTACCAGAAACCAAAGGTGCAGATTCTCGTTCGTCGTCTGTTTGGAACCCTTCTTCCACATCATGTGCTCCAATCACAGTTTTAGGTTTAGGAGAAGATGGCAGCGGGTCATTCGCTTCCGAATCCGGTATAGCCGCGGGGGTATCAACTTTCATTTTCGTTTGGAAAAAAACAAGTAGCGGATTGTGCAGAAAAACAACCACTTGGGTTAATTTTTTTTTATTTAGCGTTCGCAAAGGATTCCGTAACCTCCGACAAAAAAAAGTTTTTTTTTTTGAAAACTCACTGAATCCACCGTACCGGTTCCTCAGAGCAAGTCCCGGCATTCCAGATACCCCGGGCATTCCAGGTATTCCTTCCAAAAAGATACAATGCGTCAGGCACAAGCGAGGATGGGCAGGCTTCTCGAAAGTGTTGCCATCCTCGGCTTGGTAAGCGCTCAGGAATGCATATGGTCTGGTCAAAATAGGAAGCGTTATAGCAGTACATAGACGCATCCTTGCGCGACTTGCTTTCTCGCTGTATCACGGGCGCTTCCACCGGGATGTGGAAATCGTACCGTTGTTTCGCCGTATTATGGAACACCTCGTGGTAGGCCATGTACATATTCTTTGTAGACATATTCATACCGGCGTCGTCCTCGTTCAGAACAAACTCCAAAAAGGCTTCGGCTTGTCCTCTTGCGCTCTGACAAAGCTCCAAGACAAACACAATAATAAGGAATGCGTCCATTTCATTGTCGGCCTTTGGAACAGAATCGCCATCGGGCGAGAGCATAGACAGCATCTCTTCGTTGAATGGACATTCGGATCCATGTGAGGAAGATGTTTTCCTCTGACGGTGTAAAAGCTTTTCCATTGCAAAGTCATGGAATGGGTACAGATGCTCGACGAGTTCCGATACGATCGTCTCAAAAACATTTTTGTCGCTAGGCCAGATGACTTTGATACAGTGTTCCACGAACAGCGCCCAGCTCGTATCATCAAAGAAGAACCGCGTTCGTTGTGTCGATTCGGAAATCATATTCACACTAGAGTCGTCCGACCTGTTTGTGTCGGTAGGGGTAGCTGGTGTATCGGGTCCAGATTCTGGGTTAGTAGCGACAAACGAAGAAGGTCCTGACTGTGCTATGGTAATTGACCGAATACCCAGGTTTTCTGTTATGCGAAGAGTGGTCGCACAAAGGGGTTTGTACCGGTGTGTCTCTTTGCATTTCCTTCTCTTTTTAGCAGAGGGCGTCTTTTTCCTCACTCGCTTGTGGGTATTGACCAATACTTGGGCGCAATCCTTCACCTTGTACTTTTTGAATGCCTTAAAGTCTTCTTCGATTACAATGGGGGCGTCCGGAAAGGCGTCGGGCGTCCGTCCACAGGCCATGTTCAACGACCGCGTGAAACGTTCAATGGCACGCACCATTTCGGACGTACTCACCCTTCCTTTGTTCCTCCGGCACCATTTACACAGAGCGGGGACGGAGTACATGAACATCGTCCCGGCATGGACGTCTTTGGATACAATTTCGGGAGCGGTGTCCATTTCGGACCTGAATCCTCGCGTAAACCCCAACACGATTTTGTAAACAATGGCCGCTTCCGCCGAAACCATGTCCGTCAGGTACCCTTGAGCATACCCTTCTTGGTTGTGCGCCAACAGACATTCCATATCCGAGTAGCACATCGAAAGCGATTGACCGAGAATAGCGTACAGTGGCGCTTGGTAAGGAACGTAATACTTTTTCTTCTTGGAGTAATGCCTGGACCAACACTGTCCTATCCACAGAGACGTAAGCCGGATCGTGTGCATGTACCGATTGAATAGATACTCATTGGGGTCGGATCTCGATTGCTTTGGCTCGGGCGATGCAAACAGGTGTTCCATCGGGTGCGTGATGCCCACTGCTCCTCCTTCTTCGCCTTCTTCCGCCACTTCGTCTTCCGAAGAGATCGACGCGGAACAGTACCCGGCGGTTCCAAAATAGGAACTCATCTCATCGATGCGATCATTCGCACGCACGACGAGTGCTGAACATCCGTTGGTCTGGGGCACGGGCTGGATGTAAAACAGAAAGGACTCTCGGTGCTCTATCTTTGATGAAGTCCCGACGTCTTCTATATACGCCTCCTCGAATTCGCTCGAATCCTCTCCGCCTTCCGGGTGTTGGATGTCCATTGGGCCATCGTCTTTATGCCCATACACCTCTTGGTTGACATCGTGGTCATGCTGGCCCTTCTTGGTGTTCGTGTATGTTGTCATGTCCGGAAAAAAAAGAATCCAGCCATGGATAACGTCGCGGAGCACATGTTCTACGGCGTCTAGCAGCACAACTGACTGTGCATAGCTGCACCCGAAAAGAGAGAAGCAGCGTACCGGCGTGGATTCCGTCTCCTTGCGGAGTATGGCGGAGAACCATTCGCCGTAATACGAGGACCCCCGCTTCTCGATGTACATGAAGTTTTCCTCCTCATACATCATATTGCAGGCAAAAGACCACACATTGTTCGCATTGTATACACATTGTCGGAGTAAATCATGCGAGGAGCGGTAGGGTGGCCAAGCGAGGATATCGGAACATAATACCGAGGTCAGGTGGGCAACGGCGATTTGGTTCATCAACGCGGGGCTGTCGTCTACCATAGCCTTTAGGGGATTCTCGGCACATTCCTCGCCTGAAAAATAGTTCCGTACGATAAATTCTACCAAAAGGGTATCCGGGGATTCGGGTATATCCAAATGGAGCGCGTCGTGCATAAGCGACGAGAAGGCCGCGCAGGTCGACTCACATCGATCCAGATGGTGCGACAGCAATATGGTCATCCATGTCTTCACCAAAAAGAGTGTGGACACAGCCGATTTTCCGTAAGGGCATACAATTTGGTCTCTCTCCCGGTTGTACATATTCTCACGTTGTCTTAGAAGGAAAAGAACACCCGTTCTCCTTTTTTTGGGGGGAAGAGATTGCATCCTTCCAATAAACTCCGACACAGCTTCCGTGTTGATGAAGAAATGTGTGGCGATCGTATCCAGTCGCATATCTCGTGTAAACAAAGGATAGTAATATTTCTGGTTGGACAGCTTTCCATTTCGAAGTAATACGTTACGAGGAGTACGTGCTGCATAAGCTATCTTGTCAATGATGGGTACAGGGAAAGGACAATCGTCAGGAATGCGAGAAGTGTCAGGGTCCATGAAAATCAACGTAAGCATCGTATCGGCAAAGAGCTCGGATTCGGAGAGTTTGCTTGAGGAGTCTTTGTCCGCAAAAGTGAAATGGATTTTTTTGCACCTAAACCGATTGTCTGTATCCAAGATGTCCTCAGCGTCCGGGGTGTCCGGTTTGTCCACAGCGTCGTTCTTCTCGTGCACGTATATAGAAATGGGAAATAAATCCCCTTCGGAAGACACGGCGTGGGAACGGGACGGACCCCTCTTGATAAAAGCTCTAGAGCTGAGAGTCTTGTACCAACAGGCGGCGCTCCCCTGGCTGCGAATAATCTTGCGGCAGCAAATGACAAACTGAGTATACAAAACGGCACCAGTCTCCGTCATCAATAGGTTCCACTGAGAATATTTCCATAGACGAGAAGATTCGCGTATGGCCTTTAGAGACACACGTCCTTGTTCGTAGAGCGTCCCAAAGGGAAGGTATGCGTTTGCATAATTTTCTATCCATTCTGCGGACGCCCCCACCGACCTTGCCCACCATTCGTCGAGGCTTTCCCCCATTTCCCCCATTTCCCCAAAACCAGATTCTTCGGACATGAGTATAATCTTTTTTTTTCGCCTTACTTCGTCTTCCGGGGCCTTGTGTGGAAAAAAATGATCACGAGGGTGCGAAGGATGTGGAGGAAGGGAAAATGGCGGCTGTTTTTTTTGTGAACATTAGACGGAGAGGCACAAAAAAAAACAAGAAATTTTTATTTTTTTCTAACAGATGCATTGTCCATTTAAAGTAGGTAAAGTATTATTGTGATTTTAGGTAATAAGATATGGTGTTACGCAAAAAATTGTCTCCTCGTACCAGACGGGGCTCCTATTTTAACGTACATGCTTATCTTTTATCAAACGAGGACGAAGATGGAGAAAGGGGGGAAGGAGAAGGAAGGGGGGAAAGGGAAGAAGAAGAAATGCGTATTCGTAGAGGCGGAGAATGGTATGAAGCTACACATCCCAATATTGTGGCCTACGAACATGGAGCGTTTGGGTTACGGAGTCTTTTTTGTTGTTTCACCGGAGGATTTGCAATTACTAGGAACGGCGGCCCAAATCAAGGGATTGTTAGCTACGAGTATTTCTTAAAGACGGCTAAAACCGGAGATATTTTACTGTTTGAGGGAATCGGGGTGTTTTCTTGGGCTATACAATGCTTCACGCAAGTAAGGTATAGCCATGTGGGGATGGTTGTGCGTATCCGGGACGAGGATACAGGCGAGGATCATCTGTTCATTTGGGAGTCTACTACACAAGACCAAACGTACGATTTTCTCACACGGAGAGATAAGAACGGTCCTCGCCTGGTCTCTGCACATGAAAAACTGTACCAGTATGCCAAGAATAACTATACCATATCTTACAGACCCATGAGAATCGATGACCCACGAGTTATTGCCGACATGGAAGACGGGTTGACGGATCTGTATCTATGGGCGGTGCTTTTTTCAATGAGCAAAGTGCCCTACGAGACCGACGTATTCGAGCTGACCAATGCCCATCTTCGCCTGATTACGGGGATCACCGAGCAACGCGAAAAGGGGAACCGGTTTGCCATGTTTTGCTCTGAATTGGTTTCTTATACGTACCGCAACGGGATGGGGTTCTCGTTTGTGGATCATAGGATAAGCAGGGCCATGGCTCCGGAAGACTTTACTCCGGAAGACTTTGCCGAAGAGACGCAAGGAATTCCCTTTGCCATGGACTTTTATCGAGGAGAACATCAAGGAGTGTTGGTACGGCCTGCTCAAGCTATATTTGGAGGGCAGTACATCATTGCCACTGCGAGCAGAAGGGACAAACTGCTGGATTTTATGTACAAAAAGTTTCTACGCAGTCTCCGTAGCCAAATGGACCGTATGATACAAGAATCCATCCCAGAGATTGTGAACACGCTAAAAAATTACCAAAAAGAACTTTCCAACCGAAGGAGGGACGGAGAAGGTGGGCTACAAGACGTTCCGTTAACACGGTTGAGGTTTGTGTACCGTTTAAACCCAAGATCGTAAAAAAAGGAGAAATTCGTCCTATGAGGATCTTTTTCGAGACTTGAGTGGGCGTAGTGGCCTTGCCTTGGATCGGGCATACATGTTAACCAGTTGTATGTGCTTGCATGGACCAACTCGTTTGTACCTAAAAATAAAATCCGGACAAGTGCATCTAGGCAGGCGAGGGTCTATAGAATATGATTTGAAAGGGGTTCGTTGAGAACGTACCGTGTATATTTTTTTGCCGGATCTCAAAGTCTTTACCGCCTCAATGGAATGATTGTTGCTCCCATCATACATGCGTATTGCTCTTTCTCGCCTGTTTTTACCATACTTTTTGTGGTAATCCATACCCGCTCTAAAAAATTGTATAGAGTCGGGGTTTTCCATATACCTCGCAAGAACTGAAATTTTAATTCGGGGAGTTTACTTCGTGTTCCGAGTAGTACAGAGAATAAAAGTGATAGGCTTTCGCCATAAAGAACACAAACCCCATAAATGTATATAACACACCAAACATCTTGGAAATGGTACCAGAGAAACAGCGATATAAACACGTGAGAGCTATGAATAAAATAAACAAGGAAATCAAAACCCATAGGGCTTCCGCAAACAGATGTTCGTCATGTGTAATTTCCTTGGGTGGATTACGAAAAGGTACTGGACTATATTGATAATAATGCTTCTGGGTGTACAGTCCGTGTAATCCATGCCGAATGGTCCCTTTGGTGTCTGGAGATATCGAAATTATATGATTCAACACATTCCTCGCCTTATCCCCCAAATATTTGTGAATCGGTCTATACAATGCATTTTCCCCCTTTTCCCCCTTTTTCCCCTTTTCCCCCTTTTCCCCCTTTTCCCCCTTTTCCTCCTCCTTCCCGGGATTTCCGGGATCCTGTAGCATGTCTTCCATCCCCTGGAGATACTCATTGACTACCTTTATCGATTGTTGTGAAGCATCGTTCTCTCTAGTAGGAGAACATGTGCATGCGGGAAAGTGGAACAATGCGATAAAGAGGATCGACGCTTTCCGCATGAACATGATCATGATGCATAAAGAGAAAATAGCAAAGAAAAGGCAACAAGGGGCAATTTTTTTTTATTCATTGCCTTTGGGTAATACACTGTAAGAATACTGGTTCAATTGCCGGAGGATACTCTCATTTTCCAAGTCAAAATGAATCTTGGCTATCCTTTTGGAGATAACCACTTTCACTTTTTCCTCCACTTCTTTGGGCGTCATCGCTTCCATGCGTTTCATAAACTCTTCTTGCATCTCTTCGGACCCACTTTCCCTTTCGGGACTCTCTGGCTCTTTGCCTTTTCCGGTTTCTGGGATTTCTGGGATTTCGGGTATTTCAGCTGAACGCACAGCGTCTTCTGGTAGAGGAAACTCGCTCACACTTCCCCTCGCCCTTTTGATAAATGCCAGCGTCTCTTGGTACATCTTTGTTTGCGGTTGTCTAATGATAGACCTTTCCATTTCTTGCTGTAAAGGATCCTCCCCATGGTCAAACAAAGGCCCCTCGCTTGGTGGCACAAACTCCTCGTGTTCTTTGGACGGTACGTCTACATGGTCCGTTTGCCCAACCACAGGTACTCCATTGATTACTTTGAGTTCCACAAATCCATTCAGGATACTGGATCGAAGAAGCCGTTCGTATTTGATAGCCCAGTCGCAGATGACCACCGCACAGACACATGGTTCCCTTTCCGCCGCGTGTTTCCTCTTCTTGGTAAAAGACGGCTTGTTCCAATAACAAGAAATATACATGTTCCCGCTCTCTTGAAGTTCGTTTACGATGGAGATAAAGCGAGAAGGATCAATCACATCAACGGCCAAGTTGAACCGCATGGATATTTCCACATATCGAGAATACAAAGCATGGAGAGGTGCATGGTATTTAGGTAAGTAGGACGAATGGTCTTCGTAAAAACAGGTTCTCCATACAATGTACCACCAAAAACATTCGGTGTTTACGTAATAGAGATTTTCACGTTTACCTTTCTCCTCCACCTCCACCTCGCCTTCACGGCTCATAGCGAAACGAAATGGTACGGAGAGGAAAAGGTGGAAGGAAGGGGTTTTTTAAAAATACTGGAAAAAAAACCAAATTCATTAAGTGAATTTTTCTGGTACGTGATTTACAAATAGGTAGTAGGGTTCGTGGTGGTGACTACCATTTCGTTAGCATGGATTACACACACTTTAAACTGTTTCATGTCCTTGCACTGGGAACACCTGTATCGCGCCACAGCACGGTGCATTTGTTCCACCAGTCTTTTCATAGTATCTACCGAAGAATCTGAAAGATGTACGCTCCTACAGAGTTCATCCATAGCCCCCTTGGCTACCGCAATGTTCCCATCCTCCAGACCTAAAGCCAATTCTCTCACACCACGTTCCATCGCATCTCTGGTGCACAGGGGTTTCAACAACGCCCAGTGTTCGAAAATGCTCTCGTACACAGATTCCAGATCCTCCTCGCTTCCTCGCTGTATCTTTTGGCAGGCCGCGTTGAATCGGTTGGGTGTCGACAATCGAGATACATAAGCACTGTTGACACCACCACCACCACTTCCGGACGAAGTGGTCTCGCCGTTGATTTCCTCAAGATGCTTTTTCATGTTCTTACTGACAATGGTCAGCGCCCCGGCCACAAGCATTGATAAAGCAGGGTTCACATTTTCCATGTACCGGTCTTTAGAAACTTTCGGAAGTGGCCTACCGGTAGGTACAGGCGAGTAGTATCTTCGTGCCCCTGCGGGAACCCCATACGAATAAGGATCGTCGTCTACTGAATACCCCGAGTATACATGCGAGGAATCTTCGTATCCATACCCCTCATCCCAAGGATCCGAAGAATCGTTCCCTTGGAACGTCCATGCTCCCGATTTGGGAGCTGGGGTTTGGGCCTGGTGATACATGGTCTGTTTATCCTGTTCGTACACAGTTCCAGTAAATTCTTCCTCCCTTTCTCCTTCCTGGAAAGGAATTTGGTCCTCTTCGGTGTAAGAAGGTTCTGTCGAGGCTTCGTATTGTGTGGTGAAAAGGTCTTTTTCTTCTTCTTCTTCTTCGGTTTCCTCCTCCACATTCTCGGCGATAGGCTGTCCCAAATGATGTGCGTCCAATCGGTCAGACAGAGAGTCGTAATGATGACTCGTACGAGCAGAAGAGGCAACAAAGTGCTCAGAAGCGCCGAAAGTGTCCATGCACTGGGTGTCCAGAATAGACACACCTTCTTTGGCCGTAATGGTCATGGACCTTTCTGTCTTTTCCGTTTTCTCCTCCCTTGCAATTGACACGGTCTTTTCCGCTTCTCGGTTCTCAGGCGAGGACGTAAGTGGCGGTCGACGCTTTGGAATAGGTGTATTCCTTGTCTTTGCTGGGCGCCGAGTGGCAGGCGAGGGATTTTTACGTTGAACGGGACGTCGTCGTCGGGATACAATAGGACGCTTTGAAGGTATTCGCCGTTGAACAATTCGAGGTTTGGCAACCTTTCGATTCGGTAGGGGAATGGACGTCTTTACGGGAGTGACTTGAACGTTGCGAGTCGTGGTAATTTTGGCACCCGAGTCACCAGTAGTATCCTTTAGCGTATATTCCGGCTTGGCATTCTCTCCTTCGCGGATCTTTGTCTTGGCGTCCTCCTCAGG
>Ga0180432_10000998_pt1 | contig 45388 bp, 48 predicted proteins | sample SS_ome_10_FD_132414 | JGI IMG/M metagenome (GOLD analysis project Ga0180432, IMG submission 132414) | Hypersaline lake sediment archaeal communities from the Salton Sea, California, USA - SS_1_MS_2 metaG | ecosystem: Environmental > Aquatic > Non-marine Saline and Alkaline > Hypersaline >...
AATCTCGGCGGTCCCATTCTTTTGTTTTATCTCTTCTATGCTGTTGATGCACACCCATGCACAGGAGCATCCGAACCCGGTCTTGTCGATATTGAATGGCCCGACCTTCTGTGGGTTTTTCAGGAATATCAGGATGCAGTACTTCCTTTTTCTGGCCCATTCAAAGACGTCATCCAATGGGCTCCGAAAAGAGATGTCCTTGCCATACATCTCAAGTACCTTTCTTAGTTCATCTTCAGAGTAATTGTCATACTGAATGACTCTTTCAACGTCAGCTTTGGCTGTGACCGGTTGTCCGGCATCTTTGAAGTAGACCTTATCCCCTTCGTTTATCCTGTCCCATGGCGCAATTCTTGCCATGTACCACCTGGATTCTATTTTCTTAGTTCCTGACAGGATTTTATCAATCAGCTTCCAGGACTTTTTCATGATTGCCAGATGTTCCATAAAATTACTTCACATTTCTATTTCAGGGCTGTCCTTGTTGAGAATGTGCGCTTCGGCTTCCCCGCCGCAGTGCTTGGCTATCAGTTCCTTCAGCTCTTCCAGTATGGCCTTCACGTCGTCCTGTGTCACAGGAGGCAGTCCCTCTATCACCAGGGAGGCGCTTGTGGTTCCCTCGGTCATCTTGGTCTTGTCGCACTCCCTCCAGTTCCATCGCCTGCACAGGACTTCCTTCTGGTCCATGTAGACGATTTCCCCTTCCCTCGGGCTCTTGGTCTCGTCCGAGTTCAGCTCCGTGTACGGCTCGTTTCCCTTGGCTATGGTGAGCCTTATGCCGCCTTCCACCTTTTCTGTGTCGTCGCCTCCCACAGGAACCATGTGCTTGATGGAGATGTAGTTGTAGATGTCCACAAGCTTGCTGTAGTGCCTCAGCCCAATCCCGTCAAGTATCATCCTGTACAGGTTTTCGACCGAACACTTGTACTTCTTGGGCTTGGCTCCGAATGAGGAATAGGCGACCCTCCAGCAGGCTATCCTAGGGTTCTCCGAAAGCTTCTCCTTCTGGAAGCTCTTCCTTATCTCCTCTTCCTTCTGCCTGATGAGGGCCATCACTTCAGGGGCCTCCCCCCTGTTGTCTATTCCCTTCATCAACAGCAGGCCTATGTTGAGGCCGGGGAACTTCTCCAGTACCGCCCTGTCTATCACGAACTTCATCCAATCGCCTTCTTTACCGTATCGAGGGACGCCTTCACCTCTTCATCAGAGACCGGGGCCTGCCTGTTGGGATCAGAATAGAAGACCTCCAGGGTGATGTGCTCGCAGCTGGACCGCTTTATCATCTTGCATATCTCAGGCAGCTGCCTTGCTATGACCCCGTCCCTGAATGGCAGGTGGTCCCTTGGTATCCCACCCTCCATGAGCACGGAATCGTTGATGTGGACCGTCATCAGCCTGCTCCCGAACCTGCTGAACCAGTCCGCTATCCTTGACGCGTCCTTCTCCCTGCCGCGCTGCTGGAGCTCCCAGTTGTTCCTCAGGTGGTGGCCTATGTCATAGCAGAGCCTGAGGCCGGGGTTCTTCTCGAGTATTAGGCCAATCTCGTTTATGGTGCCTATCCTCACCCTGGGCTCGTTTTCTATCAGGGCAGGTATGCTGCTCATGTCGCCCATGGACGATATCTTGCCCGCATTATCTATTGCAGTGCGCACGATGTCGTCATGCACCTCCTGGAACCTCTCTGTCCCCGGCTGGCCGTACATGTGGAACACGAAGTAGAGGGGGCCAAACTGCCTGGCGATCTCCATGCAGCGTTCCACGTATTTCAGGCTTCCCTCATGTATCTCAGGCCTGGGGTCTGCCAGGTACTGCACCCAGGAGAAGTGCATGGCAAGCTTGAGGCCCGTGCTCTCTAGCAGCTCTTTCACCTTGGCTATCCTGATTGGATCCATCAGCCTTGTCATGGGATAGTCTATGGACAGCTCTATGTAATCGAAGCCCATCTCCTTTGCCGTCCTAAAGCGCCCCTCCCAGTCCCCTTTCCTGAAGTCCCCGTACCAGAGGGGAAAACCAAACATCATATGGGCCCGGAGGGATTTGAACCCCCGACCCCTCGCTTTCCTCGTCATCCCCGAAGGTCAGATCTTCTAAGACAAGGTAGAAGGCGAGTGCTCCATCCAGGCTGAGCTACGGGCCCCTCAATAATAGATTAACTTTACGGATGTTTATAAGCACAGAAGTCACGATATTTGACCCCGTCTAATATATCTTCTGGAACTTCATCAGGTCCCTTATGAGATGGACTGCCAGCATGGGATACCGGTTGGTGAGGAACTCTGATATCTCCAGGTGGAGTATGGGGTGGTCCTTGTCCAGGAGGTGCTGCTCGACCATCTCCCTGACAGACTCTCCCTTGAAGTTCCTCTTGTACGTGAGCCTGATGTAGGGCATCCTCCTGGTCTTCTCTATGAACTTGTCGACCCTCTTCTGGATCTTGGGCCTCTTCTTCTTGAACATGGCCAGGCCGTGCTTCTCCAGCTTGCCCTTGAACATGACGCACCTGGTCTTGAACTCGAAGGAGAGCTTGTACATCTCGAAGAGCTCCTCGAAGACCTTCTCGTACTTCTTGTTCACCCTCTTCATGGCAGCCTGGGTGGCTTTTGTGTGGTTGAAGGGTATCACGTCTATCAGGCTCGGGTGCCTTATGGGGTTCAGGAACTGCCTGTGCACGAATATGACAGGCACATGGGCCTCCTTTATCACGTTCCAGAAGTCGTTGAATATGACGGATTTCAGGCTGTGTTCGGCGACGTCCCTGGCCACCCAGGCGTTCTTCTTCCTGAAGGCCATTGTATCCTTCTTCCTTCCGCTGCGGAGCTGCTCGTAGTACTTCAGGGCGTTCTCCTGGCTTGGAGGTGATCGGAAGAAGTCCACCCCTATCTCCTTCTCCCTGGTTATGTTGGATATCAGGGCCTTCCCACCGAGCTCCTTGGCGAGCCTGTAGGCTATGTAGTGCGTGCCCTCGTCCTGGTAGTCCCCAGGCTTCCTGAAGGCTATCCCTGCATGCGGGGCAACGAAGAGGCAGCCCCTCTTGCCTGAATCGTACAGGACATAGTGGGGCTTGTACTCGAAATTCATACTCTATAATAGGTGGGATTAAGGTTAAAAGGTTTGGCTGAAACCTCATGAGAAGTAACACCGAAGGGTGTCAAGGTTTCTTCTTCAGCTTCCTCTCTATAGGAAGGCCCATTGCCACTGAGTTGGGTATGGTTATGCGCCTTTCCTTGTCCCTCAGGTGGACGGACATGGCATCCACCTTCTCGACCACGCCTGAATGCTCCCCTATCCTGACATGGTCGCCTGCCTTCAGGTCATGGCGCAAGTGCAGGCCTGCAGAGAAGTTGGGGAAGATGTCCTTTATGCCTATTATCAGCATTGCTATCAGGGTGCCCATTATGACAGCGAACATGATGGTGAGGGAGGCCGTGTCCAGCCCCAGGAGGGAAAGTGACATTATGATGGCCACCAGGGCAATGGAATACTTTATCATGCCGCCCGAAAGGCGGGCGAGGGTCTCCTCCTCCAGGAAGCGCCTTCCTGCCTCCTCGAATATCTTGCCGAAGAAGTCGGCTACCATGAAGCCTATGACTATTATGACTATGGCGCCTATGAACCTGGGCATGAAGACAGCTATCTGGGTGAAAATGTCAGCCACGCCTGTCAGGCCGAGGGTCTGTATTATCATGGCCAGGAAGAGTATGTAGACCAGCCACTTGACCAGGTCGCTTATGAGCTCCACTATGGTGCCCCTGTAGCCTGTGGCCTTCAGGAGGGAGTCCGTCCAGGTCTTGGTGGTTATCCTCTTCAGGCCCACCACGCCCAGGAACCTGACCATCACCACCTTCACTATCCTGCCCACTATGTATCCGCCCACCAGGAGCACCAGCACTTCCAGTATCAGGGGTATGTTGGGCAGTATGTAGTCTGGCAGCAGCCTGTTCAGGAATGTTGTGAACCAGGCCCATATTGACTGTATTATAGCTTCTATGTCCATTCAACCATTCCTGTTTTTATTTTTGTCAGCACAATGTATTTAAGCGGAGCCAGGGGAAACCTATATAAGCAGCTGCTTCGTTTTCAGCACGTCCTTCACCACGGACCTGGCGTCGTCGAAGAACCGCATCAGCATCGGCCTCTCCCTGTAGGCCTGGTAGTTCCTCTCGACCGCCTCCGCTATCTTCTTTGCCAGGTTGACCCCAGTCACCTCGCTGGGCTTTATTAGGTTGGGGTTGAGGTTTATGTTGGTCACCTTGGGCCCCCCGTCCAGGGCTATGTCCACCCTGGCCACCTGGGCCTCTATGGACTTGGCGGCCTCCAGGGCAAGCTGCTCTGTCTCCACGTCAGGATTGTGGCTCCTGTATTCCCCCTTCGCGAAGACCGTGTCAGGCTCCTTCGTCTTCTTCTTGACGCATGCTATGACATCAGGCTCTGCCACATAGACGGACACCATGTCCTTCACTGTGTCCTCTATCAGCATGGGCTGCTTCAGGCTTCCCAGGGCGTCTATGGAGCCCTTTGCCTCTGTCTGCTTCTTGACCACCACCCCCGTGGTCTTGCCCGTTGTCCTTATTATCAGGGGGAAGCTGTTGTTCTCTATTATCCTTGTGGCCGGCTCTATGGCCCTTGCCATCCTCATGTTTATGGTGTTCACGCCCCTCTTCCTCAGCACGGTGAGGAGGAAGAAACGCTCCTCTGCCAGCAGGAAGGATATGGGCCTGGTGGACATGTAAGTCTCCTCAGGGAACAGGGACAGAAGCTGGTAGGCGTAAGAGCTCAGGCCCCTGGGTATCCTGGGCAGTATGCCCTTGAACTTCAGGATGTCGGACGTCCTGTAGGTTATTGCGAACTTGTCTGTCAGGCCTATGTATATTCCGCTTATGGGGACGAAGAACACTGAGTCGAAAACCTTCTTGGCCTCCTCCACCAGCTTTATGTTGCTGGGCGATTTCTCCTCCCCCAGTATCACCATCTCTACCATGAGCAGAATTGGATTGGTGCTTATAAAGGATTTCCATTTTGGCAATACTACATTCTTTTTCCGAACAATTACTCCCAGAAATCTAAAATATACTTACAAAAACAGGAATATTTACTTATTTCACGGGATTTGTCCCCCATTCCAGGCTATTTATATCTTCAGGGACAAAATTAAGCATGAAGGTAGTCGTACAGACGAGCGAGAGCGCCATAAAGACCTTCAGGCTGCTCTCCAACCTCACGATAAAGAACATAATCAATTACATCAAGGAGAACGGCCCCTCCCCTCCCAGCAAGATAGCCAGGGGAGTGGGCATATCGCCATCCACTGCCTCCAGGTGCCTGCAGGATATGCTGAAGTACAACATAGTCAAGGCCAGGTGGGTGACAACCTCGCTGGAAGAGAGGCCCCTAAAGGTATACAGCCTGGTGCCCAACATACTCAGGTTCGAGTTCGTCCTGAACAACCCAAAGATGAAGAGCCTGAAGCCGACCCATGAGGTCAGGTTCATGGGAACCCACTTCATGGACTTCAAGGACAATGACCTGAGGGGGGCCTACGCGACCAAGGAGGAGGCTGCTTTCAGGTTCGAGGGCACCACGGCGGAGGTGCTGAAGGAAGTATCCAGGGGGGGCCACACAGTGGATGACCTCAGGAACAAGTTCAGGGACAGGCCCGAGGAGCTCAACTCAGCGCTGAAGCACCTCCTGACTCTTGGCATGGTCGAGGCAGGGCCGCCTAAAGAGTGAGGGCAAGGAGGGACAGGCCCACCACCACGGGGACGATGAAGTTGTCGTCAAGGACCCCGCTGTTTTTGCTGCATTCCATGGCCTTTAGGCCGGGAATCAGCTCCAGGAGCGCTCCCAGTCCTGCAGCGAACACTGCCAGCAGGGGGTGCAGGAACAGCACCGAGGACAGGCCTCCCAGGAAGAATGCAAGGGTGCCCTCCTCTGTCTTGTTCCCGACCGTCTTGTGCCTGCCGAAGCGTCTGCCCACAAGTGTGGCGAGCCCGTCCCCTACCACCATTATTATTGTGGCGGCAGAGGCTATGTGCAGGGGGAACGCCAGGAAGCACATGCCGCACGAGAAGTAGAACCATATGGCTCCGGTGAAGGGGAAGGGCACATCGTGGCGCTCAAAGCTCATAACAGCGTCCCTTATCCTGGACCCCATCCTGGCCAGGGCGTTCAGCCTCCTTTCCTCCCTCCTTATGTGGAGGGAATAGACGAAGAGGGTCGCGGCCACGAACAGGAAGTAGGCCGCTATCAGCTGGCCCAGCACCTGGGCCAGGGCTATGAAGATTATGCCTGAAATATGGACGAACTGGCGGCGTAGCTCGTATTTCATGGCAGCACCTCAGACCGGGAACATGCCTGCCTTGGCGAAGAAGAAGAACACGGCTATCGTTATTATCGCCATTATCAGGGAGTGCTTGGAGCCCGCTATGACCGAGTTCTCGCCCAGCTGCCCGGCTATAAGGCCGCTGAATATGCCCTGTATGAGCACCACCGTGAAGAACAGGGCGACGTAGTACAGGCCTATGCCCTCTGGAAGGGAGAATATTATACCCAGCGCAGAGAAGAAGTTGCACGGGAAGTAGCCCACGTCCTGGCAGGGGTTGGAGAACTGGGTCCCGAGGCCCCCGACGGTCATCTGTGGCTGGGTCTTGACCATCGGCACCATCACGAAGATTATCATTATGGATATCCCCAGGAACATCAGGAATATCGCGTACATTATCATTACGTGCTGGCTCACCATCGACCTCCTCTCCGCCTCTATCTCCTTGAAGGAGACCGTGTCCCTGGCCACGGCGTTCATCGTGGCTGCCACGTTGCCCCCCGAGGTGATGGACTCCTTTATTATGTTCAGGGCCTCTGTTATGAGCTTGGACTCCTTCACGTCCTTCCCGAATATGTCCAGCACCCTCATGGTCGGGGTGTCCCAGGAGAGCCTGTTCTTCATCTTCTCCACTTCCGGGGTGAGCTTCCCGTAGTCTGTCCTGGAGGCCATGGAGATCGCCTCCTTGAAGGACATTCCCGAGCGCACCGAATCGGCCACGTCCCTTATGAAGTTGGGGAACTGCTCCTCTACAGCCCTTATCCAGAGGTACCTGGTGTACCTCTGCATGAAGAGGGGCACTATTATGATGAAGACCGAGAGTATTATCAGGTTGCCCACTATGGCCGGGTCCCCCAGTATGATGCCTATAAGTATCAGCACGACCGAAGCGGCAACCGAGCCCAGTATGACCTTCTGCCTGCTGGTCATGGGCGCCTTCTTCTTTCCTTTGCCCTTTTTTGACAGCTTCATATCTACTCCGTGGGGGATACCCCCTTAAGCAATACCATGAACGCGATTGAGACCAGCGGTATGAAGAAGAATATCAGGAAGGTCTGCAGGAATAGGGTGCTCATCCCTGTCATCGGGGATATTATCGATATCATTATTATGGAGAATAGGGAGCCCACTATTATCAGGGTGATGTATATCTCGGTGTAAAGGGTTATGGCCTTCGCATAGTCCCCCAGGTCCCTCCTGTACTTGGACATGAGGGTTGCGGTCTTGCTCTTCAGGTAGGCCTCCAGGTCGCCCCCCGATGTTATGACAGACGTCATGCCCCAAAGCAGGTCGGCGAATCCGGGGGAGGGGGTCTTCTGCGCGGTCTTCTGCATTGCGACAGTCAGGTTGGCCCCCAGGTTGGTTACGTTGTTGTATATCTTCCTGGCCTCCTTCCCTATCTTGCCCTCCCTGAGGGACAGCACCTTGAACACCTCCAGGGGCCCGACCCCGGAGGACGCTATCGTGGCCATGTAGAAGGTCGCGAAGGGAAGGCCTTTCTCTATCTCCTTCTGGATGCCCTTGGACTTGAGGGATGGGTAAGTCGTGCCCAGGAAGAACGTGGCCCCTGCCGCCACAAGGGAGAGTATTATGCTAAGCGTGTAGGAATACACCGGGGAGGGTATCAGGAAGGTTATGAAGAGGGAGCCCACCACTATGACTGTAATGAACGCTATAAGGGAGGCAGTAACAAGGACCGAGAGGTACTCCCTCAGAGGGGGCGCCATCTCTGCCTTCCTCAGGTCCTCCTTGAGGGAGTCGAAATAGCCCACATACGGGTCCACCAGCCCCCCAAACATCTTCGAAGACGATTTGCCCAGCCTCTCTAGCATACCTATGTGCCCCTGACGAGGTCCATTATCCGCTCAGGGTTGGAGTAGTACATGCTTATGATGCGGGAGAACTCCTTGTAGTCTGTCACGTTCCTCTCTAGCATCCAGTCAAGAACCAGCTTTCTCCTGATGAGCTCGTCCCCCACCCTTTCTGGGGTGAGGCCCGATTTCTTTGCTATCTTGCCCAGGACAATGGACTTCTTCCTTATGTTGAACTTGTCTGACGGCGCGTCCCATTCGAACACCCTGTTGGTGACAGGCCTGTTGCCCTTGACCCCGACCATCTCGAGCACGCCGTCCATCCTCCTGACGTATGCGCCCTTCAGCCTGGACAGGGTCAGGAACGCTATGACGTCAACGTTCTCCAGGAGGGACGCGGGAAGGGATATGGGAGGAGTAACGAGCCTGTCTATCAGCTGCGGTATGGACGCGGCATGTATGGTGGCCAGGGCGGGGTGGCCGGTCGCTATCTGCTGGAACAGCACGAACGCCTCCTTGCCCCTGACCTCGCCCAGCACCAGGTAGTCCGGCCTCTGCCTGAGGCTGGACTTGAGCAGGTCGAAAAGGGTGACCTCTCCTATCTTTCCCCTCACCGAGATGGGGCTCCTGGCGACATGGGGTATCCAGTGGGGGAGGGCCAGCCTGAGCTCGGCCGTGTCCTCTATGCTGACGACCTTTAGCTCGGGCCTTATGAAGAGTGACAGGGCGTTCAGCATGGCGGTCTTTCCTGTGGCGGTTCCCCCTGACACCAGTATGGACATCCCGTTCTCGACAGCCATCCAGAGGTATGCCATCTGGGTGGGGCTGGCTGTCTTGTACTTCAGCATGTGGGTTGGCGTGAGGGGTTTCTCCGTGAACTTCCTTATCGTGAAGTTCGAGCCCTTCCTTGCTATGTCCGTGCCTAGGGTGGCCTGTATCCTGCTGCCGTCCGGAAGGGAGCCGTCGAACAGGGGCTCGGCTATAGAGATGGCCTTGTTGCACTTCTGGGCAAGCTTAACGACGAAGGAGTTGAGCTCCTCCGGGGCCGAGAAGGAAACATTGGTCCTGACCGAGGCGAACCTGGGGTCCCTATGGTATACGAACAGGGGTATTTTCACGCCGTCGCATGAGAGGTCCTCCACGTTCGGGTCCATCATCAGCGCATGTATCTTGCCGAAGCCTATGGTGTCTCTCTCTATGTAATATTGTATTGCCCTCCTCCTGTTCTCGTCCAGTATGACGTTCATGGAGGCCAGCACATCCTGGACCTGCTTGACCAGTACCTCCCTTGCCTGGACAGTCCCCAGGTTCCCTATGTCCACGTCGAGCCTCTCCTCGAGTTCCAGCTTTATGCTCTCCACCAGCCTGCTGTCAGCGTCAGTCATCTTGGGCTCGACCAGGTAATAGACCAGGCTGTCCATCTTGGGCTCCCAGCGTATGTTGGCATAGGCGTACACGTGCTCCCCCTTCTTGGGCGCCCTGGGTATCAGGGGGTAGAACATGTTGATACCCCTCAGGCTCTCCCTCTCTTCGGGCACGGAGGGCCTGGTTCCGGGAGCGGCCTTCTCCCTGATCTCTATGCCTTCTGGGACCTCTTCCGCCTCCTCTACCATGGGCTTCTCATCTTCCTTTTGGGCAGCAGGGTACGCTGCCAGGGCCCCTGCAGGCGCGAAATCGCCCGGAACGGCTACTGCCTTGGCCTTTGCGGGCTTCCCTGCCGCTGCGACGGGTATCTGTATCCCGCCCTCTATCCTGACCGGGACAGCCTCGCCTGCCTCTGCCTTCTTTTTCGAGGCATACCCGCCCTTGAGCCTCTTCAGTATGGCCCTCCTGCTGGGCGTGCGCTTTTCCTTCTTGGCAATCTTCAGCTTTTTTATCCTGACAGGCATGTCTCCCCCAGAAGCCACTATATAATATTAATTCGGTCGCCCTTCTTATATATTGTGACCTTCCCAGCCGAGCTGGGAACGCGTTTGGGCACCAGAGTGACCGACAGGTTGTACAGGCCGGAATGCTTCCTGACCCCCGTGACTGATGACGTCAGGTTCAGGCCCCCCCTGTAGACCTCTATCTCGTACAGCTCTGTTGCCACTGTCCTGGGTATCTTGAGCGTGACAGACGAGTTTATGTCCTCCTTCCCTGCCATGAGCAGGATGTGGGTGGATATGTAGTCCCTTATCTCTGACAGCTGGCTGTCTATCCCTATCGCAGTGTAATTAGCCTGGTAGGCCGTGAACACGCTGTAGAACAGCACGAATATGGTGACCCCGGCGACGAATATCAGGACGTTCTCGAAGACTACGGACTGGCCCTTCACTGGCATACATAATATTTGGTCCAGGTGTAACTTAAACTAAGCCGCATCGACCCTTATGCGGGTCGCCACGAGCGGGCCTGCCCCACCGCAGCAGGCGCTGGCCTGCGTCTCTGTCTTTACGAAGGACACTGTCAGTTCTGACGTGCCTGACGCCTGGGTCCCGGTGCCCGTTTCCAGCAGTATCTTGTATCCCTTCCTGGGCACGGTCTTGGTTTCAAGCTCCCTGAAATGCAGCTTTATCGCCACCACATATCCGCTCGATCCTGTCCTGGATGTCATGCTTATCACCCCGGGGGAGGACACTCCGTATGTCCCCGCCTCGCTTATCACGTCCTCGAATGTGGCGCCGCCGAGGTATACCGGGCTCTGGTTGAATATCATGGGCTGGGTGGCCTCGAACTCGAATATTATGGAGTTGTTGTCCGGGTCATTGGCGCCTGAGGGCACCACCCTGACCAGGCCGTTGGGTATGTCCAGAGTCTCCCTTCCAGAGCCGGCATTGGCCATGTTAACCGTCAGGTCGTTCAGGGCGAAGACGAAGCTCTTCGCTATGTTGAATTCCGTGTCGACGCTCCTCTTCTCTATTATGGGCAGCCCCCACATGTAAGCAGTCCCGACCAGCGCTATCACTATGCCGGAAATCATCACCACGGATATGACAGAAACCTGGCCCTTCATGATTAAACTATGTTCCGCCTGTAATAAAAAAGCCCTCACGGGCAGAATACGCTTTCTGTCTTGAAGTTGGAGGAAGTGCCTATCCTGACGCTGTAATAGGTGCTGCCCTTGCAGCATCCCTTCCCTGAGGACGCCGAGCAGCCGGACTCGAAGTCAGGCGTCCCCTCGCAGGTATGGTTTATCACCAGGCCCGTCTTGCCCTGGGCTATCGGCAGGCCGTATATCTGTCCCTGGTTGGCTGTCTGCCCGTTCACCTGGGCCAGCACTATGTCGCTTGACGTGAGGGGCCCCTGGGCGGTGTTGAGCAGGTAGACCTTTATCAGGCCGTTCTCACAGAAGGCGCCTCCAGGGGGTATCTCGAACGTCTTGGACGTCATGCCGGTTATCCAGGTCTGGGAGAACGTCCAGAATGCCCCCACCATGGCTATGGCTATGAAAACCAGGATTATTATCGTGATGACGGGCGTTATTCCCTTCCTCATGTTTCCTCCAGGTGGCCTCGTCCCTACCTCCTGTACATCGCTGCGAACTGGGCAGTGAGCCTCTTGAGCCTCTTGTCTATCGTGTCCAGGCTGGTAAGCATCGCCTGCGTGGCATCAGAGCCCCTCTTGCCCTGGTCAACCAGCTCGCCTATCTTGCTCACGACAGGCTCCATTACATCCTTGGATATCTCGGAGACCGTGTCCTCCGTGGCCGATGTCTTCAGAAGCTCCATGAACTCGCTCATGCTGCCGATTAGCTGGTCCACCTTGCCCGGTATCTTTGACATCTCCGACCTCAACTCGAAGTTGGACTTCACGACATCGTCTATTACGCGCTGGTTGGACTTGATAAGCTCTATTATCTGCTCAATCAGCCTCCTGCTTTCAGAGGAAGAGCCTGTGGTCTCGAGCTTCTCAATCCGCTTCTCAATCCTTCGGATTGGCGACGTGGGGATAATCTCGTACTCTTCGTCCACCATATATTTTATTTGGTCTAGACTGTATATAAACCTTGTAATGTCTGGCTGGTAGGAAAATGGAAATGACCGGCCATTCTTGGATGAGACTTTTATGCGGATGGGGGCCCGGAGGAGCAAAGGTTTCCTTACATCATCGGGGGCATTCCCGGGGGCATGCCTCCGCCGGGCGGCATGGGAGGCATCTTCTCTGACTTGCCTGAAGATATCATGTCGTCTATCCTCAGTATCATCTCTGCTGCCTCTGAAGCGGACTTGATGGCCTGCAGCTTTATCTTCAGCGGCTCGACCACGCCCTGCTTCCTCATGTCCTGTATGGTCCCGGAGAACACGTCCAGGCCCGCCAGGGCCTCGTCCTTGTCGTGGTGCGACCTCAGAGCGGCGAGCTTGTCAATCGGGTCCAGGCCAGCGTTCTCGGCTAGGGCCCTGGGTATTATCTCTATGGCGTCAGCGAACCCGCTTATGGCAAGCTGCTCCCTTCCCTTGAAGCTCTCGGCATACTTTCTGACGGCCTTGGAGACCTCTATCTCCGAGGCCCCTCCGCCTGCCACTATCTTCCCGAGCTCCAGGGCGGATGCCAGGCCCTTTATGGCGTCTTCCATTGCCCTCTCGACCTCGTCTATTATGTGCTCCGTGCCGCCCCTTATCAGGATGGTCACGGCCTTGGGCGACTTGCACTGCTCGACGAATATCATGTCGTCGCCCGCTATCTTCTTCTCGTAGGCGACCCCGGCGTATCCGAGGTCCTTGGAGCCGAGGTCGTTTATGTTGGATATTATGGAAGCGCCCGTCGCCTTGGCGAGCTTCTCCATGTCGCTCTTTTTCACGCGCCTCGCGGCCAGTATGCCGGCCTTTGCCAGGTAGTGCTGGGCAGCGTCGTCTATGCCCTTCTGGCAGAACATCACCGTGGCGCCTGACTTGACTACCTTCTCCACCATGTCCTTCAGGGACTTCTCCTGGCCGTCCAGGAACGCCTGGAGCTTGTCAGGGGAGTCTATGGATATCTTGGCGTCTCCCTCCAGCTCCTTTATCTCCAAGGCTGATTCAAGCAAAGCGACCTTGGCCTTCTCCACCCTTCCGGGCATGGAAGAGTGGACCCTTTCCTTGTCTATCAGTATGCCCTCTATCAACTGGGTGTCTGACATCGAGCCGCCTTCCTTCTTTTCCATCTTTATGTTGTCCGTGTCGACCCAAACGTTGCCTTCTCCTGTCTCGGCCACCCTGGATATCGCCTTGACCGCAAGCTCGGCCAGCTCCTTGGACGCCTTCTCGGCGGACTTGCCCGTCATTGCGGTCTCCGCTATCTGCTCGAGCGTCCTGGTGTCCTTTATGCTTATGTCAATCGCTATCTTGTCCAGGGTCTCCAGTGCCTTCTCCTTGGCCATCCTGAACCCCTTAGCTATGACCGTCGGGTGTATGTCCTGGTCCAGCAGGTCCTCTGCCTTCTTCAGAAGCTCCCCGCCAAGGACGGCAGCAGTGGTGGTGCCGTCGCCCACTATCTTGTCCTGGGTCTTGGCGACTTCCACCATCATCTTGGCCGCCGGGTTCTCTATCTGCATCTCGTCCAGTATGGTGGCGCCATCGTTCGTTATGACGACGTCCCCCATGGAGTCGACGAGCATCTTGTCCATCCCCTTGGGGCCGAGAGTGGTCCTCACAGTCTCTCCCACGGCCTTTGCCGCGGCTATGTTCGCCTTCAGGGCGTCCCTTCCCTTGCTTCTCATGGCCCCCTCAGGCAGTATTATCACGGGCTGCATGCCCCCTGAATTTCCGTTCATCCTCATTACCTCGTTCTGATTCATACTATCAATGCGAATCGGTATCTAAACTATTACTTGTCCTCCTTTTAAAGCTTTTCCCATATCTGGCTAGCCTGCCAACCACTTATGTTTGAAGAGATTGGCTCAAGTCATATAGACAAGGCATCAAAATGCTTATTGGAATGAATTTGGCCATTGCCCAAAGATAACAGATTTAAACCTTAAAGACCGATTAAAAGTATTCAGGACCCGTAGCTCAGCTTGGTTAGAGCGTCGAATGCCCCCGGAATCTACTGTGGGTATGCGCAGGTCTTATAAGGCCGCTAGGTAGGCTTGCTTGCCTAGTCAATTTCGGCGTAGAAGCCGAAGGTCGTGGGTTCAAATCCCTCCGGGTCCACTTATTTTGATAGGCTTACTACTGAGTATATTCTCCCTTTCTGCAGGCCGGGCCATCCCAATATAAAGTTTGGCGCCAAATATCCCACATGGGAGGAGAGGATCAGTATTCCAGGCTGGGGGTTGACTCCAGGAAGGGCCAGTTCGGGAAGATGTTCACTGCCGTGGCCGCAGAAGAGTTCCCCCACGCATTCTGCAAGATATACATCGACAAGGACAGCGGGATGGCTGTCGCCCAGCATGGCGATGGCGTTGGCAGCAAGACCGTCAAGAGGTACCTGAACTGGAGGGAGACAGGCAACGCCTCTGCGTTCTGGGGGGACGTGGACGACTGTGTGGAGATGAACATGGGTGACATAGTGTGCGCAGGCCTTTATCCTGTCATGTTCACTGACAATGTGGCGGTCAACAAGTTCAACTTCCCTAAGAAGGAATACCTGGCTGCGCTGAATGAGAGGTTCGAAGCGCTGACCAAGATGTTCAGGGACTATGGGCTGCCATTCACGTTCGCGGGGGGTGAGACAGCAGACCTGCCGGACCAGGTAAGGACATGCGTCTTTGACGGCACTGTGGCAGCGCGTGCCCCAAGGGACAGGGTGATAACGTGCGAGAAGATAGCTCCGGGCGACATCATAATGGGCGTGATGAGCGGGGGCTTCTGTGGTTTGGAAAGCACGCCCAACAGCGGCATAATGTCTAACGGCCTCACTCTGGCAGGGAACGTGCTGCTTCACAAGGATTATAACGAAAAGTATCCGGAGACTGTCAATCCGACCAACCCGTACACGGGGAGGTTCCTGGTGACAGACACGCCGGATGAGCTCGGAAACATGACAGTCGGGGAGGCGCTGACTTCTCCCACACGGCATTTCTCGATCATAGTCCATGAGCTGATAAAGAGGCACGGCGACATTGTCCATGGGATAGTGATGAACACGGGAGGCGGCCAGACCAAGTGCACGAGGGTCGGGAAGGGCATCAGGTACGTGAAGGACTCGCTCCCGGTGCCGGACGGCATATTCAGGCTCATCCAGGAGGAGAGCGGGGAAACGACGAGGAACATGTACCAGACCTTCAACATGGGCATCGGCCTGGACGTTATAGGCCCGCCCGAAATCAAGGAAGCTGTGAGGGAAGTCGCAGGAGAGTTCGGGGTCGCGTGCCCGCAGACAGGATACTGCGAGGACGGCAAGGGAAAGAACAGCCTCATCATAGCGCTGAATGACGGGGAACACACTTACGAAGCGGAGTGATTAAAGCCCGAGGGCTGTCTTCCTGTTGGCCTTAAGGGCATCCTCGCCCTTGTGGGTGACATGCACTTTCTTCCTTTCTGTCCGTATCAGGCCCTTCTCCCTCAGCCCGTGCATGGCGGCCTTCACTTCCTCCAGGCCCAGGCCTGGAAGTATGTCGGCTATCTCCTGGGGGTCGTATATCTCCGCGCTTACCTGGTAAAGCACCATCAGCTCGTCCTTCGTGTATTCCATAGTCAGCCTGCAACCGGCCTCTCACCCCCCTTCTTGGGCAGGAGGAGCATCTCCCCCAGCTTCTCTATTATCTTCGGGCTCGCCATGCATATGTCAGTGACGGTCACTATCCCTATCAGCTGGTTGTCCTTCACGACCGGCAGCTTCTTCACCTTCTTGTCCATCATGAGCTCCGCGGCATCGTCCACTGTCATATCAGGCTCTATCAGTATGACCTCATCCGACATCACGTCATTGACCTTCGTCTCGGAGGGGTCCTTGGCATCTGACACCACCCTCCTCATTATGTCCCTCTCCGTGAGTATGCCCGTCACCCTCTTGCCTGAGGTGACTATAAGGCAGCCGATGCTGAATTTTCCCATCCTCCTGGCGGCTTCCTGTACAGTGGCGCCCTTGTCTATCGTCTGGACGTTCGGGTTCATTATGTCTTTCACTAGCATGCTATCTTCTCATAGTTCTTCCGAATCTGGGGCGCTGCTGCTTCTCCATCTTCGGCACAAAAAGCCTGTACTTGTCGACCCCCTCTATCTCCTCGAGGATCCTCTTGACTATCATCTTCTCCGGATCCGGCAGCAGCGGGACCCTGGCCTTCAGGTCCTTGAAGGACTCGAAGGGCTTGTTCTTCCTCTCGCTTATTATCGCCCAGAGGTGCTTCCTGCCCACCCCGGGCAGGAGCTCCAGCTGATGTAGCCTGGTGGTTATCTGCCCTGACTTGTTGAAGAAATCCAGGAAACGCTGGGAGTTCTTCCTGACGACACCCTCCACCACATCCTGCAGGTGGTCTCTGGCGGCTGCCGTAAGGTCCTTCATGTCTATGCGTCCCTTTATGTATTTCACGCGCTCCCTCTTCTTGTCGCCTATGTAGACCCTGTCTTCGGGCCTGAGGGTTACGTCCTCCCTGATTATGACCTCGAGCAGCGAGAAGAACTGCTCGCCCATCACATGTGCCACCGGCTGGGACCTGTCCATGCTTGAGTGGCCGTGGGACAGGAAGTCCAGCACGAGCGCCCATTCGTCTTTCTTTATCCCTTCTGTTGGCATATAATCACCTTTTAGAACTTGGATTTGGGGTTTAAATGCGGCTATTGGCCGCTATGTATACTTCTTCACCACAGCCAGTATCTTCTTCTTGTCGTCCTCTGTGGGGCTTATTATCTCATGGGCGAACAGGACCTTCAGGTCGTCCTGAGTCTTGGGCAGCATGTCCATTATCTGTATCACGTGCTTATCCTTCAGCCTGTCTATCTTGGACAGCTCCTCCGACATTTCCTTTGCCTTCTTTTCAGTCAGCTTTGAGAATTTCCTGAGGAACTCCAGGGCATTCTTCTGCTCGTAGCCCAGCTCCTTCTCCTTTCCCTTCTTCTCTAGTATCTTCCTGGCATTTGCCCAGGATATGTACTTCTCGTCTTTTACCTTCATACCAATCAATTATTTTGCTTTCAGTGCCTTTAAATGTTCCGGCCTTGCTATGACCTGCTTCTCTGCCTTGCCTACCTTCAGGGTTATTACGTATGCGTTCCCCCTCCTGGACATGACCCTGCCCACCCTCCCTTTCAGCTTCGGGTGGGGCATGCCCTTGTGGGATGATGGGCTCTGGGACAGGACCACCTTCTCGTTCTCCTTGAACTCCTTCAGGTAGTCCTCCGGCTTGAACTTGTGCCTGAGGCCCTTCTTCAGCTTCTGCCTCGTGGTCCTCCTGAACCCCTTGCTTGACCTTACCATACTACATCATCCTGTTCATTATTTATAAGCTTCTTTTTGTCGCCTTGTCTTAAATCCTTTGCTGTGACAGCCTGATTTTCATGTCAGTGCCGTTGTTTATCAGCCTCTCCGCCTTCTTCCTGAAGCCGTCGGCCTCCTCAGAGAGCTGGGATATCCTTTCCCTCTCCTTTTTCATGGCCTCCTCCAGGCGCCCCCTTCTGGAAAGGGCATCCCTGTGGGCAGACTCCAGTGCCTCCTTCTCCTTCAGGGCCCTGCAGGACTCCAGCTTCTCCCTGGCGCCTGCTGCCTTCTCTTTCAGTAACATGTGCCGCCCTGCCCTCTCTTCCAGGGACGGCAGCTTACCGGACAGGGCTTCCAGCTTCTCCCTCTCCTTGCCCTTCAGGCCGATGTCAGTCTCCAGCATTTTTCCCAGCAACAAGGAGAAGGATGCGGGATTCTCCGAGAACCCGGCAAACAGGTCGCCTGCCAGGAATCCTGCCTTCTGTCCTGTGACATGGCTGAACTTCTTGAGGGGCCTCTTGGTGACAGAGAGCTCTGAGCGCACGGCCTCCTCTATGCCGGAAGCCTCGGACTCGGCCTCCTCAAGCTCTGACCTGAGGGAGATATGCCTCTTCCATCCATCACTGGATTCGAAATCATTCAGCCTGGATTCCGCCGAGGATATCTCTTCAGAGAGGCCCGATGACCTGCGCTCGCTTTCCTTCAGCTGGGCCCTGGCCTCCTCAAGGGCCTTCAGCGCCTCGCCCCTCTCTCCCAGGAGGGACTCCAGGTCGTCATTGACCCTTATTATTGAGCCTTCGCCCTTCAGGAAGGAGCCCATCCTGTCCAATGCCTCTTTCGCCTCCTTTATCTTGGCCACGACCGTCTTCATCTCTGACGAGAAATACCTGGAGAGCAGTATGGCCTGCCTGGGGCCGATGTCGAGCAGCTCCCCTATGGCTTCCCTGGCACTGGAGTGGAATTTCAAGAGCGAGGCATAATCGCTTCCCGGCTCCCTGGACACGCAGTGGATGGCCTTCTTGAGCTTCTTGACGTAATCGTCCTTTATCATGTTGACTGCGGCGTACGTCTTGTCGCCTGTCTCGAATTCCGCCTTTTCAAGCTTCCTTGACGCCTTCTCGACCGAGCCCAGGCTGGCGGCTATGTCCCTGAACGTGCCCAGCGCCTCCTTCCTGGCAGAGGCCAGCCTCTCACCGAAAGCCTGGCTGAACCAGCCCGGAAGGTCCTCCGCCCTGACGTCCTCTTCCATGGGAGCAGGGGGCTCTTCTGCAGGCTCTTCTTTCTTCTTCAGAAAGCTCAGGAACCCCATAATCAGAATAAGAAGGGTGTGTTTTAAAGGTTAGTGCAGGGTCAGGCTGGCTGCGCCATCCCAGGCCATCACTCTATCACTGTGGGAACCGACATCTTCATGCCGCCCAGCTGGTTCTCCAGCGCCTCCACCCTTGCCCTCAGGCTGTCGATGTTGGGAAGCGAGGCCTTGCTCTCGAGCCATTTCACCCTGGTCTTGAGGGTCTCTATGTCCCTTGTTATCAGGGCCGAATCGGACACGTGCTGGCCTCCCTCGGGCGCTGACCCCCCAATCCGGCTCTCGATGGAAGCTATGTCAGACCTCATGTCCTCTATGGCCTCCCTGTTGCTCCTTATCTCGGCTATGAAGCTGGAGAGCTCGTTCTTCAGGGCGTCTATGTCGCTCAGGCTGTCGTCCACCCTCTGCAGGACCCTCCCGTAGTTCTCCCTGTGCGCCTCTATCGCAAGGTTCTTCAGGCCGGACTTAAGGGATTCCATCTCCTTTGCAAGCTCTGGTTTCCTGGCCATGTCAACCTCCAATGGTCTTCCTTATCTCCCTCACTATGTCGTGCGTTATCCTTGTCTTCACGTCATCCATCCTCCTGGAAAGCATGTCATCTATCTTCTTCTCTATCGTTTCGTCGGGCATCACCCTGTCCAGCTCTGCCTTCTCCTGCGCCTTTGCCAGAGAGGACACCTCCTCCCTCAGGCTGCTCAGCTCGCCGTCTGTCCTCTTCTCTATTCCGACTATCATGTTCTTCAGGCTTTCGGACCTCTTTTCCATCATGTCGGTGAACGAGCCCGGCCCAGTCCCGACGCCGCTGGTCTCTATGTTCTCCTGGGCCTCCCTGATTGAGGCAATCTCTTCCCTCAGGCTCTTCATCTCGCCTGCCGTCCTCTCTTCTATGCCGCCTATGACGTTCTTGAACTTCTGGACCTCCTGGAATATCTCGCCCTTCACGCCCTTCAGCACCGCCACAGCCACGTTGGCGACATCCTTCCTTATGGTGGCCCTCAGGGACTTTATGTCATCCCTCATGGCCCTGAGCTCCTTTCCGTGCTTCTCTATGTCAAGTATCTCCTGCGGTATCTCTGTGGTGCGGAGGCTGTCAATCTTCTTTTCGATGTCGCTTATCTCGTTTTCCAGTTCACCGACCTGTGAAACCAGGGACATCAGGTCGTCAGGGGACATGGCAGCGGATATCCTCTCCAGGTTGGTCATCTTGTCCTTCAGCGCCTTTATGGTTGATGCGTTGCTCGCTATCTTGACTACGTCCGCAGGTGGTATGGAGCTCTCCTTCAGGCCGACTATCTCCTTCTCCATGTCCTTTATGTGGGACATCAGGGACATGAGCTCTGAGGGCGGCATCTCGGAAAGCTCCATCTTGACCAGCTTCTTGCCGCATTCCATGCAGTAGCTTTCAGTGTCCTGGTACTGCATCCCGCAGCTGGGGCATTTCTTCATTGCGCTCTCCTCCCGCATTTGGTGCAGAACTTCGCGTTGGGGGGCACCCATGCCCCGCAGTTCTTGCACATGTTCTTTGGCGCAGGCTTGGCCTCGGCGGGCACGGGAACCGGCCTTGGCTGGACAGGCTTTGCCTTTGCCTTGGGTTTGGGCTTTTCCTTGGCCTCTATTGCCCCGCTCATCCCTATCATCAGGCCCTCTATGGTGTTCTTCAGGTTGATTATGTCCAGCTTGTTTATGAGCTGGAGGTCGTTTATCTCAGATATGTTGTCCTCGATTGACATGAGCCTGTCCTCGATTCTGAGAATGCGCTTCGTTATTTCATCTACTGAGAACTGGGCCTTTTCGGATTCTGGCATATCTTTTAAATCTTGTTTTTACTGGGATATAAGCTTTGAATCAGAACTCCTGTTCCACAAAGAACCTCGGGCATACCGGATTTATGATCTTCAGTTTTGTCAGGGTGCCGTCCAGGTCCCCGTACATTGCGGCCTCTAGTATCACTGACTGGCCGGGCTTCAGGGGGTTCATCGGGGTCCTCTGTGTGGTCCCGTTCACCTCCAGGTATTCTATCCTGGGGTTCCCGATGGTCCTGTTCAGCTCCAGCTCAAAAGAGAAGTTGTAAAGGTTCACGTTGCCCGTGTTTATCACCTTGGCGCTGAGGGAGTCGTCGGAGCCGGTGAAGTTCCAGTCAACCCCGAAGGTGGCGTAGTTGGTGTCAAAATCGTATGCTGTGTTCTGGCACTGCAGTTCGGTGTCAGTGGTGGATGTGGTCTCGTTTGTTATGGTGGTGACTGTCGTGTACATCCAGGGGGCAATGAACGCGGCTATGCCGAATATCACTGCTATCAGTATGACCATGGATATCAGAGGCGATACCCCCAGCCTCATACATCCACCCCTATCTCTATGAAGTCCGCGCCGGACTCCAGGGTGAGGTTTATCCAGTACGTGGCGTAGCTGGAATTCATGTAGGCCGAAACGGTTGCATAAGGCAGGTTCTCTCCGAGCTTTTCAGCGACCATGTAGCCTGTCCCTATTCCGGAGGTCGGGTTGTCGTCCAGCAGCACCTGGAGGAAGCCCTCGTTGTTCAGCCACTCATCAAGGTCCTTGTGGTATATCCCCAGCACAAGGTCGGACGTGTTGTAGGCAGCGTAGGATGCTGAACTGCCTGCCTTCCTGACGTAAACCTTAAGGTGCTCGTTCTCCATCACGTAAGAAGGCACAGAGGGCGTCCTGCCGGTGTAGGAGGCCTCGTAGGCCTTTGTCTCCATGTTGGAGCCTATCACTATGTTCCCGTACTGCTGGGACGTCCTCGGGGACAGGACAGGGGCGTCCGTGCTGAAGGTCCAGTAAATGGAATCCTGGCTCTTGTTGATGACCAGCTGGCCTGTGTCTATCGAGAGGTATACCGTCCTCTTGGAGCCCACCCCCTCCGAGGCCACCTGCCTGACTATCTTGTCCAGCTCAGAGAAAGTGCCCTGCATCTTGTCTATGACCGAGGCTGCCTGCATCTTCTTGACAACAGGCACGCCTGCCTCGTAAACTATGACAGTGGCCGATATCGTCAGCGCAAGGAATATCACGCCTGAAAGCAAACTCACTCCTAGCCGCTTCATTATTTAATAATGGTCATGTTGGATATTAAAGCCTTGCATAAGCAGCAGGCTACTTGACCCCTTTCCACTCCTTCAGGGCCCTTTCATACCTCTCCATGTTGCCGCAGTCGAACCACTGGCCATTGAAGGGAAACCCGAAGAGCATTCCTTTCTCCGCAATTTTTGGGAACACGTCCCTCTCCAGGGAGGAGGGGCCGTTGGGTATCATCTCCAGCACCTCCGGCTCTATGATGTAGAACCCTGAATTGATGAGGTTGGAGGGAGGGTCCTTCGGCTTCTCCTTGAACTCCAGTATCCTCTCCCCGTCCATCCTGGCCACGCCGTACATGGTGGGGTCGTCCACGCTCGTCAGGGCTATGGTCACCAGGGCATTGTTCCTCCTGTGGAGCTCGTGCATCTTCTTGATGTCTATGTCCTTCAGCTCGTCCCCGTTGGACACTATGAACGTCTCTGTCAGCAGGTCCTTCGCAAGCCTGAGCGGACCTGCGGTCCCGAGGGGCCTGTTCTCCTCTATGTACATTATGTCAGCGCCGAACCTGGATCCGTCCCCGAAGTGCTCCTCTATTTTTTCCTTCAGGTAGCCCACCGATACCAGCACGTTCCTGATGTCGTGCCTCTTCAGGAGGTCCAGGAGGTGCTCCAGCAGGGCCCTGCCCTGGACCGGTATAAGGGCCTTAGGCATCTCGTAGGTTATCGGCCTCAGCCTGGTCCCCTTTCCACCGCAGAGGAGGAATGCCTTCTTGATGCCCATATTCTACTTTTAAATCATGTGCTTTTAATACAAGCAGGCAGTTGCACCAATTGGAAGCAAAGTTGGATAAAGTATTTATATTGGATTGCCTGAGATATGGTTATGAAAATAAGCGTAATCGGCACCGGATACGTCGGGCTTGTGACAGGGACATGTTTTGCAGAGGCCGGGAATGACGTGACACTGGTCGACATCATCCAGGAGAAGGTGGACAAGATCAACAGGGGCGTCACTCCAATCTATGAGGAAGGCCTGGAAGACATGCTCAAGAGTAACCTTGAAAGAAAGAGGCTCAGGGCAACCCTCGACATAAGGGAGGCCATCCTGGGCTCGGAGGTCACTTTCATCAGCGTTGGGACCCCGTCCAAGGAAGACGGCTCCATCGACCTGAAATACATAGAGCAGGCGGCAAGGGACATAGGCGCCGTGCTGAAGGACAAGGAAGGGTACCATGTGGTGGTGGTCAAGTCCACTGTGGTGCCCGGGACCACCGAGGATGTGGTGACGCCGGCCATAGAGGAAGCGTCAGGCAAGAAGGCGGGCGAGGGCTTCGGCGTCTGCATGAACCCGGAGTTCCTGAAGGAAGGGAAGGCAGTTGAGGACTTCATGAAGCCCGACAGGATAGTGATAGGCCAGCTGGATGAAAGGTCTGGCGACGTGATAAACAGGCTTTACGGGAGTTTCAATGCCCCAATAATAAGGACCACCACGAGGACGGCCGAAATGATAAAGTATGCTGCAAACGCCTTCCTGGCAGCCAAGATAGGCATGATAAACGAGATAGGCAACCTGTGCAAGAGGCTGGGAATAGACACGAACGAGGTGGCCAACGGCATAGGACATGACACCAGGATAGGCCACCAGTTCCTGAGGTCAGGGATAGGCTTCGGTGGCTCATGCTTCCCGAAGGACGTGAAGGCGCTCATAGCCAAGTCCAGGGAAACAGGATACGAGCCCGTTATACTGGACCACATAATCAAGATGAACGAGATGCAGCCCCTCCAGATATTCGAGCTGCTGAAGAGGAAGATGCCCCAGCTTTCCGGTAAGACCATAGCTGTCCTGGGGCTTGCGTTCAAGGCCGACACCGATGACATAAGGGAGTCCCCTGCCCTGAAGATAGTTGACGCCCTGCTGAAGGAAGGAGCGGGCATAAGGGCATATGACCCGAAGGCGATGGACAGCTTCAGGAAGGAGTTCCCTGGCATAACGTACTGCGGCAGCGCGGCAGAGGCCATCAGCGGGAGCGATGCGTGCCTGATACTGACAGACTGGAAGGAATTCGACTTTTCGGACAAGGATTTCGAGTCCATGAGCAACAAGCTAATACTCGAGGGAAGGAAGATACTGAAGAAGGAGAAGGTTCCCCTGGTCGAGGGGGTGTGCTGGTGATATGGAAGAGAAGATAGTCGGCCTGGTACCGGCAGCCGGCGGCGGGACGAGGCTTTACCCGTTCTCCAGGGCGGTTCCCAAGGAGATGTACCCCATAATGGGCAAGGCTGTCATAGAGCACTGCGTCGAGAACCTGAGGGAAGGCGGCGTCAGGAAGATATTCATGGTGGTGGGCCACCAGAAGGGGGCCCTGATGGATTACCTGGGTGACGGCTCCCTGTTCAACGTCGACCTGGCGTACATATACCAGATGCAGAGGGGCGGGCTGGGGCACGCCATACTGCAGGGCAAGAACTGGATAAACAGCACGTTCGTCACCCTCCTTGGAGACTCCTTCATAGAGCCCAAGGAGGAGATAAACAGGCTCATAGAGGCCCACAGGAGGGAGAAGCCTGTCGCGACCGTGCTGCTCTTCAAGGTGAAGAGCTCTAAGGGGTATGGCATAGTCAAGTTCAAGAGCCTGGATAACGGGTGCGGGGAGATAGAGAAGATGGTTGAGAAGCCCACCCCGGAGCAGGCAGAGGATTACAGGAACGGCAACGGGGAGTTCTATGCCCTGTGCGGAGGCTACGTGTTCGAGCCTGGGATATTCGGCTTCATCGAGAGGACCCCTCCCGGAGCCAAGGACGAGATACAGATAACAGACGCCATGGCCCTCGCCCTGAAGGAGGGCAGGAAGGTCTGCGGGGTCGTGCTGGAGGGCAAGTACCTGGACATAGGTAAGTGGAAGACCATATTTAATGTTGAAAAAGAAATGATGAACAAGGTGGACATCAAGACGCACACGGAAGAGAGGGAACGACTTACAGAGAAGGTGAAGAACGGGGCTGAAACAATATGAAAGGGACATGTCTGGTAACCGGAGGGGCAGGCTTCATAGGAAGCCATCTGGTAAGGAATCTTCTTGAAGGCGGCTACAATGTCATATGCGTTGACAACCTTTGCACAGGCTCCAAGGACAACATAGAGGAGCTAATGGGCAACCCCGGCTTCACGTTCATGGAGCATGATGTGAAGGAGGGGCTGAAGGTCGAGGGAGATGTCGATTACATCTTCCACCTTGCCTCAAGGGCAAGCCCGGTCGATTTCACCAAGTTCCCCATAGACATACTGATGACCAATTCCTTGGGGGCATACAACACCCTGAGCCTGGCCAAGGAGAAAGGCGCCAGGCTGATGCTCGCATCCACCTCTGAGGTATACGGTGACCCCAAGGAGCACCCCCAGAAGGAGACTTACTGGGGCAATGTGAACCCGAGGGGGGAGAGGAGCTGCTATGACGAGAGCAAGAGGTTCGCCGAGGCGCTTGCCATGGCGTTCCACAGCAAGCATGGGGTGGACGTGAGGATAGCCAGGATATTCAACACATACGGCCCAAGGATGAGGCCTGATGACGGGAGGGTGATGCCCAACTTCATAAACCAGGCCCTGAAGGGCGAGCCCATGACAGTATATGGGGACGGCAAGCAGACCAGGAGCTTCTGTTTCGTGGAGGATGAGGTGGAAGGCCTGATGAAGCTCATGTTCAAGGACGGGGTCTCAGGAGATGTGTTCAATATAGGCAATCCGAAGGAGTTCACCATAATAGAGCTTGCCGATATGGTGAAGGCCCTAGCGGGCTCAGGCTCTGAAATATCATTCAGGGACCTTCCCAAGGATGACCCGGTCAGAAGGAGGCCAGACATAGGCAAGGCAAGGAAGACTCTGGAATGGGAGCCCAAGACCCCCTTAGAGGATGGCCTCAAGAGGACCATAGAATACTTCAGGTCGATATTATGAGAATACTTGTCACAGGTGGCGCAGGGCTAGTCGGCTCGGAATGCTGCAGGCTTTTCACGGAGAAGGGCCATCAGGTCGTCAGCGTGGACAACTACATGCGCGGAAAGATATTCGGGAAGGAAGGCGACACAAAAGCCACTATGGACGCCATGGGGGACCTCAATGTGGAACACCATGAGATGGACTTCAGGGATGACGGAATAGCGGAGATAGTAAAGAGGGTGGATGCCATTGTCCACACTGCAGCGCAGCCTTCTCATCCCAGGTCGATAGAGATACCTGTTGAGGATTTCCAGATTAATGCCTGGGGCACGCTATACCTCCTGGAGCAGCTCAGGAAGCACAACAAAGAGGCCCCTTTCGTATTCTGCTCAACCAACAAGGTGTATGGCGAGGTGCCGAATTTCTTCGCTTACAAGAAGGCGGGCAAGAGGTTCGAGCCCATGGACGATTCGCTAAGGGACGGGTTCGATGAGAGCCTCCAGATAGACAGGTGCATGCACACGCCATTCGGCGTCTCCAAGGTGGCCGCAGACATGTACACGCAGGAATATGCAAGGCTGTACGGCCTCAAGACAGGCGTGTTCAGGATGGGGTGCATAACAGGAGGGGCGGCCAAGGCCGTGGAGATGCACAATTGGGAGCCGTTCTTCATAAAGAAGGCCCTCACAGGAGAGAAGCCGACCGTCTTCGGTTACGGCGGGTACCAGGTGAGGGACGTGATAAACGCAAGGGACCTGGCAATGCTTTTCCTTGAATTCATGCAGAAACCGAGGCCAGGGGAAGTGTACAATGTGGGGGGCGGAAGGGAGAACTCCATCTCCATACTGGAGGCAATAGACCTCATAGAGAAGGTGACGGGAAAGAAGCTGAACTACGAGATGGGCCCCGAGAGGGAGGCAGACCATATCTGGTGGATATCCAACTGCAGGAAGGTCATGTCCCATTACCCCAACTGGTCTCAGAATCACACGATAGAGCAGACATTCAGGGAGATTTCAGAAGCCCTCTCCAAGGGCTAGAACAGGCTCTTCAGCAGCATCTTGAACATCTCTGAGCCGTGCGAGAACGTCTTCATCTTGCTCCTGCCGGCTTTCCTGGCCTTGTAATGTATGGGAACCTCAACTATCCTCATGCCGGCCCTCTTGGCCTCTATTATAAGCTCAAAATCGGGCCAGGACTCCTCCTTTAGCCTCTCCTTCATCTCCGCCCTCTTGAATGCCTTGAATCCGCAGAGGGTGTCAGTGAGCCTCTTCCTTATCATCACAGAAACCAGCAGCGCGAACACCCTGTTCCCGAAAACATGTATGCCCTTCATGGCCCCTGCCTCCATGGGATATATCAGCCTGGACCCGTTGACGAAGTCGGCCTTGCCTCCCATTATGGGCGCAAGCATGTCCGGGAGCTCTTCCGGCGGGGTGGCCATGTCAGCATCCTGTATTATTACCACGTCTCCTGTGGCGTTCTTTACGCCGGCTTTCACCGCATGCCCCTTGCCGCCGTTGGGACTGTAGCTGACCACTTTCAGTCCTTTCCTGCGGATTGCCCTGGCCCTCTTGGATGTGCCGTCGGTGCTCCCGTCGTCCACCACTATAATCTCCGTTTTCCATGGCATCCTGGGCACGCGCTCGACGCATTCCTTGACGTTGTCCTCTTCGTTGTAGCAAGGTATAATAACGGAGACTGTTTTTGGTTCCTCTCTCATTCTTTGTTTTTGAGGTTCAGACATAAAAAGCTAAAGTTTTTTTCCTATGGACATCAGTGTCACACCCATGTGAAGCTTCTCCATGGGCCTTTCTATTATTCTATATAGTCCCATTCCCCTTCCTATAATGTTGCTGATTCCCGGGCTTCTGAAAAGTATCTCCTTCTGAGAGACGGCGAGTATGCCATTTTCCTTCATCAGCCTGTCCATCTCGAAGCGTGATATGGCGTCCTCTTTCTGAATCAGTTGGAAGAGAGAAGTCATCGGGTTTAGCCTGTTGGGCTCACAAAACGCTATGTAACCGCCTGTCTTCAGGACCCGTGCAATCTCCCTGAAGGCCTTGCGCCTGTCGGATATGTGGTGGAGTATACTGACGCCAAACACGAGGTCCACTGAATTATCCCTTATCGGTATCTCAGTGGAATCCGAGACCATGAACCTAACTTTCCTCAGTTTGTTTTTTCCCTTTCCTATGTTAACCATCTCAGGGTCTATATCGAATGCCGTTATGTCACTGAAGTTGTCTGACAAAAATTCTGTGTAGACCCCGGTGCCGCAGCCCACCTCAAGGACCTTCCATCCCCTGTTCGCTTTCAGGGCCCCGAATACCCTGTCGTATTTGTCCCTGTGGAACCTGCTCTTTGGGTTCCTGAACTTGTCATATGTTTTTGGGGTCTTGGAATCAATCATGCTTCACCTTCATCGTTAATTTTATATGCCCAGTTCCTTTCTAAATACTATGAAGAATATCAAGACAATATATATATTAGTTCCTATTCTGCTGTTCGGCGTGATCCTTGCAGCCACTTCGGTGAACAGGGACATAATGATAGGTGACGAGGGAAACCATGCTGCAGCGGGCATGCTCATCTATGATGTTTCCGGGGCCTGGCTGGCCAATCCATTTATGTCACTCTCGGAATTAAAAGAGTTGGCGATAAGCCATCATGCGCACTACAAGTCTTTCGCTTCCTTCATGACTTATACGCCATTGCACCACTTGTTCCTTGGATTGATATATGTTCTCCTGGGAACCAGCAGGACGACTACAATGCTGCCTACCATCATAGAATCCATGGTTTTGATATTCTTTGTGTACAGGCTCTCGCTGCTTTCATACAGGAATGAGAAGATGGCTTTCCTGGCGGCCTTCTTCCTGGCATTCACGCCCATGTATTTTTTCAGCTCCACAAGGGTGATGCTCGAGATAGGGGCCATGATGTTCATGGTCATGTCGGTGTACTATTTCTCGCTGTACCTCATGAAAAAGAACGGCAAGTATATGTATATCGCTGCAATGACAGTCGCATTATCTCTTCTGATAAAACCGAGCATGATCTTGGTTGTGCCAATACTTGTTCTTGCATACCTTTGGAATCGCTGGCCATCGGTGCTCCCGGCACTGCGCAAGGATGCCAAAACCGTCATAATAGCCGTCATAATATTCTTTGTGGTGATGGCTCCCTGGATATTAGGCTTCCTCTTCATGCACGGCCAGGGGCTGTCAGGGTCTTTCATAAACAAATGGTTCATGCATGCGGGCGGATATGAGATTAAAGATGTGGATGGGTTCCCCTTAACGGACGGATCCCTCTTCTATCACGCGGGATTGCCCTTCTACAAGACCATCGTATTTCACATATCGTCTGTTTTCTATCACTGGTACCTTGCTCCATTCTATCTGCTGGCCATCTGGCATGTTATAAAGAACATCAGGAGGCTTAATGACGTTGAGAGGCTTTCCGTCCTCTCGATACTGGTCGTGGCAGGCTACCTGACCTGGATAAGCCTGGCAGGGATAAGATACATACTTCCCATATTCCCTTTCGTCAGCATCCTGGCCGCCAAACCCCTTTACGAAGTTGTCAGGAAAGCCGGGGCCTTCAGATGCTATCTCATGGCGGCCATCATGGTATTGGCTGTCGCTCAGTGCTCGTTCTTTTTGACAAACATAACAGATGTGTACGGGATGAGCGACTTTGACAGGGCGTCCATATTTGTCATAGACGATGCGTCTGTGCCCACAACCGTGGTCAGCACATTATACAGGTCACAAACATTCAGTTTTTCACTGTTGGACAAAAACAGGGAAACATACAGCTTCTATCTGCCAGGAAACAGGGGTGCACTTAATGAGATGTTAAGCGGGAATTATTCTGAACCAGAGTGGGAATCATTTGGCATAAGCTATCCCCCAATAGGCTATGTCATAGTCCACGAGGGCTATGACAAGAAGGTGAACACGGACTACAGCCTAATGGGGCTAATGGAATGCAGGGAGGACTTCGAACTGGCAGAAATCATACAGGGAAAATTCCCTAACACTAGGGCATTCATTTATAAGCGAAAATAATCATGTTTGCTTATGGCTGAAAAACTCTCGGTAATCATACCGGCATACAACGAGGAGAAGGGCATAACAGATGTCCTGGAAGGCATAAAGTCCGAGCTTAAGAAGCTGAGCAGGAAGAGCGAGATAATAGTGGTCGACGACGGCTCAGGGGACAGGACCACCGAAGCCGTCAAGAAGGCCGATGGCGTCAGGCTGATAAAACATGGCCGCAACATGGGATACGGGTCTTCCCTCAAGACGGGCATAAAGAGCTCGGATGGCGAGTGGATACTAATAACCGACGCTGACGGGACATATCCCCCAAAGCACATACCAGACCTGGTGAAGAAGATGGAGGAGGGGGGCTATGACATGGTTGTCGGCGCAAGGACAGGGAAGCATGTGCATGTTCCATTGGCCAGAAGGCCAGCAAAATGGATGCTGGGCAAGATGGCAAACTATGTTGCAAAGGGAAAGGTCAGGGACATCAATTCCGGCATGAGGATATTCAGGAAGGAACTTGCCATGAAGTATTTCAACCTGTTCCCGCCCGGGTTCTCATTTACCAGCACAATAACACTGGCGGCATTCTGCAACGGATATTCTGTCGTTTACATACCAATAGATTACATGAAAAGGGTGGGTAAATCCACGATGAGATTCTCCAACTTCGTCGGCTTTGTGAACCTTATGATAAAACTGGCGCTTTACTTCAGGCCGATCAGGGTTTTCGGGCCAATTGGCACGCTGCTTATCCTGGGGGGGATGCTCTGGGGGCTCTACCAGTTCCTGCTTTCGGCCAACATAGCCCAGATGCCCGTAATAATGTTCCTGTCTGGGCTGCAGATATTTTTACTGGGGCTCATAGCTGATGCTATAAGCGCCACCAGGAGCAATTAAGCGAGTATTATGGACAAGAAGGTTCAGATATTCAGGCATGACACAATAGCAGAGGGGTATGCTGAAAAATACAGGGCCAATGTCAGGAACCACATGAGGAAGATAGAGCTACTTCTGGAAAGGGGCAGAGTAAAGGGGGGCGACAGGATACTGGAAGTCGGCATAGGCACAGGCGACCACATGAAGCATACAATCTTGAAACACAAGGATACGATAGGCATCGACATATCAAAGAAGATGGTCAAGGAGGCAAAGAGGCTCCTCCCCGGAGGCATGATGGTCATAGGGGACGCGGAGAACCTGCCATTCAGGGGGGGATCCTTTGACAATGTCTCAACCGTGGCCACCCTGCACCACACTAACTACAGGCAGGCGGTAAGGGAGTTCTCAAGGGTTTGCAAAACGGGGGGAGTGGTTGGCGCGGTGGAGCCAAACCCATTGAACCCCCAGCAGTTCATACACGGGATAAGGGATTATTGGGCCGAGAAGGGGCTCTTCAAGATGTTCCTGTCAAACCTGCGTCGGGCATTCAGGAACAGCGGGCTTCAGGTAATGGACAGTGGCTCTGTCATATTCGTACCCACTGCACTGAAAGACCCCTCAAGAAGGGTGAAGAGAATGGAGCATGGGCTTGAAAGGGTCCCTATAATAAGGAAATTTGCCGGAGTCAATTACATCATAGGGAAGAAGGCATGATATGGACAGATTCAGGATCATAACGGTTTCCAGGCTAGAGAAATACAAGGGCGTAGAGTGCCTCATAAGGGCGGTCCCTATAATCAGAAAGAGATATAGGGGAAAACTGGAAGTGACGATAATCGGGGACGGAAAGGATAGGGAGAGGCTCGAGAAGATAAGAGACGGGTTGGGGCTGGACTGCGTGAGGTTTTTAGGCAAGGTGGCCCACGGAAAGCTTAGGCAGCATCACAGAAATTCCGATCTCTTCGTCCACACTTCTGAGATAGAATCATTCGGAATAGTCATAGCAGAGGCCATGATGGCGGGCCTTCCAGTGGTGGCGACCAGGGTGGGGGGTGTTCCGGAGATTGTCAAAGATGGGACCGGCCTCCTTGTGCCTCCCAGGAACATCAATTCCCTGGCAGAGGCAATCCTGAGGATGATTAAGGATGGCAGACTTAGAAAATCCCTGGCCGCTAAAGGAAGGGCCTGGGCAAAGAATGGATTGAAGTGGGACATGACCACGAAAAAGCACGAAAATATCATGAAGGATATATGCAAAAAGGATAGGATGAGGGTTCTTCTCCTCTCCCATGAGTACCCCCCTGTCGGCGGGGGAGGAGGCATGGCCGCAGGCATGATGGGCAAGAGGCTGGCAAAAAATCATAATGTGGAAGTCGTGACAGGAAACATTCCCGGAAAGGGAAGCGATAGCATGGAAGACAAGGCAAAGGTGCACAGGGTGTTCACTGACAGGAAGCTGACCGGAAACGTGAAAGAGTTCAGGCGTTATGTGACAGAAGGATATAAAAAGGCAGAGGAATTGCACAGAGAGAGGCCGTTTGACATTGCCCTGGCAGTTTTCACTCTCCCCGCAGGCCAGGTGGCCAATAGGCTGTACAGGGCATACGGCCTGCCATATGTAATCAACGAGCAGGGTGCAGGGGTTCCCTGGTACAATAAGAAAAAAATAATGCCAGTGAAGCTTTTCTATTTCCTTTTATCATGGAGGATAAAGAAGATATTAAGGGACGCTAAGAAGGTGACTGCCTGCTCAGATTTCATGGCAGATGTCATAAACAGGCATGTGAAAGGCATGAATGCCGTGGGGGTCCACAATGGCTGTGATTTATAAACTAGTTGTTAAATATTGGTATGGAATCTAAAAACGTCCTTGTCACAGGGGGAGCAGGCTTCATCGGCAGTTCCCTCTGTGAGGAACTGGTTAAAAGGGGACACAATGTTGTGTGCTTTGACAGCCTTAGTACAGGAAAGGAAAGCAACCTGGAGCCATTCAGGGACAAGCTGACAATGGTCAGGGGAGACTCGAACACAAAGGATTTGGACGATGTTTTCAAGGAGCGTTCCTTTGACTGGGTGTTCCATTATGCGGCCGTGGTCGGGGTGGAGAGGACCCTTGAAAGGCCCCTGGAGGTGCTTAAAGACATAGAGGGCATAAAGAGGCTGTTGGAGCTCTCCAGAAAGACGAATGTCAAGAAAGTCATATTTGCCTCTTCTTCAGAGGTTTATGGGGAGCCTGCAGAAATACCGGAGAATGAAGACGGCCACCTTAACGCGAAGATACCTTATGCTGTGACAAAACTCATGGGAGAAAAATATATGGAAGCTTACCTGCAGACATACGGCCTGAAGACCACTTCGCTGAGGTTTTTCAACGTTTACGGCCCCAGGCAGGATTCAACGCCGTACGGTTTTGTAGTGGGAATATTCATAAGGCAGGTCCTGGAGGGCAAGCAGCCCACGATATTCGGGGACGGGAGCCAGACAAGGGATTTTGTTTTCATAGAGGATAATGTCAAGGCTGCAATAGCGGCAGCCGAAACCGCCAAGTCGGAGGGCGAGGCCATAAACATAGGGACAGGCAAGCCCACCACGATACTGGACCTGGCAGAAACCATAATAAGGCTCAGCGGAAAAACGGGGCTCAGTCCCAAGTTCCTGCCCCCGAGGGAACATGAGATAATGCACAGGTTCCCCTCTGTCAAAAAGATGCACGGGCTGCTGGACCACAAGGCAGAGCACAGCCTGGAAAGCGGCCTGAAAAGGACCATAGAATGGTACAAAAATCGCATGTAATCCCTGTTATTTTTAAATACAGAAGGGACAAAGGCAATTATGACGCGGGTTTTGGTCACGATAGACACGGAATGCGACTCCAGCAGATGGGACTCCGGAAATTCCGGCAGTTTCAGTAATATGGATGCTGTTCCCATGTTCCAGGAGGTTTTCAACCGGCACGGCGTCAAACCGACTTATCTTGTCACGTATCAGGCCGCCAAGAATGGGAGGTGCCTGGACACACTCGGGCCCATCAAGAAGAAGGGAAAATGTGAAGTCGGTGCCCACCTCCATCCTTGGACGACGCCTCCCGCCATGATGAAGGAGGTGACCATGTCCAACAGGCTGGGTTCGGGGGACAAGAGGAGGAAGCTGGATGCGCTTACAGAAGCGGTTGAAAGCTCCTTCGGAAAGCCGAGGGCATTCAGGGCGGGGAGGTACGGAATGGACGGTGAAATGCTCAGGCTTCTGGAAGAAATGGGGTATCTTGTTGACACGAGCGTCACGCCAAACGTATCATGGAGAATCATCGGGGGCCCGTCTTTCGTGGGGGCCCCCCTGGAGCCGTATTATCCTGACACAAAAGACATCAGAAGGGAGGGCGGCTCGTCTGTGCTGGAGATACCCATAACGATACGCCTTACAAGGAACGTCCCGGGGCTTGCGGGAAGGATGTATTCAGAGGCCCTTGGCATGCCTGGGGGGAGCATAGGAGGCCTGAAAGGGAGGGTCCTCAGGAAAGTCAAGTTTGCCGGGCCCGTCTGGCTCAGGCCGACCTATTATGGAACAGAAGACATGATTTCGCTTTGTGACAGGGTCATTGACGAGGACAGTCCCGTATTGAACATGATGTTCCACTCCAATGAGATGGCCCCCGGGACCAGCCCATTCAACAAAACTGAGAGGGATGTGGAAGAGTTTTTGGGAAAAGTAGATAAAGTCTTGCATTACCTAATTAACAACAAAAAACTGGAGAGCAGAACATGTTCCGGATTCATGAAGGAAATGAAAGGTGTTTGAGATGGAAGTGCTTCTGATAAACCCCGCAACAATGCCCAAGAAGGATGCGCACATTAAATCCTCAAAATCTACGGGAAGCGTGTCGCCCCCTCTTGGGCTGGCTTACATAGCTGCGGTCCTGGAGAGGGAAAAGATAGGCGTCGGCATAATGGACTGCGAGGCAGAGAGCGTCAGCATAGAGGGTTTCATAAGGGCCATCAAGAAGCACAAGCCCAAGATAGTGGGAATAACAGGGACAACCCCGTCATTCGTCCATGGCGTGGAAGCAGGAAAGGCAGTGAAGGAGGCTGACAGCAGCATAAAGGTAATATTGGGGGGCTCCCATGCCAGCGCCATGCCAAAGGACGTCCTTGAAAGGCACGAGTGCTTTGATTACGCTATCGCAGGAGAAGGAGAACATGCCTTCCTTGAGCTTTCCAGGCACATCCTCAGGGGCGGAAGATTCCCGCCCATGTCCGGTATATACAGGCGCTCCGGAAGAAAGGTCCTAGGGAAGGGGCTGACCCCGATAATAGAGAATCTGGATGATCTTCCGTTCCCTGCCAGGCACCTGCTTCCCAACAGTCTGTACAGGCCTCCCGCTGACCTGGCCATATGCCTGGGGGGAAAGGCCCCTATGTTCCCCTATACAACACTGATAACTACCAGGGGCTGCCCGTTCAGCTGCGTGTTCTGCAGCCAGCCGGTGTTCGGAAGGAAGTTCAGGGCCAGGAGCGCCAAGAGCGTGGTGGATGAGCTTGAGCACCTAAACAGGGATTATGGTGTAAGGTTCGTCAATATTTATGACGACACATTCACTGTGGACAGAAAGAGGGTCATAGACATATGCGACGAAATCAAGAAGCGTAAACTGGACATAACTTTCTACTGCAGGTCCAGGGTGGACACCATAGACGAGGAGCTGCTTAGGCACCTGAAAAGCGCAGGCTGCGAGATAATTTCATATGGCGTGGAGGCCGGGACGGACGAGATTATGAGGAAGATAAAGAAGAACGTCACTGTCAAGAGGGTGAAAAGGATATTCAAGGCAACCCACAGGCTGGGAATAGCAACCAAGGGCTATTTCATGATAGGCAACCCGGGGGAGAGGCCGGAGGATGTCATAAAGACCCTGAAGCTCTCAAAGGAGATTGGACCCATGTTTGCGTTCTTTTCCGTGGCATGCATTCTGCCGGCATCAGAGCTGTATGACATGGCCCTAGAGAAGGGAATAATAAAGGGGCGTTATGACTGGACCCAGTACCCTCCCATATACGAGGAGGGCTTCACAAAGGGCCAGATGCAGGCGTTCCAGAACTATGCGTACAGGAGCTTCTATTTAAGACCCAAACAGATATTAAAGATAATGTCCAAAATAAGGTCACCAAAACAACTGAAATACATAGTAGGCGGCGTCAAACTGGTGGTAACTGGTGAGTGAATGAGGATACTTGGAATACACACATCGCATGACAGCGGGGCGGCAGTGATAGAGGACGGAAGGGTGCTTGCGGCCATAAACGAGGAGCGCCTTGTCAGGACAAAGCTGTTCTGGGGCCTGCCCCTAAAGTCTGTGGAGAAGGTCCTTGAGATATCAAAGACGAAGCCCTGGGAAATAGATTATGTTGCTATCGCGGGCATAACCTCAGGGGGCGGGCCGCACACCGACTTCAAGGTGGCACCCCTCAGAAAGAGGGTCATGGAGAAGGTGTCCAAGACGGGCATACCTTCAACACACGCCTTCAAGTCCACTTACAGGGGCCTTTTCTCAAGATTCAGGGATGAGAAGTCGCTCATACAGTTCCTGAGAGGGATAGGCATAAGGGCGCCGGTAACCTTCATTGACCACCACATGTGCCATGCAGCCAGCGCCTACTACACGTCCCCGTTCGACAAGGACACCCTGGTCATGACTACGGACTCTTCGGGGGACGGGATATGCTCCATAGTCTGCACAGTGGAAGGGAATGAAATCAGAAAGAGGCACGAATCAACCTTTATCCATTCCCCCGGAGCCATATACACATACGTCACATACAACCTTGGGTTCATGCCCGGCAGGCACGAGGGGAAGATAACAGGCCTTGCCGCATACGGCAACCCCAAGAAGACGTATCCCATATACAAGAAACTTATGGGCGTCAACAGGAAGAATGTTGAATACAGGAGCGGAATGAAAACCTGGGGCAGGCCGGCTGCACTCAAGCTTCACAGGATGCTGCAGGGCCACAAGAGGGAAGACATTGCTGCAGGCGTACAGAAGAGGATGGAAGACGTGTGCGCTGAGCTTGCGGGGGCTGCCGTGGAGAGGTACGGACACAAGAACATAGCCCTGGCAGGGGGCGTTTTTGCAAATGTCAAGGTGAATCAGAGGATAGCAGAGCTGCCCGGCGTGGAGAAGGTGTACATACACCCACACATGGGGGACGGCGGCCTTGGGGTGGGCGCTGCCCTGGCCCTTTGGGCAGAGAAGATGCTCAACAAAGGGCTCAAGCCCAAGCCCATACACGCAGAGAACGTCTATTTCGGGCCAGGGTTTACTGACGAGAGGATAGAGAAAGCCCTGACTGATGCGAAGCTGAATTTCAAGAGATATGAGGATGTCGAAGACAAGATAGCGCACCTCCTCAAGGAAAAGAAGATAGTGGGGAGGTTCAACGGCCGGATGGAATACGGGCCCAGGGCGCTCGGAAACAGGAGCATACTGGCTGACCCGACAGACAAGACCATAAACGACTGGCTGAACAAGAGGCTCAAGAGGACGGAGTTCATGCCCTTTGCCCCGTCACTCATGAAGGAACATGCAGAGAATTTCTACAAGAGGTTCGGTCCGGGGGAGGTTGCGGCCCAGTTCATGACCATAACGTTCGACGTGACGGAGGAGGGGCAGGAGAAGGCCCCGGCAGTCAACCATATAGACAACACGGCAAGGCCCCAGACGGTTACGAAGGAGCAGAACAAGAGCTATTACGGGATACTCAAGGCATACAATGAATTGACAGGGCTCCCCATATTTGTCAACACGTCTTTCAATATGCATGAGGAGCCCATAGTTTGCTCCCCGGAGGATGCCGCCCGGGCATTCAAGCTGGGCTCCGTCGACTGCCTCGCGATAGGAAACTACATTGCCCTGCCTTAGGCCCTTTTTATAATCAGGTATGATGCCGCGGCCGTAGCCGTATGGGTCACGTATGCCCCAAGGGTAATCGCTATCGCAACCGCTCCGGCAAGCGGGACCGTTATGCCCAGTATGGAACTCAAAAGTATGGTGTAGCTCAGTTCACTGAGGCCCAGCCCGCCGGGAAGGCCTGATGCGAGGCCCACCATCATGCTTATGGCCGTTATGAAGGAGAAGAGAAGGAAGCCGGAAGCGACACCAACCGATAGCATCAGGAAGTATGCCGCCAGGAACAATGTGAGCCAAACCAGAACTGTGAGGGCCCCGAAAAGCAATATCTTCCTGCTCCTGATTGCCCTAATGACCATGTCTTTGAACCATTTTTCGCCCAGGTCTGCCTTGAACACGAGGTTCAGTAGCTTGTCTATTTTGAGCAGCGCAACAGCCGAGACGGCCACTCCCAGGGCTATAAGATAGAAGAACCATGCTGGCAACTGCACGTAATCCCCCAGCAGAAAGGCGCCAATTATTCCCACTGCTATGAGAACAGAAAAGTCGAATATCTTCTCCAGTATGAAACAGAAGCCCAGAACCTTCCTGTCCCCCTTAAGGAGGAACACCTTGCCGCCCTCACCCAGCCTTGCGGGTGTGACCATTCCTATGAGCGAAGATATGAAATGGACGAGCACATTCCTGCGGAAAGGCGGCCTGGATCCGAATTCCCTTGTTATGACGTCGAACCTTATGGCCCTGAAGACCTGCACTGCAGCATTCAATATGCATCCCAGCAGGAACATGTAAAGGCTTATCTCAGACAGGTAGACCAGCGTGTCCATTATGCCTATCCAGCTGAGGAATACGAGAAATATGACCACTGCTATTGCCAGTTTTGCTATGTGCTTGTTCATAAGATTATATTGAACCGGCGATTAAATAGGCAAATTGGGAATACGTTTAAAAACAGCCGTTAGAAAAAGGATACATGATAGAGGTGAAAGATGGACATTCTGCTGGTTAACCCGCCATGGAAATTCAAGTCGTCCCGGCCGCCCCTTGGCCTGCCTTACATAGCCGCTGTGCTGGAAGATGCGGGATACCAGCCCAGGATACTGGACATGGGCATAGAAAACTCCCCATGGGGCAAGCTGGAAGAAGCACTTGGAGAGTCCCCCAAGTTCATTGGCGTAACCATGAACACCTCCACGTTCTCCGAGGGCCTGGAGGTACTGAGGTTTGTCAAAAAGGCGTGCCCAAAGGCAATGACCATAGTGGGGGGGCCTCATCCAACGGCCCTCCCGGAAGAAACTGCAAGCATGAAGGAAGTGGATGCGGTAGTCAGGGGCGAGGGGGAATACACCTTCCTGGAAATCCTGGAAACGGTCAAGAAGAGGGAGGACCTCAAGAAGGTCAGGGGCATCACCATAAAGGTCAAGGGAAAGGCCCATTCTACGCCGGAAAGGCCCCTGATAATGGAGCTTGACAAGCTGCCCTTCCCTTCAAGGCACCTGATAAAATTCGAGAGGTACGAATACAGGCTCAAAGGCAGGAAGGCTGCCTCAATGGTATGCAGCAGGGGGTGTCCCTATAACTGCCTGTATTGCCTTAAAGCGCTCTTCGGGAGAAAGTACAGGATAAGGAGCGTGGAGAACGTCATCAAAGAGATTGAAAAAATCAAGAGGGAGTATGGCGTTACTGCCATAATGTTCAATGACGACATATTCACCCTGGACAAGGAATGGATAAAGGAATTCTGCGAGGAGGTCATAAGAAGGGACCTCGGCATAATATGGAGGTGTGAAACGAGGGTGGACAATGTCAGCCCGGAAATACTTAAGCTAATGAAGGTGGCAGGATGTTATGACATCTCGTATGGGATAGAATCAGGCAACCAGAGGATATTGGACATAATAAGGAAGGGCATAAAGCTGGACCAGGTAAGGAAGGCCATGAAATGGACCAAGGAGGCCGGCATACACACGACCGCATACTTCATGATAGGGCTCCCTGAAGAAACCAGGAAAAGCGCAATGGATACCATAAGGTTTGCTTCTGAGATAGACCCGGACGAAGTGAGGTTCTCCATGACTACGCCGTACCCGGGCACCGACCTTTATAGGCTGGCCCTTGAAAAGGGGCTCATAGAGAGCAGGGACTGGAGCAGATATTATGCGGTCGGGCCGATGGCCAGCACAGATCCCGTCATGCAAAACGAAAACTTGAGCAAAGATGAGTTGAAGAAGCTCTTCAGAAGGGCTTACATGACCTTCACCATAAGCAAGATGCTGAAATTCAACATGTCAAGCCTGGGCTGGATGAAGTTTGTGCTCAGGGGAATAATATTGGGGCTCTGATGTTATTGAAGAATGCTTTCTCAGATGACAGAATAACCATTGCCACAATAATGATCATCTGCACTGTAATGATATTTCTGCTGATGGACCTCAATTCCATTAACCCCGACGAAACGAATTCCCTTATGATAGGGAGGAACATGACAGAGGGGGGATACGGGATGGACTTCTCCCACAGGCTGCCCCTTATACCGGCATTCATATCGGGGTCCATAGCCCTCACAGGGAATGTCGCCCTGGGAAGGTACGTCATACCCATACTCTTCATGAACCTTCTGCTTCTGGGAACGTTCCTTCTGGGAAAGGAGCTGTACGGGAGGCAAACAGGCGCGGTTTCTGCGGTTGTCGTGCTTTCCTTCTTCCTGTTCTGGAGGTGGGGGCTCTCCATACTCACTGACGTGCCAATAGCGGTTTCCGGCACGCTGTTCCTTCTCTTCTTCTATATCGGGTTCGAGAAGGACACCAGATTTTTCTATCCTGCCGCGCTTGCGCTGGCAGCTGGGCTGCTTCTGAAGCAGTCTGTACTGCTGTTTGCCGTTTCTGCCCTCCTGTACATTGCCTATAGGAGGGACCTGAAGCCCCTGAGAACCCGGGAGTTCCTCATTGGTATGGCGGCAGTTCCGGTGATTTTCCTGGCGGCTTACCTTGTCTTCAATGCGTTGTTCTCCGCCAGCATGATGACAAGCTACCAGATGACGTTCTTCACTGTATCCTGGGACATATCAGAGATATTGAAATTGGCCCTGGCTCCTGTAGTCATGTTTTCTGCCGCAGGCGTGCTTTTTGGCATTAAGAGGGGCCGGAAGGAAGACGTCTTCGCAATGCTTGGGGGCCTTGCTGTTTTCCTATTCTTCATATTGTCCGGTCACCTCAGGCTGAGATATTTCGTTTCACTGGTACCTTTCATGGGAATAACGGCTTCTGTGGCGCTTCTGGAATTGAGGAAAAAGGAAAGGCTCAGGGCGGCGGCAACTGCCCTGTTCACCATCATGCTCGCTTACACTTTCATTAACGCGGTATACATGGCACAGCTGGAGGAAACTACCCTCTGGGGGGCAGAGGAGCTTAGGTCTTATGTTGATTCCATAGAGGGCGATGTGACGGTGGCGACGGCATATCTGCCGTATTACCTGGAGGCGACTTCCAGCAAAGACATCAGGGACGTGGTCGTGTATTATGATTTCGGGGACATGAAACTGGAATTCAGGGAGCTTTACGATATACTTGGGGATATGTCCCACCCAGACCATGGTTCAATCTTCAGGCGGTATTCCAACGGGGATTTCGAGAGTTACAGGAATTTCGACCATGGCTGGTTCAAGGAAAACGGCGTGGACTATGTCATATTATCAGCCTACAAGGATTATGAGAGGTCTGGAAGGACCGATTATTTCAGTCCTCCTGTGTTCCTGGGGCTGTTCAAGAGGGCCTACACCAACGGGAGGATTCCCCCGGATTTTGAGTTCGAGTCAGATGTTTACAAATCAATAGACGGGGACCCCAGGTTCGAAAGGGAAGGGGACGTAAGAAAGGGCAGCCAGACCGTATTCATTTCATATAGAGTTCTTTGACGCCCTTGAACCAATCCACATGTTTTCTGACGCCTTCCTCTATGGAGTATTCCGGGGCGTATCCCAGGATTTCCTTGGCCCTTGTTATGTCGGCACCGGTGTGGGACACGTCTCCCTGCTGGCTCTCTATGTGCCTGATGTCGGGCTCCTTTCCTATGACCTCACCCAGAACCTTGACGAGGTCATTGACGCTTATCCTGTTTCCGCTAGCTATGTTGAATGTGCCATTGCCTTTCCTCATTGCAAGCATGTTGGCCTTCACGACGTCCAGCACGCATGTGAAGTCCCGTGTCTGCTTGCCGTCGCCATATATCTCTATGGTTTCGCCCCTGAATATCTTGTTTATGAACTTCTGTATGGCCTCGTCTGGCCTCTGCCTGGGCCCGTAGACAGTGAAATACCTGAGCATGACAGTCTTCATGCCGTATGATTCAGAGAACATGCTGCACCAGTTTTCGGCGTTAAGTTTGGAGAGGGCATAAGGTGATATGGGGCTTGGCGGGCGCCTCTCGCTGACCGGAAGGTCCCCTTCATTGACTTCGCCATAGACGGAAGAGGATGACGCCAAAACTAATTTTTCGGCGTCCCTGAAAGTATCGAGGAGCTTGACTGTGCCCAACACATTGACATTGCAGTATTTCTGGGGGTTCTTCATGGATGCCCTGACGCCTGCCATGGCTGCCTGGTGGCTGACAATCTCTATGCCTTTGGCCCTTATCTTCTGCAGGGCGGAGTCGTCCAGTATGGAGCCTAATATGAAATCGAAATTCCTGGACTTCTTCAGGATTTCGAGGTTGGCCTTCTTTATCTCAACAGAATAGTAGGGGTCAAGGTTATCTATTCCCGTGACGCTGTGGCCCTCTTTTAGCAGAGCCTCGGCTATGTTTGACCCTATGAACCCGGCACACCCCGTAACTAAAATATTTGCCATATTCAATCATTAGCATGGTTGTGATATATTTAAATAATTGCCCAATTCGCTACCATTTTACTTGGTGCTATGTCCTGAGCCGTACGGGATCCTTAAGCCAAAAGAAGAGTCCCATGGCCGCATTTATCCAATATCCTAATACAAGGTATACAATCGAGAGGGCTATGGCCAGCTCAGGGGAAACCCCAATCAGGCCCAGGGAGAAAACGAGGAAGGCGTCCCGGGTGCCTATGCCGGATACTGATACCGGGATGAGCTCTATTATCACGACTATGCTCAGGACAGCCAGCATGTAAAGGTAATCTATTTGTATCCCGAGGGCAAGGGCGAATATCTGGACCTCAAGTATCTGGATGAGCCAGATGCCCACACTGAATATGGAAACCGCAGCCAAACTGCCCCTCCTTTTCCTGATATCCCCCATGGAGCCGTAGAATTCGTGGAAGCTTGCCCTCATCCTGTCCTCGTGGCGGGCGGGCACGAAAACCCTGAATATTGGTCTGAGGGCCCTCCTCATGAAACTTTTCCTGAACATGAGACCCAGAAGCGCGAAGCCTATGACGACAAAAGTTATTACCACATAAAGCAGAGCAGACTCTCCAAACCAGGCCGAGAATAGAACTATACCGAAGGAGGCGAACACCAGGGCCACTGCAAGCTCTATGGCCCTGTCAATAACCACGGTGGATATGCATCTTCCAAGGCCTTTGCAGTGTTTGTTAAGGTACAGGGCCCTTATCAGGTCCCCTGCCCTTCCCGGGGTGATTATACCTGTAAGTGCGCCTATGAGCCACACCCTCACGCTCTGGCTGAAGCGGTAGTCGCATCCGTGCATCCCTATGACCATCTTCCATTTGAAGCCTTTCAAGACAGTTACCAAGGCCACCATCCCTATGCTCAGCAAAAGGTAGTAAAGGTCCACGTCGGATAGAACCTGGACTATTTTCAGCGGCCCTGCCCTGGCTATTATGAACACGAACAGGGCCAACCCTATCACGGGCAGTATCTTTGACAGCCTCATGCGGTCACCTAATTATTTATGTAACAGAGCTGATATATAATCCATGAAAATGGTCCTCCCCGGGAAAACGCTGTCCTTGGTGCTGGTTACAATACTAATTATCAGCGCCACGGGAATTTGGTGGGGGCTGCCGAACCATGTTTCTTGGTCATCTGATGATTTGGGAGGGCCCCTGACTCTGGGGCACATCTATCACGTGTTTTCCAACGGCTACAGGAATCCCCCGTTCCATTTCTTCGTGAATGCCGTATTTTATGCGCCTTACTTGGGATTCCTTTATCTTACTGGCGGCATCCAGTCCCCTGCAGCGTCATTCCCATACGGCTTCTTGGACCCGGTTGCATCGATGACTGTCCTTCACATGATAACAAGGGCGATAAACCTGGGGATGGCTGTTGGCATTGCATTTTTTGTGTATCTTATATCCAAGGAGATGTTCAATGAGAGGAAGGCCGCCCTCCTCTCGGCCCTGATGTTGGGGCTCAGCCCCCTGTTTGTTGTGCTGTCCAAAATAGGGAGGCTTGACGTTCCCATGGTATTCCATACCACCATCTCCCTGTACCTCCTCATAAGAGTGATAAAGGGAGGCAGGAAATGGGATTACGTCCTCTTCGGGCTGTCCATGGCGCTTGCCCTGGCGACAAAGCTGCAGTCCGTGTCATTTTACGTCATCATTGTTCCTGTTCTGCTTTATTTCCATTTCGGGGAGGGGAGAGGAAGCTACATAAGCAGGCTGCTGGACAGGAGGCTCCTCCTGATGATAATTGTATTCCTGGCCGCTTCCTTTTTGGCCCACAACCTAATTGATGTGGAAGAGAATATCTTCAGGCTCAATTATTGGCTGGGGGGGCATGGGGTGTCCAATTGGGCGGAGTTTTCCAACACACTTGAAGGGCATTCAATGCTTTTCATTAAGACCTCGGAAACCCTTGCGGCATCCATCGGCATATCGTCCCTCTTGGCCGCAATCAGCGGGGCGCTCTGCATGCTGCTGGGCAGGGTGGTGCCGAGGTCGGACGGCCGCTCCCGGCGTTTCATGCTCCTGCTCCTGGCCATAATAGTGTCACAGTATCTTTTCGTGATTGCTCCGGTAAGGTTCATTCTGCCGAGATATCTCCTGCAGATGATTGTCCCGCTTGCCGTTTTTGGGGGGTGGTTCCTTTCTTCGTTGTGGCAGGGCGGGAGAACCAAGAAGGCTGCAGTCATAATCATACTGACCCTGTCTCTGTCCCAGGCGCTTGCGATGGACCACATCATGCTGAACGATTCCAGATACCATGCTGAACAGTGGATGCTGTCCAACGTGGACAAGCATGACCAGATAGAGCTTTATGTGGGCCTGGAGGGGATGCCACGGCTAGACATCATGGGCTACACCAACATAAACAGGATGGACATGGACATGGAAACCCTGGACACGCTGCAGGAAAGGGGTCCAGACTACGTGCTTATGAGGCCGCTGACCTACAGGACGCCTGGCCAAGAAGAGGTTTTCTATAATTCAATCGTTGGTGGGGAACTGGGATACTTGGTAGAGAAGAGATTCAAGAGCCCCTCATTCCTGTTTCCGGATGTATACCCTGATTATGTGAACCCTGAAATAATCATCCTCAAGAAGGCCTGAAATCACAGCATTTTGTAGCAGGACTCCAGCATATCTATAACGTTCTTCCAGGAATATTTCCTGGCTGCCTTCAGGCAGTTCCTGGACATTTTTTTCCTCAGCTTCTCGTCCTTCAGCAGCCTTCCGAGCCTGTCAGCCAGTTCGTCAGGATTCTTGTCCCTTACCAGGAATCCAGTCTTTCCCTCTTCTATTATCTCAGGCACGCCCGCTATCCTGGTGGCCACCACAGGGAGGCCCACTGACATTGCTTCAAGTATCACGTTTGGGAAGCCTTCTCCCTTGCCTGACACAGAAGAGGAGACGAAGATGTTGCCCCTGGCCAGGTGTTTTTTTACGTCCTC
>Ga0180432_10000999_pt1 | contig 45346 bp, 33 predicted proteins | sample SS_ome_10_FD_132414 | JGI IMG/M metagenome (GOLD analysis project Ga0180432, IMG submission 132414) | Hypersaline lake sediment archaeal communities from the Salton Sea, California, USA - SS_1_MS_2 metaG | ecosystem: Environmental > Aquatic > Non-marine Saline and Alkaline > Hypersaline >...
ACTTTCCTTGGGGCATAACGCCACAAAGCCAAGGTTTGTGACGTTCTGCTGGTGCTCATTGGCTTCACGGAAAGCTCGGGCCTCCTGCCCGACTTTCCTTGGGGCATAACGCCACAAAGCCAAGGTTTGTGACGTTCTGCTGGTGCTCATTGGCGGCATCCTGCCGCCGGGTGGCAGTGATGCGGGAGGACGCGGACGCGGCACCAAACGTCCAGCCGGTCCGCTCACTTCCGTTCCCGGCTTCCTGCAGCACCCATTGTTTATGAGGGCGGGGATGCCCGTGCCCACGAGCGGGCTCCGGAAGCAAGCGAAGCCAGGATGGCGAAGCGCAGTGGACGGGCAGTGAACGGAGGCCAGGATGGCCGACGTGAACGGCCAGCGAGTGGGCACGGGCATTCCCGACCGGCTGCTGGCTTCACGGAAAGAGCTCGCCTCACGGAAAGACCGGGCATCGTGCCCGACTTTCCTGGGGGCAGAACGCCACAAAGCCAAGGTTTGTGACGTTCTGCTGGTGCTCATTGGCGGGAACAGGAATCAGACCGCAACTGCTGCGTCATCGTGGACGCTTGGCAGGCTGGTTTCGCCCATCAGATAGCGATCGCACTCGCGGGCCGCCTCACGGCCCTCGTTGATCGCCCAGACCACCAGACTCTGGCCCCGGCGGCAGTCGCCCGCTGCGAAGATGCCCTCGATGTTGGTGGCGTACCTGCCGTACTCCGCCGCAAAGTTCGACCGCTTGTCCCGCTCGAGGTCAAGCTCTTCGGCGATCGTCGCCTCCGGGCCGCCAAAGCCGAGGGCCAGCAGCACCATCTGGCAGGGCCACTCCTGCTCACTGCCTTCGACCACCGAAAATGGCGGGCCACCCTCCTGCGGCCTGCTCCAATCGAGTCGCATCGTCTTCACGCCCCGTAACTTGCCGGCATCGTCCCCTAGGAATTCCACCGTCTGCACCGAAAACTCACGAGGATCACCCGCCAGTTGCTTGCCCGGCAGTTCGCTGTAATCAAAGCGGGCGGCCGCCTCGACATGACCATAGTCCTTGCGCAGAATTTTTGGCCACTGCGGCCAAGGATTGTTGGCCGCGCGTTCGGCGGGCGGCTGGGGCACGATCTCGAAGGTCACCAGCGAACGGCAGCCGTGTCGCAGCGAGGTACCGATGCAGTCGGTGCCGGTGTCACCACCGCCGATCACGATCACGTCCTTGTCCTTGGCCGAGATGTAATGGCCGTCGGCATGGTGCGAGTCGAGCAGGCTGCGGGTGTTGGCGGTGAGAAAGTCCATGGCAAAGTGAATGCCCGCGAGATCGCGGCCCGGCGTCTTGGCGAAGAAGTCGTTGGGCCGGGTCGAGCCCACGCACAGCACGACGGCGTCGAAGTCTGCCATCAGCTTTGCCGCAGGAAGATCCTTGCCGATTTCAACGCCGGTCCGGAAGATCACGCCCTCCTCGGCCAGCAGCCGAACCCGCCGCTCAACCACCTTCTCCTTGTCGAGCTTCATATTGGGAATGCCGTACATCAGCAGGCCACCAATCCGGTCGGCCCGTTCAAAGACCGTCACGAGGTGGCCGGCCCGGTTGAGCTGGGCCGCACAGGCCAGCCCGGCTGGCCCCGATCCGACCACGGCCACCTTCTTGCCGGTCCTTGAGACGGGCGGCTCGGGTACGATCCAGCCTTCCTCCCAGCCTCGGTCCACAATCGAACACTCGATCTGCTTGATCGTCACCGGGGGCTCGTGGATGCCCAGCACGCAGGAGCCCTCACAGGGGGCGGGGCAGACCCGGCCGGTAAACTCGGGAAAGTTGTTGGTCTTGTGGAGCCGTTCGAGGGCCTCCTGCCAGTGGCCGCGATAGACCAGATCGTTCCATTCCGGAATCAGGTTTCGCACCGGACAGCCGGCCGCCATGTTCGCCATCAGATCAGCGGTGTGACAGAAAGGCACGCCGCAGTCCATGCAGCGAGAGCCCTGGTCCTGCAGGTCGACGATCGGCAGGTCAAGGTGAAATTCATTCCAGTCGCCAACTCGCGCAATCGGGTCGCGTTCGGAATAGGTTTTCCGATCGACGGTCATGAAGCCGCGGGGATTGCCCATCGGTGGTCTCCTTGGTTGCTCTCAGTCAATAGTGTTGCTGTTGGTTGTTGGCCGCGGCGGTCGGTTTCAGCCGCCGGTGGCGACCAATTGTTCCTCGGCTGCCAGTTCGGCCAGCGCCCGCTTGTAATCTCGCGGCATCACCTTGACGAACTGCGACAGGGAGCTCTCCCAGGCAGCAAGGATGTCCTCAGCCACCGTTGAGCCGGTGAACTGGGCATGCCGCTCGATCAGTTCCCGCAGTTCTGCCGCGTCGGCCGCATCCTCAATGGTCTCGAGTTCAACCAGCTCAAGGTTGCAGTTGAGCCGCAGGGTGTCGCGGTCGGGGGCGAAGACATAAGCGACCCCGCCCGACATCCCGGCTGCAAGATTGCGGCCGGTCGGGCCCAGGATCACCACCCGGCCGCCGGTCATGTATTCCAGGCCATGGTCACCCACGCCTTCCACCACTGCACTGGCCCCGCTGTTGCGGACACAGAATCGCTCCGCGGCCATGCCCCGGAAGAAGGCCTCGCCGGCCGTGGCGCCGTAGAGGGCGACGTTGCCGAGGATGATGTTCTCCGCGGGGATGAAACTCGAGCCTCGGGGCGGATAGATGATGATCCGGCCACCAGAGAGACCCTTCCCAACATAATCGTTGGCGTCCCCCTCCAGTTCGAGCGTTACGCCGGGAGCCAGCCAGGCCCCAAGGCTCTGGCCGGCAGAGCCCGTGATGTCGATGTGGATCGTATCGTCGGGCAGGCCGGCGGCGCCGTTGGCCTTCGAGACATTGTGGCTGAGCATCGTACCGAAGGCCCGGTCGATGTTTTCGATCCGCATGTTGAACCGGACCGGCATTCGGTCATGGATCGCCGCCAGCGATTTCTGGATCAGCGTGTTGTCGAGCACCTCCTCGAGGCCGTGGTTCTGGGCAATCGTGCAGTGGGTCTCGGTGTCGGGGTGCGGGCCAACCGCCGGAGTCAGGATCGGCGTCAGGTCGAGCCCCTTCGCTTTCCAATGCCGGACCGCTTCGTTGATCTCGAGCACCTCAACATGCCCGACCATTTCATTGATCGAGCGGAAGCCGAGGCTCGCCATGATCTCGCGGGTCTCCTCGGCAACCAGGAAGAGATAGTTGACAACATGCTCGGGCTTGCCGCTGAACTTCTTGCGGAGTTCCGGATCCTGGGTGGCGATCCCGACCGGGCAGGTGTTGAGGTGGCACTTCCGCATCATGATGCAGCCCATCGTGATCAGCGGCGCCGTGGCAAAGCCATACTCCTCCGCACCGAGCAGGGCGGCGATGACGACATCACGGCCGGTCTTAAGCTGGCCGTCGGTCTCCAGCCGGACCCGGCTGCGGAGATCGTTCATGACGAGGGTCTGATGGGTCTCGGCGATGCCGAGTTCCCAAGGCAGGCCGGCGAACTTGATGCTCGTCAGCGGTGAAGCACCGGTGCCGCCGTCGGTGCCGGAGATCAGGATTTTGTCGGCATGCCCCTTGGCGACTCCCGAGGCGATCGTGCCAACACCCACTTCAGAGACCAGCTTCACGCTCACCGCCGCCGATGGGTTGGCGTTCTTCAGGTCGAAGATCAGCTGGGCCAGATCCTCGATGGAATAGATGTCGTGGTGTGGTGGCGGACTGATCAGGCCGACGCCGGGGGTCGAATGCCGGGTGGCGGCAATAATCTTGTCGACCTTGTGGCCGGGTAGTTCGCCCCCCTCTCCCGGCTTGGCGCCCTGGGCAATCTTGATCTGCAGTTCGTTGGCATTGGTGAGGTACCAGCTGGTCACTCCGAAACGGCCCGAGGCGACCTGCTTGATGTAGGACCGTTTGGAATACTGGTTGGGTTGGGCCTTTGCCTTGTCGGGGTCGAGGTTTTCCAGCGTCTGCATCATGAAGGCATGCTCGTCGCTCGGCCGGTCGTACCACTTGAAGCGGTCCGGGTCTTCACCCCCTTCACCAGTGTTGCTCTTGCCCCCCAGCACGTTCATGGCCACGGCGAGCGTTTCGTGGGCTTCAGCCGAGATCGATCCATAGCTCATCGCACCGGTGCAGAACCGCTTGACGATCCCGCGGGCCGGCTCGACCTCCTCCAGCGGTACTGGGGTGCGGCCCTGCTTGAAGGTCAACAGCCCCCGCAGGAAGCACTTGCGATGGGCGTCTTCGTTGACCGTCCGGGCGAACTGCCGGTAGGCCTCCCGTGAGCCGGTGCGGGCGGCGACCTGAATCTGGGCGATGGTGAAAGGGTTCCAGGCGTGGGCCTCGCCCTCCTTCCGCCAGTGGAACTGGCCGTCGTTGGGCAGAATCGGCAGCGTGCGGCCACCGCGGGTCGGAAAGCCGATCTCGTGCCGGCGGATCCCCTCCTCGGCCAACACGTCGAAACCGACCCCGGAAATCCGGCTGGCGGTACCGATAAAGCAAGTGTCGATGACGTCCTTGTTCAGGCCGACCGCCTCGAAGATCTGGGCTCCCTTGTACGAAGCCAGGGTCGAGATGCCCATTTTTCCCATCACCTTGAGCATGCCCTTGGCGACCGCCTTGCGGAAGGCGGGGACGATCTTCTCGTCACTGAACTCCTCTTCAAGCAGGCCGTCCAGCCGGGCCTGCCGCAGGGCCTCAAAGGCCAGGTAGGGGTTGATCGCATCAGCGCCGTAGCCGGTCAGCAGGCAGAAATTGTGGACCTCTCGGGCCTCGCCCGACTCCAGCACGATGCCGATGCGGGTTCGCAGTTCCTGCCGGACCAGAGCGTGGTGGACTGCCCCCGTGACCAGCAGCGAACTGACCGGCACCCGGTCGGCGTCGACCGCCCGGTCGGAGAGCACGACGAGTGAAAAACCGTCATGAATCGCCCGCGTCGCCTCGGCACAGATCCGGTCGATTGCCGGCCGCAGCCCGGCGTCACCCGCAGTCCGCGGGTAGGTGATGTCAATCGTCTTGGTCTTCCAGCCACGGTGGTCAAGTGACTTGATCGCGGCGAGTTCCTCGTTGGTGAGAATTGGATGGGGCACGCAGAGCCGGTGGCACTGGCCCTCGGTCGCCTCCAGCAGGTTGCCCTCCGGGCCGATGAAGCACTCCAGCGACATGATCACTTCTTCACGGATCGAGTCGACCGGCGGGTTGGTGACCTGAGCGAAGAGCTGCTTGAAATAGTCATAGACCAGCCGCGGCTTGTCCGACAGACAGGCCAAGGCCGCATCGTTGCCCATCGAGCCGATCGGATCCCGCTTCTCGCGAAGCATCGGCATCAGCATGAACTGCAGCGTTTCGGTGGTGTAACCGAAGGCCTGCATCCGTTTGAGCAGGTCGTCGCCGGCATAATGCTCCGGCGGCTCCTGCCGCGGCAGCTCGTCGAGATGGATCGCCTCGGTCTTCAGCCAGGTCTTGTAAGGCCGCTTGGCCGCCACCGAGCTTTTCAGTTCGTCATCGGCGATGATCCGGCCCTGCTCGAAGTCGACCAGAAACATCTTGCCCGGCTGCAGCCGCCCCTTGGCCTTGACCAGTTCCGGCGGCACGTCGACCACCCCCACCTCGCTGGCCATGATCACCCGGTCGTCATGGGTGACGTAGTAGCGGCTCGGCCGGAGGCCGTTGCGGTCGAGTACAGCCCCGATGAAGTGTCCGTCGGTAAACGAGACCGAGGCGGGGCCGTCCCATGGTTCCTGGAGAGCCGAGTGAAACTCATAGAAGGCCCGCTTGTCCTCCGGCATGCTGTGGTGGTTCTGCCAAGCCTCTGGGATCATCATCATGACCGCCTCCTGGAGGGTGCGGCCAGAGTGGTAGAGCATCTCGAGGGCGTTGTCGAAGTTGCCTGAGTCGGAGCAGTCCGGCTCAATCACCGGGAAGAGCTTGCGGATGTCATCGCCCCAGAGGTCGCTGGTCATGACGCCCTGGCGGGCGAACATCCAGTTGGCGTTGCCCCGCAGGGTGTTGATCTCACCGTTGTGGGCCATGAACCGGCAGGGCTGAGCCCGGTCCCAGCTGGGGAACGTGTTGGTGGAGAACCGCGAGTGGACCATCGCCAGGTGGGTGGTGTACTCGGGGTCCTGCAGATCTTTGTAGAGCGGAATCACCTGCATCGACCGCAGCATGCCCTTCCAGATCATCACCTTGGTCGACAGGGAGCAGATGTAGAACATCAGCTTCTGCCGCAGGTCGCTCTCGACCCGGATCTGGTGGCTTGACCACTTACGGATGATGAACAGTTGCCGCTCGAAGGCCTCCTGGTCAAGGCCGTCGGCAGCGGCGATGATCGCCTGGTCGAAATGTGGCATTGAGCGTCGCGCCGTCGGGCCAACATCGGCGGTGTCGGGGTCGACCGGCAGTTCCCGCCAGCCGATCAGCTTCTGCCCCTGCTGGTTGATTACCCGGTCGACAATCGCCCGGCACTCGGCCCGCTCGGCCGGTTCGGTTGGCATGAAGAAAACGCCGCTGCCATAGAGGCCGCGGGCCGGCAATTCAGCCCTGAGTTCATCACGGGCGATCCGCTCGAGCAGTTCGTAGGGCAGCGCGGTGAGCATGCCGGCCCCATCGCCGGTATTGTCCTCGCAACCGCAGCCGCCGCGGTGCTCCATGTGCTGCAGCATCCTGTCGGCATCGTCGATGATCTGACGAGACCGTTGGCCCTTGATGTGGGCGATGAAGCCGACGCCGCACGAATCGTGCTCGTTGGCGGGATCGTAGAGGCCGCGGGGATCGGGCAGTCGGAGGGGACGCGTCATGGCGAAGGCTTTACAGAAGTTCGAGCGGAGTGGAATCAGGTTTTGGGGACAGGTTTTTCTGTCGTATTGTCGGAACGTCGGGCATGTTTGCGGTCGATTTCGAGGGGCGTGAATGCAGGCCGTGGCGGCCATTCGTGCTCCCCGGCAGGTGCGGCGGTGGTGGCTCAGGCCGTGCCCACGACCGCAAGGTCGGCAGCAGCTCTGGGGGGGCGTTTCCGCGGGACAGCCACCGTGTCCTCAGCATGCCCTCGCAACAGATCGACAAACCGCTTGACGGTCGGTGACTGGGGCTTGCCCCGGCCGCGAATGATGCCGAGGGGCCGGGCCAGCGGGCTCCCTTTCAGCGGCAGGCTGACGAGGCTGCCGCTGGCGACCTCACGGGCGACGGTCGGTTCGGGAACCAGGGCCATGCCCGCATCGATCTCAACCGCCCGCTTGATCGTTTCGACGTTGTCGAACTCCATGACGACAGTCGGCTCAGCGCCGGCCGCCTCGATTGCCCGGTCGATCTCGTGCCGGATGACGAGGTCGGGGTCAAAGCCGACCAAACGCTGTCCGTGGAGATCGGACAGGACAACTGCATCGCGGACCGAGAATGGATGCTGCGGCCCACAGACCAGCACAATTGGCTCCTCCCGCCAGGCCTCGGCCTCGATTGTCCGCGTGCCCCGGGGATAGCTGATGATGCCGACATCGGCCTGATCGTTTTCGATCGCCTCGCGAACCCGCCCGGGGTGGAGGTATTCCAGCCGCACGTTTGCCTTGGGGTGGCGGGCCATGAACTCCTGCACATACTCACTCATCTGATGCAGGCCAACCGAGTAGATGGCAGCCACTCGCACCCGGCCGGCAACATCCTCGTGCAGCGACCGCACCTCGTCCTCAAGGGCGTCGTAGCGGGCGACGATCTTGCGGCAGCCGTCAAAGAAGACCCGGCCCTCATGGGTCGGGATCAGGGGCCGCTTTGACCGCTCAATCAGTTGCACCCCGAGCCGGCTCTCGAGTTGGCCGACTACCTGGCTGGCGCCCGACTGCGAAATACCATTGTCCTCGGCCGCACGCGAGAAACTCCGGCGGGCGACAATATCGCAGAATATTTTCAGGCTTTTCAGGTTCATGCCGGTTCATCCAAAGTCGCGTTGGGGAGGACCGCCTCCATCCGCCACGTCGATCGCCGTGAGCCGCTGCCCTCCTTGGCCGGAATGGCTCAAAACACGCCTTCAGCCGCGTATTGAGCGCAGGTCACTATCCGGAAAACAAATAGTGCCGCCTTGCACTATTCGAGAAACCAATGCAGCCTATCTGCTTTCCTGAACTGGTCAAGACGTTTCCCGCAAGACACGACGCAAAATGGTGGGAAAATCAACGTACCCGGCTGGCCAGCTGCCAGCCGAAATAGCCCAGCTTCTCGAATCGGAACTACCGCCACCGGGCCCCGGGGCGTCCAGGGCAGGCTTTCACCGGGCCGCTTGAGCAGCCAGATCCCTCCCGCTGGACGCGTTTGGCCGGTGCCTGGTCTCCCGATGTGGCGGCCTGCTGCCGGGCTGGGCTCTGGCTCGAGAACTGATTTTCGGAGGAGTCCAGCGCCGTCAGTCACGCAGTCCACACCGCTGAGGGCAGCTGGTGGCACGGCATCATGCACCGCCGCGAGCCCGATCCCGCTGCTTACTCCTTCACCCGCTCGAGGTAATCCCCGGTGCGGGTGTCGACCTTGACCGACTCGCCCTGTTCGATGAAGGCGGGGACCATGATTTCGGCACCCGTCTCAAGCTTCACCGGCTTGGTGAGATTGGTGGCCGTATTGCCGCGGACGGCCGGCTCGGCGTACTCGACCTTCAAAACCATGTGCGGAGGCGGCTCCATGGAGATCGGATTTTCGTTGTAGAGCATCATCGAGCAGACGGTTCCCTCCTTGAGCCATTTCCAGGCGTCATCCACCTGTTCGGATGAAAGCTCGTACTGTTCGTAGTTGTCGTTGTCCATGAACACGAACTGGTCACCCTGCTTGTAGAGAAACTGCGCATCGATGGTCGAGATGTCAGCCGCTTCGAGTGAGTCACCGCTTTTGTAGGTCCGGTCGAGAACCGTGCCCCGCAGCAGATTTCTCAGCTTGCACTTGTAAAGGGCCTGCCCTTTGCCCGGCTTGACGAAGTTACACTCGATCATGATGTAGGGGTCGCCGTCGATCTGGACTTTAAGTCCCTTGCGGAATTCGCTCGTGTTGTAGGCAGGCATCAGACTGGTTCTTTCCTGGGAGGAGATGCAGACGGGGACTTTCCGCCGTCGCTGACTCGGCCGCCCGACGGCGGCTGGTGACCGCACAAGCCTCGCGACCACCCGCCACCCTGTCAACGCTGCGAGCAGGGCCGCGCCGTCGGCTATCATTAGCCCGATGCCGACCAGCAGCCCCAGTTCGCCGCCTGTCACCACGCCCGTTGCCGGCTGGAAGCGGGAGCTGGCCACTGCCGTCCGCGACCCAGCAGAACTCTGCCGGCTACTGGATCTCGACCCGACCATCGGTAGCCGAGCCGTCGCCGCAGGCCGCAGCTTTCCCTTCCTCGTGCCCCGGGGGTTCGTCAGCCGCATGCGGCCGGCCGATCCCGCCGACCCGTTGCTGCTGCAGGTACTCCCCCAGCCGGCCGAACTCGATGACGTCGCCGGTTTCTCGTCCGACCCACTGGCCGAACGGCAGGCCCGGCGGGCCGGCGGCCTGATCCAGAAATATGCCGGTCGGGCCCTGCTGCTGCTGACCGGTGGCTGCGCGGTCAACTGCCGGTACTGCTTTCGCCGTGAGTTTCCCTACGCCGACAGCGGGGCTACACCGGCGGGCATCACCCTTGCCCTCAAGGAGCTGGCTGCCGACCCCTCGATCCACGAAGTCATCCTTTCTGGCGGCGATCCACTGCTGCTCGATGACCCGCTGCTGGCCCGGCTTGTTACCGACCTCGGGGCGATCCCGCAGCTCCGCCGGCTGCGGATTCACTCCCGGCTGCCGGTGGTGCTGCCTTCCCGGATCACACCGGACTTGCTGGCAACGCTCGCTGCCAGCCGCCTGGCGGTGAGCTTGGTCATCCATGCCAACCATGCCGCCGAACTCGACGACGCGGTGGCCACCGCGTTGCGGCGGGTCGCTGGCAGTGTGCCGCTACGGTTCAATCAGGCGGTTCTGCTCCGGCGAGTGAATGACGATGCCGAGGTTCTGGCGGCACTGTCGGAGCGGCTGATCGACCTCGGTGTCTCGCCCTACTACCTTCACCTGCTCGACCCGGTAATCGGAACCGCCGCATTCGCTGTATCCGAAGCGAGGGGGCGGGAACTGATCGACCAGTTGCGGCGGCGGCTGCCGGGCTACGCCGTGCCCCGGCTGGCCCGGGAGCGGCCGGGAGAACCGGCCAAAGTCTGGCTTGCCTGAGACGTGCAATACTAAGAGGGGTTCCCATTGGGGCCGCCCGTCCCGGAACAGGCACGGGGGCTGTGTGATCACCGATTCCGAAGAACCAGCAAAGGGTGGAGAAATCATGAAGGTACTGATCGGCGTTGACGGGTCGCCCCTTTCCCTCGATGCGGTGCGAATGGTGAGCCGGCTGATCGATCCCAGCCGGGATGAGGTGGCGATCTACTTTTCACCGACTGAGCTTGAACGCCGGCTGCCCGACCAGTCAGCGACGGTGGTGCGGGGTGCCGCTGCCGCTCTGTTTGCGGAAGCGCGGGTGCTGCTGCCGACGGAATTCGTCAAGCCGCCGGAAATGATCACCTCGTCGGCCTCGGCCGCGGTCGGCATTCTGGAGTCGGCTTTCGGCTGGCACGCCGACTTGGTTGCCGTCGGTGCCCGGGGGCATGGATCGATCGAGCGGTTCCTGCTGGGCAGCGTCTCCCGGGCCGTCTTGCATGGGGCTCACCTGCCGGTGTTGATCGTTCGCGGCAGCCCGCCCGAGGATGGTGGCTTGCAGACGCTTGCCTGCCACCATCCAGTAAGCGCGGCCGTGGTCACGACAACGCTCAACCAACTCAGCTGGCCGGCCGAAACCCGGGGGCGGGTCATCGGCGTCAGTGAGTCGATGCTTGCTGGTCCCTTGCCGGGGTGGCTGGAAAAGCGAGCCCGTGATCCTGATACGGCCGCCATCGCGGAGGCCTGGCAGCAGGAGCATGACAGCGAGGTCGAGGCTCTCACCGGCCAACTGCAACAATTCCAGGCCGGTCTGCCACCCTGCTTTCGGGGGCAGTCGCCGATCGTGGTCGAGGGTAACCCGGGGGAACGGATTCTTGAACAGGCCCGGAGTGACCGCACCAACCTGATCATCATCGGCCGCACGCCGACCGACGCCTTCACCCGGTGGCTGCTCGGGAGTACCTCCGAAGCCGTGCTGGCCCATGCCGCAGCCAGCGTGCTCGTGGTGCCGGTAGAGAAACAAACGTAGGGCGATTGCCAGCGGTGACGGGAGGACTGGCCTGATCGCGGTGACACTTCACCCCAACCGGTTGTGCGCTTCGCGAAGCAGAACCTCGGTTTCGTCCCAGCCGATGCAGGCGTCGGTGATCGAGACGCCGTGGGACAGTGTGGAACGATCGCTGCTGACCGCCTGCCTGCCCTCGTGAAGGTTGCTCTCGAGCATCAGCCCGACGATCGAGTTGTCACCCGCCACCCGCTGCTCGATGACGTCCCGCCAGACGATCGCCTGCCGTCGGTGGTCCTTCCCTGAGTTGGCGTGGCTGCAGTCAACGATCATCCGGGGGGGCAGGCCGGCCTGCTCCAGCCGGGCCCGGGCGTCCCTGAGCATTACTGCGGAATAATTGGTGCCGTCGCGTCCTCCCCGCAGCATCAACACCCCCCAGGGGTTGCCGGTAGTCGAGACCACGCAGGTGCCTCCGCTATTGTCGATGCCGAGGAACGAGTGGGCCGCTTGGGCTGCATGCATTGCATCAATGGCAGCCTGCAGAGAACCGTCTGTCGAGTTCTTGAAACCGACTGGCATCGACAGCCCGCTGGCCATCTGCCGGTGGGTCGGTGACTCGGTCGTTCGGGCCCCGATCGCCCCGAGCACGATGGTGTCGGCGATGTATTGCGGGGTGATCGGCTCGAGAAACTCGGTCGCCGCGGGGAGGCCCATCCCGGCGATTTCAATCAGGAGGTTTCGGGCCAGCCGCAGGCCGGTGGCCACATCGAAGGAATCGTCCAGATGCGGGTCGTTGATCAGCCCCTTCCAGCCGACGGTTGTCCGCGGCTTCTCGAAATAGACCCGCATCACCACCAGCAGCCGGTCGGAGATTTCCTCGGCCAAGCCGGCTAGCCGCCCGGCATATTCACGGGCGGCATCGACGTCGTGAATGGAGCAGGGGCCGACAACAGCCAGCAGCCGGTCGTCGTCTCCAGTGAGCACCTGCTCAACCGCCCGCCGCCCAGCCAGAACGGTGTCAGTGGCGGCAGTGGAAAGTGGCAACGTCGCGATCAGCCTGGCCGGAGGCACGAGCGGCTCAAGGCTGCGAATCCTGACGTTGGCGGTGGCGGCCGGGCCGGTGGCCGGAGAGGTGCTGGTTTCCATACCGATACTCTACACCACGGTTTCTTCCGCCAAAGCCCGCGGGGGCATTTGACCGGGTGGGGACCGACTTGGTTCAATCGCGTCGATACGGGGCAGCCTCGGGCTGCGGCCGACGTTTCGTTCACCGCCGGAGGAATCGCCCCGCGTGACCAAGCACATCTTCGTGACCGGAGGGGTTGTCAGTTCGCTCGGCAAGGGACTGACCAGTGCCTCGATCGCCATGCTGCTCGAGGCTCGGGGGCTGCGGGTGAAGCTGCAGAAACTCGACCCCTATATCAACGTCGACCCTGGCACGATGAGCCCCTACCAGCATGGCGAGGTCTACGTCCTCGATGATGGCAGCGAAACCGACCTCGATCTGGGCCACTACGAACGGTTCACCACCACCCACCTCACCCGGCAGAGCAACTACACCACCGGTCAGATCTACCTGTCGGTCATCAACAAAGAGCGGCGGGGTGAGTTTCTCGGCAACACCGTTCAGGTGATTCCCCACATCACCAATGAGATCAAGGGCGTTGTCACGCAACTGGCCGACGCCGAGACCGATGTCGTCATGACCGAAATCGGTGGCACGGTCGGCGATATCGAGAGCCTGCCGTTTCTCGAGGCGATCCGACAGATTCCGCTCGAGGTGGGCCGGGAGAACTGTATCTTCATCCACCTGACACTGGTGCCCTACCTGAAGGCGGCCGGCGAACTGAAGACCAAGCCGACCCAGCATTCCGTCGGCATCCTCCGCCAGATCGGCATCCAGCCGGACATTCTCGTCTGTCGGACCGAGCGGGCCCTCGACACCGGTGACCGTGAGAAGATCGCCCTGTTCTGTAACGTGCCGCTCGACTCCGTCATTGAGGAACGCGATAAGGATTTTTCGATCTACGAGGTGCCGCTCTCCCTGCAGGCCAACCGGATTGACGACCTGATTCTCAAACGCTTCGGCATGTCGGCTGCCCCTGCCGGTCTCGACAGCTGGCACGACATCCTCCATCGCCTGCGGAACCCGGAGCACGAGGTGTCGATTGCCTTGGTGGGCAAGTACGCCGAGCATCGTGATGCTTACAAGAGCATCTACGAGGCGCTCGACCACGGCGGCATCGCCAACTGTACCCAGGTGCGGGTCCAGGCGATCAAGAGCGAGACGATCGAGCAGGAGGGGGCCGAGCGGATGCTTGCCGGCTTTGACGGCCTGATCGTGCCCGGTGGCTTCGGCGAGCGGGGTGTTGAAGGCAAGGTCCAGGCAATTCGCTTTGCCCGCGAGCGGGGGCTGCCCTTTCTGGGAATCTGTCTGGGCATGCAGTGCGCCGTGATCGACTTTGCCCGCCACGTCGCCGGCCTGACCAATGCCCACTCCACCGAATTCTTCCGCGACACCCCGCACCCGGTCATCTGCCTGATGGAGGAGCAAGAGGGGGTGACCGACAAAGGGGGAACCATGCGGCTGGGCAGCCAGCCGGCGGTGCTCGCTGCCGGCAGCCGGTCGGCCGCGGCATACGGTTGTGGCGAAGTTGCCGAGCGGCATCGGCACCGCTACGAGTTCAACGGCGGGTACCGTCAGCGACTCGAAGCGGCCGGCCTGGTGATTGCCGGGACCAGCCATGATGACAGCCTGGTCGAGATTGTCGAACTGCCGGAGGCGACTCATCCCTGGTTCGTGGCGGTGCAGTTCCACCCCGAGTTCAAGAGCAAGCCGACTGCCGCCCATCCGCTGTTTGCCGGCCTCGTCGAGGCGGCAGTGGCCCACCACACGGCCGGCAAATTGGCAACGCCTCGCGCTGGCATAAACGTCTGACCCCGGCGGCGAAGCGAGCATCTCGGGTTCACGGCGAAGGCACGAAGGGAACAATCCGCCGGTGAGAAGGACTGATCAGCACAACCGCGCCGGTCTCCCCCAGAATTTTGTCACTGCCACTGGACAGTCAGCCCCATCTGACTTCTGCTCTGTGAATCGTGTGACGGACGGTCGCACCCTGCCGACCGTCGTATGCTTCGTGCCTCCGTGGTGAAACTCTTTTGGTGATCGAATGACCGATTCTTCTGCGTCCGACAATCCCGCCGGCATCCCGCCGCTCAAGGCCCCGCCGGCCACGTTCGAGTTCCTTGTCCAGACCCTCTTCACCCAGGCGTTGATGGCCTTTGGCCGGGTGCCGAACCCGATCACGCAGCAGTCGCTGAAGAATCTCGACACCGCCCGGCACTTCATCGACACCCTCGAGATGCTCGGGAAGAAGACGGCCGGCAATCTCGAACAGGACGAGCAGCGGCTTCTCGACGAGGTGTTGCACCAGCTGCGAATGACCTACATGCAGGAGCAGTCGGCCTCCGGTCCGGACGGGCCGACGCTGCCCGTGGAGGGGCTGGAGTCGGAGGCATGAGCCGACCCTCGCTGACAGGGGGGGGGCGGCGGCTGGTCTCACCGGGAGGCTGCCGATGACCGCACGCCGACTTGATGGCCGGAAACTGGCCAGCAGGATCGAGTCCGATCTGGCGGGACGGGTGGCTCGCTTTGTCGCCACTGCCGGTCGGCCGCCCCGGCTGATGGTGGTGCTGGTCGGTGAGGAAGCCGCCAGCGGATCCTACGTGAAGAGCAAGGCGGCGGCAGCGGGACGGGTTGGGATCACTGCCGACGTCATCGCAGTTCCTGCCACCGTGACCACCACCGAACTCGTCAATCTGGTGGCCGCGATTGGCCGTGGTGAGCGGGGTCCAGCTGACGGCATCCTGGTGCAACTGCCGCTGCCCGACCATGTCGATGCGATCGCGGTGCTCGACGCCGTGCCGCCGGACCGGGACGTGGACGGGTTCCATCCGGAGAATGCGGGGCTGCTGTCGCAGGGGCGGCCCCGGTTCATCCCCTGCACGGCGGCCGGTGTCCAGCGGATGCTGATCGACGCCGGGGTTGAGACGGCGGGCCGCCATGCCGTGATCGTTGGCCGCAGTGACATCGTGGGCAAGCCCCTTGCCCTGCTGCTGGCCGGGCGGGGGGCTGGTGGAAATGCGACCGTTACCCTCTGCCACAGCCGGACCGCCGACCTGGGAGGCCTCACGCGGCAGGCCGACATTCTTATCGCTGCCGTCGGCAAACCTGGGCTGATCTCCGCCGATATGGTCAAGCCCGGGGCGGCGGTGATCGACGTGGGGATCAATCGCATTGAGCAGCAGGGCCGCAGCCGGTTGGTCGGAGATGTCGACCATGATGCCGTGGCGGCGGTTGCCGGGGCCCTGTCGCCGGTGCCGGGAGGCGTCGGTCCCCTGACCGTGGCAATGTTGCTGGAAAATACGCTCCAGGCGGCAGTGGCCCGCCAGGCCGGCTGAAACGCGGCTGTTTCCGCCTTGTTCCGCCACCACCCCCGGGACTACCCTCCGTCCCCGGTGCGAGGCGAGTGCCGCCGGCGGTGCTCGTTTGCGCAGCCTGCCCAGTCTTTGTCAGCGACGAAATCGGGACGGATTTCCCTTGTTGGGACATCGATGCCGATCTCGTCCGATGGAACAGAAACGTCGTCGTCCTGAACGCCGGCCCCCGGCTATTGTTCACAGTCCACAGACATTCTCATGCATTATTTTCTTCGCGCATTACGCGATTCCTCCAAGAGTTGGCCGTTCCTCCTGGGAGCATTTCTCTGCTCAGCCGGTGTCGCCGGCCTCTGGGGAGCCAACATCGCCGCCCTGTTCCCGATCATCGAAGTCACACTCAATGGCGAGTCATTGCAGGAGTGGAACGGCAACCGAATCGGGGATGCTGAAACCCGGCTGGAGGAGCATGCTGCCGAAATCGCCCGCCTTGAGGAACAGCTGGCTGCTGGCGGTCTGCCGGCTGACGACCGGGTCGCTGCCCGCAGTCGCATCGACTCGCTCACCCTGTCCGACAAGGGCGATGCGGCCATCCTCGCATCGGCCCGCGGGCTCCAGCCCTGGCTGGAGAACTATCTGCCGCGGGATCCCTTCCAGACGGTGTTACTGGTGGTGGTGCTGATTGTGGGCAGCACGTTTCTCAAACACTGTTTCCTGCTGGCCAGCACCATGCTGGTGAGTTATGTGGCGATGGGCATCTCCCGGGACATCCGGACCAAGATCTTCAATAAGGCCCTCGAGCTTGACCGGACGCAGTTCATGCGGCAGGGGTCGGCCGGCTTCATGGCCCAGGTGACCCACACCGCCGAAATGCTCGCCAGCGGTATCACCACGGTCTACGGCGGTGCGGTCACCGAGCCGCTGAAGATCATCGCCTGTCTGACGGGTGCCTTCTTCATCTCGTGGCAACTCACTCTGGCCTGCCTGACGCTTGCCCCGGTGGTTGGATTTCTTATGGTCTGGCTCAATCGCCAGATGCGAAACGTCTCGAAAAACATTCTCTCGCAGGCCCTCGGCTTCCACCATGTCATGCTCGAGGCCCTGAATAATGTGCTGACCGTGCAGGCTTACACCATGGAGCCGTTCGAGCGGAATCGGTTCCGCGAGAGTACCGACAAGATGATGCGAATCGGGATGCAGCATACGTTCTTCCGGGCTCTGGCCAATCCGATCACCGAGATCCTCGGCATCGGCATGGTGGCCACCTCGATCGCGGTCGGGGCCTGGTTGGTGATTAATCAGGAGACCCAAATCTTCGGCATCACGATGACCGAGCGGCCGATGACCGTCCCCGGCATCATGGTCTTTTTCGGCATGCTGATCGGGGCGGCCGACCCGGTCCGAAAGCTCTCCGGTGTGATCACCGGCATCAACGTCGGCATGGTCGGGGCCCAGTCGCTCTATCCGCTGCTTGATATGCCTTCGAAACTGCGGGAACTGCCCGATCCAAAGCAGCTGCCCTCACCTCACCGTGAGATCCGCTTCGACAACGTCTCATTTTCCTACGATGGCATCGACACGGTGCTGCGGGATGTCGATCTGGCAATCAATTTTGGCGAGCGGGTGGCGATTGTCGGGCCCAACGGCGGCGGCAAGAGCACCCTGATCAACCTCATCTGCCGGTTCTATGACCCGACCCAGGGGCGGGTGCTGCTCGACGGCGTGCCGCTGACCGATCTGGCCCTGGTCGATCTCCGACGGCGGATCGCGGTCGTCACACAGCAGACGGAACTGTTCAATGAGACGATTCTCTATAACATTCGCTACGGTCGCTGGGATGCCACCGACGAGGAAATCGAGGCGGCCGCCCGCAAGGCTCGGGCACACGATTTCATCGCCGACTTTCCCGATGGCTACAAGACCAGGGTTGGTCCCAACGGCTTCCGACTGTCCGGTGGCCAGCGGCAGCGAATCGCCCTGGCCCGGGCCTTTCTCCGGAATGCAGAAATTCTCGTGCTGGACGAGGCGACCAGCCAAATCGACGTGGCCAGCGAGGAACTGATCCACGAGGCGCTCGCCCGCTACGTCGAGAATAGGACGGTGATCATGATCACCCACCGGCCCAGTACCCTGGCGTTGGCTGATACGATCCTGCAGGTCGATCACGGCACGGTCACCAAGCGGCTGGCGGCAAGTCATCAGGCGGCATGATGACAACATCCGATTCTTTTCGGGTCTCTTGTCCAAACGACCATCTGGTCCGGGTGCCCGCCGGACTGATCGGGGAGGAACTGGTCTGTCCGCAGTGCAGCGAACGGTTTGCCGCCAGTGCCGCTAACAGTCTGGAGACCGGGGAGGAACGGGTTGAACGGGCGGCCCGGCAGTGGCTCTGGGTCGCGGTGGCGACGGCTGCCCTGTTGGTGGCTGCCGGACTCGGTGCATTTCTGGCTGGCATGCTGAGTTAGCGATCGGTGGAAAAAGGCCTCTCTGGCGATGCTGCTCGGCACAAGATTTTCCTGCCCCTGATCTGCCACGTAGGGCGGCCCCGCCCCACGCTGGATGACTGCGATCCCCTTATGAAACCAGCTCCAATTCACCGGTTATCTGAAGCAGTCAGTTTCGCGCCGAACTGCATCGCCCCACATGGTGCCTCCCCGCGGGCGGGCGACCATGAGCCAACCGGGCCGCCACCCGAAAACACCGGGGTTTATCAGGGGTGCCAATACTGCGTTCTGCGACGGCAGCCCCTTTTCACAGCCTGCTAGCCGTCCGTGGTTGGCTGCTACGAAAGCTGCCGTAGCAGCCACTGAACAGCGGCGGCGTTGGCTGGCGGGAACCGGCAGGCGGCGGCTTCCGCAGGGGTGAGCCAGTTGAAAGGTGGCCGGGGCACGGTACCCTCCCCGGCGGCTAGCCTGCCGCTGAAAAAATCGATCTGTCCACCGGTCTCGGCCACTCGTCCGGTGGCGATCAGGTCATCGATCACGACATCAAGACCGGTCTCCTCTCGGCATTCCCGCCGGGCCGCCGCAGCGGCCGTCTCGCCCGGTTCCAGTTTGCCACCAGGAAACTCCGCCGCCCCGGCAGCCGACACGGCTGTCAGTGGTCTGTGGCCGACCAGCACCCGCCGGTTGTGGATGACCAGCACGACGGCGATGGCCAAAGCCCGTGACACAGTGGCCGATCATTCCCCCTTCGGCACGAGGTCGAGCAGCCGGCCGGGTGATCCCATGATGTTGTAGCCGGCGTCAACATGCAGCAGTTCGCCGGTGATTCCGAGGGATTCACGGGACACCAGCCAGGCGCCGGCCTTCCCGACTTCTTCATGGGTGATGTTACGGCCCAGCGGCGACATGTGCTGATAGAGGCCGAGCATGTCCTCAACGCCCGCACCCCGTCCCGCCAGCGTCCGCAGCGGGCCTGCGCTGATGGCGTTGACCCGAATCCCCTGCGGCCCGAGGTCATACGCCATGTATTTCACGCAGGCGTCGAGGGTGGCCTTGCAGACCCCCATGATGTTGTAGCCCGGCACGACCTTCTCACCGCCAAAGTAGGTCAGCGTGAGGATGGCCGCATTGGGGGCAAGGATGCCGCGGGCGAGGCGGCCGACCGCCAACAGGCTGTAGGCACTGGTTTCCATGGCCAGCCGGAAACCCGCGCGACTGCAATTGGTGGTTTCGCCCTTAAGATCCTCCATCGGGGCATAGGCGATTGAATGGACGAGAAAATCGAGTGTCCCGAACTCGGCCTTGGCCCGCTCCATCACCGCGGCGATCTGATCATCACTTGAGACATCCATCGGGACCAGGAACGCAGCATTCGGTTCCGGGTCGGTCAGCAGCGCCACCCGGCGTCGGTTCCGCTGCCGCTGGTCATCGGGCTTGTCTGGGAGGTGGCTGAAGCCAACCTTTGCCCCACCGTCGAGCATCTCCTTGGCGATTGACCACGCAATCGAGTGGTCATTGGCAACACCAAGGACAAGCCCTTTCAACCCTTCGTAGCGACCCATCAATCATCCTCCAGGGGCAAGTGTCTCCATACTCTGCGAAATGTAACGAGTCGGCTGGATTCTCTCAACGTGGCCATGCGCAGCGGCCACTGACGGCCTGCGCTCGCCTGGACTGGCCGGTTTCACCCCCTTGCCTCAGTCGCCAGCGGCAGGTAGGTTTTTGACAGATGCCCCGTTAGCTCAATTGGTTAGAGCATCTGACTCTTAATCAGAGGGTTCTAGGTTCGAGTCCTAGACGGGGTACTTTCCCGGCATCAACGGGACTCTTACGGTGATTTGCTCTTGGTCACCCCCCGGCTCTGGCACCAGCCTGCCGGTGATTGTCTCTGCTTCAGACCCTGCCGCAGGGGGATGGCTCGGCTGGCGGGCGTCGTCAGCCACTGGAAAGTGTGTTACATGCTTGCTTACCTATCATGTTATGTTATAGTTCAGCAGGTTCGGTATGTATCCAGATTCCCAAGGGGCCGCTGGCCTAGAAAAGAGTGAATTGACCCATGGCAGATGCGAAGGCGAAGGAAGTGAACAAGTCTGAAGAGATCCGGAAGGTTGCCACCAGCATGAAGGCAAAGGGTGAGAAGCCCCGTCCGGTAACGATTATCACAGCCCTTGGTAAGCAGGGGATTGAGGTCTCCTCCCCCCAGGTTTCAATGGTTCTCAAGCGAATGGGTTTCCGGCCCCGGAAGCGGAAAACCGGGAAAGCCGCTGCCACCCGCGCGGCCGCGACGAAGAAGCCAGTCGCCCGCACCAAGGCGGCGGCGGCCATTTCGGTCGACGATCTGCTGGCAGCCAAAAAAGTGGCTGAGAAGTTCGGCTCGGCCGAGCAGGCTATCAAGGTGCTTGAGGCGCTGAAGCGATTCGAGGGCTGAGCGGTCTCCGGTCGAAATGTCGGTGATTCAGACCGTGGCGACGCAGCCTGCGTCGCCACGGTTTTTTTGTGTGAATCTTGTGGTGAAGGGTCGCGGTGGCAGGCTGCCGTTCCCGGATAGCGACGTCCGGCGGTAGACTCGGGCCGGTGAGGCGGCCAAAAATTTTCGGGCTGATGCGAGCCTGGGGTCCGGCCACCGCCTTGAGGCACCACTGGTATCATTCGCGGTAATTCATGACAACTGAAGCTCCGAAACTGTTCGTGCTGGACACGAATGTCATCCTTCATGATTCCAACTGCATCCGGAACTTCGAAGAGCACGACGTTGCCGTTCCGATCACGGTGCTTGAGGAGCTTGACAAGTTCAAACGGGGCAATGAGGACATCCATTTTCAGGCCCGGCAGTTTCTGCGGCAGCTTGACGCCCTGACCGGTGATGTGCTGTCCACCGACGGGGCCCCGCTCGGGCCCGGTCGCGGCGGGATCCGGGTGATCATCGGCACCAATCACGAACCCCGGGTCGCCGATGCCTTTCTCGAAAACACGCCCGATCACCGAATTCTCAATACGGCGGTCTGGCTCCAGCGAGAGCGGCTTGACCGGCAGGTGCTGCTGGTGTCGAAGGACACCAACCTCCGGATGAAGGCCAAGGCGCTGGGGCTGCCGGCCCAGGATTACACCAGCGATAAGATCGAGAGCTTCGACAAACTTTACATGGGGAAGCGGGTGGTCGAGTCGACGCCCGCCGAGGTGATCAGCCGGTTTTATAGCGACGGTGGCGTGGTCCCGGCGGCCGAGCTCCCATTTGTCGACTCGCCGGTCGCCCATGAGAACTTCATTCTCCGGGATGGTAGCAAGTCGGTGCTGGCGACCTACCGGCCCGGTGACGAGGCCTTTGTGCGGGTGGAAAAAAACACCTGTTACGGCATCACGCCGCGAAACGCTGAGCAGTCTTTTGCCCTGAACGCCCTGCTCAACGATGACATCAAGTTGGTGACGCTGGCCGGAACCGCCGGAACCGGAAAGACGCTCCTGGCCCTGGCGGCCGCCCTGGAGTGCCGCCAGCAGTACCGCCAGATTCTGCTGGCCCGTCCGGTGGTGCCCCTGTCGAACCGCGACCTCGGCTTTCTACCGGGAGACATCTCCGACAAACTCGATCCGTACATGCAGCCGCTGTATGACAATTTGACGGTGATCCGGCATCAGTTCCATGAAAACTCACCTGCCGCCCAACGGATCCACGAGATGCGGGAGTCGGAAAAACTGCTCGTCACCCCCTTGGCATATATCCGGGGGCGGAGTCTCCAGCGGATCTATTTCATTGTCGATGAGGCCCAGAATCTCACCCCCCACGAGATCAAGACGATCATCACCCGGGCTGGCGAGGGCACCAAGATCATCTTCACCGGTGACATCCGCCAGATCGATCAGCCGTACCTTGATGCGCTTTCCAATGGACTGAGCTACCTGATCAACCGCATGGTCGGCCAGCCGATCTACGCTCACATCACGCTGGAGAAGGGGGAGCGGTCGCCGCTGGCCGACCTTGCCAGCGAACTGTTGTGACGCATGCGGTCAATGCCAACGGCTGCCTCGGGGATTTTCCGGGGCCCGCTTTTCACCGCGGACGTTTCAGGAAGACCCAGGTGATGGTGATCACCTGCTTAAGCGATCATTCCAGGTCATGGCGGCTTGGGGCTCGTAGGTGACGAGGTCAAAACTGTCGCGGACGACGGCACGGACGCTGCGCAGATCGACCGCACCTTCCCGGGCCATCAGCTGCACCAGCAGGTTGCCGATTGCTGTCGCTTCGACCGGGCCCGCCACCACCGGCCGGTCGGCGGCATCGGCAATCATCTGGCAGAGCAGGGCGTTCTGGACCCCGCCCCCCACAACATGGATGCGACCGATCCGGCGGCCGACCAGTTCGTCGAGTTCAGTAAGCGTCTGCCGAATGGCAGCGGCGACGCTCTCAAGTGCGGTGCGGACAACGGCCGCGGTCGATTCGGGGATCGGCTCACCTGCTGTCCGTGCCAGTTCCCGAATGGCTGCCGGCATGTCGGCCGGAGCGACAAGAGCTGGGTGGTTCGGGTCGACCAGCGTAGCCAGCGGCGGCGCCTCTGCAGCCAGAGCAGTCAGCTGATCCCAGGTCCATTCCTGACCCGCCCGTAGCCAACTGGCCCGGCACTGCTGGACGAGCCAGAGCCCACAGATGTTCTTGAGCAGCCGGGTCGTGCCGCCCACGCCGCCTTCATTGGTGAAGTTGCGGGCGAGGCACTCCGGGGTCACCAGGGGACGATCGAGTTCGGCCCCGACAAGTGCCCAGGTGCCGAGGCTGACGTAGCACCAGTCAGGGCGGGCTGCCGGTGGCTCGAGCGCCGGCACCGCCGCCACGGCGCTGGCGGTGTCGTGGGTGCCGGGCAGGATCACCCGGACATTTCCCAGTCCGGTTTCTGCAGCAACATCGGGCCGCAGCGTCCCCAGATCCTGCCCTGGTTCAGCGACCGGGGCGAACAGCCGGGTCGGTAGACCGAACCGCTCCAGCAGCCCGTCGGCCCAGCAGTTCCGCTGGGGGTCGAAGCACTGAGTGGTGGTGGCGTTGGTCCTTTCGTTCGAGCGCTCTCCCGAGAGCAGCCAGTGAATCAGGTCCGGAATCATCAGGAAGCGGTCAGCTGCTTCAAGCAGATGTGGATGATCACGCTTCAGGGCCAGCAGTTGGTAGAGCGTGTTGATCTCCATGAACTGCAGGCCGGTCGCTGCGAAAATGTCGGCCCGGGGAACCAGCCCGGTGGCCGCTTCCAGCAGGCCCCGTGTGCGGGGGTCGCGGTAGCAGACCGGATTGGCCAGTACCGCGTTGTCGGCCGTTAAAAAGGCGTAGTCGACACCCCAGGTGTCAACACCGATGCTGCTGATCGATCCCCCGTGCCGGGCCTCGGCCAGCCGCAGACCGCGGAGGATCTCACTCCAGAGCCGCACGAGATCCCAGACCAGGTTTCCCCCCATCGGAACCGGTGCATTTTCGAAGCGGTGGAGTTCAGCCAATTCCAGCAGCCGTCCGTCAAAGGCCCCGGAAACGACCCGGCCTCCGGAGGCTCCAAGATCAACCGCCAATGCAACCGTCCGCGCCATCGTAAATGCCCTTCCCGAATGTCGGCCTACAGCATTCGCCCATTGTCCGGCCCACGTTGTACCAGCCTTTCCAGGGGCTGGCAGGGGCCGAAGCCAGGGAATCTGGGTGGAGCCTTCCGCGCGGAGCGGTGCGCGTTCTCTGGCGTGCCCGCTCCCTGCCGATGCCCCTAACGGAAGGCCCAGTGGTTTACGCTGCCCCGCCGGAATGGCACGATACCGACGGTGGCGATTCGCCTGCGGATCGGCCCATCCCCGCATTCTGCTGCCCAGATGAGACAGTCACTTGGCCGAGTCCCGTTCCCCGTTGCCAGCTTCCCCTGCCGCCGACCGGCCCGCACTGCCGGTAGAGCCAGCCCCCGAATTCGCGGCCGAACTGGCGGAGGCGAGTCGCCGGCTGGAGACGGCCGAGCCCGAGGCAATCATTGGCTGGGCGGTGGAGCGATTCGGCAGTCGGCTCACGATGGCGACCGCCTTCGGCCCGGAAGGCTGCCTGATTCTGCATTGGCTGGCAGCGATTGCCCCGGAGACCTTCGTCTTCAACCTCGAGACCGGCTACCAGTTCAAGGAGACGCATGAACTGCGGGATCGGATTCGCGACCGGTATGGTCTGACCGTTGTCTACGAACTGCCCGAAACAACGGTGGAGGAGTATGAACAGCAGCACGGCGGCCCGCTTTACCGTTCCGCCCCGACCCGCTGCTGCGGTGACCGCAAGATTGCCGTCATCCGCCGGGTACTGAGCCGGTTTGATGCCTGGATGAGCGGTATCCGCCGGGATCAGAGTGCCGACCGGGCGGCTGCGCCGATCGTCGGCTGGGACGCGAAGTTCGGCGTGGTGAAAATTTCACCCCTCGCCAACTGGACCAAGTCGAAGGTCTGGGACCGGATCCTCCATGATGACGTCCCTTATAATCCGCTGCATGACAAGGGGTATGTCAGCATCGGTTGCTGGCCCTGCACCCGGCCGATCAATGCCGGGGAGGACGAGCGGGCCGGCCGCTGGAGCGGCACTGCCAAGACCGAATGTGGCCTGCACCTGCGGGACTAACTGGCTGGTGACAAAGCCTGCGGCCGAACTTGATGAGCTGGCGACCCTTGAGCACCTGCGGGCAACGCCCGCCCTGCTGGAGGCGGTGGCAGCCTGTTCGGCTGCTGAACGGGGCAGCCAAAAACGCCTGCGAGCCGACTTTGCCGCCGATCTGGTCCGGGCGGCAGTGGCCCTGCATGAGGCTCGGCAACGGGCGGCTGAGCGGCTTCCTGACGCGGAGCGGCTCTGGCTGACCCGCACCGGTGTCGAACAGGCAACCGTCTGGCCGGTGGCTCGGCACAAGGCAAGTCGCTTCGCGGGCTGCGATCGGGTGGCCGATCTCTGCTGCGGGATCGGCAGCGACGCAGCCGCCCTTTCGCAACTGACCACTGTGCTGGCGGTGGACCTGTCACCAGCCATGACGCGACGCGCTGAATGGAACACCGCCGTGCTCGGGCAGCCTCAGCGATTCACCGGAGAAGCCACCGATGTGACCAGCCGCGACTGGCGCGGTTGGTTCGTCCATGCCGATCCCGACCGCCGGGCCGGCCGCGGCCGGCCCACCCGGCGGCTGGCGGAATATCAGCCAGGGGTCAGGTGGCTGCAGGAGTTGCTGGCGACGGCCCGTGGCGGGGCGATCAAGCTCGGGCCGGCGAGCGACTGGCCCCGGCAGTTCGGAACTGCTGAGCACTGTGAGGTGGAACTCTCGAGCCTCGGCGGTGAGTGCCGCGAGGCGACCCTCTGGTTTGGGGAACTGGCCCAGCCAAAGCGGCGGCGGGCAACAAACGTTGAGACAGGTGAGAGCCTGGCAGGAGATCCCAACGGCTGCAGGCGGCCGGTGGCCAACAGCCTCGGAGCCTGGATCGCCGAACCAGACCCCGCTGTCATCCGGGCCGGTCTTGTCGACCTGCTGGCCGAGCGGCACGATCTGGCCCGAACCGCGGCTGAGGAAGACTACCTGACCGGCACGACCCGGCCCGCAACCAGCCTGGCTGCCTCGTTCATGGTCGACGAGGTGCTGCCGGCGGGAATCAAACCCCTGCGACAGGCGTTACGGTGGCAGCCGCGGAGCCATTACGAGATCAAATGCCGGCGGCTGAAGGTCGATGTCGAAGCGGTTCGGCGGCAGCTTCCGGTCGGGGATGGACCGCCGGCGGTGATCATCTTCTGCCGGGTCGCCGGTCGCGGCCGCGCGATCCTTGCCCGCCGAACGTGAAAAGGCTCACTGTCCGTGGCAAAAGCCCTCCCTCGCCCTTGCCCGCGAATGCGGGCGACAGACAGCTCACTGGGACAACACCCGAAAACACCGCGCGGGTTTTCGGGGTTGCCGATCGCTGCTTCCTGCGGCGGCAGATTATTTCCACGGTCTGCTAACGCAGCAGGTTGCCGGTCGTCTCGACGCGGCTGGCCATCTCGGCATAAGCCTGTGACTTGTCAGCATCGCCCTGCTCAGCGTACATCGTCGAAAGATTGCCATAGGCGACCGACAGGGCCCGTTCCTCGAGTTGCTTGCGATCGACCGCCTCAACCATCAGGTCAACCCCGGTCCGGCTGAGATCGATGGCATCCTCCCGCCGCTCAACCTGCCAGTAGGAAATGGCCATGCTCACGAACGACTCGCCCACCCGGCCAATCTCAGCGTCGGTGATGACCTGTTCGTTTCGGTTCCAGAGCGGAATCGCCTTGTCGAACCAGGTGACCGCGGTGGCGTGGTCGCTGTTACGAAGACTGTGCATGATGCCAATCTGGAACATGAGGTCACCGAGATCCTTTCGCTCGGTTGCCGTCAGTTCCCGGTGCTCGGCACCCCGCTCGAGATAGGCAACCGTCAGGGTGGCATTGTCGAGCATATCCTCGGCGTCGCCCCGCTTCCGGGCTGCGGCCAGGGCATCGGCAAGCCCGCAGCCAACCTGCCAGTCAATCTGCCGCCGCCGCCAGGGATCGGTCACCGAATCATTCATCCGCTCCCGCAGTTCCAGCAGCCGCTTGACCCACGGCACCGCCTCGACGGCATTGGCCGACCCGGCCGCCACGGAGAGGACCCCGCAGACCAGTTCCAGTTCGAGCCGATCACGGTCAGGGTCATCGGCGTCCAGATTGGCAACGATGCCATTGGCCCGGCTGATCCATTTGGGAATGACCCGGTTCTTTTGTTGCCAGGTTCCCTGGGCGATGGCCTGGGCGGTTCCAAGGTGGGCGTCGAGCAGCACCCGGCGGGCCACTGAGCGGACATTATCGGAACGGCTGGCCGCCAGTGGCGTCGCCTTCCGGATGGCCTCGGTGAACAGGTCAACTGCTTGTTCAAAGGCGGGCTCATCCTTTGCCAATTCGACACGGGCCCGCAGTTTGCCGGCCTGGGCGGCCAGCAATGAGGACACACTCGGCCGTTCAACCAGCGTGTCGATCGCCGCGTCGGCGTCCTCCGGACGGCCAAGGGCCAGCAGGATCTCAGCTCGCTTCAGGCCGGTCCAGGCATCACCAGGGCCGAGCTGTTCGGCCTTTTCGGCCAATTCGAGGGTAGTCTGCCAGCGGCCCTCGTCGCACATCAGCGCCAGCAGCAGCCGATGTGCCCGCAGGTGGGTCGGATCGATTTCGATCGCATACTGCAGGTCGGCAACCGCATAGGCGGCGCTGGCGTTGATTTCACCCTCGGCCCGGAGCACGAAAGAGTCGGGGTCGAGCGGCTCCAGCAGCACGGCTGTCGCCAAGGTAGTGTCGGCTTCGAGGCTGAACATCACGCCTCGTTCCGGAAAGACCTGGCCGATTGCCGTGCCGGTATCGTCGAGTACCGCCACCGTGCGGAGGTCGGCGATCTCGAGTTGCTTGGCGAGGTCGGCGGCAGGGACTGGCTGGGCCAGCTTGATCTGGATGGCGTTCGCGATGCCATCCTTGAAGGTAACGGCCACCCGGTCAAAGGGCTCAATTTCCCAGGCGAAGCACTCGGTGCCATCATCGCGGGGCACCGCTTGCCCCGGTCCCCAGTCGGCATCGATTTCGGCCCGGGTTGTCTTGCCGGGGTAGGCCCCGCGGAAGCTGGCCGGGTCGATCGCCAGGGTCGGGGTCTCGTCAGGGGCTTCAGCCACTGGCGCGGTCAGCGGCGCGGTGTCCGAACTCTCCGGCGGAGCGGCAGCCTGTTGGGGCTGTGGCAATTTCTCTTCATCGCGGTCGACGCTGGTTTCGATGGCGGTTGCCTCAGCCGCCGGGCTCGGCTGCTTCAGCAGGCTGCGAGCGGCAGCGAGTGGCCGTTGCCAGGTGGGGCCCGCTGGCGTTTCAGCCCGATTCAGCACGCTCGTCTCAGGGCCCAGGACGGCGGATTGACGTGGCGGATCGTCCGCGGTGGGCTCCGCTGGAACTGCCGATGGCTTTGGGTTCGGTTTCGGCAGCAGATCGTTCCAGGCGGCAGCGTAGACCTTGGGATCGAACAGCCGGGCGGCCCGCTCCGTGAACGAAGGGCCGGATTCTGGTCGGTCGGCTTTGAGTTGCTCAGCGGCCGCGGCATCCGGTCGTCGGTCGGCGGCGGGTGGGGTGGTTTTCCGGCTGCCCGACCGTGGTCTGCCGGTGATCTGGCCGCCGACATTGGGCCGTCCCACCGGGATGACCGCCTCGGTCAATTGGCTCGCCGCCGGTGAGGTTGCCTTCTCGCTCGCGGGGACGGTGGCTTCCCCGATCGATTTGACCCAAGCGGGAACCTGCATCGGCTTGGCTGGGCGGGGCTCTGCTGCTTGGCCTGAGGCGACGAGGCTGGCGGCGACAACCGCGCAGGTCGCCGGAAGCAGGTTTGCGGCGCGGTGGCGTTGCATCACGATCACGATTCATACCTCCGGGGACACGTGGACATCCGCCACCCGGCGAAGCCCAACGTGGGGGGGACGGTAGGTATCGAGAAAAATGACGTCCAGACCAAATTTCGGGGGGTATTATGTTTTCTGGCAAAGACAATTCGGCACGAGTGTTCGCGACTCGCTCTCCCAGCCAAGAGTTCGACCACCCCCTGGCCCGCCGGGGCTTCGGCAGAGGGTTGCGAGGGTTGTTTCCGGACCGCCGAGGTTGGCCAAGCCATCTCGCCGGCCGGCAGCGTGCCGAACCGAACACTCCTGGCATTTTGGTCCCGTTCCCCCTCCGGTCTGGTCAGCCACCGATGGCTCAGCACCCTCCGAACCCCCCGCATCTCGTGGTCATTGGTGGGGGCCTTGCCGGCCTAGCCGCCGCGGAATCACTTGCCGCGGAGCCGGTTGGCGGCAAGCGGCCGCGGATCACCCTGTTGGAGGCGGGCTCCCGCCTTGGCGGTGTGATTGAAACCGTCGGGTACGACGGCTGGCTGGTTGAACGGTCGGCCGACAGTTTTTTGGCGGCTCGGCCGGAGGGCATCGGTCTGGTCAGCCGGCTCGGGCTGGAGGATGAACTGGTGAGTGTGTCGCCGACCGTGCGGCGGGCATTGGTCTGGTCTGAGCGAGCTGGCGGTGCTGCAGGGCGGCTGGTGCCGGTTCCGGCTGGTTTCCGGCTGCTCGCCCCCGGGCGAATCCGTGGCGTGCTCACTTCGCCGCTGCTCTCCTGGCCGGCCCGGCTGCGGTTGGCCGCCGAACGGTTCGTGCCGGCGCGATCCCGTGTCCGGGAGGCGGAGGACGACGAAAGCCTCGAATCGTTTGCCGTCCGCCGGCTCGGCCGGGCCGCCTTCGATCACCTGGTCCAGCCGCTGGTCTCGGGAATCTGGACGGCCGACCCCGCTCGGTTGAGCATGGCCGCCGCCTGCCCGGAGTTTCTGGCAATGGAACGAGACCAGGGAAGTCTCAGCCGCGGTGAATGGCTGCGACTCCAGGCTGCCGGGACGGCAGCTGTGGCCCAGGGGGCACGCTACGGCCAGTTCGTCTCGTTCCGGCAGGGCATGCAGACGCTCATTGACGGGCTCAGCCGCCGGCTTGCCGCGACTGGCGTCGAGGTTCTGTTCAAGCCAGTCACATCGCTGCGGGCCAAACCTTCCGGGTGGCGACTGGAACTCCCCGACGGTGCCGTGATCGATGCCGACGGGATCGTGATGGCGGTGCCATCGCGGGTGGCGAGCGACCTGCTTAAACCGGTCGCGCCGGTTCTGGCTGCCGAACTCGGTGGCATTGAGGTAGCCGGAGCCGCCATCGTTTCGCTGGGCTTCACCCGCGAGCAGGTCAGCCAGCCACTCGATGCAGCTGGCATGGTGGTCCCGCGGGCCAGTGGACGTCGCCTGCTGGCAGCGAGCTTTTCCAGCAGCAAGTTTGCCGGCCGGGCACCGGCGGGGATGGTGCTGATGCGGGGCTTCATCGGCGGCGCGCTCGATCCCGGCATTGCCGGGTTGACCGATCAGGAGGTTGTCGACCTCGTGCGAGCCGAGCTCGCGGCTATGCTTGGCATTCGCGGGCAGCCGGCACTGGTACAGATTGATCGCTGGCACGAGGCGATGCCGCAGTACCATGTCGGCCACTGCCGCCGAGTGGCCCGTATCCAGATCGCCGAGGCCTCATTGCCAGGTTTCGGACTAGCTGGCGCAGCCTACACTGGCGTCGGGATTCCGCAGGTGATCGAGTCGGGACAACGGGCTGCCCGCTTGGCAGCAGGCCGTCGCTGAGCGGCGAAAAAAGTGCCGGGCAGCGAGAAGCTATTTCTTCTTGCCCTTCTTGCCCTCTTCAGCCGTCTCTTCTGTCTTGGCCTTCTTTTTCTTCAACGAAATCTTGTAGACCCTGACCTTCGGCAATCCCAGCGGGCTCTGATCATCCGCCCAACGCTCAAGTTCCTTGAGCTTGGCGATCCGTTCCGCACGGCTGAGGACACCGCGACTGCCGCCGCCACCCTTACGGATCCGGAGACTTTTGTTCATCGTCATGGCAGTGGCTCCTCAAACACAGTCGGGCTTTGGTCGAAAATGGCGTCTGCTGCGGAACGAGACGGCCAACGGAATCTCACAGTGTAGGTCCCCTCCGGCGGGCTGCAAGGGTGCTGCGTGTCACAGCCTGGAGATCCGGCCCAGAAAAACCTGCAGCGACTCGGGCCGCTGATCAGGTTCCGGCCTGAGGCAGTCCATGATGGCGGTGGCCAGGATGTCCGGAATGCCTTCGGCCCGCTCCCGGATATCCGGGGGGGGGGTGTCATGGGCGAGGGCCGCCCGGGCGTTGCCTCCCGGCCAGGGCAACAGGCCGCAACAGATTTCGTAGGCCGTCACGCCGAATGAAAAAATGTCGAGGCTGCGACTGCACTGGCGGCGGCGGATGACCTCCGGCGCCATGTAATTGGGGGTCCCGGTGCGATTGCCGGGCCGCAGAAAAACGGGTGTATCTGGCACCGACAGGCCAAAGTCGAATAGGGTCACCCTGCCCTCGGGGCTGAGAATAAGATTGCGCGGGCAGATATCACGGTGGACGAATCCCGCCTTGTGAACGGCCGCCAGCCCGGAGGCGGCCTGGCGAATGATCGTGATCCGTTCCGCAAGACTGAGCAGTTCGCCCCGCTTCAGTCGCAGGTGAACCAGACTGCCCTCCAGGAACTCCTGAACCAGGTATTGGCCGCCCTCATGGGTGCGGCCAAACTCGTGGGTGACGACAATATGGTCTCCTTTGATCTGGCTGCTGATTTCTCCTTCACTGGGTTTTTTGAGGCCTTTGAACCGAGCTTCAATCGGCGCGAGTTTGGTGGCGTCAGGAAGCTTCAGGCCGACGATCTGTCCCGATTCTCGATCGCGGACCTTGAAAAACTGGGACATGGTCCCAGCGATCCCCTCACCCAGCGGTTCGAAACGTTTCCAGACGTGAAGTTTCGGCGGGCTGCCGCCACCGAAGATTGAGGCCACCAAAGAACGGAGATTCATGGGCAATTGAACGAGCGTCACAGGCGGGAAAGAACACCGACAGAAAACGTCGTCGGCCGCTCAGTGCTTGAGTGCCGAAAGCTCCTCACGGGCGGCGGTGAGTTCCAGTTCAAGCCGGGGAATTTCTGCTGGATCGTCGGGCTGCTTCTTCGCTGCGGCAAGCAGTTGCTGCAGCTTGGCAACCTTCTGCTGCAAAACCTCGATCCGTTTCTTGGTTTTCTTGTCCATTGGCAATCCGTCGGTCGAGCAGGTTCGGGTGGTCGGAGTCGGATCCCCACCTGTCGCTGATTATTCTACCGGGGGTGGCTCGGTCGGTGATGACTCACCAGCACCGCGGAAGGCAGACCCCGCATCCGAATTTTCGTAACGATTCGCGTCGGCTGAACCAGCCTCAGCCGGTATCCCCATTTGCACGCCAGTTGCTCCGCTCCCCAGGTTCGGGCCGGTATGCAGGTTCCGCAGCCAGCCGGAAAGCATCACCACAGCCACTGCCAGCCCGAGGGTTACGCCGAGCCAACGGGCCCGATCCTTTCGAATCCAGGCTGTGCCCGAGCCGCGGCCAACCAGGCCGCTAGCCAAGTAGAAAACCCCCAGGGCCAGCAGGAATTTGACCCCGAAAATCGCGTGATAGTTGGTCTGCCGCATCCACTGGCCATCCGCCCAGCCCTGACTCTTCACGGTCGAGTTGAACAGCAGAAAGTTCGCCAGCCCGCTGACCAGCAGCAGCGTGATCCCACCGATTACCCAGGGCAGCCAGCGCCGCCGCACAGCCTCATGGAGTTTTTCGCGGGTCGCCTCATCGGCCTCGGCAACTGCGGGCAGAAAGGCAAAGCGAGCAAAAAACAGGCCGCCCACAGTGAGCACTGCTCCGAGGATGTGGGCCCAACGCAACAGCAGCAGTACGGCATCCATTCGATCAATTTCTCCAAGAAAACGCTGATCAACGCTCCAACGAGCCAGCGCATGGTAGCGGCGCGGCTGAGCCTCCGTCCATCCATGCAGAGGTGGCGGCGGAAATATTTCCCAGCTGAGGGCTGCTGGCCGGTTTAGATTCCGGGACCAACTGGGGTACCCTGAAGCCGCGGCAGGTTTGTCCCGTGCTGAACAGGATGGTGAACATGGATGGCTTCTCCGAGGGGCATGACTGGGAACTTTTTGAGGCCAATCTTGGCGGCATGATGCTTCACGAACGCTGGATGGGCCTGGCGCTCGGCGAGGCCCGTGCCGCTGCCGCCGAGGACGAGGTGCCCGTCGGTGCAGTAATCGTCGCCGGAGGTCGGGTGATCGCCAGCGGCCACAATCAGCGGGAGCAGCTTGCCGATCCAACGGCCCATGCCGAGATGATCGCACTGACCCAGGCGGCGGCCAGTCTGGGGTCATGGCGGCTGGAGGATTGCGTGCTCTATGTCACGCTTGAACCCTGCCCGATGTGCGCCGGTGCCATCCTGCAGGCCCGGGTCCCCTGCGTGGTCTGGGGGGCGGCCGATCCCAAGGCCGGGGCGGTTGAGTCGCTCTATCAGCTCTTCGACGATGCCCGGCTCAACCATCGGGTGGAGCATCTCGGCCATGTGCTTGAAGCTGAGTGCGGGGGCCTGCTGACGGACTTTTTTCGCGACAAACGCCGTTCAGGCTGACGCCGCTACCGCTGGTCGATCGGGACAAACTTCCGCAGCGTGTCGCCGGAATAGACCTGCCTGGGGCGGCAGATTTTCTTGGTTGGGCTGCGGTGCATTTCCATCCAGTGAGCGATCCAGCCAGGCAGCCGCCCCATGGCGAAGAGGACCGTGAACATCTGCTCGGGGATACCCATCGCCCGGTAGATGACACCGGAATAGAAGTCGACGTTCGGGTAGAGCTTCCGTTCAATGAAGTAGTCATCGGCCCGGGCCACCTCCTCAAGCTGCTGGGCGATGTCGAACAGCGGATCGTTCCGTTCAATCTTGGCCAGCAGTTTGTCGCAGGTCGCCTTGATCAATTTGGCTCGGGGATCGTAGTTCTTGTAGACGCGATGGCCGAAGCCCATCAGCCGGAAGCCGGAGTTCTTGTCCTTGGCAAGATCGACATACTTCTTCACGTTGCCACCATCGGCCACGATCTGTTCGAGCATCTCGACACAAGCCTGATTGGCACCACCATGCAGCGGTCCCCAGAGTGCGGAGACCCCGGCTGAAATGCTGGCGAACAGATTGGCATCGCTGGAACCGACCATCCGGACCGTTGAGGTCGAGCAGTTCTGCTCGTGGTCGGCATGAACGATCAGCAGCATGTCGAGGGCATCGGCAAAGTCGGGGTCGATGTGATACTCCTCGCAGGGCACCGCAAACATCATCTGGAGGAAGTTCTCGCAGTAGGAGAGATCATTCCGCGGATAGATCAGCGGCTGTCCAATCGACTTTTTGTAACTGTAGGCGGCGATCGTTGGTAGCTTCGCCAGCAACCGGTGGACACTGACGGTCACCTGGTCGGGGTCACGGACATCGAGTGAGTCCTGGTAGAATGTCGAGAGAGCCCCTACCACGCTCCCGACGATGGCCATCGGGTGGGCATCCCGGGGGAAACCGTTGTAAAAGCTCCTCATGTCCTCGTGGATCATCGAGTGCTGAGAGAGCGAGTGGCGAAAGGAATCCAGTTCATCGCTGGTCGGCAGTTCCCCATAAATCAGCAGATAGGCGACCTCGATGAAGTCGCACCGCTCGGCGAGATCCTCAATCGGGTAGCCACGATACCGGAGGATTCCCTGCTCACCGTTAAGAAAGGTGATGCCACTGGCGGTCGAGCCGGTGTTGACGTAGCCCTCGTCGAGTGTGATCAATCCAGTGCTGGCCCGCAGCCGGGAGATGTCGACCGCCCGTTCCCCTTCGCTGCCGACGACGACCGGCAGTTCGATCGATTCACCATTCAGCTGGAGGGTGGCAGGCGATTCGGCGTGGGTTCCTGGCCAGGGCGTTTTCGGCAGGGCGGACTTGGCGGTCGGGGCATTCATGCGGCAGCCTCCTCGGTGTTGGTCGGCGGTGGACCCGCCGCAAGACGATCCAGATCCGCCTGCGGTGAGTGTAGCCCTGCTTCAGCCTGCCAGCAATCGACCCGGCATATCGCCGGCGTTGCGGCCTCCGTCAGCGGGTGCGATTCTCCCGGGCACGACCGGCGATCCCCGCGGCCCCGGTACCCTCGTCGAACATCGTCCAGACCGGCGTCCGGTCGCGGAGACGTTTGAGGTATTCATCTTGGGCCTTGGTCTGCCGCTGCCGCTGCAGTTCCGCGCGGATCGCCACCTGGGCTTCGACGAACGGGGTTCTGCCCGCCTCTTTTCGCTCCAGCACCCGCACGATGTGCAGGGCATCACCATCGTCGAGGATGGCGCTGAGTTCGCCGACCGGCAGGGTGAAAATCGCCTCGTCGATGACATCCGAAACCAGGCTGCCTGGTCTGGTCCATTCGTATTGTCCACCGTTGCGAGCAGCCGGGCCCTCCGAATTGGCCTTGGCGACCTCAGCCAGGGGACGGCCCTGGAGAACCTCGTTACCCATGGCAGCCAGCCGGTTCCAGGCGATATCCCGCGGCTGTGCCGGGGTGATCTTGACCGTCAGCTGTTCGAACCGGGCCTGAGCTGCGAACTCGTATTCACTCAGGTGATTCTGATACCAGGCAATCATCTCAGCATGGGGGATCTCACCGGCGGTGCGGGCATTCTGCTGAATCCATTCCTGTGACAATGCCCGTTCGAAGAACATCTTCCGCATCCGTTCCAGCGATTGTCCCTGGCTGCGGAGTTGCTGTTCGTACTCCAGCAGTGACGCCGCCCCCGCCGCCTTGATCATCTGGGGCAGTTGCTCCTGATCGAAGGCCTCGTCAACCTTGGCCTTGATTTCGGGCAGCCGCTCCTCGGGGATTGTCCGGCAGGCGTCGACATAGACGAGCAGTGATTCGACATGGGGTGGGAGGACCTGCTGATAGATCTGGAACTTGAGCTGCTTGACCTGTTCGGGCTTCAAGTTGGGTGACACCTTTGCCAGCCATTCGGAGGCCGCCGGTGTCATTAGGTCACCGGCGAGCACCACTTCGGGGCCGACGCGGGCCACGACCATGGCCATTTCGACCGACTGCATGCCGGGAATGTCAACTGGAGAGTCACCTGTCGGAGAGGTCGGTGCGGCCTCCTGGTAATCGGCCTGAATGACACTGGATGATTGTGGCTTCGCGGTAGCGGGTTCTGTGGAGGTGTTCTCGCGGCCCTCCGCCTTTGTCCTTGCCAGCGGCCTGCCCTCGGGATCGACTGGTTCCAGCGGGCCCCCTGGGTTGTCACGGATGCTGGAGAGCACATGCTGACTGACGGAGGCCGGAATGCCGGTCGGCCAGCCCTTCGGTCGTGACACCGATTCGGGAATAGTCGGAATCACTGGGGTGAACACTGCCGGAGCCGCCGCCGCCGCGGATTGCTCATTCGCGGCGTTCGCCTCGGGCAGGGGGCTGCTCAGGCCAGCCATGGTCAGCAGCAGACCGAAACCCCACCGCAGAAACTGTAAACGAACTGGTGAAATAGTCTGCACGGATCGTGGTACCGCAGAGGGTCGCTGGCCGGCCGCTTCGCTAGGCGGTCCGAGCCAGCATGGTCGCGGCGAACACTACAGATCGGGAGCCAGCCAAAAAAGGGCAATGCGGCTCTTCCCCGAGAAGCCCCCAGCGGACCCGGGGGACCCATTTTGAACCGGCTCCAAACCCGTAAAAAGGTTTCAGCGCCTTTGCGGTTGCTTGCCGCGTGGGGTCTGCCGGCCGCCCGGCAGCAGACTTCCAAGCAGCGTGAGCAAGCGGTCGGGGTCGGCGGCCTCCCGCTCACTCAGGGGCAAGACGGCCGTCTTGTTGCCGACGATCCGCAGTTCACGTCCGGCCAGCTGGCAGGTTCTCCGCCACCGTTCGATCCGGCGAATGTCGTGGTGGCCACAGACCAGTAGGCCGGGCTGTTTGGAGATTGAGTCGATGCCGAGTTCGGCTGCGGCAATCCGCAGCCCCGTCAGCTCGAGCAGCCGCGCCGCTGCGGCCGGGAGCGGGCCAAACCGGTCAGCCAGTTCCGTTGCCAGCTGCTCCACTTCCGGCTGCATGCCAGCCCGCGAGATTCGCCGGTAGATGTCGATTTTCGTTCGCAGATCGGCAATGTAGTCGCGGGGCAGCCAGGCATCGCCGGGCAGATCGATCGCCACGGCAGGAGGCTCAGACGGAGGCAGGTCTTGGAGGCCCCGCACGGCGTTCTCCAGCAGCCGGCAGTAGAGTTCGTAGCCGACGGTCGCGATGTGCCCGCTCTGCTGGGTCCCGAGCAGGTTGCCAGCTCCACGGATCTCAAGGTCGCGCATCGCCAGCGAGAATCCGGCGCCGGTGCTGGAAAACTCTTGAATGGCCCGCAGCCTGCGGGCGGCGGTTTCGGTCAGCCGGCCCGACTCTTTCACCAGCAGGTAGCAATAGGCCCGGTGGTGCGACCGACCGACCCGACCCCGGAGTTGGTGAAGATCGGCCAGGCCGTACTGGTCGGCTTCATCGATGAAGATGGTGTTGGCCCGGGGGATATCGAGGCCGCTTTCAATGATGGTTGTCGCCAGCAGCAGCCGGGTGCGGCCGTTGACGAAGTCGAGCATGACAGTTTCAAGCTCGGTCTCCGAAAGTCTGCCGTGGGCGATCCCGATGGTGATGTCCGGCACGATCGAGCGGATCCGGTCAGCTACTTTGTCGATGTCGTGGATGCGGTTGTGGACGAAAAAAATCTGGCCGTCCCGGGCGAGTTCGCGGTCAATGGCGTGGCGAATCAGGGTTTCGTCAAATCGCCCCACCCGGGTCTCCACTGCCAACCGATTGGCTGGCGGTGTGGTCAGGTTCGAGATATCGCGGATGCCGAGCATCGCCATGTGAAGTGTGCGGGGGATCGGCGTGGCAGTCATCGTCAGTACGTCGACGCTCGCCCGCAGGGCCTTGAGTCGCTCTTTGACGTCGACCCCAAATCGCTGTTCCTCATCAACTACCAGCAGGCCGAGATTGGCGAAGTGAATATCGGCCTGCGCCAGCCGGTGGGTGCCAATCACGATGTCGACCGTTCCCCGGGCCAGCCCCTCGAGTGTCTCGCGGGTTTCCCGCGTCGGCGTCAGCCGCGACAGGCAACGAATCCTGAAAGGGTATTCGGCAAATCGTTCGCAGAAGGTCCGGCGGTGCTGCTCGGCGAGGATCGTCGTCGGCACCAGGACAGCCACCTGGCAGCCGGCCTCAGCAGCCTTGAAGGCGGCCCGCATCGCCAGTTCGGTCTTGCCAAAGCCGACATCGCCGCAGAGCAGGCGGTCCATCGGCTTCGGCGTCTCCAGGTCGGCCCTGATCGCCTCCATCGCCGTCGCCTGGTCGGGGGTCGGATCGAACTGGAATGATTGCTCGAAGGCAATCTGCCAGGGGGTATCGGTGGGATAGGCCCGCCCCGGCCGCTCGGCCCGCACCGCTTGGATCTGCAGCATGTCGGCGGCCATGTCGGCCACCGCCTTCTCGACGGCCCGCTTCTGCTTTGCCCAGAGTGTGCCTCCGATCTTGGCGAGCTTGGGGGCGGTCTTGCCGCCGCCGACATACTTCTGCACCAGCTCGATGGCCGAAGCCGGCACGTAGATACGGGTCGACTCGGCGAACTCAAGTTCAAGGAACTCCTCAGTGCGACCCTGTTTCTGAAGCAGCTTCAGGCCGCGATACCGGGCGATGCCATGGGCGACATGGACCACCAGATCGCCTTCGTGCAGGTCGAGGAAGGTGTCGATGGCCCGGCTGAGCCGGTGCCTGGGCAGCCGGCTGGCGGCGGTCTCATGCCGACGGAAGAGTTCCGCGGCTGAAATCAGCACCAGCTTCTCGGGTACCAGCCGGAAGCCCGCCGACAGTCGCCCCCGGGTGAAGTGCAGCCTGCCGGCGCGGGCCGGTGCCGAGTCGCTCAGCAGTTCAGCCAGCCGCCGTTGCTCGGCTGCGGTCGGCGTGACAACCCAGACCTCCTGGTCCTTGCCGACGGTGTCGAGTTCCTGGCAGACCCGATCGAGCTGGCCGGTGAACCGCTCCACGCTCTCGACGGCGAGTTGCGCGGTCGCCTCGAGACTGGCCGGGGCGATCCCCGACAGGGTGACTGAAGGAAACCGGTAGATGCGGCTGAACAGCTCCTCCGGTGAAAGCGTGGTTCCCGCCGGTAGCCGACTGTTAAGCCGTTTGCCTTCCTCGGCAAGCTCGGCCGGTTCGATCAGCCCCCACCAGCTGTCAGCCGGCAGGATGTCGGTCAGCCAGGACCGCCGGCCACCGTGGGCAGTGGAGGTCAGCGCCGTCAGGTCGATTGCATCGATCGCGGCGATGCTGCGCTGGCTGACCGTGTCGAAGGTTCGTAACGATTCGATCTCATCGTCATCGAGCTCCAGCCGTACCGGTCGCTCCCAGTCGGTGGCATAAAGATCGATGATTCCGCCCCGGCGGGCAAAGCTGCCAGGATCGGCAAGCGCGTCGACCTGTCGCCAGCCCCGCGCAGTGAGCCAGTCGGCCAGTTCCCCAGGGTCGAGCCGCTGCCCAACGGCGAGCTGTCGGGTACTGGCCAGAATCTGCCGGGGGTCGGCCACCGGGGCAAGCAGAGCCCCGATGGACGTCACGAGAATCCGCGGAGCCCGCTCGGCGGGACCGGTCAGCCGCTTGACCACCGCGAGACGGGCCGCCTCGGCGGGGTCGGCATTTGTGGACTGCCCGTCGAGGGTCGGGTCGGCAAATGACTCGATGGCTGGGAGGAGATCGACCGTCAGGGCCGAAAACAGCTCCAGATCATCGGCCAGCAGTTCCGCCTCGGTCGCGTGGGGGAGCACCACCACCAGCGGGCCATCCTCTGATGCCGGGCGAGCCGCGGCCAGCCCGGCAATCGCCAGGCCACAGGCAGCACCCCAGGTGCCCCCGAGCGTGCCGCCATGGCCAGCCCGCAGGCTATCGATCACCCCGGCAAAGCCGCTGTGATCACCAAGACCTTCCGCCAGCCGCTGGAGTCGTTCCGCCGCCCGCGGGGGGTTTTCTGCGATGATTGCGTTGTCGGCGGCGTCCACGGCCGTATTGTAGGGAATGTTCCTCCCACCGGTTTTGTGGTGGGCCTGCCCGCTGGCTGACCAGCGGCATCTTTTCGTGTATTGTTGAATGAAAGCCGCCGGCTGGATGGCCCGGCTGCAGCAGATTCCAGGAGGATGACAACGATGGCAACCGCAGCAGAGCAGGCACGCACCGAGACGCTGGTCACCGGGGCCGACGCGGTTGTTGAGTCGCTGCTCAGGCATGGGGTTGAGGTGCTCTTCGCCTATCCGGGCGGCTGCAGCATGCCGCTGCACCAGTCGCTGACTCGCTACGGCGACCGCATTCGCACAATCCTGCCGAGGCATGAGCAGGGGGGAGCGTTCGCCGCTCAGGGCTATGCTCGTACCACCGGCAGGCCCGGCGTCTGCATGGCCACGAGTGGTCCTGGGGCACTGAACCTGGTGACGGCCATTGCGGACGCCAAGCTCGACAGTATTCCGCTGATCGCTCTCACCGGGCAGGTCCCGACTGCGGTGATCGGGACTGACGCATTCCAAGAGACGCCGATCGTGGAGGTCTGCCGGGGTATCACCAAGCATCACTTTCTCGTGACCCGCGCTGAGGATATCCCGCGGATTGTGAAGGAAGCGTTCCACATCGCCACCACCGGCCGACCGGGCCCGGTCCTGATCGACCTGCCAAAGGATGTTCAGCAGACGCATATCGTGCCCGACTATGACGTGGCGATGAACCTGCCCGGCTACCACCCTGAGGTCCGTCACGCCCATCCGGAACAGATCGCCCAGGTCGCCAACGCCATTCGCCGGGCGAAGCGGCCGGTGATCTATGCTGGCGGCGGGGTGATCACTGGCAACGCCTCGGAAAACCTGCGAATCCTCGCCCACAAGACCGGCATTCCGGTGACGATGACGCTGATGGGCCTCGGAGCGTTTCCGGGCGATGATCCGCTGTCGCTTGACATGCTCGGGATGCACGGCAGTGTCTATGCCAACTATGCCATCGACGAGGCCGATTTATTGATTGCCGTCGGCGTTCGCTTTGATGATCGGGTGACCGGAAAGGTGTCGGAATTTGCCCGTCACGGTTTCATCGTCCACATCGACATCGATCCCTCCGAGATCAACAAGAACAAGCCGGTTCATGTGCCGATCGTGGCCGATGTCAACGAGGCGTTGGGGCAACTCAACGAGGTGGTCGAACCGCCCGAGGCCAGCCTCGCTGACTGGCACGCCCGCATCGCAGGCTGGAAGCAGGAGGACCCGTTCGCCTACGACACCAGCTATCCGGGCATTCTTCCCCAGGAGGCGATCGCTGAATTGTCGAAACTGGCTGCGAACCGCGACACCGTGGTAACGGTGGGCGTGGGCCAGCACCAGATGTGGGCGGCCCAGTTCTTCACCTTCCGCCGGCCCCGCACCTGGCTCTCCTCCAGCGGCCTCGGCACGATGGGCTTCGGGCTGCCGGCGGCGATGGGGGCACAGATCGGCCGCCCTGACGATCTGGTCATCGACATCGACGGGGACGGTAGCATCCTGATGAACATTCAGGAATTCGCTACCTGTACCTGCGAGAACATCCCGGTGAAGGTGCTGCTGCTCAACAACCAGCACCTCGGGATGGTGGTGCAGTGGGAAGATCGTTTCTTCAAGGGCAACCGGGCTCACACCTACTTGGGCCCGGTTGAAAATCCCGAGGCCTGTGGGCAGGGCGACGGGATTTCACCTGAATGCCGCTATCCCGACTTTGTCGCCATCGCCAAGGCCTTTGGCTGGCAGGCGGAAACGATCGTGGAAAAGACCGACCTCGTGCCAGCGCTGACGCGATTGATTGAGGCACCGGGTCCGGCGCTGCTCGATGTGCAGGTGCCGTACCAGGAGCATGTGCTGCCGATGATCCCCTCGGGTATGACGGTCCGCGAGCTGATCAAGAAATAGCCAGGACCAGAGAGGCTGGCTGGCTGCTGGGCCCGGTCTTGGACCGCGAGGCCATCAGCGAATCTGGAAGGGTGAAAACGGGGTGTTCGGCCGCGGTTCTGACGGTGGCCTCCCGCCAGTCGGTGCCGGCGGTTTCACCATGCCCGCGGGATTGGCAGCGGCATCGGTGTCGGAAGCCTCTGGCTGCGGGTCGACCGCGTCGGCAGCCGCCAGGACGGTTTTGTCCCCTGGGTCTTTATAAATCGCGAGGCCGAGATCCCGCAGTTTCCCAGCCCGTTGCTCGTAGGGTTTGCCGGCATCGTCCAGGGCTGTGGCGATCGCGGCGAGCGCTTCGGCGAGGCTGCCAAGTCGCCAGCTGGTCTGCAGACAACGCGGCCCAGGGAGTAGGCTTGGTACGGCTGGCAGCGATTCACCGTTGGGGCCGATCATCATTGACTCGGCCATCATCCCCGGCGGGCCACCAGCCTGAGAGTCGAGCCCGCTCAGAGAGCGTTCCAGCTTGATCAACGCGAGTGCCTCCCGATCTTCCACCACCGCCGCAACGGCGACGGCCTCGATGAGGTCGACGATTTCGGCCGCCCGAGTGGCTTCGTCGGCTTTTACCAGGCGGGCAAGCAGTCCTGCTGCCCGCACCCGGAGATTGACCGGTTTGCCAGCGTTCTGGAGCAGCGTTAACGCCGCTGTGCCCACGGCCGCCAGCGGCTGCGGGTCAGCTGCCGCCAATGGCACGAGTTTCACGGCCAGATCGAGTGTGCGTTGCTGGAGCCAGTCGATCAAAACGGTGGTGGCAGCGGCCGGCGGCTCGTCGAGCTGCAGCAGCCGTTCAACAGTCGGCAGCAGCCCGACAGCTGCCTGTTTGATCTCTGGGGTGCTTCCACCACCTGCGGCCTCAACCCGGCCGCGAATTCCAACCAGCGCGGCAACTCTCACGGCGGGCGTGACAGCGGCGTCGAGCGTCAGCTCACAAAGAACTGGGGTCGCGGCCGCCAACAGTTGGCCTTCCTGCGTTTGTAACTCTCCCAACAGCAGGCAGGCATTGACGCTCCCTTCGACCGTCCCCTTTGCCCTGCGGGCCAGCTGATCGAGGGCCTCGACCGCAGCAGTCGAGGCTTCACCGTATGCCGCGGCATTCGTGATTTTGCCCAGTAGCACCGCGGGCAATCTGGCCCGAATAGACGCCAGCCTGTCCCGGTTCGCATCCATCATCAGCTGGGCTAGGCCATCGTCCACCAGCAGCTGCCGATGGCGATCGGTGAAGCCTCCCCCTGCTGCAAGTTCGCTGCGGTAGGCCTTCAGGGCAGCCGACGCCTCGAACGCCGGCCAGTTCTCGAATCGTTGCTTCTGCTGCGCAGCGGCAGGTGATGAGAGGGCGACGAAGAATCCGCAAGCAAGCAGCACGGTTGCGCAAGCAATCGCACACTTGAATCGTAGCTGTCGGCTGGTGCGCTGAATCCGCATCATCAAAGACCCAGTTCTTGCGGTTGGGGGGGCTGCGGCGGCATGTAGCCGGGCAGCGTCGGCAGGTAATCACGGACAAGCTTGAATGACTCGATTGGTGTCACGTGCTCCAGTCCTCCGGCGGCGTTGACCAGCAGTAATTCAAACGGAGGCGGTGGAACAAAACCGCGGCTGCTCCGTTTTTTTTCATCCAGTTCCTGCTCGCCCACCAAGTCTAAAACAGTGAAGTCGGTCTCAACGTCGTGTTCCGGTACGGAGATCCGCAAGTTTCCGATCCGCAGTCGCTGTGATTCTTTTTCGATTTCAATCAGCCGGCCGTGTTGAATCTCGGTGGAGTGCAATTCCAGGTTGCCCGAGTCGGGATTGGCATCGAGGACAAGAACCTCATTGTCGCTGCCACCGAGTCCGGCCAGTTTCTTGTCGTTGGCTGCCAGCATCCGGGTGAGGATACGGCTGCTGCTTGGTACCCGGACCAGCTCTCCGCCGGCCGCCGGGTCGGCTGCAGCCGGATCGGCCGCCAGCGTGACGATTTCGGCCTGCGACGGATCTTCCAAGTACCGTAACGGCAGGCTGACGTTGGGATTCCAGAGCCGGATCGTGACCCGATACCGATAGGCTTGGCCCGCTTCGACATCGGTGTCGAGAAACCGAAAAAGCCGGTATTCAGTCCGGTTGATCAGGCCATCGGGGCCGGCCATCGGATCATCAAAGCTGGGTTCCACGCCCGGATCACCAGGGAATCCACCGAATCCACTTCCCATGCCGCTCCCCGGCAGCATGCCGGAGTTTGCAAACGGAAGCCCGGGCAGGCCACCTTGCTGCTGCTCCTGGGCTTCCTTTTCCTGCTGCTGGCGAAGTTGTTCAAGCTCACTGATGGCCCACGGGTGCAGGCCGGTGAGTCCCCAGGTGACACCACCCTGTGGTCCCCCAGGGGCCATCTGTCCGGCGAAACCGGTCAGGCTGGGCCGCTCGGCAAGTTGCGGGAGTGGTCCGAAGAAACCGATCGGCATCGTGGCTGGATCTCTGGGATTTTCGGTGTCACTCAGAGTCAGTTCCGCTGGAAGCGTCTCGGCGGCCACACCACTCCAGACCTGTCCCCACCGCTTGACGGCCTGTCGGAGATCGACTTTTTTCCAGGAGTCATCCCCGGACGCACCGATTGCCTGCCGTTCCACCGTGAAGTCACTCCAGCGGGGAACGTCTCGCTGCGGATCTTGATAGCTCGCTTCACCGTAGCGGGAACGATACTCCTGGGCCTGCTTGCGGGCAGGAATGAGGCCGGTGAGGACAACGTAGGGCAGTAGGATGCCGGGCGGTGATTGCACCCGTGGGCCTTGTTGTTCCATCCCTTCAGGGACTGCCGGATTCCGGCCGGGCAGGACTCCCAGAGCCCGTTCGTCCTCTCGGCGGGCGATGACGGCCAGTCCAGCGATCGCTCGCACCTGCTCGAGGGGGTAGACCGTGGGTGTGTCGCGTTTCCTGACATCGCCGAGCAGCGGACGGTTGAGGCCCAGGCCGGCCGGGGGCGGGCTGACCTCATCATTCCGCCACTTTGCAATTTCTGCGACTGCGTCAATCTGTGGGCCCCGGAGGCGTTTGGCAAGTTCTGCACGCTGTTCGTCCCCGAGTTCGCGAGTGAACTGCTCGGAAGCGGTCACCGCAGCCTCCACCAGGCGGCGAGGCGCCTGCTCATTCGAGAGCATCCGCGTTCGCAGGGCATTCAACCCACCCCACGCCAGCGGCAGGCTGCAGAGAATTGCAATGGCTGCGAGCACCTTCTCGCCGTGATTCGCCGCCAGTGAAAACAATGCCTCGGGCGTAAATCTGAGTTTTGGAAGTTGCATGGCCGGTTACTCCTCTGCAGGCAGGTCAACCGCCTCGGCTGTCTGATCACTGAGCCCCAGAAAATCCTCGTCAGGACGGTTGGCGAGGGCAATCATGCCCCGCAGTTCGACGGTGATGTCATAGCGGCGAAACGAGTCGCTATTTTGATTTCCAGGCAGAGCGTCACGCATCATGCGGCGATTCCGTGGTCCGCCCGAATCGAGCCCATTTTCCGGGTTGATCCGCACTTGGCGGACATCGATCGGCACGGGCCACGTGGCCAGTGTCCGCAGCAGCAGGTCGAGTTTTCGCTGATCGACTTTGCCACGGAGAGCGAACGGCACCAGGTGGGCCAGTTTCGTGTCCGGAGAACCGGCAAGTTCCTCGGCGGTCAGGGGGCGGCCGGTGGCGTCGACGTAGATCCAGTTCCGCAGCGTGTCATCTTCCATTCCGTCGCTGTCACCGAGGTCATCGGCAGCGAAGTCATCCGAAGGCATCATGCCCATCGATTGGCCGCTGCTGGAAAATCTTGGGTTCGGAGGTGGGCCGGTGTTTTCCCCGTCACCCATGCCCATGCCCATGCCCATCTCCATGCCCAT
>Ga0180432_10001000_pt1 | contig 45327 bp, 54 predicted proteins | sample SS_ome_10_FD_132414 | JGI IMG/M metagenome (GOLD analysis project Ga0180432, IMG submission 132414) | Hypersaline lake sediment archaeal communities from the Salton Sea, California, USA - SS_1_MS_2 metaG | ecosystem: Environmental > Aquatic > Non-marine Saline and Alkaline > Hypersaline >...
TACAGTTGGAATCCTCAGCAAGAAAACCGAAAGACCCGAGATTCAACTGTATCGATATCGATACAGTTGGAATCCTCAACAAAAAACCGAAAGACCCGAGATTCAGTTGTAATCATATGATTACAACTGGAATCCTCAGCAAGAAAACCGAAAGACCCGAGATTCAACTGTAATCATATGATTACAGTTGGAATCCTCAATAAAAAAAACCAAAGGACCCGAGATTCAGTTGTAGTCATATGACTACAACTGGAGGAGATGGGAAGGAAGAGTGTCAACCCTATCGAAAACCATTGTCAACCCTATCGAAGTCAGTAGGGTTGACAACGGTCAAACTCATCAAGAAATAGCAGGAGTTATTGAAATGTTTCAACGATTCACATTATCAGGTACTGTGCTCACACTAAATTCGTATTCGCTAGTTTCGCTAGCTACAGGAGGACATCTATGCAATAAAGAACTAAGTCTAAATTATCTGAATATCATAGTGGTATTCATGACTCTATTTTTAACAATTATATTTCTAGTCACTCTAAAAACACAAAAAGAACAAAGATAAGGATACAATCATGCGAACATATAATTTCACGATTCTAGTAGTAGCTCTAATATTCTATTCTGCAGCAGGATGCACTAAAGAAATTACCCACAACAATGATCTACCATCACTTGCACCATCAAAGCCAGGGCTGGCAAATATAGACGGACCTGGTGGTAGAGATATAGGTGGAGTGAGTGGCGGCGGAAACAGTAGCGGTGGCGGCGGAGGGCCTGGCCGTGTGGGCAGGATAGGCGAAGGTCTGATCATTTCGGCAGGCACAATCGCGATAGACAGGATTACAACACCTGATTCTAAGCCAAAACCTGATCCTACGCCAAGACCAGATCCTACGCCAAGACCAGAACCTACACCGGCACCTATTCCAATTGAGGATTTGCCTATGGACTAAGCTTTGTTCCACTAAAAAGGCCCTTATGTAAACTTTGCGTTTCGCTAAGAAAGGCCTTTATGTAAACTTTGAAAAGAAGTTAGAAGCCATTGACAGAACTCTAATCACACAAAGGATGTGATTAGCACGTAACTCAACTAGAAACATTTTAAGGAGACAGTTTCATGCAAGAAAAACTGAAGAAATGGAAGGAAGAGACAGGTTATACAGTTCGTGAAATGGGAGCACGCTTAGGTGTTGACTCAAGTCACATTTGCCGAGTTATGAAAGGGACTAAAACTTTGAGCAAAGAAAAACAGCAACGCTGGAAGGAGGTGAGAAGACTAGAAGAAATTATTAAGGAGAACAGGCCTGATTCATTGTTATCGAAATATGAATTAGAATTATTAACGGCGCAAAACTAAGAAAGGAGGTCACGTAATATAGTATACGTGACCTCCGTTTGACGAACAGATCATAATAAGCTACGATGTTTCTGTGATACATTAGCGGGCACTCCTGCGCGGAGATTTATTATGGGTGACGTCAATAAAACGACACATACGGGGACAGCAATCACTACCCCTTCTTTTACATATCTATCAAACAAGACACCTATGGCATTCTTCACGCTTAAGGTTCGCGAAACATGGTTAAATAAAGCTGGAAAGAAGTTGTCCCGGGATAATATACTCAAATTCGAAGCATTAAGCAAAAACGCATACTGGGTTAGGGATAATGTAAAAATAGGTCGTCGCTATTATATAGATGGATATGCTCGTACCGAATCGATACATGGAGTAGAAGATCAAAAATTTCGAATACTTCATATAACAGAGGAAGATAACGAGGAATACCAAGATGGAAGGAAAACTGGGTATAAGGAAGGTGTGGACCAAGCTGTTGCTATTGTCTCCAACAGCACTTCGTTGGAATCAGCACTTGGAAAATTAGAACTTATATCACAGTAGGAGATACATTATGCAATTAGAGCAACGGCTTCAGTCTTTTATCGACTGGATGCATCAGTACGTCCTTGCGGGTTTTCAAGACTACATTGAAGACAATTATGGTGACGATCATTACAATTCTATCGAGGATATGCTAGAGATGACTGGTATATCCATGAGGGACGCAATCCTCAGAAATGACTTCCACTCTTACATTGAAGAAGAAAATTACTATAAACAAAAATTTCTTGAGGTCAATAAAAAATTGGCCAAAACACATTACCAAGATCAGTTAGATTATTTGCTAGATTCGGGTCTCAGTAATGAAAACGCTACGGTTATGGCCGCAAGTGATCTGTGGAAAGACTATCGATATCGGAAACATTTAGATATCTCTGTTAAAATTTATCATGCATGTACACGCGATATTTTATATATAGTCGGCTCACTTGATCACATAACAGAAGTTACAAGACCTTATATCACAGCTGAGGAAATTCAAAACCTAAACAACCGTGATCCTTGGGAATATGTAAGATCCAGGGATACAAGACCAGGAGCTATATATGGGTAAAAAGAAAGAGACAGAAGTTAATGGTACAATCTTAACAACATTACAGAAACTTGGATGGTTTCGCAATATATCCGACAAGTATCAGGTGGGAATACCTGATAATGTTGGTAGTTATGGGGGGCTGACTTTTGGAGTAGAATTAAAAGTTGTCGACGAAATTCCAGAAGACGGTCTTGCCCCAGCGAAGAACGAACATCGTTTCAGTCAGACTCAAGTAAAAGAACTTCGCTCGCTTCAGAATGTCGGAGGGGGGATAGGGCTAGGCATTATTGTCTGTGGCAATACTCTTTTTTGGTTTACCCCTGAATCTATTACAGAGGATGGTCAAGTTGACTGTAACCGTTTATACAAGGAACAAAAGTTTATCTTGAAAGATAAAGAGTATGGGTGGTCTGGACTCTTGGTTGTAATGGACATCTTATGGACCGATAGGATGAGTGCATACATCCCGCATATAGTGCAGAAGCAAGCGATGTACTTCTCTGACAAAAAAGCCGATAAGAAGGTTGAGGTAAAAGAAGAAGTCGTAAAAAACCTTAATAAGAATCCTTAGATCGTTACGATTAGGGCCCTTAATCAGAGGGTTAGACCACATTTGATTGATGTCTAGCCCTCTGCTTCCAAGGAGGATGTAAAATATGCAAGACGAATCTCATATACTTCTAGCAAAAATGTCTCAAGATCTAATTAATACACAAGATTTACTGAGGCAAAAAAATAAAGAAATTGAAAGGCTGAAACTAAAAATAGTAAAGCTTAAATCCTGCCTATCAGATGCCCTGAAAGCGGCTGATAGCTGGAAAAACTCTTATGACAATAAAGTAAAAAAATATGAACCGGAGATTCTAGTATGTTCTCAGAATCAAAATTAAAATTAGTACATTATACGCCTCTTGATATATGTAAAACTGCTATTCGAGAATGTTACGATTCTCATGATAAATCTGATGACATGGGAATTAAAGACATGTCTTTGATTAATACTGTCGGAAATATAAAAAAACATTTTAGTGTTTATGATCATGTAATTTACACATTTATGCATAAAGGTATTCCTAGTCTAGCAAAACTGGAAATGCTGCAGAGCAATTCATATGTCGTAATGAATAGAATGATGTTAGTTCTTAATCTCCGTTCTTTTTTAGATATGCTAAAAGATGGTAAACCTTTAGCAGCACGAAATATGTTCCTAAAAGAACTATATGCAAAAATGCCAGACAACCACAGGTATCTGATAGAAGATGCTTATAATTCTTTTAATGGAGGACCTAATGGACATTAAATGTTTGGGGTATACTCCGAAAGATATTTTTCTTAGTAACAATGCTCCTTTTGATCCAGAAATACCTGTTTTCCATTTTCGGGTTTTGGGTATTAGTCGACTTTGTCTTCAGGAGTTTGTTAGGCACACTCATGGTGTTGGCATCAGTGTGAAATCTACTAGATTTACTTTGCAGGAACTTAAAAAAGAGAGATCATTTAACAAGAAGACATATAACATTAGTGGAGCATCTAAATACATAGTTTTTCCAGGCCAGGAAGAGTTTGAGGACCCTTGGGACATGGAAAAACATATGTGCAAGCAAGTAGATGAACTAGAAATTCTTAGACAACATATTAAAGAAGGATACAAGCGCGACATTGCAAAATATCTGGTTCCTGAATCCTATAAAACAAGCTTAACATGGACAGTACGTTTTTCAACTCTTAATAATTTCTTTAAATTAAGAATAGCTAAGGATGCTCACTTTGAGATCAGAGATTTGGCCCAATTGATTCTAAAGAGAATGCCTAGCGAATACATAGAGGAGTTGACGTGGAAGATCAAGTAAAAGTATTTAAAGAACATCTTAAGTCAGATAATCAGGTTGTGAAACCTATAGGTGAATTCAAGAAAGAATACAATGAATTTGTAGAATTAGAATACGGACTAACTGCAGATGGCGATTACGTGTGGCACTTTGCCTCTCATCGTCGTGAAAGACCTTTTCCCTCTGATCCAACAAAGTTCTGTCAGTATATTAAAACATATCTTGATGTAAAGATTCCCTCTGATGTCAGAGTAGATGTATTGTTCTCCCCTCCAAATTGGGACAAGAAAGTAATATCTGTTATCGCCAGAGGCCTGGGAAAAAAGTGGAACTTTGACGAAGATATTTACATAAAGCAGCTACCTAAGATCTGCGATTTAATGAACGAAGAGATAAAACGTATTACCCCAAGAAGAAGGTTCCTGTGACACAACAAGAGCAAATTGAATATTTTCGAGTTTTAGGTATAGATTATAGGCAGGTCACTAACTATGTTGAGATAGAACAGAAAAAACTCAAATTACGAGCAAGCGGCAAATATACGCCCGAGAATGCTACTCGCCTGAATGAAACGCCTTATTTAATTACAGATGTAGATGCCGTGAAGAAAGCATGGAAGCAGAGTTGTAAAGAGTTTCATCCTGATAAGTTTGACCAGGTCGCATATCAGAAGTATATCGATTGTTTAAAAAAATCGAATGAGAATTGTGAAGAATGCGAGGTAGACATTGTCCTCTCTAAAGAAGATATGGAAGCAATGTTCCTCAAGATAACTCATGCATACAAGATGCTTACTGATCCTTCATATGCAAGGAAGAATCGCAAAAATAAGGGACAAGCAGGACTAGATGCTATTTTCAATATCGCTATCGACTTTGAACAGGCCTTCTTTGGAGATAGCATATCTATCACGTTTAATCCAATTTACATCGATAGTGATGGTAAACCTGATAAAAGAGAAAAAGAAAAAGATATATCTCTTGATGCTGAAATCATTAGGATAAGAATTAAGCCAGGTACTAAAACAGGAGATCAGGTTACCATACCTAATCTTGGTCTCTCTCAAGGCGACCGTAGAGGTAATATGGTTATCACTTTTCAAGTAGTGCCTCATGCGAAGTTTCGAATCGATGGTGCCGACGTACTAGATTCCCTCACAGTTCCATTGGAGCTTACGTTAGTGGGAGGAGTAAAGACCATAACTACTATGTGGGGACTTCGAGAGTTAAAAATACCTCCTGGAACAAAACCAGGATCATCTTTGTTGATCAAAAAGCATGGTGTCGGAAAAGTGGGGCATCATTGTATCAAAATAGATGTAGATTATCCTGACAAGAAAGATTTGCGGCACGGGAAGGTATGGAAAAAGCTCGACATTGACTGGAATATACAAGAGGAAGAAGATTCAGAGGAGCCCTAATGGAATATAGAAATTGCGAGTTTTCTTGCATATTAGACTCAGGTCGTACACAGCTCTGTAACAAGACCAAAGGCCGTTTTCACAAATGGGCCGCTACTGCTTCGTTCGCAGGCGATTATCCCACTATTGTTGATGTCGGGGTTGTTGAATGTTGCGAGGGAGACAACAAGGGACAGGTTTTCTTAGTACCTCCTTCGGCCATTAAGTTTTGTGACTAAGACAAAAATTGAACTACATCCCTCCAAACAGTTACACTGTTATGGAGGGAGTTTCTCGCTTCAACGCAGAAACCACCGTTCCCACTCCACGAATGGCCTGTCCCAGACCACTTATTTTGAAAATTTCTTTTAACATAGAAGGTGTCTACTCGGATGGATTGAAGAAGAAAAAATAAGTACCACAATCGTGGTACTTATTTTTAGCTTTGCGTGACATTCTCTCAGCGATTAATACTAAAGGAGGGTCCTTTGACGGCCCCCCCAAAAAACTCTACCTACACATGGCAGGCGAGTGAATGATTAAGCACTTGTGACACGTATCGGCAGGCAACGATCAAACTGCATGCTAGCTCCTTCCATAATCAACACGGAACCAGAACTAATATTCATTTGATGTCCTTGTACAAAACAATCTTCTAGGTACATAGCACCTATAAGATTAGCATTAGAGTCTTTAAAGTACACAGCAAGCCCAGTACCCTGATTAAACATATCAGATGCTAGGTTAATAAAGAAATAATCATCGCCAGGTGATTGATTCACTTTATGTAAGCTGTCTGCACTTATAGAGTTTAGACTTACTAATACTTGATTTGGGTCCTGTCTTTCATTTTCAGTTCCTACATCTATCTTGCCAGAACTTGTTGCGATATCGACATTATTAGATTCATTTCGATAATAAGCATAAATAACACGCAACAAACTAGGCCCATAATAAAAGACTCTACCCAAATTAACGGAGCCAACTACTCTTCCAGGGATAAAATAAGATCTTGAAGATCCGATTTCAAAGATCCTTTGTAGTTGTTTTGATTGTTGTATACCTATGTTCTCAAGTAATCCTATCGGATATACGGTACTTTCTCCACCCCCAGATGCCTGGGACAATTTAGGAGGCCCGGCGGCCACTAAAGTTGATTCTGCCGAAGCGAACTGTCCACCACGGAAATCTGGTTGAACGTGATCTGTGTAAAAATTCCAAGCCATGTCCTACCTCCTTAAACCTGAACGGTGATATCGATGTTGTTCAATGGGATAGGAATATCCATTTTGAATCTAATGGCAATAGAATCAATATTTGTTCCTTCCTCAAGTTTCGCAAGCTTACCGCTCTTAACCACACCACCAATACGAGGAAGAATTGTTTCATCTTTCAAGTAATCGATAATGGCCTTAGCTGTAGTTTTAAGCTCATCAAATGTAGAGTCTACAATGTTATATACACCTACATATTCCTTAAAACCTATTCTGATAAACTTAGCTATATAGTCTACGTTTTTAGTAACCATATATTCTTGGAATTTAATCGAAGATCGGTCTGTAGTTAATTCATGTCGAATATATAAAGGGGCCTCTGGAACTTCTTGGTCGAAGATCATTACACCACCGCTAGCAATGGTATCTAATTGATCATCGTCAAAAAAGTTACTTCCATGAATAAACCCAAGAATTCCACTAACAGTCAAGTTAGTAAAACCTTGATGGGTAGGCAACCCAGTTGTTAAGGCACCTACAGTACAACCCAGATAAAATCCAGGAAGTTCTCGGATAATTGAGCCTTCAGGGATCTTAACGATGTCAGGATATGTGATAACAACGCGTCTACTAGCAAAAGCTGAAGCATATGCTGCCATAAATTCAGCAATTTCATTTTTAGACATGTCTCTATCAACACTATATGTAATTGGGGTCTGGACAGATACAACACCCGGGATCTGTTCGATAGTAAGTTGAGTTTCGCTATCGACAGTCAATATTTCATATCGCCCCTCAAAAGTGCCAGACTCTATATTTAGATAACTTCCTACGATCACGCCTTCTGATAAGAACTCAGCATCTCCATCATAAAGTACAGAGCCATTGGCCTCAATACCATATCCTCTTGAGATATAGAATTGAACATCTGCTCCGTTATATGTAGCAATGAATCCCTCTAATGTGATTTGTAAATCAGAATCAATAGAATCAACGGTGTATTCTCCGGCAACAACACCCGTTCCACCTACAATATGACAGACATCTCCTGGCTGAACTGATCCAAATAGTTCACTAGGAACTTGTAATGTATCTGCGCCAAGAGTAACAATGCCATCTAATTGAGTATTGATAATAGTGCGAGAGCCGTCTGTTGTTACTGCCTCTATGATGGTTTCTTGTTCTACTATTTTCTTGTTACAGATCGCAACACGTTCTTTTCCATTATCAGGTAAAGAGAGTTGTGTAACGTGTGTAGAAAATAATTGAGAAACTGCTGCAGATTGAGTAAGAGGCACTAACGCATACATGTTAGTTCGTTTTAGAACATCAAGTGCAGATTGATATGCTTGAACTTCATTCGTTAGATATGTACTTGATAGGCCCAGCCCATTTACATTGGTGACAGTATTCTGAAGCGCTATTGCAAGCCCAAAGGCCAGAGGGTTGGCCGGAACTATTTGACTTATACCAAAGGTACTTTGCAAATCAGCTAATGAACCGTATTCCTGTACATTATTGGCCAAGTCAACTCTAAGCGCCCTATAGTCAGCAGAAACAGTACCATCAATAACATCATTGCCGTTATATAGGATGCCTGCCTGCAAGTCTATAGTATTTTCATCTGCGCTAAAGTGAGTCGATCTTTCAAGAGGAATTTCCTCTACTGCCTCTAGAATACGATAAGAAATATCAGTACCAGCTTCTACAAGTTCACCCTGGAGTTTTAATGTATTATTATCTACTACTTCTCTAATTAGATATACCCCAAGATTATTACCTAATAGTATTTCTAATTTATCGCCAGCATTCACGTCTTCGAAAATATCGGTAGTAGCATCCTTAAAAAGAAGCATACTAGATTCTTCGATATATCCATCAGCAGCAGCTAGGGCCTCAACAGTAGCATCAACAATCTTTACTGTTATAGGAAATTGGTGATCAGTTAACTCATTAACGTCAAGCTCATTCGTGTCTACGATTGCACCTGCGTTTTTGCTTGCATATGCATACGATACATCAAGACCATTATATGTACCTACTTTATCATCGGTAACTACTTGATAAGCAGGGCCAATAATACAACTAGGAAGATTAAATGGTGATAATGCAGGTAAGAGATCTGCAAACTCTTGAGTAACTCTGATCCCTGGACGTCGGTATGTCATTAGGAACCTCCTTCAAGATTAGTTTCTGACATGGTTGTTTCATCAACAAGAGTTTCCAAGACAATTTTTCTCAGCTCAGCTGCTGACTTTGGCTCAAGCATCCAGCGATCTTGCAATTGACACTGCATCATCACTGAGACCATAAACAGATCGGCCTCTCCTTGTCCATCTATTAACTGCTCTGGTCCAATTGTCATGGATCTTACTGTAAAAAATCCAAACTTTGTTAGGGTTGATTTAAAGACCTTAAACAAATTAAAAACATCAGATGCAATTTGTTCTGCTTCAAGTCCTACCCTACTTAAACAATTCAATGCAACGGAACCTGTCAAAAGATCGGTCCGCTTTTCTTGTCCTGATCGGAAGTCTAATTCTTGAAGACCATTGGATAGGCCAATGTTCTGCCAACTAATAGAACCTCGCACTCCGACAATCGCCGGCCTTAAGTCATTTGAATCGAGTTGGTAGGCATACTGGTCAACGATCTTAATTTCTGTGCCTTCCTCATCATCATGCAAATAACGAAGATTGCCCTGTTCCCTCTCGCTGTAAACTACTTGCAAGAAGCGTAGGGCCGTATTTTTGACAAAGGTTGGCACTGTTTGAATGGTCTCACTAGGATTATCGATTGATTTTCGCCCTGGAGGCCTATACATGTTCCAACCGGTTGTACTCATTTTCCTATCTCACTAAGTTTCTTACGAGAATACTTAAATGCCTTACCAACGCTTTTAAACTTCCTTCCTCCGACAGAGTTAGAAAGAGCATCCTTTAAAGGCTTCTTTTCCCCGTATTTGTACATTGCACCTTCTTTAGTCATCCGAAGGTACTTGCCGTCGAAAATCTTAGAATTCTGGGATTTGCTTTGTTGCATCTAGTTCCCTCTTCGCCTTATCCTTAATATCGTTCGGCACGTCTATAGTATATTCTATCGCACTTTTGTCTAAAAGTTTAACTCTTACTATTTGGAGCATTTTCGTGCGTCTCTTCTCAGTATCCTGTACCTGTAAAACTTCCCATCTTTTATTTGTTTTAAGTTCGATGAGGAGATCTCCTACTGTCATACGCGGATAGTTAGTCATGAGGATATCTGTCTGAGTTGGTTCTGCCCGTCCCCATTGTGTTATTTGTACAATCTCTGCATCTGGGTTTAAGTCGGCCCAGGTATATGTAGGATTGAAATAGCCACCTACTCCTTTTCCTATATTACCAGTTCCATGACACGTCTTGCAATTAGATTTCTTAACACGCTTGGCAATGAAGTCCCAGCAATCAGGACATTTAGTTGATCCATCCGTATGTTTTTTATAAATGAACAAAGGAGTCCCAGACACATATCGAAATTTAAAATTATGTTCAGTAACGACATAAAGTCCTACATAATCTAAATCTCCATCCCAAGTTTGGACTTCGCTTTTAATTTGCCTACCTGTTATTTTATTCTTGGCCACTATTCTATAGTGATATGTTCGGTGATTATCTCTAAGTTTAGCACTTCTATCTTCATATACTGAATAAAGTTCTGCTGGCAGGTCTTTAGCGATTCTCTCCATATCCTGTGAGGATTCCCCGCGAAAAATATCAATTTTGTATCTGCTTAGAGGAATAACGGAAGGTTCAAATTCCCATCTTACTTCAATCAACGATGGAGGTCCTGATTGAAAGACCTCGACATGAGTTTGCTTGAACTGTCGCTCACCGCGAACCTCTGTCTCGAGATTTTTCAAGAATGCTATTTCGTTTCCTGGTGTGCCAACTATATTTTTCAAAGCTGCTTTCCTTCCTATCTGTGCCTATTATATGGGCCATTAAATCCTGCTCTTACTTGACTTTTGAATCAATGCTCAGCTATACTCGCTTGAATTCTCTGTTGATTTGCTAAGTTTTTGTTTTGGGCCCTAGCATTAGCAAGCTCGCGTCCTGCTTCTATCCCACCTTTATATTGAAGATAGGCAGAGCCTCCTGATATTGCTCCAGATAATCCGAGAGTTCCTAGCCCTTCAATACCTCGTCCATATAGCTCCCTACCTACTCTCTTAGAATCTAAATAAGGAATCCTTATTGAAACTTCTTTAGGCACGTTCATTTGTCTTGCAAAGTAATCCAGGTGTTTTCGTCCTCTTAAAGCATTTCTTCCCATAACCTTCCTCCCACCAGCTAATCCGTGATAAGTAGAGAGAAACGGCTTCTTTAAACCTTCGATAAAACCTTTTCCGGCCCCTAATAATTTCTTCTTTATGCCGCCTTGAGTTGACAGGCCTTGTGTAACCCCCCCCATGATCCCTGTAATGGCAGGAGCAACTACTCCTGCACCACCTAGAACCCCACCAGCAGTAGCTATTCCTCTGTGCAATCCATGAGATTGAGAATTTGCAAGTTCATTTTTTTTGCCTGCTTTGAACGTTATAACCCCTGTAGGATCGACCCCTCCTGCAAAATCTTTTAGATAAGATGTTTCTCTTGCTATTTTTTCAAAACCTTTTTGAAAATGAATAAAGTTTTGATTTGTTCCTGAAGTTTTTTCAAGTCCGTATTTGAGTTGCTTATCCACAACAATTATCCTTATATAGATGATCTTCAATCTCTGGGGAGTAATTCTCTCCGAATGCTATTTCCTCAACCATCTTGGCATCCCAAATGCCCAGTGGACATTTAGTAGCTATTAATGAGGCCTTTATATTCATAAAGCACCCGCATTTTTCACATCTTGTTCCGTTGAAGAACTTGCATTGTTTACATATATGTAACCGTTTCTCTTTCAGTTCACGAGGTGCCTTTACTTCCCCATTCTTACTCGCATGAGATATGATGTCTTTAACACTAGCAACGGCAAGACTAATATTAAACATTATCGAACCCTTGATAGCCCTCGTCTTTGCGTTGGAATATTTTCGTTCCCGTATCTTTCTTTATGGGTACTTTTTCGTTGTTCATCGGCTTTAGGAAAACCTCTACCTCTTCTGCGACCCTGACGCAGACCGCTACCTCTTATTGGAATTTTCTCATTACCGTATATTTTCTGATGTCTTTCGCTTCTTTCTATTTCGGATCGAGGATTATTCAATCTCCTAGTTTCAGAGATAGCTGTTTTTTCAAAGCATAATCTAAAGATATTATTAACTGCAAGATCCATATTTTTACCATAACCCTATAGAATCATATTCTGAATGGATATTTCCATATCCTCTACTAACATTTTGTGCAATTTTAGTATTACGCTTCTTAACTTCATAGTCATTAGTAAACATACTAATCCACGATTGATAAAGACCTGTTTTATTAGACCTGGCAAATGACGATCCGCCAGAAGAATAAGTTAGTTCATTCCTGCTCTGTCGTATACCGGCCATTTTTAAACATTGAATAGCAGCACCATGCATAAGTAAATATAAAGACGGAAAATTAGAAATTGATTTGAATGGTAGAGGTGGTGTAGTACTATTCCAGTCACTAATGCACATATCGATGGCAAACCTAAGGTGTTCGTCATCTAGCTCATAGTCAAAGGTAAGGCGATTGAGTTGTGGTGTGTCTTGCAGGAACATTCTCAAATACTTGAGGGCCTTATTCATCCTCTTACGTGCAAGTTCATCCTGAGCACTAGTTGTCATTATCCCCCCTTCTAAAACTTAGATGAGGGGCATCTGCCCCTCAAATATTATTTTTTTGATTTTGAACTCTTTTTATTTGCATTTGTTTTAACAACAAAGTTAGGTTCTCCATCAGGATTCACGGAATTTTCTAGATCACCTAGAGGATCAACGCTATCTTCGCCGCCAGAGACTTTAGCAGTATTAACTTTGCCCCCTCGAACAGATGCTTTCATCGCTTTTTTATCTAAACCAGAGGCAGGAGCAGTTACTTCCTTTAAAGGTCGAGTTGCTTCAGCAGCTTCTTTTTTTGCTTGATCAAGATCTGCTTTTTTACTAGCAATAATTTGCTTCGTAGCATCTTCAATCGTGCGTTTAGACTTGGCCTCGTTTGCTTCAATCTGTTCTTTGATTTGAACGTCAAGATCATTAATCGGCTCAACGGAAACATATTCTTTTCTTTGCATAGCAAGGATACCTGATGTGATTTCATCAACATCGACCCACTCTCCATGCCACATTAAACGACTTTTTCCATTCGGCTTAACGTCGACAAAAAACCCTTTCTTGAACTTGCCTTTCTTATATCCCGGTTTTTTTGTTATATTAGTGATCCTATATTTCATAGTGTTTCCTCCTGTAATGTTTCCCAATAAAAAAGTCTAGGGCATATGCCCTAGACCATTACCTAATTCCTTATAGTGATCCACCTACAGGAATGATATTAGGAACATCAAGCTCAAGCTTAGCAACACTACGAATGTTACCAAAACCTTCTGCTATATATTCCCAAGACTTCCAGATCACCATGTCTGCTTCTTTCTTAATCCAGAATTTCGTGTCATTAAGGATGAAGAAGTTACCTAAGTACGGAGGTTCTGTATATGCCCAGACTTCTCCAGGGGCAACGATATCAGACTTATTAGTAACGACTAACTTGCGTTTTAGGATACTATCGTATTTGTATCCATTAACTGTGATTTCTGAAGCAAGTCCAGATCCGACTTCTGTAGCATCTTGTACCATCCAGTCATCAAAATCAACATTGTTCATGAGAACACAGCCAACACTTAAACGATCAAAATCAATCATTTTAAATAGAGAAACTAGATTTTTTCTGTCTACTGAAGTATCAGCAGAAACGATGTGCTTACCTGTAATATTTACAGCAGAATCTGAGTACTCAATAAATTTTTCATCTTCAACTACTTGAAGATCTTTGATCGAATTTTCTTCAATAACTTTTGTTATTGGATAATCGTATGCCAAAAGCTCTGCTTCTTGTTTCTGGAACTTTTGAGATTCGATTTTAAAGAAAGGAAGAGCATATCTACGACCTTGCACATACTTGTCTTCAGCTTCTCCTCGGAAGTTGACTGCAAATGCTTTAGAATCTGGCTCAATATCGATGATTTTAACTAAAGTATCATGCTTAACAGATCTTTGGCAGTCTGCTCTTGTAACTGATTCAGGAGGTAAGATGCGACGTGAGAAAGCTACCTCTCTCATTACTGCTCTTACAAATGCTGATCCAGCTGCTGCAGTTTTCTGTAACCCTTCAGGGGTATCAAGCCTCTCAATAAAGAGGTTATTAAATGTAGTAGAGTCTAGATTTTCAAACATTATTGACCTCCTTATAGTACTTCAATTTCCATAATTCCGTTGGCCGGAACCTTATGAACTATTGCAAGAATTGGTTCTACGCCCGCTTGTTTTGTAGGCACCATTTCTCCGCCACCCAAATCTTTTATTGTTAGAGCATCACCTACGCTATAAGATAGAGCATCATTGAATTTGGTTGTTCTATAGAAGAATCTTCCGCCTACAAGAATAGTTGCCTTGCCTGTAGCATGGACATCTGTTCTTCCTTCAGCGTTACCTGCCCATACTGGATAAGTATTTCGTACAGGTGTTGCACTAGGAGCTTCTAACTCATCACTGTCATTTAAAACGGCCCAATCGCCTTCAGAAAAAGACTCACCTTCAGCGATGGCCTTGTCCATACGGATGACGCCTTCAAGATTCTTGAAGATATCAAGGTAATGAACATCGTTAAGTAAATCCTCTTGTAATGGAACTAAATTATCGATCATTGCTTCCTCCTAATTAGTCCAGGATTGATTGTTGGAACGCAGTTCTTGGATCTACTCCCATAGGGCGTGTAGAATCCAAACCACCTAACTCATTTTCTGATGAAGCAGCAATTTTAATTGCTTCCTCAACTACGTCTAAATCTTTGCCTAGGAGTTCAGCAACTTTCTCTTGATATTCGACAAATGTTCTTGGCATAATAATCTGCCCAAGTTCTGCCTGCTTATAGAGTAGTTCTGTGGCCTTGGCCTCTTTTGTTAATATTTTACATTTCTTATTCAAACCATCTAACATTGCAGCGGTTTTTTTAAGATCTGCCTCTTTAATGTGGGGTTTTTTATTCATAGCATCTCCAAGTAAGTATTCCTCGGCCTTCATAGCTCCGAGAGTAGGCATAACAAATTTCCCTACTTTCTTAACAGGGGCAAGAGCAGAAGGAAGATAGACCTCTTTACCTCCAGTATAATGCTTCCCCTTTTTCCCTATATCGAAGACAACTTTATCTTCAAACAAATGCTTACCATGTTTAGTAACCTTACTAAGTCCTTTTGTTAGAACCTGCCCCATTGCTAAATCTGCATTTGCTATAGGCGTCAACATTTTATCTACTGCCTTATTAGTAGCTCTCTCTCCAAACACTTTTTTAGAAATAAATTTGACTGGTAGAAATGCAAAAGGCATTTCTGATCGTAAGGACCTGCGCCTCCCAACCATAACTTTCTTGGGCAATGCGTGAATTCCCAAAGTACTTTTTAGTTGTTGCCAGCTAAGTTTACCTTCTTTCTTCAGCATATCTACTTCGTTGTATCTTTAGTGGGTTGAGTACGAGATGCCAAATATTGTTTGAGTTTTGCCCGTTGGGCCAGAAGCATCTTCCGTCGTTGCAAGGCGAGATCACGCATCCGTCTATACTCGTATTTCCGACCTACCGTAAAAGCAGCTCTACCTACCGCGCGTGTTTTTTTGCTTTCATCACTTTTCCCCTTAAAGTACCCTGCTCCAGTACCTGCGGTCGCGAGGCCAGCAACGCCCAGTCCTGTTAGAAGATTTTTTTTCGTAAATGCAGCAGCTTTTTTTTCAATTAAAGCATCGATATCTTTTTGGTTATAACCTGCATTTAATGCTTTTTCCCTGAATGCAGCAAATTTTTCACCTTCATTTGAAAAGGTCTGAAGGGCACTGTTTAATATTGCCGCTTCAGCTACCTTTTCATAAAAATTTTGCTCCAACGAAGGTGTCGCTAAAGTTTCAGGGATAGATGCCTCTTTCAGCAAAGATACCATATTCTCTATCTCATCTGTATTCAATATATCACTAGATACAGATGCTTCTTTCTCTATGTATATAGAAGGCGAATCTCCTCTACACTCATCAAGAATTTGTTCAACTGAAAAGCTCATATCCCTCTCCCCTAGCTTATCTTTTTTCTTTTTTGTCGCGAGTTGCTAAATAGGTACTGCCACCAAGTATGCCAAAGTGAGGTAAAGTTTTCGCACCAGCAATCCCTAGTGCTTTTGCTCTTTCACCTTTTGTTAATTTCTGCCCAAACTCATTAACGCCAGTCCATCCTGCTTTGGCCCCACGCCCGATACCTCTGTGGTATTCCGCAACGCTTTCACCACCTTTTTTGGCGCCTTCCCAGCCTTTCCTGCCGTATTCTTTGGTGCCTTCCCAGCCTTTTTTTATAGCACGACCAGACTTTTTAGCGCCGATTCTGCCATGCTGTATCATTTTACTGATCAAGCTTTTTGCAGCTTTGTCAGCCCCTGCTTCTTTGCACAATTCTTCGAGGTAAATATTTTCATCCCCGTAATATTCTGCTCCTTTTTCCATCATAGTGTTCCAATAACCTTCTAAGATGAAATTACCCATAGCAGAAGCTGTTTTTTCTCCTTCGTCTTTATCTTCTTCTTCTTCTTCTTCTTCAGATTCTTTTTTGTTCTTATATGCAGCTTCCATTTCAGCTATCTTTTGCATGGCCAATTCAGTGCCGTAGTTATAACAAGAGCCTGCTACTTCTTCCATTTCCGCTATTTTCTCTGTCTCTTCTTCAACAATAGATGAAGCCGTTTTTTCTAACTCTTCTCCAAAATCAGTATTGATTAACAGTAGTTCTTCTCTAGTTAAATCGCTTAAATTCATTTTTACTCTCCTTATGCATCTTTTTGAGAATTAGGCATTTCCAATCCAGTATCCACCTGTGAAATACCTTCAATACGATCAGTATCATTTTCTGCAAGTGCTTTTAATATAACTGCTTTTTGGATAGCTTTATCTAGTAAAGGTCCATTATTCATAATGTCTGCACTTGGAGTAGTGTCCATCGGGCGTCCCTCTTTTGCGCTTTTTGGCTTGTTTTGCGGTAATTGTGGACTAGCGGCTCGAGCACCTGGAACAGCTACTGCAGAAGAGCCATCACGCATTTCTGTTGCTGCAGATTCCATTTCTTGGTCCATAGCAAATTTTGCCATACGCGAAGATAATGCATCTTGAAAACTCAAACCTGCCATGGCACCCATGTTATGAGCGGCCTCTTTTGCTAGTTCCTCGTCGTCCTGATCATAAGATGCTGTTTTTTCAATAACATCTTCACCAAAATGTGCTTCGTAAAGATCATGTAAATTCATATTTCCTCCATTGTTACTTGAAGCTTCCTTTGTAGTTCCTTCGTTAGAGCCTAGGTCCAGATCTATATCTTGACTGTATAAATCAGCACTGGCTGTCTTTTCCTGTAAATCATCTACTCCGAGATTGTTTAGTAAGTCTTGAATGCTAGGCATAGATTCCCCCTTGCGGCTTTTTCTTAGCTTTATGTGTTAAAAGTTTTTCAATTCCAGTCATTATACCTTGGTCTATGGCCCAGGAAGTACCGCGAGTCGCTAAAGATGATCCTGGAAATGCTAAACTGTAAATAGCTGTAGATTTTAATTCATCTAAAATACTCGCTCTTTTACTCAAAAATGATAGACCTTTTTTTATTCCTTTCATACCTTTTCTTGTTATAGGACTTCCTAGTGCAGCTTCACCTACAATTCCTACAGACAAAAGATCTGGATATTGTCGAAGAGTACTACTAAATCCACTTTCTTTGTCGTGTGGGTTTCGCATACGTCTAACCCTAGCACCTTCAGATCCGATGTAGATCAAAGGTGCCCCCACAAAAGCACGTGTTGCAGTTGAAGAAAGTCTCCCTGCAGACTTAATAATAGGATGCTGGTTCTTTCTTTCTATATCTTTTTGCCAGGAAATGCTAGGTGTCATCATGTGATCAGGATGTAAATCATATTTTCCCTTTACTTCCCTAGACATTAAAGATTTAGCACCTGTTATAGCACCTATGCCAAGTGCAGCGGCCACGCCAGGATTTATATCAATTAACTTATCCATCCCCGATAGAGTTGCTTTTGGTGTAGTCTGTTTCATAACCAAATATAGTCCTGCTAACGCGGCCATTACAGTCATAGGGCTAAACGGTTCTCTTCCATTATCTTCCCCTTCTGGGAACATTGCACTGGCTTTTTTAACATATCCTGTCATAGGATATGTTAGTTTACCTTTTTCTGCAAGCTTTACAAGACGAACAACTCTTTTATGCAGTAAAGGTCTAGCGTAACTTCTATCAGGAATAATGTTACGAATAAGATTAAAAACATCAGAATCAAAATGCCGATACCCTATATTCAAATCTTTTCCATAATGAGCACAACGTTCTAGGGGTGGAAAAGGCATATCAGCAAAACAACACTGTCTACGTTCTAGATCATCGGCAATGTGCCCTCTTCCTAAAGAACGCAACGCTATTTGTTGGAATTCCTCAGGCTTAGGCACGATGCCGACCATGCCTAGTGTACTTAAGACACGATTTAAATTATTCATCCCAGGGGGATTCATTGAAGTGATTAAGATAATTCTTTTCTTCGGTATATCAGGTTCTAAAGGTTGGAGAGCATCAATACCTCTTTGACCTATATGTTCAATGTTTGTTACAGTATTTGGTTCCGTATTTGAAGGAACTTCTTTTTCAATCTCTGCTGTCTTTCTAGCGGCAACCTTTGCATAAGATAAACCAAAAGCTCTTTTTTCCATAAGGGTCTTGTGCATTTCTGCTGCTTCTACTGAAGAAGCTCCATATTGAGGATGCATATGTGCAACCTTTTTCATAACTCTTGCAATCCTATCTGCGCCGATTAGGACAAAACTAATATCAAAAAATCTAGGCAAAGTATTGATAGCATAAGCTTTTTTAGTATGTCCTGGAGGGATTTTATTCATATGATAACGAAGGTGATCACAATATTGTGCTCTTGTTTTTGCCTTGTTGCCACAAATAGAGCAAACATCATAAGGAACTTTACAGTTGTGGAGTGCTACACCATTTACTTGATAAGAGTCGCTGTCATAATCTCCAGACTCAATTGCAATGTTATATACTTCCTCGTCACAATCTTCTGTTTCTATGTTAACAATAGGACTCCAAAGGTACCCATCTTCAATAAATCTTTTATCGCTGATATTTTTGCTTCGAAGTAGCTCACCCTTATCAATAAAATCAGATAAAATATAAGCCGTGTCTGACCCTACCCAAACTTGATATTCGATAGTTTCTTCTATTGTAAGAAGAGATGATATAATATCGCACCTAAGTAGCATCGCCTGTACTTGCTTGGCCAATCTCTTGTTGCAGGTGGAGAAATATGCAGAATTTTTATAAACGCCTCCATATCCATTAATATATTCTCCTAGAAGAGTTAGTTGATTTGTTTTATCCCATCCCAGAACATCTTCAGATATTGCTTTTGTATGTGCTCCACCAAAATATTTTTTTAATTTCCTGGCCAGTTCTTGATTATAAAGACTAATTATGGAAGCATTGGAACTTTCCCCTTGGGGCACTACGCGCAACTCTCCCAAAGTAGAGTATTTTTTCAGAATTCTTGGTATTTCTTCATTATTTACAATTAAATTTATGTCCGCACTGAGGGATATATATCCATTGGCAAGATATAGGCCCATAAACCCGACAAATAGGCTTGATTCCGGGCATTCGAATTTATTTTTTAAAAGAGGCGTCCCAACATAATCACCTACGTTCAATTCGTCAGCTCTCTTCCAACTATGTCTATTTTGTATGTAATTTTTGTCAATCTTAGGATTTCCTGAACATTCTAACATTTCTTTCGGAAGAACTTTCCACGGGTGCTCTTCTGTTGTCGGATAAACTTCTTCATTTACGCCATGTATATCAACAAAAAACCAAGTTCCATTGTGGTGATGCGAATGCGGGTACGCTATTTTTTGTATAGTACCATTGCCAGCTATTATATAGTCATCTGCGGTACATTCTGAAATAGGTTTTTCAGTAAAATCTGAAAGTAAAACTGGCGTTGATGCGCGACAGCACCCCATCGATACTTCTGGATGTTCACCATTATCTATACGTTCTACAATGTCCGGAGCTTTTGCATTATCTACTATAATGATTAGCTCTACACGCTTCATCTTATCATTCCATACAGAGAGAGCTACATCTCCATAAGATTTAGCAGGATCTTTATTTACATGATGCTTGTATGCCTTTGCATACATTTCAAAGGTTTTATGCCCGTAATCTGCGCCTTCGTGCTTCAAGGCCATCATTGGAAAGAAGTCTCCATTTACATTCGAACCATAGAACTCTCCTGCCCCCAATGCAGTTAGCAGAAGTTGCGTCTTTCCTGTGATGGGAATAGCACTATCGATATAACGTTGTATCTCTGGATGAAAATTGGCACTGGCCGTTTTAGTAAGATACTGATGATCTCGACCTTCACCAATTGTATATAAAAAGACTCCGTGCTCATTTTGAGTTTGGAATGTTAAAATTTTATCCATATAGGCCTCTTTACTCTCTTTGCATATCTTGTTTTATTATTGTTTTTGCCTATTTCGCTAAACCTATGGTTCTTCCAATTTCTCCTATAGTCTTTGCTGTTCCAACTCCTCGCTCAGCACTCTGCATCAAAGGATGTCCAGGAATGGCCTGGTTATCTAGATTCTTCTGTATGTCTGATACAGTTTTTATTGCTTGAACATCAACCTCACCCATATTGACAACTCTATTAACATAAGACGTCGCTATTTCAGGGTTAGCGGCTAAATCAGGAGCAACGGTTACAAGAGTATTGAATACATTTTTTGCTGCTGCTTGCGTCTTTGGATCTTTATAATTGATTCCTCTTGATAGTTGACTGTCACTCTTCGTCATATTCTTAAGGTTACTTTGTGTTACATCCCAGGATTGTTGTATCTTTTCCTGACGCTGCTTCCGAGCAAATGATCTAGATAAAGCATCAACCCCGCCTGCAGTTAGTCCTGAAGCTGCAGCTACCATGAGTCCTGTCCAGAATGATTTAGGTATTTCAAAAGCTGTTTTTTCAAAACCTTGCTTCAGACAATGTATACTAGATAATGCTTGGGCGGTCTTAGTCTTGTCAGCGTCGAACTGTCTAAGTTTCGCCATGATGTCTGGAAAGAGACGTTCTCCTATAGGTGTCCGAAGAAGTGCATCCAGTATTGATGCCATATCGCCTGAACCTGCTTTTAGGTTTTTTATCTGATCCGGAACATCTATCCCTGCTTTCACAGCTGCCTTAATACGATTCGTTATAAAAGTACTATTCCACATTGAGCTATTATAGATTTCATCTTCAGACAACCCGCTCATCCTAGCAGCACTGTCTCTTACCTGCTGATCAAAAGAAGGAATTACGGAGGCGTCAACAACTGCATTAACTAAAGGCCTAACGACTTTATCGCCTATGGCAGGACCTATTGCAGAAAACGGAGATTTTGGGATGGGTCTTCTCGATATATTCACATAGTTGGATTCTATTTGTGTCAATTTATGGACATCATCCTCGTTGAATCCTTTATTAGCTGTTCTATGTATTACTTTTGCCGCTATCTCCGGCGTACTTGCTACTGTCGGAGCGATGGCCGATAGCTGATTAAAGCGTTCACGTACCTTCCTTATATCCTTATTTCCTAGTGCAGGGATTGCATCAAACATTTTTGTGTATGATGCTTGCATATCTTGTTGCATTTTCTTGCGAAATTCTTCTTTTGCAGACTGATCAACTTTTTGTGCTAGATAAAATCCTGCGGTTGTCCCTATTAAAGGTCCCAAGCTTTTTTTCAGCGTATCCCCTCCGGTATCTTTCAATTTTGTCCATATTCTTTTTAGGTTATCTCCAAAACTAGATTCCTTAGTCATTTCCTCAAAACTGGTAAGTCTGGCCGCAGCTTCTTTATCAATATAACCTTTTTCAAGGTATTCGTTAATGATAGGATGCATATATATCTCCTTTGGGGATCATGCTTTGATAGCTTGGATATCTATTTACGTTGAATCTCGATCTTGTTTGTCGAAAGGGGCTAGCTTGCATCTGATTCCTAGTCTTAGATATCACATTTCCTGCCTCGCTGACTCCAAAATATCCAGTTAGGCCAGTCCCGAATGCCTTGCCTGCACTAAATTTTCCACCTTTATAAGTAAGGTGCTTAAAAATTTTAGGCATACTTTTAACCACAAGACCAGCTAGTCCTGCAGTTTTCTCAAAGCCATTCTTGAATCTGTCGTTCATCAAAGTGCCCTGATTTCTTTAGTACCTAGTATGGCCCCTTCAGATTCAAAGGGCTCCATTTTTTCCTTAATTATATTTCCACGATCTTGGAATAATTTCTTCTCGTCGTCTTTCTCTTTAATAGTTTTCACTATTAGATATAAAGGATGTGTACCGTTAACGACACGTGCATTTAACTTATCAGAGATCAATGATGGATCGGCTTTTAAGTCTGCAGTTTTCTCAATCAAACCTTGTTGAACCATAACTGCATCAAGATAACTCATTAATTGATCTGTCCTACTATTACTTAATCCCGCTTCTTTGCAAAAATGAGCAATATAAGGAAATGCACCCCTACGTTGTTTTAATCCATATGGGAGCAGTTGATTTCGAGCTACTTTAACAAATTTATTTTCTAAATCTTTTAGTTCAGAATTATATTGAATGATATCGTCTTCAAGGCGTTGCTTGGCCATTGCTAACTTTTCTATAGCAGATTGTCGATCTCGACGAGAATTATCTGCTAGACCTGCATGACCTGCCGTCTTTGAAAAACTAAAGTCATTAAATGAGACATTCGTTTCATGAGGATCAAGATTGTAATCTTCGTCTAAATTGGCAGAAGCCGTCTTTTCTGAACCATCCAAGTCATTTAATATTGATGCCGCATCAGCAAGCTCAAAATCAGTATAGTTATCTTCGGCCGTTTTAAACATTTCATTGTTTACTATTTTATTGGCCTCTTGGCATACAATATAAACTTGGTCAGGATTGAGTTTTTCAATTGACGCAATCTTAGAAATAGTCGTATTTAAAGGTGTAGATAGCTGTCCTAAATAGGCAGAAGCCGCCTGTTTAGCAAATTCTTTCGCTAATTCCAGGTCAACAACCTTAGTAGGAACATCTCCGACTAAGAAGTCGAACATTGAGTGATCACGCATAGGGACCCCTTATAGAATAATCAAGCTTGACGTATTAGGAATATCATCCCTTATGATATACTATTATCATATGCCATAATAGTCAAACTTTTACGGTCCCTGCAGGTTCTGCCTTGCGAGTCTCAGTTTTTACTAACGGGACTTGGTTTGTACAAAACCTTCCCATCAAAGTCTGTTACGGATGCACCAATCGAATCTAAGAATTCTTTTCCGGCATCAGGGCCTTCAACAATCGTTGTACATAAGACTGCCATTAGGATTTGTAGGCGATCCTCTAGCTCTAGGCATCTTGCTCTGTATTCATGTACGAGATCTCGAGGTCGATATCCGCCCTTATATTCTTTAGCAATTCTATTGCGATCAAAACCTTCAAATTTGAATTGAAAATCTCTAAATTTAACTACAGGGACTGTGATGGCTTTTAACTTCTTTCCATCTGGCCCTAATATGCCAGTATCGTTTGTTGTCATTTTTGCTCCTTCGTGAAAAGATCGTATATCGTATTTATTATTAGAGTTGAGCCGGCCGCAATTAATTGTCGCTCAAGGCGTTCTACGAATTCCTCTGCGTTATGGGACGAACTTATTGAATCTAAATATTGCGCCATTACAACTCCTCTAATTTGAGTCGATAGCAAGGGTTTTCTTGTCCTCAAATCAATAACATTGGTTTCCATACTGGGCCTCCTGATTCCTAAGAAAACCATTGCTTTCTTGTCATGTCAAGTGTATTTTGCAAGATCTTGGTATAAGAATTATAGAAGAAAGATTGTATTTTTTTTATTGTATAAGGAGGAAAAATGCAAATAACAGATTTACATGAAGGCCTTAATGTAAAAGGACTTGAGTGCTATGTTGGATCTATTAGCGAAAGAACAACAAAGACGGGAAAACCATTTATCACTGTCACCTTTAAAGATGCTTCAGGTGAAATAAACGGCAATGTTTGGGATACTTCCGCTGAAAGTTGGCAATACAAAGTTAACGATGTTGTAGCAGTATACGGTACCGTGAGTTCGTACTCCAACAACCTACAATTTCAATTTAAAAGTGCCAGTCTGATTGATAAACCTATTGAGGAATTTTTTAGAAGTTCTGAGTTAAACATAGATAAAATGTTTGAGTATCTTGTCGATGGTTACATAGCCAAGATAGAAGATCCCTTTATTCGATTCTTAGGAGAAAATCTCATAGCCTCAAGGCCATTTGCAGATTTATACTGCAAGGCCCCAGCAGCAAAAGGAGTACATCACAATTGGATCGGTGGTTTACTCGAGCATTCCTTGGGATTATGTATGATGGCCACTGCATTATACCGTGACCACTATAGAAGATACTTCCCGACAATGAGTATGGATAAAGTTATTTTTGGATGCATCTTCCATGATTGGGGTAAGATTCAGGAATATGACTACAGTACTCCAAATATCAACTACACTGCTAGAGGGAAACTCCAGCATCATATGGGAATAGTAGCAGAGATCGTCACTAGGTTTGCAGTTAAATATGAAGCAAATTGCTCTTTAGAAGAAAAGTCTAGAGCACAGTATGTGCTACACGAACTGCTGCACGTGATTTATGCCCATCATGGTAAACAAGAGTGGGGATCGATGGTTGTACCTGCATCCGCAGAAGCACTTTTTACACACTTACTGGATTACATGGATAGCCAGATGATGCACATGAGAAATCAGATCATTGAACATAAGCAGGGAGACATTCCTGGGATGAGTCCTCGTTCTTATGTACATGGAACAGAGTACATCTTGCTTCCAGAAGATCGATTTTAATCAGGGCGCCAAAAGCGCCCTTTTTTTTTACCGTTAGATCGTGCTACAATGTCTCCAATAGGAGAAAAAAAATGAATCAAGATTTTCGATATGGTTTTGAAAAATTTGCTGGGGGATTTCCTTCTGAGATGGTAGGCCACCTAAGAAGTGCACTCTCCAAAGTAAAAGCTGGTAAGTTGCTTAAGGGCCCTGAGTATGAAGCAAAAAAGGCCTATGACCTAATGGTCAGTAAAAATAAAAGAAATGCTATGAAGTCCACTATTCAGAAATCATATGGAGGAACGGCCGAACAAGCAGGCAAAGTGAGGACGGTGTCAAGATCTAGGCCGGTTATAGGAGCAGAGCCTACTGGTCTTTCAGCGCATGCACAGCAAAGCACTCGAAATATGAACCCTGGAAGACTGTATAGAAAGCATGGGATCGGAACAAACGTACTGCCCCAAAACACAGTAAAAAACTAGAAAAAACGGGTATAAGACCTCTAGACAAGAAAACAATGTTCTGGAGGTTTTTATGGCATACACATATGATCAAATATGTTCTATGATTACAGCTCGATTGCAGCAGCAACTATCGAGGTCAAATCCTTACTATCTTCGAGACATATATATCAGAGCATCTAGAAAAAGAGGCTCCAATTTATATGATTCAGAGCTAGAGGAAAAATGGCTAATGATGGTTGCAGAAGACTTTAATGATAAGGTCTTACGTGCTCTCATTATCACCCGTACTAAAATGTACGAATCTCACGCACAGTATCAACATAACAAAGTCGCTTAACAGGAGGGGACTTATGTTTTCCAACAATCGTCGTCGCCAAGAGCGACATCAGCTTCGCATTATCTGGATTATAATGATCCTTGCTATTCTTTGGATCATCTCTCGAGTTGCGATGGCACAAGACATTCCTACTTGGGCCATGAATGACAGTAGAACACAAGCAGGTAGCTGGATCTGGTTTCCTGGGAAGTACACTGCAGTGACAGTTACTGAAGCAGATATGATGGCAAAAGGAATGGCCATTAATTATCTCATGCAAGAGTGTCAATTGCCTCACAAAGAGGTCCGTTTTAACGAAAGACATGTTGAAGAGTTGGACGGTAAGTACAGGGTATATGTTCGTGCCTCTATTACCCATCGTCAATGTGAAGAGTCCAAGTATGGAAGTAAAGAGCTAAAATCTCGTATCGTCAACAAAAGATTGCTCGCTATCTATAGACAGTACTCACTGCATATTGCTGAAACTCAAATCGCTCAAAAGATATGTAGTGCAGATGCTGACTACTGCCTAGATCTCGCTATCCGAGAATTTGATCTGAACAATCCGTACAAGGCATACATCTATGCTGAACGTGCCTGCAATCGTGGCATTGTTCAAGGCTGTAATTCAGTTAAAATTATAAAACGATATCTCTCTAGTAATAACCTATAACGGGCGGCATTCGTCGCCCTACATCTCAGGAGAAAAAAATGAAAACTTTACTGAAAATCGTATGTTTCACTTTGATCACTATTGCTTTGGGATGTAAAGAAGGCGACAAGCCTCCAGCTCCCTATGTATCTGGCCCTGAAATTCGCAATATCACCAAGTACTTCGGTTATGTTACAAACTACAATGACGATTCTGTTACTGTGTACACTATCGACCGTCAGACAAAAGAGCTAGAGTTAACTGAAACTAAGATTGTTGGTTCTCATCCTAGAAATGCAGTTGTTCACCCTAATCAAAATTTCTACTACGTCAATCTTACTGGTGACGATCAAATCGGTGTCTATTCAATCAACCCAGTTGATGGGTCCCTGTCAATCGTGGAAAGACAAAGTACTGGAGACTATCCTAACGGAATAACCACATCAACGGACGGGAAGTTTCTGTATGTCACATGTGAACTCTCTACTAAAGTCTATGTCTATTCGATACATGCTACCAACGGTTCTCTTGACTATGTAGCAGAATACGCTGTAGGCCATGCTCCACATGAAGTTTCTATAGTAGGAGACTATCTGTATGTGGCCAATTATAGTACCCTATCTAACTCTGTCAGCGTGTTCCACCGTAACGCAACCACTGGACTCCTTTCTACTGTTGAAACGCAATCTGCGGGAACACGTCCTGTAGGTATGGGTAATTCAAGTGACTACCTATATGTAGTTAGCCGTGTATCTAGCGATATTGAAACGTTCACAATCAATTCAAATGGTACCTTAACGTCAAAAGGCACTGTTGCTGCTGGTTCTGCTCCACTAGAGGTTATTGTTCACAATGGTTATGTCTATACTATCAACTTCGGCTCTGACTCTATAAGCCTCTATGAAATAAATAGTTCTAACGGCACACTAGAACACCTAGAGGATTATGCTGCTGGCGATGGCCCCAACGGTATCATCAAACCGTCTTTCGGAGAGTTCCTAATCATCGTTAACGATTCCGCTGACGAAGGAGCTGACTGCCTTGATGTGTATGGCATCAATAATAATGGCACACTTTCTGTTATTGCTACTGATGTAGAAGTTGGTGACAAACCGATGTCGGTTGTCGTGGCCACGACTACATACCAAGAATAACCCAACAGGAGGGCCATTGCCCTCCTTCCTTCAGGGAGGATTCTATGTCTTCGCAAAAAATGCAACAACTCATTGAATTTTACGAAGAGTTTCACGACCTGTTTGATCAGAGACATCGTGAACTTATGCCTTTGTTCTACGAGAAGTCAATTAATACAGACCATGTGTACCATGCACTAATCGACGATGCTATTCAAAAAGTCATACAGAATTTTCAAGCACAGCATGGAGAGAGGATAAAGATTATTGCTCAAGAAATAGAACGACTAAAAAAAGAGATAGCAGACAGTCATTCCACAAAAAAATGTTCATAAAAAAGGGGGCGTTGACTTGCCTCCTTTTTTTAGCTATTATTTGCGTATATAAGGCGTTTGCACCTAAACCCGTAAAAGGAAGAACAACCAGACTACCCTTTGCATATATCGGGCAATTGCATGGGGATGGAATAAACCTACTTGTCAGTACCGTTGTTGGTTAGGTTAGCTGTTGCGCAGGCTTCTAGTAAATAGTCCATAGATCCGTATATGGGGAGGATGTTCCGGAGGTTTGAGGTAAAATCTCATCTGAAAAAATGGTCTTCGGCGGGTACGTGGTGGATCACGCAAAGGCAAACTGACTGCAAGCGCTTTGTTAAACACCTGGTGCCTGGGTTCAATTCCCGGCCGGGTGTCCATTTGGAGATACAATGCAATATACTGAACAGGCCGCAAAATCCATCTTGCAACAAGAAAAAAACCTAAAATTACAAAGTAATCTGCCTGGTCTCAGACAAGTTAGGCCTTTTTATTATGGGTTAAAAGAATCGCCTATAGATATCAAACAAGCATCTCCCGCAGGAGTTGTATTTTTTAACCTACAAGTTTGTTATAGTAATCAAAAAAACATCAGTGAAGGCAGCATAGAAGATGTTATATGGGGATTCCGTCAATCAGGGCTTCCCAATAATATTACATGGCAAGGGTTCCTTGATCTTCACAAGCTGGGATATATAAGATTCACTAATTCCGTTGGGGTGTCACTTTTAGGGACTCCTAGTGAAAAGATGTGGTATCAATGGACAGATAAATACTACAGTATTCTTTTGCTATCGCCAGAAGTAGAAAACGATCTACAGATAGAAGACAAGATAAAAGGGAAAGACACAACGGTCGAAAAGGTCGGCGCGTGAACATTCTTCATTTATCCGAGACCCCTTTATCAGGTGCTCCTTATAGACTGATGCAGGTACAAAGAGCAGGAGGATGGAATGCTAGACTTATATCGCATAGAAATTCTTATGATGGTCGTAACACTGTGTTTTTTCCTCATGATATTTTGCTGCAAAGTAATCGCTCTAACAAAGAAAAGCGTCTTCGCCCGGACTTCAACCGTGACGACATATATCGTCTATTTAATGATGCTGATATACTGCATTTTCACAACTATTACACTGATCAATTTATCTTTAGATTGTTTCCAGATTTAAAACAATATCTGTCAAAGAAAGTTGTTGTTGCTCAATATCACAGTCCTAGGCCATCATTAAAGAATGTGGAAAAAACTCTCAAAGATAGGAACATTGCCCGTCACCTTGTCGTTGCACAATACCAGGTTCGCCAGTTTCCTGAAGCGATACCTGTCTTTAATGCAATACCGATATATGATGAATTGCATACACCTGTTCCTCGTAATAATTGCCCTCCTGTCATTGCCTATAGCCCTTCCAACACGCATCTCCGTGATTGGAATAATAAAGGTTATCCCGAAACTATGGCCGTTTTTGATAGGCTCGGTTCGACTTGTACACCTCTCGTTATCACTAATACGCCTCACCAAGAATGTCTTCGTAAAAAACAGATCGCAGACATTGCAATTGACGAGGTCGTTACCGGATCATATCATCTCAACACCCTTGAAGCACTCTCACAAGGTCAAGTTGCTATCTGCGGTCTTGACGATCAATGCGAAGGTGTCCTCCGAGATCTCACGGGAACAGAGCACCATCCAATCATCAAGGCATCACCGAAAACCCTTCAAGGACTGATAACTACTTTTATAGAAGAACCGTCTATATTGCAGCATATGCAAATAAAGTCTAGGATGTTTATGGAGCAATATTGGAGTACAGAATTCCTCGTAGATATGTATAAAAAGGTCTATCAATCTATATAGTATGTTCAGTGGAGTGAACTATGTTCAAAAAAAGAGTTTTATGGCATCTGCCTTTCGCCATGATTGGTGGCGTAGAGACATTATATAAGACAATACTTAAATATATTGATTACGAAAACTACGACCATTATGTTACATGTCATGTTGACATCTATGACTGGGTACGCGAGCAGTATCCGAGTTTAGCTCACGTTAATAAATTCTTTGGCCCTTTAGATTTATCCAGAGAAATTGAATCGATTTCTCCTGACTTGATCATAGGAACGCACGGCCTTACTCTCTATAGCGCTCTTGATATCTGTGAAAAACAATACCCTGTCGTGGAAGTTGTGCACGGTAGTCATATATGGTCTGAACACAATGTCCATATGCCGAAGAAATATACAAAGCATATTGTAGCAGTTTCTAAATCGGCCGAAGAAGTTTACCTAAAAAATTCAAGCTTTAATATAGACACCTCTATTATACTAAATGGGGTCGATACCGAGATATTTCATCCTCGGCGCGCTTTCAGAAGCACAGCTCAAAACTTTGCATACTTCGGACGTTTCCTGGAGAGTGATAAAAAGATCACAAAGATAATCCAAGCATTTCGATCACTAGGGTCCCAACATGCAAACCTCTATTTGATAGGTGGAACCAACCAAGAAATTATTGGCCTTAAAAGGTATGCACAAAAACTAAAGTTGGGGTCTTCTATAAAGTTTTTTGGACATACCCCTCGACCTGAATTGTTTTATAAAGACATCGATATTGTAACAGTCAGATCCGAAGCAGAGGGATACTGCAATGTCGTAGCAGAAGCGATGGCATCTGGAGTTCCTGTTGTTGCATACAACTTTGGCGGGATATTACGACATTTATCTCCTGATACAGTCTTGGTGGCCAACTCACAAAAGGAATATGCCCTGCATTTAAGCAAAATCTATAGAGATGCCAAGCTTCGCGATGAGATGATAGTAAAAGGCTTTAAATTTATCAAGACAAAAGGCAATGCGAAGATAATGGCCAATAATTACGAAAAGTTATTTCAGGACATTTTGGGCCATGATATTATAGTAAGAAATACAGATCATAAAATCGAAATGCCCGTTGTAGGTCATGTTTCTGTGATAAAATCCAATCCTACTGTCGGCGTAGCAAACCCGCATTGGCACGGTATCTATACTTCAACATGTAACTGTTGTGATGTCGTAGTCCCGTGGCATAATAACCCATCTGTTTTAGCTAAAAATATTGTCAGGTATAAACCTCGTCACATTCTATTTAGTGGTGGATGTCCAGGTTTCATCGACACTGCAAAAAAGTTACGAAAGAAGTACCCGCAATATCCTGTTAGTTGTTTTTACCACGGAGGTGCATCTCATTTTAGTTTTGCTGGGGGTATCTTTGGTAAAGGTGAAAGGGACGCACTGACTGAAATGATTTCAGCACATAAAGCTGGAATATATGAAAAAATTGCTGTTGCATCTCCTGGACTAGCTGAAGTAGGTCAGAAAATGGGGATCAAGCTAGTTTTTACCGGGAATGTATTGAAAAACATGCCTACCAGGAGAAAAAATCTCCTAAAACAAGAATTTATAAATATAGGGAACTTCAATCGACACCTGGATCATAAGCACACATCCATAGGTCTAGCGGCCTCCATGCTGATTCCGAACGCTCGTATACACATGCTAAATTGTAACTATAGATTACCTTTTGTTGATTACAGCAAAGTTCAATTTCATGATGAAATGCCGCAAGAAAGATTATATGATCTATATCAAGAAATGCATGTCTGCTTGCAAATGAGCTTTATAGAGACTTTTAATGTTTCTGTTTTGGAGATGTGGGGACATGGTGTTCCAGTTATACTTGGCCCAGGCAATTACATCTTTTGCAAGCATAATGATCTCTTGGCCGAATATGTCTATGTACATGACCATACTAACCCTGTAGAAGTTGCTGGTAAGATCAAACTATGTGCGGCCAATAGAGATAAAGTTGTAGAGCTTCAGGATCAAGCATTAGAGATATTGAATCAAGAAGCTATTACTAGATGGCAGGAGTTTTTTGCGTGAAAATTTTATTTTTAACACAAAGCTATAATACTATGAACTTTTTTCGTCAAATTGCCTTAAAGCTAATGGACCAAGGGCATCGAGTTCGAGTGATCTCAGTCGAGCATGTTCCTAGTAAGAAGACGGCCGATACATGGGAGTATTTTCAGTCAGATTGGACAGCTTTTGACTGGCAACACATAGAGAGCTATGATCCAGATAGGGTTGTTATATTCAACGGAATGTTTCGGGAGTTGTACGCAGCATCTCTAGTTTTGAAGAAAAAGTATAATACTTTTTTTGCAGAGGTAGCATGGTTTCCACAAAACGACTATATATACATAGACAATAGCATTCACCACAAAAGTTACATAGGAGATTTAGGGCTTCATAGAAAAACTGAACTCAGTTCAAATCATAAGCAAATGCTAGCTGATTTACAAAAGCAGTATAGGGCCAAGTTAACAAATCATTATCCTGAGTTTGATATTCTAATCCCTTTGCAATTGGAATATGACACTTCCATACTGTATGCATCTGATTATTTCAAAAGTATGAAGTCTCTGATAGGTTTTGTGAAAAAAACAGCGGGTAACGCGTCCATAGTAGTAAAAACGCATCCCAAGAACGATAACGACCATCCTCGATATAAAAACATGTTTTCCTCTACCAATATATCACTGATTGATAAGTGCAAAGAAATGGGAGTAGAAGTTGTTTCTAATGTAAGTATCTATGAGCTTATCAATAAGGCAAAACTTATAGTAGGTATCAATTCCACGAGTTTGATGGAGGCCTTAATTTTTCATAAACCTGTGCTCCAGTTTGGTAACAATGTGGCCCACAGCTTGGGCTCAGGATGTTGCCTTTCTGAGCATTACTACTTAGGCATTGATAATACTTGTGAACATGCCTTAGAAGATGTAAAGGCCAACAAAGCCGTTAATTTTTCCGTTGATCGTATAGATTTAACTCTCTTACACCTAATGGCCAACCAGATCGATTTTAGAAATCCTCCTCAATGGGCCGTAGATAAAATCTTGAATGTCAATAATCTGGTCTTGCCACGGACAATGGAGGACATAGCTTGAGTGTTATTCACGGCATATTAAGGGATATAGGAGATAAAAAAAGACATTTAGAAAAGTCTGCCCACACTAGTGTCACAGATCTTGTGTCTGTGTGTATGCCAAACCATAACAAAGGGCCCTACATTTATGATGCTATAAGAAGCATAGCTGAGCAAAAATTGTCCCACGTGGAACTTTGTATAGTTGATGACTGTTCTACAGATAATAGCAGAGATGAAATAGATCGAGCATTGTCTGATTTCTCTTTGATGCATAGGAAATTATATTTACCGAAAAGAGTAGGTACAGCGTGGGCACAGAATATTGCCTATTATTTGGCAGATGGCATGTATCTGGCAAACATGGACTCTGATGATATCTCTGCTCTAGTACGATTGCAAACACAAAAAGATTATTTAGAAGAACATGATCTAGATTTTGTCGGCTCTAACTTTAGTATATTTCGGGATGATATAAACTGTCCTAGTCTCAATGATGGGGGAATATGGTTAAAATACAAAAAGGAACAAATCACTAAATCATATCTGGACAATAATATAAACTGTGTTTGTTTTGGCACTGGTTTTTTTAAGAAGAAGGTGTTGGAAATAACAGGAGGATTAGACAAGAGTTTTATAGGTACAGAAGACTATGGCTTTCTATATAAAATAGTCAAAAAAGGACTCAAAGTAGGTAACGTTAATAAAATCCTGTACTTTTACAGGCGCTGTGAAGGACAACGCAGCTCATTGTTTCACGCATCTCTCTGACATTATTTCTCTATATCTCGGTATAAGATCTGTGAAGAATAAGTAATCTTATCCAAGGAGAAATAATGATAGCACGAAATTCATTGTCGGCAATGCCCGACATATACCAACGACTCATAGATAAATTAAACGAAGAACGTCAAGGGTGGGGGGCGTTGCGGCAGACTCTATTTGACCTCTCAGATAGATGGAAATGGTGGAGTTGGGCCATGCTCTATAAAGAGATACCTACTATCCCGTATCCAAAAAAAGACTTTGCTCTGCATTTTGATTCTAGTGCACCTCCCTACAGGCTAATAGAAGCATGCGTGAAACCTTTTCCCTATGATCGAAATGCTTTTGAAAATTTAGTGGACTTCCTTCTTTATGGTTTTGGGGATTCTGACATAAAAAGTATTCAGCATATCCCTGGAGAGCAAATTAAACATTTTAACGACACACTAGATCTGGGTATATTCTATAGATACCCTGGTGACTACTGGGGTCATTATCTCGAAATGGGAATGTCTCATTCTATGCGAAGCGGTACAGGGTTCTTTTCTACACCTCCATCTGTGTGCCAAATGATGGTAGAAATGACTATCCCTGATGATCCCAATAACATCACTCGCAGTTTTTGTGATCCTTGTGCAGGGACAATGCGTATGGGGTTATTTGCATCAAATAAAAATTTGATCATGATTTATGGAATGGAAGTAGCTTACTCAATTCATAAGATTGCTAAGCTTAATGCATTTCTTTATCTGCCACCTTCTGCGATGCCCTGTAAAGAAATAGAATCAAAATTAGAAGCACTAAAATCAAAGGAGAAATAGTGGAGAATTTAGACACATTGATAAAGACATTTGCATTCATGATGGATGTTCCTTCTATGGGGCATAGAAGAGCAGGTGAAGAACTACTTAGAATTTTAAGAAGTAATAAAAACCCAGTTGAAATATTTACTTCAAAAGATGGCCCTTTGCTTGTTGGATTGATAGATTATTTTAACTTGCACAATCCAAACCAAAGTGAACATTTGGAAAAGCTAGGAACAAAGGAGTCACTAGAAATTCTAGTTCTATTTCATCAAATGCAACATGAAGTACAGAAACTCAGCATGGAAGAGGGAGGACACAAGATGCTGTCGACACCTAAGACTGTCAAAAAAACATCGAAGCACGTAGCGATGTCTTACCGTACTAACTGGAAGTACATACAAAACCAAGAACAGTTAGATTACTACATAGAGAAAATATTATTGTTACAATACTGGATTGTAGATCTTTGCATGCTAGAGTCTCGTATTGCCCTAATGCAGATAGGAAATAAGGCCGAACAGTATCTAATTGATACTCGTTTTGTCGACTTGTCGGCCCTAAAAGCGAGGCTAGAAGATCAATCGTATATTAAATATATGCACAGCGCTGTTGATAAGTACCGGTCCATAAAAAAATCCTTCGGCATCTCATTAGAAGGAATATTAGATGGCGAAATGGCCGAGAAAATATTGACATGTGGTAGACAGAAAGCAGGCTTTTCTGCACAAACATTATGCACGAAATATACAGGTATTCGCTATAAAAAACTAGACCTATTCGAAGGATGCTCTTATGATGATGTACTTACTGTTGAGCAAAAAGACTTTGCTGCACAAATGTGCATCTATCCCGATTTATATATTCCAAAGCAGGTGGCCGCATTAAAGAAGGAAAATTTGATACCGACATTCTTATTAGAGTGCAATGCAATCCCTGCGTTCGGTGATATAAGTTACTATGGATTATTGCTTAACGTAGATGCATGGAAGAAAAACATTGAGATCGAGCAGGAGCACGCAAGAGACGCAAAACAGCAGTTCTCATATTTGATTGCTCCTTTCTTGGGACCTGAAGCTGCTAATGTTAACCCTTCATCTCCTAATCAGGTATTAGATGTTTTTCAAAAAATATATCCCCATCATTTACTAGTCGATCCTGATAAGAAAAATGATAAGGGTACATCGCAAATCGGAACAAGTGCAAGAGTTTTGCAGAAATTGTTAACTTCTTCAAAGAATCCTGAAATCGCTAATGCCCTTATACAGATTAGAAAGCATGAGAAAAAAATAGGTACATATGGTAACAGTTATATTGATCATATTAATGCTGTTAGTGGTAGATTCCATCCTGTAGTTATCCAGTTAGGGACAGACACTGGCAGACCTGCTGACAGAAAACCAAATATGCTTACCATGCCCAAGGATTCTCGCTATAGGACTCCTTGGATTGCTGGAGCAGGTAGAAAAATCGTTACTTGCGACTACAATGCTTGTGAGCTTAGGATTATGGCAAGCATGTCTGAAGATCCTGTGATGTGCCAAGGTTTTAATACGGGAATTGACTATCACACTTTCACAGCGTCAAGATTTATCAAGGACACTGAACGATATCTTTTTGAATATGTGCCTGGCCCCGGTCCTGGAAAAGGTCATCTGAAATCTGATAACCGGAGAGTAGTTAATCCTCATTTTGGTAAACTAGTGCCGTATGAGCGGGTTACAGCACATCAACGAGACATTGCTAAATTTATCAACTTTGGTCTTGCCTATGGTCTTGGACCACAGCGACTGTCGGATGAGATTGGAATTAGCATGAATGAAGCTAAAGAGTACATCAAGAATTTCAGTGAACGTTTTGCAGTTCTTACGAGATGGCTCAAGTTACAGCAAGAAAAAGGGTTCGAAAGAGGTTATTCAGAGACATACTTGGGCAGAAGGCGCTATTTCGTAAAACCGGTTATGCCGTGGGAAGATGAATGGGATAAGCTGGCATTCAACAAGATGAATCCTTTTGATAAGAAAATGCCAGATCCTCTTAGAAGGTACCATGCCACAAGTGCGGCGATAAAGCGTGAGGCCGGCAATTCTCCAATACAAGGTAGCAGTGCCGACATTACAAAAATTGCGATGTATGAGATTCGTAAATATATTCGACAACTTGAAATAGAGACTAATCGTGGAGAATATCTTGCTCACGTTGCGTTACAAGTGTATGATGAAATTGTAATAGATTGCCCCGAGCATCTAGCAAAGCATTTATCTCAAAAAATGGTTGAGATAATGCGTACTGCAGGAGAACGAGTTATAACTCAAGTACCTGTCGTAATAAACTGCACTATAGCAGATACATGGATAAAAGAGTAGTTTAGGAGGTTCCATTGGAATCAAAAAAGACTGATTTTAATTTAACAAATGTTGAAGAGAAAAAAGTAATAGAATCGCTAAATACACTGAAAAAAAAATTCAAAGTTTCAACTTGTAGAAAATGTAGCGCTCAAATTAAGTTCCTTCCAGATAATGAGGGTAAAATCATCCCTCACGACATGGATGGAATCCCACACTGGCAGACTTGTCCATATAGCGGCTTTGCTCAACGCAAGGCCGCTATGGATATTGTAAGAAAGTTGGCCACACTTTATCTCGTACGATTCGGGTTAAACATCGAAAAAGAAGCAGATTTAACTCGAAAAGAGGCCCAAGTTGTTCATGCTATCCTTGAAAAAAGATTTAAAGATGAAGAACATAAGGCCATTCAAGCAAAACTAGAAGCGGCAAAAGATGAAAGCAAAGTAGATAGTGATGTTCAATTCAAGCCTGTTCCTTGTGATTCCGTAGGCGACCCGGATGAAGATCGTGCTCCTGATGAGCAGCTCATTCATGAATATGAAGAGAAGATAATTCAAGAACATAATCTTGATAAAGGTGTGAAGAAAGTCATCATTGAGTCTGAGTAACCCTCATGGATCAGACATTTGATAGAATGTTTTATCATGATTGCCAGTCCTTAGCAGGAATTGACGAAGTCGGTGTAACCGCACTTGCTGGCCCTATTGTGGCCGCCTGTGTGGTTCTACCTAGACTTACGCCAAAAGATGATCTAAGTCTTTTTTTAGTTGATGACTCTAAAAAAATAAGAGAAAAGTATCGTTTTGAGTGCGCAAGGACTGTACAGCAACATGCCTTGGCGTACGGTATCGGGATTGTACCTCCGTTGGAAGTAGATGCTTTAAATGTTTATCTTGCAAGTAATTTGGCCATGAAAAGGGCCGTTGCAGATTGCTTACAAAGATTCGGGAAACGCTCTTTGGATATGTGTCTCATTGATGGGAATCGCAAGATTGATCTCCCCTTCCCTCATAAATTGATAGTCAAGGGTGATATGAAAAGTCTAAGTATTGCTGCTGCTTCTGTATTGGCAAAAGTACATCGAGATACTTTAATGAAAGAATATCACAAAATCAGACCTGAGTATAATTTTATCAAAAATAAGGGTTATAAATGTGACGACCATTTTAATGGACTTGATAAAAGAGGCATATGGGTTGGCATCCACAGAACTTCCTTGTATCCTTTATCCCGCAAAGGTTCCGAAGATTCAAGTTTAACTGATCGCCGTTATAAGTGGATAGCAATTACGGAAAAGGAATTGCAAGGAGATATATTATGCTAAAGACGCTTTTTTCTAGATTCTGTGTTAAGAGATTGACTGTACAAGATAAAAGACTATACAAATTGGTACTGCGAAATATTAATGCATGCAAAACTTATGCTGAATTAATGCATTGCGCAGAATGGTTATGTCGTCTCGAACCTTCTATCCCTCGTAAAATTGTAAACAGGTTGATGTTAGTAATCAATATAAAGCAATCCTTGTTCCGAAAAAGAGGTAATGCAAAATGCAAGTAACAGACGAGTTTAAAGCAGATTTTATATATAACTCGAATGGGATTGAAGGACTGTACACACCTTTTTCTTACATAATGGAGTATATCAATGGCGAACATGATCCAAATCCTCTGGTTGGAAATCAGCTGAAGGCCATTGATTTTGTAATAGAGCATAGAAAAGAGATTCCGGACCTCGACAGTATAGCAGAACTACATGGTATATTGTTAAAGGACATAGATTCGCATGCCGGTATATATAGATCTGGGCCTGTTTATATTGCTAGACAAGAAGCTCCTGATCATAAAACTATACCTTACTTGCTTAATAACTGGTGTCTTTTGTGGACCAAAAAGCCCAAGAAATCTTGGACTCACAAAAAGGCCGCTATGTATCGACACTTTGAATATGAGCGCATTCACCCTTTCTATGACGGGAATGGTCGCAGTGGTCGATTGTTGTTATTGTGGGACGGTTTTTTTCACAGAACAAATGTTGATATCCCAAAAGAAGTATTCACGAGAAGGATGCATTATTATACAAGCATACAAAACTATAAAGATGTTGAACGAGAAGAATTAGGTGAGTGGGTTTAGGTGATGCTTTTCACGAAAAGCATCATCTTGATCAATCTCTGACTGTAGATACGTGTGCAGAAGCTTTCCATACTCTTCGAAATCATCTGGGTCCTTGCAGGTCCTTTTTAGCATCAATAAGTATTCTGTGTGTTGTCTAATTTCCTCAGGCAGTCCTCCCGTATCGGAGCCTGGAGCAACACTAATGCGAATATTCTCAGGAAAATGCTTGCTAGAAGCAGGTCCATAGTATTCTGCCAGTAAGCAAAGAAAATCAGCAAAACACTGAGTCTTAGAAAGAGGCGGCAGTTCATCGATGCCGACTATAGGTTCTCCACAATCGGCAGTACATATATATCCGTTTCGAACTCTTTCAATTCTAAACGTTATAGCTTCCAGACATCCCCTCCTACTTTAATAACTTCTTTTAAGAGGTCTTGATATGTTTTTATTAGACGTTTTTCTTTATCACTAATTATTTTACCGAACATTGCCCGATCATTGTCATAAGCGGTTCTGTCAGCATGGATAGATGCATGTAATATTGTTGATAAGACTGCTATAGGATGTGTTGTTTCTTGATTAAAGTAGATATTACCCACACATGGTGCCAACATCTTCTCATTAGTTTTTTTAGAAACGGTGTACTTTTTCAGTGGAAAAAATAAAGCATCTTTTTCGTTATCTTCTGCTGTAAGAGCTGCAAACTTTCTTTTTTCTTTTAGCATTGCTTCTTTTGTTTCTGCAATCTCAATAGAGAAGTAATGTCTCGTTCCTGGAATTTTTGCCTTGATCTTCAAGTTGTTTCTCCTTTTTATTTGTAAAAAACTCTATTATCCTATGCTCTTATGGTGGAGATGGCGGGAATCGAACCCGCGTCCAAAGATAAGCGCAATCAATACTCTACATGCTTAGTTCTATTTATAGTCAGAACAAGACTGTCCGAATAGATTATCTGTTTAGAGTCGTACACTATTCAATGCGACTGGGGGTGACCAAAGTATAGGTCAAGGCCACCACATCCACCAGGTGCATTTACGGTCTGCCCAAGACCACGTTTCTTTATAGCACGGTGTAAACGAATAACCGCTCTTACCCATTCTGTTTATTGGAGGGGCAGACACCTCATTACCTAAGCAGCTTGAAGAACCGGAGCGGCCTTCTTAGCTCTATAATCAGCAAGACTAACTACATTTTCGTCAGTTGAATTTTTAGTCGATTTTTACGAGGCCATCGACCAACCTCGGCATGCATATCAACCTTACTTTATCGTTGTCGAAACCTTTACATCCCCATTTTTGACAAAGTATTCATGCATATTTAACACAGCTGTACACAGATAGTCCATTCCTTTTGTTTTGTCGTTAAACAGGACAAAATCATAGTCTTCTGGGGCCCCTAGACTATTTTCAGATTCATGCTTTGTATCGCATTTATGCTGATCAGGGTCTATAACTAAAATGTTCTTGCCTCCGTTGTTTTTTATATATTCTCGTTCATTGGGGAATCTTGCATCTGCTATAGCTATATTTACGGCCAAGGATCGACGTATTTTTTCAAACAAAACTTGCGCATGAAAATCACTGACAAAAAGATGTCGGCATATTTCCGTTCCCACTATCTGCAAGAGATGTCTCGGTGTCTTAAAAACTGTGCCAGAAAAGACATATATTTCATCAAGGTGTTGGGGCTTTATAGGCCACATTTTAAGTTCCGATATTTTATATAGAATTTTTCGACATTTTTCTTTTGTTAAGATGATAGGTTTATCAAACGGAGCTGCTTTACCTTCTGTTGTGTACATCTGATGATCTGTTAGATCAAATACATCTTGACACATATTTTTTAAAAAGTCTGCGAATGCTACTACTTCAAATCCTCTTTGTTCTGCCAAAATGTTTGCTACAGATGATTTGCCGGCTTCCATTTGTCCTGCGATTCCAATTAACATTTTCAATCTCCTAAATCCATGTTGAACCCTCCCCTCCCTAAAGGAAGGGGATTCCTCTTCCAAGACGCTAGATCCCTAGCGCAGCATTGAGAATATTGATAGCTGCGTTTATATCTCTGTTGAGTCCTGCTCCGCAGCTGCATTCCCATTGCCTTACACTCAACCCTTCTAACCCTTTCGGCCCTTCAATAGAGCCACATTCGTTACAGCGTTGAGTCGATCGATATTCACTGACCTCTTGGTAAGCAGCTCCATATTCAAGACACTTGAACTCAATCCACTTTTTCAGAATCGACCAAGCATTGTTATATCTTGATTTTGCTACATTGCCCTTCGTGAAGCCAGACACATTACCTACTACTACTAAACCGTTTGTCTTAACTAAGTCTTTCGCAAATTTACATATCTTGTCTTTTCGTTTGTTTGCTTTGTGTATGTGCAATTTTTTTACACGTTTGAAGTTTCTCGCTCGTTGTTGCTTCTTTATCTTCTCATCTACTTCCTCTAATTCCTTGAGTTGTAGTTCCTTCCCATCAGAACAAGTAGCTGTTGTTTTAAGACCGAGATCAATACCAATCTTTCCAGATCCACAACATTTCTCCTCATTATCAGGACATTCGATGACGAAGTTGACGTACCACCTACCTGCACAATCTTGTGTGAAGCACCCTGTTTTCAACAATGCTCCTGGAGGGAAAGGACGTGATTTCCAAATACGAAAGTTCATCTTTGCATAAGTGAATCTATCTTCGTGAATCTTAATAGCACCTTCCTTAAAAGGAATCCAGCCTAGCGTTTTACGTCCTTTGAAGCGTAACTGCTTCTTTTGCTGTCTTATGTCCTTATGGAATTGATCTAAAACAGCTCTCAACGTGTGCGAATGCACAAGCATTTCCTTGGAAGCACCTTTTACAATGTCAGTATAATAAGGATCGTATTTATGAAAATACTTCCTGGATTCTTTCCATTTTTTTCTCGCTGCTGCATTAATGACATTCCAGGTGAATTTCACCTCTCTACTCATCTGGTCGAGTAGCTTTAATCTGTTTTTGTCTTTGATTCGATACTTATACGTCTTAATCATCATACACTATCTACCTCACGATTAGTTAAATAGCAAGTTAGAAGGCCTCTGGACTCCGCCCTGAAGGACGGAGCTTTGAGGCCTTTATTTTTCGGTAAAGATCTTTGTACTTATTCAGTATATATTTTTGTAGTTCCATTAATACCTCCACAAAAATATGATGCAAAATAAATACCAATTTGCAAGAGCTCAATTTGCGATGCGCAATTAATTCATGTTTTCAAATAGCGATAATTGGCCAGCAAGGACGCCTGTAGCTACTTGTTTACTTGTCTTGGGATTGTTATTTTTGTGAGTTGGCCAAAGGCGTTTCTTTACTGACTCTATATGAGTTTGCAGATCCTCTATTTCCTTGATGCCAAGGTAAGCAAATCCTGTGTAATTCATTTGAACACGAGCATATTTGCCACTGTTCGCAGAAGCAACCTTAATTTGCTCACTTTGAATAACTTCCTTGATTCGCTCCTTCATGAGATCTTAAAGAATAGGACAATAAGCAAGAGATGTCACTACAAACAAATATCCGAGAAATATACACAATGATCTACCTAATGGGGTTCGGTCCTCTTATACAGAAACTACTTTCCCTCTTAACTCATATATTGCTTGATGGTATTTTTTTAATCGAGCTAGGTCACTTGATGTTAGTTCAGGCAATCTTAAAAGGTTGAGATTATCTTTAATATCTTCAATTTTAACTTTTGTTGCTAGATCATTCGCTTTAACTCTATTAATAAATTCTTGATAATTCTCCCCTTTTCTTTTGCTCAAACAATCAACTGCATTTAGAACCTCTTTTGAAAAGCCACCATTTGCTAAATCCACTTGAGTAATTGGGCTATCCTCAATAACATCATGAAGAATAGCAACAATCTTCTCTTGCACAGAAGAGCATTGCATCATAACCCGAAGAGGGTGCAATATATATGGTTCACCAGCTTTATCAACTTGACCTCTATGTGCAGTACATGCAATTTGAATTGCTTTATCTAGCATACATTTCATTCTACTACCTTTTTCCCTCTAAAATCTTAGCCCTTAACCAGTTGTTGACATACTCCCATAGGTAAAAAAACTCTTTACATGTTAAGAGTTTTGTCTTATCTTTTTTTTATCAAACAAATAGTAGCAAGGAAACGGCGCTTTGCTAACATAAATTCAAATGCCGTACGGAGATACAATGATTAATATAAAACGTTATGAATTCGAAATTGAGCTAACTAAAAAAATGTTAGGGACTAACCCCTTTAATCCGAATGTAATGGATACCCATATCATAGACCGACAACGTAAACTAATAGCTGAAAAAAGCACAATAAATAAAGCGATAAATAAATATCTAGATGCAAAAGATATTTCTGTAGAAAGACAAGAGATTGAACTAAAAGCACTAAGGAATCGAATCGAAGAAACAATGGGTGCATCAATCTCAGACGAAGAATTCGAGTTAATGAGATCTGATAACTTCAAGAAGTTTGCAGACTTAAAAGAGACTTTATCTGAGCTAGACGAAAAAGGAATCACATGTTTCTTTAGAAATGATGAAGGGAGAGTATGTATAGGATCTCACATGATTTTAGGCTTCATGAAAGCAGCTGCCGAAGCTATCTGTAAAACAAGAGCAACAAAGAAAGGTACTATCTTACAATCAGCTTCATATACACACTCGGTAATCAATCAACATGTAGATCTCGAAGAAGAGTTATTAGAAGCATCTGAAGATATAATTCGAGATGAGAACAACAGACCTCTATATCTACAAAGATCATTGCGTGCGATGACAAAAGAAGGCCCACGTATTTCTCTGGCAAAATCAGAGCAATTACCGAAAGGGACACGGTTTAAATTTATCCTTTCTGTTTTGCAAGATTCGCCAATAAAAAAAGAACATATAGAAGACATGTTCTCATATGGTGAAATAAAAGGGCTTGGACAATGGAGGAATGCAGGTAATGGAAAGTTTAAAGTTCTGAACATGAAAGAGTTGTAAACTGCTTAGGTGTTGTGTTGCAGAGCCTGGTGTTGAAAAGCAAAGTCTTGGCACCGTTCAGTCTGGTGTTGTAGGGCGAAGTACAGGTAAGGTTATCTAGTGTTATGCATTGTGTTGTAATGGTATAAAAGATGGTGCGATGGTATCGCCATGTATAGTCATGTTTGGTATTGTCCGCCGAGCTACGCTGATGTAGGGTTCGGTTAAGTAATGTAATGTCATGTTGTGGTCAAGTCTGGCGCCGTGTTATATTTTGTTTGGGCGAGGTATAGTGAGCTATCGTACCGCAGAGGTATTGTAGTGCAAAATATAGTAGTGTCTTGTAAAGGTATTGAATAGTTTTGCCATGCTTTGTGCAATAGCATGGTATGGCAACGCAGAGTAATGCATCGTTCAGGTATTGTCATGTTAAGTATTCTGTAGCGCAGCCCACGTGATGTATAGCTAGGTTCGTAATGCAATAGGCGAGGCAATGTATGGTTGAGCCTCGGCAGTGTAAGGTGAAGTGTAGTTGAGGCAAGGTGAGGTGTTGTGTTGTTTAGTTAGGTTGAGGCAAAGTTAGGTTAGGTGTTGTGTTGTTTAGTTAGGTTGAGGCAAAGTTAGGTGAGGTGAGGTACAGCATTGTTTTTTTCTGCTTAGGTAATGCCAAGTGCAGTTGTGTCCTGTTATGGTTTGTGACGGTTTTGATGTTGCTGAGCTTTAGCATAGTGTCGCCTGGTAGAGTGTAGGTAACGTATGGTGAGGTGTTGTTCAGTGTGGCCTAGTAGAGTGTAGGTAACGTATGGTGAGGTGTTGTTCAGTGTGGCCTAGTAGAGGCAAAGTAAGGTTGGGTTTGGTTCAGCATGAGTGTCGTATAGCATAGTTCAGTCTCGTCCTGCCATGTTCCAGTATTGGATTGTAAAGTCTTGTTTTGCGTCGGCAAGGTGATGTTTAGTTTAGTTAAGTTGAGGCAAGGTGAGGTTTTGTTTAGTAAAGCGAGGGCTTAGTTGAGCCAGGTTATGTCTTGTACCGCGGAGGCGTGGTAATGTACTTTCCGGTATTGTAAAGTGATGTTGTGTAGTAAGGAGGTCGAAGACCTCCTTTTCTTTTGAAGATGAAGAAGATTTAGGATTAATCGCGGGAATCCTCAAAGTTCCATTAGTACTTTGGATCACGGCACACCCTCCAAAAAAAACAAAAAAAACGGGTATAAGAATAGTGTAGAGGTGTCACATTTTCTGCACACAAGTGCGTACATAGCAAAGGAGGATACTATGTCAAAGAAAAGAAAAACGCCAAAAGCTGAGCCAAAAGCTGAGCCAAAAGCTGAGTCAAAAGCTGAGTCAAAAGCTGAGCCAAAAGCTGAGTCAAAAGCTGAGTCAAAAGCTGAGCCAAAAGCTGAGCCA
>Ga0180432_10001001_pt1 | contig 45258 bp, 38 predicted proteins | sample SS_ome_10_FD_132414 | JGI IMG/M metagenome (GOLD analysis project Ga0180432, IMG submission 132414) | Hypersaline lake sediment archaeal communities from the Salton Sea, California, USA - SS_1_MS_2 metaG | ecosystem: Environmental > Aquatic > Non-marine Saline and Alkaline > Hypersaline >...
AAATCCTCCGTGTTACGGGCGACGGTAACGCCGCCCTCGTTTTGAAACACTTAAAAACACGGAGGATTTTATACACTTTCATGGCAAACAAGAAAAGCCCTCTTTGACTTCGCTTCTGTAAGGGCTAGTGACCGCTGCAATCATGAGGCTGTTCCTGAACGGCCATCTCCTGGCGATCCTCTTCGCCATTTTCTTTGGCGGATTGGCGTTTCATTTAGCTTCTCTTGCCAGAGGATTGCAGAAACTTCGGCCGCACGTCAGATACTCCGTGATCTTCTTCTGTACCATAGGGTTGATCATGTATCCCTTCTATCCCTTCGGGGCGATAGTCAGTGCTTATATCCGAGAACTCATTGCCGGAAAGAAGGGCCAGTTCGTTCTCTCGGAGCATTATCAGGAGGTAATTCGCAAGACCCCGCACATTCAGGGCCGTGCATCAATAGGCACGCTTTGTATACTCCTGTCCGTTCTGTTGGGACCTGTGGTTATCCTCTTCGCGATCATCGCGTTCATCCATTTATAGAAGCCGTGACTTTGTATTACATGAAAATCGTCAGAGCAGTTGTCGCCGTGCTGGTGATTTGCAGTAGCGTTGCTGCAACCGCCGATGCCCTTGAGATCGTTTCGGTGCGGCGGCCGGTTGAGGTGAAGGAATTTGTGAAGCGGTTTCCGCAGTTGAACCGGGCCGTCTGCGGGAGTATGACCACGCCGGGGCTCGACTCCGATTACGTGCCGCAAGGTATCTGCCAGCTCGACGGGTCGAAGATCGTTCTGTCGTATTACGATAAAAGCAAGACCAAGGGGCCGTCGCTGCTGGTGGTGGCCGACGTGCGTGCCCGCCGGGTGCTGGGCGAGTTCCGGCTTTTTGACACCGACGGCAAACCGTACACGGGCCATGCCGGCGGGGTGGCCGCGGGCGGGCGGTTTCTGTGGACCGGTTCGGCCGGGCGGCTGCTGCGGTTTGCCATGCCCGGCGAGCCGGCGCCGAAGAAGGCCGATCTGCACGCGGACGCCGCGTTCGCCGTCGACAGCACGGCCGCGTTTGTCTGTATCGACGGCCGTGACCTGTGGGTGGGCGATTACTCTTACGGGCGGCGATACCCGACCCCGAAACACCATCACGCCCGGGGCCGATCGGCCTGGGCCGCCATGTACCGGCTCGATCCGAAGTCGGAGCGGCCGACGGCGACGAAGACGTATCGGACGGGCGGCCGAACGGTGCTGCGGCCCGACCGCGTGTTGTTTCTTCCGCAGCAGGTTCAAGGGATGGCGTTTTGCGGCGACGTTGTGGCGTTGAGTATATCATACGGTCACAAGAACAGCCGTCTGGCTTTTTACCGATCGCCGTTTGGCAGCCGCCCGGCCCAGGCCACGACCCCCGGCCGGGCGCCGGTCGACGCGTTCGTTCTCGACGGCAAGGACTGTATCAAGACGATCGCCATGCCGGCCGGTTCCGAAGGGATCGCGTACGGCGGCCGGCAGTTGGTTGTCGTTTTCGAGGGCGGATCGAAGCACTACCGCGACCGCTGGCGGCTGTTGGGCGGCGCGATCGAGGACCGGATTCTGGTGTTGGACGTGGGAGAGTTGGATGTTGGTTGGTGAACGAGTTGTGGTTCGCCCCGAACCCCCGCACGCAGTGCGGGGGCTTTTCTCGCACAACCAACCAATCTTCACTACCCACCACCCACCACCCACTTCACACGCCTTGATGCTGTTTGGCCAGGCGCCGCATTCCGGGCGGGGGCTGCGGGCCTTCCTCTTCTTCTTTTTTGGGGCTTAGGCGGTTGGAGACGAACGTCTCGAAGACGAGGACAATAAGAACACCGGTGAGGAACATCGACCAGAGGCTTTTGCCCTGGCGGAGTTCGTCGAACGTGCTGCTCAACTTGTCGGGGTCGGCGAAGAGGACGGGGGTGGTGCCGAAACGGGCCTGGAGGGTTTCCCGCTCGATTTTCCGGGCGTCGGCCTCGCGGGAATCGAAGTTGACCGAGTAGGCGATCTGCCGGCCCCGGGCCGATTCGAGAAGCCGGAGGCGGTAGACGCCGACCTGGTGCGTGTCGTTGTAGCGGAACTCCTGGCGGCCGGCGCCGGCGTCTTCGGTCGTCAGCCGGATGGTCTCGCCGCTGGGCGGGACGACCTCGACGCCGACCTCGCGCGAAACGTCGTCGACCGGCATCACCAACGGCGAGCCGGCCAGGAGCGTGTGCCGGGCGTCCTCCGCGCCGGCGAGGTTGAACGTCAGCCGGGTCACGAGCGGCAGGAAGATCGGCCGAAGCGGGAGGTTCGACCAGCCGATGTGGGCACTGGTCGAGAGCATCAGCACGCGGCCGTCGCCGACGCGGCGCTCGGCCAAGACGGCCTCGCCGTCGTCGAGCCCGGCCAGGACGCGGGCCTCCGGGTGGTCGGCGGTGGCCATGCGGATGTGCTTGTAGACCAGCACCGACTGGTACATCGAGGCCGGCTCGGCCAGGATCCGCAAGGCGGGGTGCTTTTTGTCGAGCGTGTTGATGTGCCAACTGTCGCGGTCGTCTTCCGCGCCGGGGGTGCGGACATCGACCAGGGGGGCTGGCAGCAAGTTGTCGCCGGCGTCCCGGTTCATCCGGTTGTACGCCTCGGGGTCGACGTTGTCGCCGCAGATCCAGACGAGATTTCCGCCCCGCTCGACGTAGGTGCGAAGCCGGGCGGCGACGTCGTCTTCCGGCGCGGGAAGGTTGACGCAGAAGATCACCTCGTAGCCGGCCAGCGGTTCGCTCAGCAGATCGCCGGCCACGAGCGGGGTGGTGCGGATGGCCCAGCCACCCGACCGGCCGGGGGCCAGGGCCTGTTCGAGATAGAACGACTCTTCGAGGTACGGGATTTCGTGTTTTTCGGGCTTGACCACCGCGACGGGGATTCCCTGGTCGATCTCGATGGAGAAGAAGCGCCGGTCGTCGAGCCCGGAGCCGTCCTCGCCGGCGAGCCGGACCTCGCCGTGGTGGACGCCGCCGCGTTTGAAGGTGTGTTCGAAGTCGTATTTGAGCCACCCGCCCGCGGGAATTGCCAGCTCGGGGCTGGTCGCCTGCGGCTGGCCGTCGATCAAGAGTTCGATGTGCCGCTGCTGTTCGACGGTGGCGTCGTTGAGCAGTTCGGCGCTTATTTTGATCGGGACGTCGGTTACCGGCAAGGTGACGCCGAGCGTTATGCCGGCGACCGCCACGTTGGTCTTCGGGGCCCGGTTGCAGTCGACAAAGATGACGGGGATGTCGAGGCCGACGGGTGCTTGGTCGTCGGGTTTCGCCGACGTGCCGTCGGCGGCTAAACGGGGTTCCGCCGACGTGCCGTCGGCGGCTAAACGTTCTTGCGCGTTGTCGGACTCGTCGGCTCCGTTCTGCTCGAACGTCTCCCAGCTCAGCTCTTGCAGGTCGCTGAGGACGTAAATCTGCTTGTTGGGTATGTTGCTGTCGTCGAGCAGTTTTCGGGCCTGCTGCAATTTTACGCCGAGGTCAGCCTTTTCGTAACTCACGCTGCACTGGGCCAGGAGCTCGTCGATTCTGGCCTTGTCGTAGTCGAGCTGGTTTCGCTCCTCGAAGGGCCCGCCGGTCAGGAACAAGGCGATCTGGTCGCCGTCTTCGAGTTCGTCGAGGATTTGGCGTGCGGCGCGGACGGCCGTCTCGAACCGGGCGCGGTCCCGGTCGATGATGCCCATGCTTGCGGAGTTATCGAGTATGATTGCGACGGCCGAATGTGCTCCGCCGGTCCAGAGGTTGGCCAGGCTGGTGATCGTGGGCCCGGCGAGCCCGAGGGCGATCAGGATCAACACGGCCATGCGCAACAGCATCAGCAGCAGGTCGTGAACGCGCTTGCGGCGCCGGGTTTTCTGCACGCTGATGCGGAGGAACCGGAGCGTCGCAAAGGGCAGCTCCTTGGCCTTCTGGCGGCTGATCATGTGCAGGACGACCGGGATGGCCGCCGCGGCCGCCGCGAGCAGGAATAGGGGCGTCAAAAACGTCATGGCATGTTGCGCTTGGCGATGTACTTGGTCAGCATGAAGTCGTAGGGAACGGATGTGTCGGTCATCACGTAGTCGATCTGGGCCTCGGCACACGCGCGGCGGTAGGCTTCGATGAACCGCTCGACCTGCTCGACGTAGGTCTTTCGGACGTACGCCGGATCGACCTGGATCCGCTCGCGGGTTTCGAGGTCGTGGAACGCGGTGACGTCGTTGAAGGGGAAGTCGATCTCCGCCTTGTCGAACACGTGGAACAGGATCACCTCGTGGCGGCGGTGGCGGAAGTGGTGCAAGGCGCGGATCACGTCCTCCGGCTCGTCGTACAGGTCGCTGATGAGCACGATCAGGCAACGGCGTTTGAAGCGGTTGGCCAGGCGGTGGAGCGTTTCGGCCACGTTGGTCTGCTTGCCCGGCTTGAGGTCTTCGAGCCGCCGCATCATCTCGTTGAAGTGTCGCGGCGAGCTGCGCGCCGGCATGTCGAGCCGGATCTCGGTGTCGAAGGTCGTCAGCCCCACCGAGTCCTGCTGGCGGGTCATCAGGTACGAGAGGACCGCCGTCAGGTAGGCCCCGTAGTCGAACTTCGTGAAATTGCCCTCGTGGGCGTAGTCCATCGAACCGCTCGTGTCCAGAAGGATCTGCACCCGCATGTTCGTCTCTTCTTCGTACTGCTTGATGTAGAGCCGGTCGGTGCGGGCGAGCATCCGGTAGTCGAGGTGTTTCGGGTCGTCGCCGGCGGTGTACTCGCGGTGCTCGGCGAACTCGACGCTGAAGCCCTTGTACGGGCTCGAGTGCAGGCCGGAGATGAACCCCTCGACCACGCCCCGGGCGACGACCGAGAGATTCTTCACCCGGGCCAGCGCCTGCGGTTCGAGATATCGGTATCCGGTCTGTGGGCTCATCGCAGTTGGAACCTCTTGCGCAAAATCCATTCGGTCGTCAGCACGCCGACGAACAGGAGCCAGAATCCCGGCGGCCAGTAGAGTCTTCGTTTCTTTTCGACCCGTTTCTTTTGTAGCGAGCGGTCGAAGTGCTCGAGCAGATACTCGGCCGTGCTGATGTGGACGTATCGGCCGTCGGCCGCGGCGGCGATCCGGCCGAGGCGTTTTTCGTCGAGGTCGAGTTTTTCGAATTCCATGTTCGGGCGGCCGAACTCGACGGCGACCGGCTCCGCGTTGACGGTTGCCTCGCCGACGTTGGCGATCATCTGGATCTTGTAGCTGCCGGCGGTGCTCGGCTCGAAGGCGCCGCTGTAGTTGCCGCCCGGGCCGGGTACGGTGGTCAGGGCGATCTGGTCGGGGCGCCCTTCCGGGCCGGTGATTTTGGCGACCACTTTGGCGTCGGTCGCCGCTTCGCCCTCGGTGTCGCGCACCACGGCCGAGAGGATCATCTCCTCGCCCGGCTCGTAGTACGCCTTGTCGGTGCTTGCCAGGATGCTTGCGCCGGCGCTTACGGCGACGTCGCGCCCGGCCATGTAGCGGACCAACTGGCCCCAGAACCGCAGGAAGGGAGATTCCCGGTCGAGGGCCTTGGGCCCCTGCTGCCACTTGCGGGTCGTGTCGCCGCAGAAGACGGCGGTCCGGCCCTTGTCGACGCGCTGCGTGGCCAGGACGGGCATGGGGCCCGAGCCGGCGGGGTAGGTGGCCAAGACGGTTGCCCCCGGCCGGGCGGCGCCGACACGCGTGCAACCGTCCAGCGGCGGAAGCCCGGCCATCTTCGCCGCGGCGTTTTGTGTCGGGAAAAACCCGGCGATGCCGGAGAAGATCGGGCTTCGGGCGCCTTCGGGCGTCAGCGTCGGCAGAAACGGTGTCGTCATCTGGCCGATGTCGCGGCTGCCGAGCTGCACGGGCAGAATCTCGCCGACGGGTGTTCCGGCCCAGCCGCCGGGCCCGAGGCTGTGGTAGCCGCCGAGCATCAGTAGCCCGCCCCCTTCGCGGACCCGCTTGACGATCAACTCCTGCTGCGGCGGCCGGACGTACGAGGCGTCGAGATCGCCGAAGATAAAGACGTCAAACATGTTGATCGTCTCGGCGTCGGAAGGGATGCCTTTGAGTTCGAGATCGGGGATGTTCGTCCGCTTGACGAAGAAGTTCGGCCGCGTCTGCACGAGCGAGCAGAACTCAAGATCGGGGTCCTTGGTGAGAAACCGCTGCACCAGGGCCCCGTACTCCGCCCGGATCGTCCCCTCGATGTAGAGCACGCGGATGCCCGGCTCGACGACCAGGGCGACGGCCGAGCGGTGGTTGTTCTCCTTGATTTTCTCTTCGGCGACCGGCTCGACGCGAACGGTGTAGGTGTGGCGGCCTTTCTCTTCGGGCAGGAACTCGAACTCGACCTCCTGCGGGCCCTCGACGGCGTCGAGCGTCAACTCTCGCGGCTCGCCGACGGGTTGCTCGTCCTGTTCGAGAATCACGTTGATCACGCGGCCGATCATGCCGATGCCGTCGACCGACGCCTTGACCTTGGCGAGGTTGTTCACGAGCATCCGGTCGGGGCAGTCGATGGCCGTGACCTGGACGTCGCGATAGGAGGGGTCGCTCCGCAGCGAGGCGCCGACGCCCACGGTATGGACGACCAGCCCGAGGTTGCCGGCCGTCTCGACGGGATCGCCGGCCGAGTTGTGGATGCCGTCGGAGAAGAGGACCAGGGCCTCGACGTCGGCTCCGGCGACCTGTTTGGCCGCGGCGTCCAGCGGCCGGGAAAGCGACGTGGCCGCGCCGTCGGGGTTCGAGGCGGCCAGCCCTTCGATGCTCTCGAGCGGCTGGACCCGTTCGGAAAACTCGATCAGTTGAAGATCGAAATCCTCCCGGAGGTCTTCCCACCACTGTTCGATCTGGGAGCGGGCCTGGTTGAAGCGGGTGACCCCCGATTTGCCGTCGGAGATGCTCATCGAGGAGGAAGTGTCCAGCAGGAAAACGAGTGTTTTCCGCTCCTCCGATTCCTTGAAAAAGCTGTAGACCGGCCGGAACAGGAGCAAGACGACGAGTAGAATCGCCACGACCCGCAGCAGGAACAGAAGCGGCCACTGCCACCGCTTCAGCATCCCGAACGCCCGGTAGTAGAACACGCCGGTCAGCAAGATCGCCACGGCGGCGGTCGCCAGCATGGTCGAGAAACCGGAGCCTTGTTCGAGGGAGAAATCGTACACGTCGGTTGGGTCAGTTGAATGTCAAAGTAGCAGGCACACGGAGTGTGCTGTCCGCCGGTGGTGCCAAAAAACTCACAGCTTCTCCGTGTGTTATCCGGCGGTGGAAACTACGAAAAAAGGAGGGGGCACCTGCCCCCGGCCCATAACCAAACGAACTAAGTCCGGGGGCGGGTGCCCCTTTTGTGCTCTTATTCAGTCGGAACTCGCTCTGCAACAAACTCACAAGCTCTCCGTGTGTCTGGTACTTCTGCGGACGGCACACGGAGTGTGCCTGCTACTTTTCTTGCGACAACGGTTTACTCTTCTGTTTGGCCTTCTCCTTGGCGGCTTCTTTTTCGGCCAGCTTCTTTTGCCCTTCGGCCAGGGCCTCTTCGCCGAGGCGGACGAAGCGGACGTAGACGACCGATTCGAGCTTGTCGCCGATGTTGCCCTTCTGGCGCTGGTGGAACAGGTATCGCTCGGCCTTCGGGGGCACGGCCGTCCGCTCGCCCGGTGATGAAGACATCAACGGCTGGACGTAAACGAGCCCCGAGAGCGGGCCGGTGATCTTCCGGTCGTCGTTCAGGGTGATCTGGTGGGCGTATTCACGGACCGGGTAGGTACGGCCGGTATACATCTTCTCGTCGCTGGCCAACTCCTTGAACTTCCACTCCTTCTCCATCCACTCCTTCTTCACGCGGCACTCGATCTGCTTGACTACCTTCAAGGGGACTTCGCGCTGGCGCTTCATCTCTTGGTCGAAGATTTTCAGCCGCTTGTCGCGTGTGAGGTAGACGTTGCCCGGCCGGATCGTGCCGTCGGACAGTTCGACATAGCCGGGGAACGAATCTTGCTGGACCGTCGGCCGCGGGCCAAAAGGGTTGATCGCCGGCGGCTCGGCGGCGCCAGGTATGTCCGACCCCCCGCAGATCAAGACAGCAGTAATAAACACAGGACCGAGAAATGCACGGGACATCGGAATCTCCTTGCGAGCGGTGCGTCGGCGTGAGCTCTATTTGACAATCGCCGACGGGATATTCGGGCTCTCGGGATTAACGGTCACCGACTGTGTCGATGGACAAATCACCAGGTCCATGTCCTCCATCGGCACCGCGCCCATGAGCACGGATTCCCCAATTACCAGGGCCCCCGTGAAGCAGGTGCGGTTCTCGAACCGGATCTGCAGCGGTCCCACGTACGGCACCAGGTGCAACTTCTCGTCCGCCGTCTTGACTTCCCTCCGATCGATCTCTTCAAGCTGGAGTTGCACAGCGACATGTTCGGGAACGCAGATTGTCATGGCTCCCGTATCCACGAGTGCCTTGACGTTGATCGGCTTCAAATCGTCGTTCTTCGGATTGGCCAGTTCGATATCGGCATAGACCAAGCCCATTATTTCGTCCTCACATCTGTTACAGATCAGGCGGCGGGAAGGGGGCCGGCGGCAACGAGTTTCTTTCTGGTTGAGTCTACTCTCAAATTCAACCCTTCCAAGGTCCGCGCGCCAAGGAGCAGTAGATCACCCTTCTCCGCAAAGACGACCTCATCGATCGTAAAGGCCTTGCCGACGCGCAGGATTGCAAACCCCACGCTCCGGGTCACCACTTCACCGTTGGCCATGACAAAGGCCATGTCCTTTTTCTCTCTCCCGATACCGATCTTCTCGAGTCTTGCCGCCGGTATCCATGTATACTCACTACCGATGTCAACCCGGAGCTTCGGAACCCGAAGCGACCTCGACCGATCAACAGTATTTTCGACCTTGCAGCCTACGTGGAATGTACCCATGGTCGCCCCGCTAATAGCGCGAGTCGTTGTGGTCAACGAATCTTCTCCCGCATAATACCTCCAATACCGCCATTTTGCAACATGCGACGGCCGTGGGACACGGTCGTGGCGAGACGTAAGTTATTGGCGTGCAGTGGCTTGCGTCCGGCCCGGCTTTCGCGCGGGGGTGGGGGATTGGCATGTCATACCGACCTTCGCGTGCCCGGTGTATCCAGAACTTATTGTGAGTTGGCATGCACCTTTGCCTGCCGTTTGGGGGGTGCGAATAAGATGCGGCGGACGGCGACTTGACTTTGGGCCCCCCTTTCCGGGACAATTATAGGTGGAGGATTCTATAGGGCCGCTTGCAGCTTCGCACTTGATGCGGGGCGCGACCAACGGTCGCGGCTTTATAAGACAATAACCCAGATTAAGGAACGATGCCATGAACCGGGCAGATCTCTCTCGGCGGAAATTCATGGAGAAGATTGGGTTGACCACTATCGTCGGCGGCGCAACGTCGGCGGCCAATATCCCGACGTTCTCCTGGGGGGCGGAAGACAACTCGGGGCCGGTCAGTTGCGGCCCGCCGCCGAAGGCCAAGAAGCAGCACCGCACGGCGGGCGAGTCATTTGCCCCGTTGCCGTTGCCGGTGACGCCGCTTCGCCGTAGCGAGAAGAAGAAGCCGCCGAGCCCGCCCGCGCTGATCGGCAAAATGTCGATGGGCCCGGTCCGCTGGGCCACGCAGGACGGCAAGCGGGTGAAGTACCGCGACTGGATGACCGACCCGGCCGACGTCAACACGCTGTTGGGTTGGACGGCCGAAAAGATGGGCATCAAGTACCGCGCGATCGAGGCCGATTTCGCCCACTTCTCGTTCGATCCGCGTGAGCTGCCGGTGGTGCTGATGGCCGGGCACAACAAGTTCACCCTTAACGACGAAGTCCGCAGCCGGCTTGCGCGGTATGTCATGGACGGGGGAACCATCCTTGCCGACGCCTGCTGCGGCTGGAAGGATTTCGGCGACTCGTTCCGCCGCGAGATCGCGTTGATCTTCCCCGGCCGCCCGCTGCGGAAGATCCTGCCCGACGACCCGATCCTCGCGTCGTACTACAAGCTGGGCGACCTGACGTACAAGAAGGCGGACGGATCGACGTACAAGGGCAAGCCGTGTCTGGAGACGATCGATTTCGGCTGCCGCAGCGGCGTGATTTTCTCGCCGAACGACATGACGTGCGGCTGGGACGGGCACGAGCACCCGCGCGGGCTTCGCGTCGTGATCCCCGAGGCACGCCAGGTCGGGGCCAACATCATCACGTATGTCCTGGGCACCTTCCAGCTCGGCCGGTTCCTGAGTACGACCAAGGTCTATCACGAGGCGACGACCCCGAGCCGCGATGATTTCGTCTTCGCCCAAGTAATGCACGGCGGCGATTGGGACCCCGACCCGTCGGCCGTCCACAACTTGCTGAAGTACGCCCGGGATAATTCCACGATGGAAGTGAAGTTCAAGCGGCAGAACGTCCGCCTTACCGATCCGAAGACGATGACCTACCCGCTGTTGTACATGACCGGGCACCGCGAGTTCGTCTTCAGCAAAGAAGAGGCGGCTCGGCTCCAGCGTTACTTGAAGGCGGGCGGAATCCTGCTGGCCGACGCCTGCTGCGGGCGTCTGACCTTCGACGGGGCCTTCCGCCGCGAGATCAAAGGAGTCCTTCCCGATTCGAAACTCGAGGATATTCCAGCCGACCACCCGCTATACAATTGCCACAACGAAATCAAGCGAGTCGACTACACGCCCAGGGTCCGCGAAGATTTCGGACCGAAGCAGTCGCCGGAACTGGAGGGGATCAGCATCGACGGCAAGCTGGCAGTCGTCTACAGCCGCTTCGATCTGGGGAACGGCTGGGAGCAGTTTCCGCATGCCTACAGTTACGGCTTGAAGGACGACTCGGCATTGAAAATCGGGACCAACGCGATTGTCTACGCGATAACGCACTAGTACAGAAGTTTCCATGGCCACCCTTGGAATAGACGGTGATTCCAGCATTGAATGACGAGGGCTACCTGCCACCGGGCCTGCACGGGGCCACCGTGGACGAGATTCACGCACGATTTGGGCGGGAGTCGCAATTGCGGCGGGTGCAGATGGAGTCGTTGCGTTGGCTGGTTGAACTGGCGCGGCGGGCGGGCGTCCTGCGGATCGTTGTCAACGGCAGCTTTGTTACCGATAAACTGGAACCGAATGACGTGGATTGTGTCCTGCTTGTTGGGACGGGGTTCCCTCGCGATGAAGCCGCCGAAACAGAATTGCTCAGCGGTTTGCCGTTTGTCAATATGGAATTGGTGGACCAGGAAGGCTTCCAGCAGTTCACGGAGAAGACCTTTGCGACCGATCGAGATTTGGTCCCCAAGGGAATGATCGAGGTAATGCCATGAGCATTGAAAACCGGCGCCAATGGGAGAACACCCAGGCGAAGTTGCACGAACTAGAGCAACTTTACGAAAGCAAGCGGCAAGAGCCAGGCGACGAACACGTTCGCGAGTTGACGTTGCGTTCGCTCAAGAAGCGAATCAACCAATTCAAGGAAGAGATTGCCCGATACGAAGCGAGGGCCGGCTCTCCGGCTCGTAGCGGCACGTAATCGGTGCTGCCCGCGTTCTGGCGGCTTTATAAAACTGAAACCGAAACAACCGGAAGGCGCTCATGCCCCCCGATGCGGAAAAGGTGCTCGACCGGCTCGACGGCGCTCGCCAGAAGTGGTGGTTTTGCACCCTGTTGAGCACCACGATTCTGGCGTGTGCCGTTTCGCTTGCGCTGTTGCTGGCGTTCATGCTCGGCGACGCCTACGCGCGGTTCTCGCAGATGATTCTGGTCAGTCTGTTTTTCGTGTGGCTGGGCGTCAATGCGATCCTGATTCTCGTCGTGGGCCGGCGGCTGCTTCGGGGGCAGCGGACCATGGCGGCCACCGCCCGGCGCGTCGAATCGCAATCTCCCGAACTGGGAAGCAACCTGATCAACCTCGTCCAGCTCAGCGAGGATACGGAGAGCGACGGGGCGGCCTTTCGCCGGGCGGCGGTGAACCAGGCGGCCGCCGAAATCGCCGACGTGCGGTTCGACAAGGCGGCCAAGAAGCAGTCCCGGCTGAAGCGATTCATCTTCTGCATGCAGACCCCGCGCGACCTGTTCGAAGCGATCGTGTTTCTCCTGCTGCTAGTTGCGGCGGCCGTGTTCTGCTACTTCAGTATCCCAAGCTGGGGATCGACCGTCGAACGGATGCTGAAGCCGTGGGAGTTCGTCCCCTCGGTTGGTACGGTCGGGCAAATCGAGGTTACGCCCGGCGACATCGAGGTGTTGATGGACAGCAGCGTGGAAATCACCGGCAAAATCCGAAACCCCGACAACCTGCCCCACAAGGGCGTGCTGTTTGTCACATCCGAAAATGAAGAGGGCGAAGCGGAGGAAACCGAGTTGCCCATGGCGGCCGATCCGGACCGCCGGCAGTACGCCCTCACGTTGCCGTCGGTGCTGAAATCGGCCACCTACCGCCTGGAGATCGGCGATTCGCAGACACAGATCTACACGATCGGCGTCCGCGCGAAACCGACGATCCAGGAAGTGGAAATCACCTACCACTACCCGCACTATTTGAACCAGCCCGACGAGACGGTAACCCGGCGGCAGGCCGACCTGGAAGCCCCGCAATACACCGTCGCGAAGCTGCACATCCGCCCGTCCGTTCCCGTGGCCAAGGGCCATGCCCAGGTTGAGGACCGGCAATACGCGGGCCGCGTCGAGGAAAACGGCCATTTGCTGGTGATCGAACGGCTGCCGATGTTCGAGGACGCGACCTTCCGGGTACACATGGAGAACGATGCCGGGCACACCGATCCCGACCCGCGGGTCAATCGCATCCATGTCCTGGCGGACCGGCCGCCGAGCGTGCAGCTTCTGAAGCCGGCCCGGCAGAGTTCCGCCGCCATCGGGAGCACTGTGCCGGTGAAGATCCGTGCAAGCGACGACCACGGCGTCGGCTTTCTGCGGTTGGAGATGAAGATCAAAGAAACCTCGCTCGACGAAGAGACGGCCGCCGGGGGCGGCAAGGCGACCACACTGAGCCAGTGGACCGATTTCGAGCGGAGCACCACCGCCGTGCGGGAATTCCCCCTAAAACTCGACCCCGGGAAATTCCAGCCGGGGCAAACCGTCATGATCCGGGCCGTTGCCCGCGACGGCCGGGTCTACAGCAATTGGGGGCTGAAGCTCAAGGCCCAGGAATCCGCCAGCGGATGGCACTCCATCCGGCTCGTGGCCAAGGACGCCGAAGCCAATGCCACGCTCGAACAGCTCGACCGGCTCCGCGCCTCGCTCTGGAAGATTCTCGAACAGCAGGTCCGCGCACGCGTCCGCACAGCCGGAATCCTCAAGAGCCGGCAACCGGTCGAACGGGCGCAACTCGCCGACGAAACCCGGGCAATGCAGGTCGCCATCCAGCACGACTCGGCCAACCTGGTCAAGGGCATCAGCCAGACGGAACGCGAGGAATACCTCACGATCAAACGCGTGTTGAACAATCTCGCCACCGGCGACATGCTCCAGGCCGTCCAAATCTGCGACCGGCTCATCAAGATCCGGGCCATGGAGGAGTTCAACCACCCGGTGCCGCAGTTGGTTGCCGCGCAGGACCGGATTATCGACATGCTCCGGAAGCTGCTCGACGTGTGCCGCCAGGCCCAAAGCGACGTCCTGGCCGAGATGGAACGCCGCCCCGGCGACGATCTGCCCGACGACGTCCGAGAGAAGCTCGACGAGGCCCGCAAAAAACTCGATGAATTTCTCGAACAGCAGAAGAAGGTGATCGAAGCAACCGAGAACCTGGCCAAGACGCCCGTCGATGATTTCACCGATGAGGAGAAGCAGGCACTCAAGGGGCTGGCCGCCACCGAGGACGACTGGGCCAAGTTCATGAAGGATCTGCACTCCGACCTGAGCAAGCTGCCCGAGCAGGATTTCTCGAACCCTTCGATGCTCCAGGAGCTGGTCGAGATCCAGACCGAGATCAAGATGGCCGAGGACGCCCTGCTGAAGAAGACGGCCGACATCGCGGTGCCGCTCGAGCAGTTGGGGGCGGAAATGGCCGAGGAGATCGTTACGAACCTTGAAAAGTGGCTGCCCGACACCCCCGACCGAGAACGATGGAGCCAGGAGGAATCGCTGACCGACGAAGGCAAGGAGGCACCGCTGGCCGAGCTGCCCGGCGAATTGGAAGACCTCGTTGGCGAGTTGATGGAAGAGGAGGAGGACCTGTTCGACGAGATGGAGGACGTCAGCAGCAGCGCGATGGATTCGCTCGACAAGGGCGCCGGATGGGACGTGGCCGACGGGCCGATCTCGAACATGAGCGCGAAAGGAGCGACCGGAAACCGGCTGCCCAACACGAGCGAAATCGGCGGCCGCGCCGGCGAAGGGCGAAGCGGCAAGTCGAGCGGCGAGTTCGTCGGCGACACGGCCGTCGGCAAGGGAGGACGAAAGACGCCCAGCCGGCTCACCCCCGATCCCTATATGAAAGGCCAGATCAAGGACCATAGCACCGACCCGACCGGCGGCGCCACCGGTGGCGGCAAGGAAAGCGGCCAGGGCGGCGAAGGGCTCGAAGGTCCAGCACCCGGCTTCGCCGGCGAACGAGACATGCAACGGCTGGCCGGAAAACAGGCCGCGCTGCGAAACAAGGCCGAGGGCATCGACGTCCAGTTCCAGATCATGAACTACCACCATACCGACCTCAAGAAGATGATCGGCGTCATGGCCCAGGTCGAGCGCGATCTGCGAGCGGGGCGGTATCAAAACGCCATGCGCCAGCGGAAGGTCATGGTCGACGGCCTGCGCAACGTCAAGCAGTACCTCGAAGGCGAATTCGAAGTCGGCCAGGACACCACCTCGAACCTGCCCGCCGACATCCAAAAAGAACTCCTCGGCAGCATGCAGGAGGGTTCGCCGATGGGCTGGGAAGAACTGAACCGCCAGTACTTCGAGCGGCTCAACGCCGGCGGAGCGATGCTGGAAGAGGAGAAGCCGTAGATGTTGGTTGAAAACTGTAAATCACATTGGTACTGCAAGTCAATTTACAATTTGCAATTTGCAATTTGCAATTTACAATCTCCCCACAACACGCGGGGACTTCTCCTCTCCGTTGTGTTTCTCGCTCTTCTTGCCGGCGTCCCGTCCTTCGCCGAGGAAAAGGTCGTTATTCCCTTCGACTTCGTCTCGAAATTCGACGACGGCGTCTACGGCGAGAAGGTCGGCGACATGCTCTGGCAGCGACTCAACAAGCAGGGCAAGTTCGTCATTCCCGAGACCATGCTCGATGTCCGCGACACCTGCAAGACCAACGGGCGGAAGCCGTCGCCCGAGCGGTCGCTCGACGAGATGAAGAAGATCGTCCGGGAGGATTTCGGGGCCCACGTCGGGATCTGGGGAAGCGTCGAGCGCGTGCCGGGGCACGAATGGGAAGTCTACGACGTGGTGCTCAAGTGCGTCGATTTCAGCGGTCCGAAACCGAAGGTCATCTACGACCGCAAGGCCCGGACCAAGTCGGTCAGCGAGATCCCGCACCTGTACGTCAAGGAGATGCTCGACGCGCTCTACGGCCGCAAGCCGGGCGGGCCGCCGCCGGTCGACGAGTCGATCGAAGAGAATTGGAAAAAGAACCCAAACCTGGTGATCGGCGATTTCCAGCAGGGCAGCGGGAAGATCCCCAAGGGCTGGGAATCGACCGGGGCCCAGCCCCGCGAGCCGCTCGGTAACAAAGTCAAATGGATCGCCGAGGCCGGCAACCCGAAAAACCGCGTGGTCCGCTTCACCTTCGACAAGGCCACCGGCGACAGCTACGGCGTGATGTACTACAGCAAGCCGTTCCCGATCGAAGAGCTGGCCATGTACCGGTTCCAGTGCCGCTGGCGGACCAACGGCCCGGCCGTCAAGGTCTTCATCAAGTGTTACGACCGGATGGGTACGAAATACCAGCGCGAATCGGAGCGCACGGCGGAGCGTTCGCCGGGCGACGACGAGCAACCCTCCCAGGACCGCGAGGTCTATCGCAGCCAGCAGAATCTCAAGGGCCCCAAGAACGAGTGGAACACCCAAAGCCAGGAGTTCACGCCGAAACACACGCAGTTCACGCCGAGGTGGGGCCGCGTGATGCTCTATGCTTACCTTGGGGCGGGCGTGGTCGAGTTCGACGACATCGTGCTCAAGCAGGTGAAACCCCCGCCGAAGGATCTGCCCGACAAGATCAAGCGCCACTCGCTCGAAACGGGCGTCACGATCAAGCAGATGGAAGAAGACGAACGCCGCAGCCGAGAGAAGTAGCAGGCACACTCCGTGTGCCGTCCGCGGCGCTACGCGTGATTTGTCCATCATACTATAAAGCCGCGACCGTTGGTCGCGCCGCGCGGCGCGGGGAACGGCTTTTGGTGCCGCCCGGCGCGACCATCGGTCGCGGCTTTGTAGGAAAGCGCGCGAGACGTTACAATGGAGTCGCGGACGGCACACGGAGTGTGCCTGCTACTTTGGCATTAGGTGGCGCATCGTTATGGGCCGGTTCCTTTCCTCCGTACAAGGCTTTCTTTCGAGCCCCCGGGCGTGGAATATCGCCCTGCGGACCGCCCATATTGCCGCGATGGCGGTGTTGCTGGGTGGGCACTTTTTCGATGTGCCCCGCGAGAGACTGTTGCCGTGCCTGTGGTGGACGATCGGGACCGGCGTTGCCCTGACTATCGCGGAGACGAACTTTCGGCCGGTCTGGTTCCACCAGGTTCGCGGGCTGGCGACATACGCGAAGATCGGCCTGATGTGCCTGGTTCCCTACTGCTGGCCGTACCGTGTGTGGATCCTCATGTCCGTGGTGGTGATCGCGTCGGTCGGCTCGCACATGCCTGCCCGGTTCCGCTACTACTCCGTCCTGCGGCGCGAAGTGATCCGCGACACCTGCGGCCCGGGGGGCGAAAGGTTGGACGAGGAGTAGTGGAGAGTGGACAGAGGGCAGTGGATAGTGGAGAGTGGAGAGTGGATAGTACCTGGCCGCTTGCGGCTTCGCAGAAATCCGGAGAAAACCAGCCCCGATGAACCACTCCACCTACAGCAAAACCGACTTCGGCCGCAACCCGCTGATGTTCTACTACGAGACGACGCTGGCTTGCGATCTGGTCTGCAAGCACTGCCGGGCGTCGGCCCAGGAAGAGCGGCACCCGGACGAACTGACCCACGAGCAGTCGAAGGCCCTGATCGACCAGGTGGCGTCGTTTCCGCGGGCGCCGATGATGGTCTTCACCGGGGGCGATCCCCTTAAGCGCCCCGACCTGTTCGACCTGATCCGTTATGCAATCGGCCAGGGGGTGCAGGTTGCCCTGACACCGTCGGCAACACCGCTGGCCACTCGCACGGCGTTCGAACGGGCCCGGGGAGCCGGCGTCCGGCGGCTGGGAATCAGTCTCGACGGGGCCACCGCCGAGGTGCACGACGCCTTCCGCGGCTTCGAGGGCAGCTTCGAGCGGACCCTGGAGATGTTGGCCAACGCCCGGGATCTGGAAATGGCCGTCCAGATCAACACGACGATCGCGCGGCGGAACGTCCACCAGGTCGACGAGATCGCCGAGCTGCTCACGTCGCAGGGTATCGCCATGTGGGCGGCCTTCTTTCTCGTGCCGGTCGGCCGGGGCGTCGAGGAAGAGCGGATCAAGCCGCAAGAGTACGAAGAGGTTTTTGCGAAGCTATGGCGCCATGCCCGGCAGCAGCCGTACAGCGTAAAAACGACCGAGGCCCCGCACTACCGGCGGTTCGTGCTCCAACAGGGCGGCGATCCGCTGGCCGGGCCGCAGGGGATGGACGACTCGGCCGAGCGGCGCGGGCACCGGGCCCCGTTGGGTGTCGGCGACGGCAAGGGCATCATGTTCGTCAGCCACACCGGCGAGATCTTCCCGGCCGGGTTCCTGCCGCTGTTGTGCGGAAAGTTCCCCGACGATTCGGTCATCGACACTTACCAGAACCACGAGACATTCCTTGCCCTGCGCGACCCGGACAAGTTCAAAGGCCGTTGCGGCATCTGCCAGTACCGCCACATCTGCGGCGGCAGCCGAGCCCGCGCCTACGCCGTCACCGGCGACCCGCTCGAAACGGAACCCGATTGCGTTTACATCCCGAACAAAGGGGCGGAAGGCCAGCCCCAAAGGGGCGACAGTTAATAGCCAGGGGCGTAAGCCGGCGTAAGCCCCTGGAGTGAAGACTCGCCAACAGAATTATAGCCCCGAAATCCGCCCTGCTTGACGTGCCCCCCCGCACTATGGTATATTGATTCGCGGAGGGGTGACCGGCGGCTAGGGCTGAATTGTTGTGTTATGGGAATGACTCCAAACAGGTCCTAGAAGAAACTCTTCAATAAGGGGTGACGCCATGCTGGCACGAAGAATCTTCGGTGTCACGGTCTGCGCTGTTTTCCTTTTCGTCAATGTCGGGGTAGGCGCGAACTCACATGCGGATGATGGTTGGACCATCGATCAGGTGCTGGACGTCCTCAAGTCGAGAGAACGGGCAATCCGCAGCATCGATGCAGTCATAGAAGAGGTTACGCATCCCGGGCCTGATTGGCAGCGTTACGGGCACGCGATGAATTTGTACAACAGCGCGCTGGCGGAGTTCTATCATTTCGAGTATGAGCCCAAGCCGCCAATTGACCCCAAGAAGGTGATTTGGCCGGAGCCAAGCTCTTTTCGCTACCGAAGAGACTCCTCCGGGCACAATCGCGTAGACTGGCTGAAGGGTCCGGGAGGCGTCGATCAGCAATCTCCTGCACCGTCGACCTGCTTCGATGGCCGAGTATGGCAAAGATCTTTCCGTATGACAACAACGGGAAAACTGCACGTGACGCTTGATACGTTTCTAGGTATCCGTTCATTCCCGCTGTTCCTGGGGATTGGGTCCCTTCGCGGGTTCCACCAACTCCCACGCGATACGGGTGAACGAGGATCGCTCAGCGAATACCTTGCCGAGGCATCCTCATCGAAACACCTTCTCCCTCCCGAGATCATTACGGATTCGGAGTTGGGCAAGTGCGTTCGCGTCGTTGTCTTGCGTTCGATGGAGAAGGAATACCCCCGTGCGCGAAAGCCGATCTACCGCCGACTCACGGTTTTGCTCGATCCGTCGCGCGGTCTCGCGCCGGTGAAGGTCCGTTCCGTCGAGTTGTCCAAGGAAGGTGACGATTATGTGGAACTCTCGGAGGGCGGATCAAATGTAGGGACTTGGAGCGATCTTGTCGAAGCGGTGCCGGGCGTTTGGCTCGCCAGGAAGTTTCGAGTCGACTCTTACTTCGCGATTTGCCTTCCGCGAACCAAGCGAGGTTTTCAGCCGCTGTTGAAGGACGGCAAACCGGTCGTCTGGCACGACGTGGTTCAGATCGACGAGTCTTCCATGAAATCGGTCAAGTACCAGGTATCCGGCCCGACGTTTTGCGTGCTGAAACTGGAAATCAACAAGGGCTTCAAGAAACCGTTCTATCGGATGAAGTTCCCGGTGGGAACGATAGTGCAGGACAATCTGACAAGCGAGATATTTGAACTTACGGCTGCAAGTCCGGCGGTTGATGCAACGGTGAAGCGACCTCTGGAGTGTGACGTCCCAAGACGAAGTGAAACCTCCGAGGAACCATCGAACGAGGAAAAGCCGGACACCCCTGCAGCAGCCCCACCGCCGCTTCAGTTTGACCACACGCATTACGAACCGGACAAGCCTACGTTTGCCGTTGACAATTCCTGGCCAATCGTTGTGCATGCTTTCCCGTTTGTCAATTCAAGCGATCGGACCGTGAGAATTACCAGGGTCAGGGGAGGCTGTAGCTGCCTGGTCGACTCGTACCCTAAAAAGCCAATTCCGCCCGGCGAAAAGGGGGAAATCCAGCTAAGCGTTGACCTCCGTCTTCGAATTGGCCGCTTCGTAACTGGTGCCGAGGTTTTTGTCGAGAACGAAGACGCATCCCCAATTGTGCTTTCCGTGGCCGCATTTGTGGTACATTACCCCTTCGTACAGCCTATGTCGGTTGACTTCGGTGACGTCGTGGTCGGTAAGAGGGACCATCGTAAGATCGAGGTCGTGGTCCCGTTGGCAGCGAAAGAAGCGTTTTCGGGCGTGAAGATTGGGCACCGGAACGAATCCGCTGAGTACAAGGTTGGTCAGGGCCGTATCGAGGACCAATACGCAGGGCTTGGCCGAGCCGCCGTGCAGGAGATCGAGTGTTCACTCGTCGGCAAGCGCGCCGGAACCGACGTCACGGACTTGCTGACCATCACAGTGGAGAATCGGGGCTCCGCGTTGTCCGTTCCTTTGCAGGCTCGCATCATTCACCCCTCGTTCACCGTTCAGCCGCCGGCAGTCCACTTCGGGCCAGTCACGTCGAAGGGGTTGAAACGTCGTGTTGTGGTCCGCCCCCGGTCGGGTACAGCGCCCCTGAAGTTGTCCGTCGAGCCCGACGGCTCTCCCGATATCCGTGTGTGGCTTGAGCAAAGCCCCGACGATCCTAGGGAAACCTACGTATGGATTGAGGCAGTACCTGGCAAATGTCGTTTTCTCAAGAGTGAAATCAAGGTCTCGACGGACAAGGGAAGTATCCCCTATTTGCTTCAATACGTGGGATACCTGAATGAATAACTGCGCGTCGGGTGCCACGGTTCGTCTTTCCCAGAGGTGCGCGCACGAACTCGTCCGGTTCGAGAAACGGAATGGAGTCTTTGGATGACGTCGGACAAGGAGCTGCCTACACTCAGGACCGAGGATTCCGCAGCGCCCATCGTCCGGGAGATTGTGTGCAAGACGATCTTGAATCGCACGTCCATTTGCGACTACTCGCTGAATTGCTACACGGGCTGCGAGCACGGGTGTGTCTACTGCTATGCCCGGTTCATGCAGCGATTCCATCCGCACGCGGAATCGTGGGGGCAGTTCGTCGACGTCAAGGTGAACGCCGTGGAGGTGCTCAAGCGGCAGTTGCGCCGGGCGGAGCCGGGTGAGGTCTTCGTCAGCAGCGCGTGTGACGGCTGGCAGCCCGTCGAAGCCGAACGCCGGCTGACCCGGCGGTGTTGCGAATTGTTGCTGGAATACGGGTTTCAAGTGCGCGCCTTGACAAAGAGCACCCTGGTGCTCCGCGATCTCGAGGTGTTCGCCGGCCACGGCGTGAGGGTGGGGACCACGGTCACCACGCTCGACGAAGACCTGAGAGCGCTGTGGGAGCCGAGAGTTGTGAGCATCGACGAGCGGTTTCGCGTGGTCGAAGAAGCAGGCCGTGCGGGGCTGAAAACGTCGATCATGTTCGGCCCGCTGTTGCCCTTTCTTTCGGATAACCAGGATTCCATTGATTCCATGCTTGAGCGTGCGGGGGACGTGGGCGTAGACACGATCTGGGTGGACGCGCTCAACCGGCGGCCCCGCGTCTGGCCCGCCGTGTCGCAACTGCTGCGAGAGCGGTTTCCGGACCTGCACGACCGCTATCGCAGAATCTTGTTTGCCCGGCAGGATCGCACCGCGTATCTGGGAGAGCTGGCAGACCAGGTCAACCGGGCTGCCGCAAGACTCTCTCTGGTGGACCGGGTTACGGTGTGCTTCTAGGCCGACCGTCACCGCCTTACTTCTTCAGTGCCTTCGAGATCGACTCCGCTACCTTGCCGGCGAGGATTTTTGATCCCTCCGGTGAGAAATGGACGTTGGCCGGGCGCTGGATCTTCTCCAATTGCGGCATGGCGAACTCGTAGAGATCGTCGATCTCGATCTTGTTCTCGTCCATGATCTTCTTCGCTACGGCGTTGTACTCGAGCACGTCCTCGTTCTTCCGCGGCGGCGAGCAACCCTTGGGGACGGGCGTGGTGCTGCACCAGATGAGCTTTGCGCCGGTCTTCTTAAGCCGCTCGACCAGCTTGCGGAGGTTCTTCTCGTACTCGTCGAGCGGGACCTGCTTCTTGCCGCCGATATATTTCAGGTCGTGCAGACCCCAGTTGAAATGGATCACGTCCCACTTGCCATCGCCGAGCCACCTGTCGATTTGGTCGACGCCACGAGTGGTCGGGCCGCCGTTGGTCGGGATGCGGTGTACGTTTGCCTTGCCTTTCAGGGCCTCGCGGGCGGGAGCCGTATAGCCGATCGAGATCGAATCGCCGATCAAGAGCACCCGCGGCAGGTCCGGCGCGTCGGTCGCCGGGTTGGGCCGGCGTTTCGGGGCGGGTTTCCTCGCTTTCTTGTCTTGGGTGTTTGCCATGTTCGCAGCAAATGCAATCAGCAGAGCGAATAAGATCGAGAAACGTAGCGTTTTCATGGTAAGTCTCCGTGGTTGGTGATAGTACGGTGTGACAACTGAGATCGTTGGTGGTCGGGTGCGGGTGCCATGCCCACGCTTGCCGTGGGCATGTTTGTGGACGTTGCAGAACATGCCCACGGCAAGCGTGGGCATGGCACCCACGGTTTCAATGGTCGTATGGTACTGGTGATGTCAGGACAACCTGCCAACAGGATACCGGATTGCCCGGCGACGTGCAACTTAGGGGTTGCTCAAGAACAACTTCGGTAATTCCGGTCATAAAGCCGCGACCGTTGGTCGCGCCCAGCGCTGTCAGCGATTACCGCCACTCGTGCCGGCGCGACCAACGGTCGCGGCTTTATGGGGCTTCGATTTCCGCGCGGGTCGGCAGTGACGGCTGGGCCCCGGCTCGGGTCACGGCGATGGCCGCCGCGCGATTGGCGAAGCGTGCGGCCTCGACCAGCGGGCGGCCTTCCGAGAGTGCGACGGCCAACGCCCCGTTGAACGCATCGCCGGCCGCCGTCGCGTCGACCGCGTCGACCGGGTGGCCCCCGATGCCTGTTTCGTTGCCTTGCTCGTCGACGACCAGACATCCCCGGACACCCAGGGTGATCACGCAGTTGCGGCAGCCGAGTTCTCGAAGCCGGGCCGCCGCGGCGCCGGCGGAGTTTTCGGATTCAATCCCGGCCAGTGTGGCTGCTTCGCCTTCGTTCGGGGTGAGCACGTCGGTCAGCGCCAACAGCCCGCGCGGAACGATCGCCTCGTTGGCCGGCGCGGGATTGAGGATCGTCCGCAGCCCGGCATCCCTGGCCCGCTCGAGGCCGCGGGCGGTTGTCTCCAGCGGCGATTCCAGGCACGCGAGCAACACGTCCGCCTTGTGAAAGACCTCTTCGGGCACGGCATCCACGTCGGCGGGCGAAAGCGACTCGTTGGCGCCGGAAGCGACGCTAATGAGATTTTCGCCCTGCCGGTCGACCAGGATCAGCGCGACGCCGGAGGGCTGGCCCGGCACCGTTTTCAGGTAGCGGGTGTCGAGGTTTTCGCCGGCGAAATGGTCGAGTGCGTCGCGGCCGAACGGATCGTCGCCGACCGCGGCGATGAAGGTGACCGGCTCGCCGGACGCCCGGGCGGCGGCCACCGCCTGGTTGGCCCCCTTGCCGCCGTGGGCCCGATAAAACTCGCCGCCGAGAACCGTCTCGCCGGGACCCGGCAAGCGAGGACCGCGAATGACCAAGTCGGTGTTGATCGAACCAAGGACGATGATCATGGGAGTCCGGAGTTGAGAGTTGAGAGTTAAGAGTTATTTGTGCGAAGCCGCAAGCGGAGTTTCCACTATCCACGAACCGCTGTCAACTACCCCCTCATTTCCCGCTTCCCTCTTCCTTCTATTTCCCGATACAGAAGCGGCTGAAAATGCGATCCAACACGTCGTCGGTATAGACGGCTCCGACGACCTTGCCGAGTTCATCGAGTGCCACGCGGAGTTCTGCGGCGATCAACTCCTCGCCGGGAGAGCGGCGGGCGCGTTTCAGGCTTTCGCCGGCCAACCGGAGCGACTCGCGGCAGCGGACGGCGGTGCCCGCGACGACCCCGGCGCCGCTTGCCCCGGCCGCCAGGACGGCATCGCGGAGCGCGCGGCGCAAGGCGTCGATCCCTTCGTCGGTGACGGCGGAAGTAGGGATTTGCGGGTGGGCGCCGGCCGCCGAACGGTTCAAGTCGACTTTTGTCAGAACAACGATCCGCTCGGCGTCGGCCGTTTCGGGCAGTTGCTCCTGTTCCGGCTTGCCGATTGCCCCGGCGGCGTCGAGACAGAGAATTTGCACGTGCGCTCGACGGCCCTGTTGCCGCGCAACGGCCCGGGCTGCCTGGTCCGCACTTTGAGGGACATCGGGTGCGGTTTCCGCGGCGCTGTTTGTGGTGCCGGCCGTATCTACGAGTTGGCATTTCACCCCGTCGAGATCGAGTTCGGCGGTGAGGTAATCGCGCGTTGTGTACGGGTGTTCGGAGACGATGGCCCCGGCGTTTCGGGCCAAGGCGTTGAACAGGCTGCTCTTTCCGGCATTCGGCCGCCCGACCAAGACGGCGCGGATCAGTTGGCTGCCTTCTCCCCGCGAGGCCATTTGTTCGACCAGCTTCGATACGAGCTGTTGGGCTTCGCCCAGTTGGCGGTCGAGTTGCTCCGGCGGGATAAACGTCAGGTCTTCTTCGGCGAAATCGAGTCCGGCTTCGAGGTGGGCCAGCAATTCGAGCAGATCGTTGCGCAACCGGCCCAGCGGTTCGGCCAGCCCGCCGGCAAGTTGCGTCAAGGCGACGCCGAGCCGGCGCGGATCGGCGGCGTCGATCACCCCCAACACGGCCTCGGCCCGAGTAAGATCGATCCGCCCGGCCAGAAAGGCCCTAAGCGTGAACTCCCCCGGCTCGGCCATTCGCGCGCCGGCGCGGCAGAGCGAGCGGAGCACGGCCTCCAGAAGGGGCGGGGAACCGGGCGCGTGGATCTCGGCGAGCAGGCCGCCCGTGTAGCTCCGGCCGTCGGGCCAGAGATAGAGATCGCACGGCAGGGGCGAAGCAACGCCGGGCAGGTGCAGCGAGCCGGAAATCGCTTTTGGCGCGTCGCACGGGAGATCCTCTCCGTTGTCCGCATGGAACAAATCCCGGAGGCACGCGAGGGTTTCTGCACCGCTGATTCGTACGATTCCGCGGGCGGCGCCTCCGGGCGGGGAAGCGATGGCGGTGATCGTATCGTCGAGCGGGTACATGGGAACGCGTCGAGCTACTTCCTGCCGCGACTTCTCTTCTTTTTCTTTCGGGCCTCGCCGTCGCGCCCGCCGGCCGACCGTTTTTCCTTGGCCTTGGCCTCTGCGAGGGCTTGCGCCCGCGCCCGCGCTTTGGCGTCGGCGCGGGACTCGGTCTTATCGGCCGATTCCGGCGGTTTCGTCTTGGGCAGCAGTTGTCGCTCGGCGAGCCCCCACAGGCTGGAGGCGATGAAGTAGATGCACAGGCCGCTTGCCACTTTGAAGAAAATGAAGCCCATGAAGACCATCATGTACTTCATCATCTTCTGCTGCATGGCCTGCTGATCGTCGGTCGGGGGGGGCATGAACATTTTCTGTTGCATGATGAACAGTCCGATGGTCAGGACGGGCAAGAGGTTGAAGTAGGGTCCCAGGGTGAAGATTCCCGACCCCCCGCGATTGATGAACTCCGGCATGAACCAACTCCAGTCGTAGAGCATGTCGGGGGCGGCCAGGTTGGAGCACCAGCGGATACTCTGAGAGATCAACGGCGCCTGACGCAGCTCGATGTCGACCATCAGCGACCGGTAGAGCGCAATGAATATCGGCAACTGGATGAACAACACCAGGCAGCCGCTTAGAGGGTTGTAGTTGTGTTTGCGGAACAGCTCTTGCTGGGCCTTGGTCCGGCCCTCCATGTCCTTTTTGTACTTCTCCTGGATCTTCTTGAGTTCCGGCTGCAACTCCTGCATCTTCAGGGCGCCCAGGACCTGCTTGCGGCTTAGGGGGAACATGCAGCCGCGAACCAGGACCGTCAGCAAAATGATCGCGAGCCCGTAATTCCGGACGACCATGTAGAAGGCGTGTAGGATGTGGGACAGCGGTTCGGCCAGGAAGCCGAACCATCCATAGTAGACCAGTTCGCCCAGGCGGTAGTGGGCCAGCAGTTTCGGCTGTTTTGGCCCGGTGAAGACGGTGAACCGGCACCCCATTTCGTCGCCGGGCTCGAGTTCCCGCGTCCGGCTGATGAGCCGGCACGAGGTATCGGTCTTTTCCGGCATTTTCTCTTCGACCGGCCCCACGCGGATCGGCCACGACTCGGCGAACCATATTTCCGCCGGGTCTTCCTTCTCCGGTATCATGACTGCCGAGAAATACTGGGCGTCGACGCCGATGTAGGTAACCGATTGATCCTGCCAAGGGAGGTCTTCGACCTTGTTGTTGGCGATCTTCGAGCAGGTGATCAGTTTGGGTGTCTGCCGGTCGAGAGAGACGACCACGTCGCGGAGCCCGGCCTTGCCCCAGTTGCGGCTCACCTTGTTCGCGTACCAGGCCCCTTCGTCCGGCAACCCGGTCGGGCCGTCCAGTTGGTAGGCCACCTGGTGTTTTCTCTTGCCGGTGTTGCGGACTTTCACATCGAACATGAGGTGATACGCCGGGTAGTTGGCATTCCCCTGCTGATCCCGGGGAACCTCGGCCAGCCGGTAGGTCTTCGTGATTTCGAGCCCGAATTTCGGCAGCACGCGGCGGAATACGGCGGTGTCGCGCCCCGAGGCAACGATTTCCCAGTTGCCGGTCCGCAGGTCGAGGCCGTCGAGTTCGACGAACAGCGGCGCATCGCGGCTGCCCTGGCCCCGATCGCGGAGTTGTTCGACGATGGCCTCAATTCGCTCGACGGGAAGCCGCCGCTCGATGTCGCCCGGCGAGGACGGGAACAGGGGGCCCGCCTTTTTTCCGCGAACTGCCAGCCAAGCATTCAAAGCCTGCCGGGGGGCCTCGGTCAACTCCGTCCACTGTTCCTTCCCCTTGCGGGGAACCCGGATTTCGCCCTCGGACATGTTCAGATCCGACAGGTCCAGCTCGCGCAGGACCGGTTCCCGGACGTTCAGGTCGTCGAAGAGCCGTGCGAGACACGCGTCTCGCTTCCGCTGGTCCGCGAGTTTCCGGTCGCCGTACTGATCCAGCGTGAACAGGAAAGAAAGCGGATCGCTGCCGTCCGGACGAATCAGCTCCAAGGGGCGCCGCTCGGTTGTCGCGGTGAGCGTCTTTTCTTCGTCCTCGTTTTCTTTGTTCTTGCGAATGACCGTCAGCGTGATTTCCCGGCCGGGCCTGGTTTCCTCCAGTGCCGCGGCGAAATCCTCCGTGCCGGCGATCTCCCGGCCGTCGAGCGTCTTGATCAAGTCGCCGGGCCTGAGCCCGGCCTTTTCGGCGGGCGTGCCCGGCCCGACTATCTGCACAGGGCAACCCTTTCCCTGCAATGCCTCGTCAATCGCCGACTCGTCCATTACGAGATTGCCGAGATATCCGCTGCGGTCGTCCAGGTCGTGATACTTGTGGCTGTTCAGCTCGATCCGCGCGACGGCGCCCCCTTTGTTGGTCAGGGTAACCAGCATGCGGTACCCCGCCTCGGGATCGGCCGACCCGAGCGTGACCCACCGGGGAGGCGTTTCCGGCGTTTCCACGACGGCGGCCACCTCCGCTTCATCTCGAGGCTCTTCGGCTGCTTCCGCTTTGGGCGGTTTCTGTTTTCCGTTTTCCCGGCCCTCATTCCCCTGCTCCTCCGCCTCCTTCTGCGCGGCGACCCCGGGGGCCTTCTTCGGCGGCCGCTTCGGGGTGAAGAACATGACGTGCAACCAGAGAATTGCAAAAGAGAGAACAATGAATAGAAGAAGACGTCGTTCCATTGATTAAGGACTCTTCTGTGGAGCAGTCTGATGCTCCGCAACGGCCCGTATTGCAGAGCGATCCTACCGCCCGTCACGCAGCCGGTCACCCAGGAAATTGTCCAACTCGGGGATTTCGTAGATCTTATCGATGGTCTTTTGAACGGGATACTCCACCCGCCGGAACTGGATCGAGCTGTCTTCCAGAATGACGTAACAGGATCTTGGATCCCCGTCGCGCGGTTGCCCGACCGAGCCGACGTTAATCATCGCTTTTTCGTCGCCCAGATCGTATTCGCAACTGACTTCCTCGGGGCTGAGGAAATTGTAGCTTTCGGTGAAGATTCCGGGCACATGAGTGTGTCCCTGGAAGGCATACCGGGGGATCAGGATGAAGATTTTCTCCAGCTTGCGTTTGTTGTAGATGTCCTCGGGGAACACGTATTCATTCAAAGGGTTTCGTGCGGAACCGTGGACAAAGAGGAAGTCGCCGTCCTGATAATTCCGCGGCAGTTCACCCAGAAAAGTCCAACGTCGATCTCGATCGCTGTGTTGGCTGGTCGAGTTTTCGAGCAGTCGTCGGGTCCAGAAGATGGCCCGTTCCGCCCCGGTGTTGAAACCCTCGGGATCGAACAAAGCACCCTGGTCGTGGTTACCCAGTAGGCAGACGTCGCACTTCATGATCACGTCGATGACCTCGCAGGGATTCGGGCCGTACCCGACGAGGTCGCCCAGGCAGTAGATCTCGTCAACCTGCTGCTCTTGGATGTCGGCCAGAACCGCCTCGATGCTCTCGAGGTTGCTGTGGATATCGCTGATCAGGGCACGTTTCACGCTATCAGGCTTCCTCTGTGCCCGCCTTCAACTGCGGACGCCCCACAAAAAAACAGAAACTGGATAACGGATTACCAGAATATCACAGTGTAGGGTGGATAGGTTGCCGGGTCAAGCGGGGATAACCCCTTGATTTGGTGTGACCTACTTGTCAAGCTGGGAAACGGATCATCGGAAGGCGAATCGGAGAACCGGATGCCATTTTTTCCATGCAGGGACGATCTGCCGCTTATGGGTGGTGTGTTATGCGAATTGTGGCTTTGGAAACAACGGAGATGATCGGCACCGTAGCTGCCATGTGCGATGGTAAGTTGTTGGCAGAGAAAGAGTTAGATCCAAGCCAGCGCAGTGCGCAGTCGTTGGCCCCCGGTTTGAAGTCGCTGCTGGAGGAGGTGGCCTGGCTGCCCTCCCATGTCGAACTCGTGGCGGTGACCGCCGGGCCGGGATCATTTACCGGTCTTCGGGTGGGAATGGCCACGGCCAAGGTCTTTGCCTATGCGGCCGGGGCCGAAATTCTCGGGATCGACACGCTTCAGGCCATTGCCCGGCGGGCGCCCGAGGACATTGAGGGACTTTCGGTGGCGGTCGACGCCCAGCGCGGGGAGGTCGTTGCCCGGTCGTTTCGCCGGGCTACGGACGGTTGGTTCGAGCCGGTCGATCGCGCAGGCCTGGTCGATGCGGACACCTGGTTGACCGGTCTGCCGCCGGGCACGATCCTGAGCGGTCCGGTCCTGCGGAAGTTGGCCGATCGAGTCCCCAACCGGGTGACGATGCTTGACCCGCAATACTGGTCTCCCAAGGCGGCCGATGTTGCAGGGCTCGCGGCGAGGGATTATGCGGCCGGCCGTCGCGACGACATCTACCGGTTGGCCCCCTTCTACTCGCGGCGGAGCGCGGCCGAAGAGAAATGGGAAGTGGATAGTGGATAGTGAAAAGCCCTGGCACTGCGTGCCAGGGTTCCATGTGAACTCTGAGCAGCCCGGTTCAGGAATCGTCCGGAACCGTCAGCAAGTCGAACCCGCTGACGTCGTCGTGAAGGCGCGTTGCCTTTGCGTCGAGGATTTCGTAGAGGATTGCTTCGCCGACCAGCCATGTGGCGACTCCGGGCCTCAGGCAACCGGTAGTTGTTTGCCCCGAGCGGCCCAGCGCGGCGTGAAGGTGGAGCACGGGTTTGCCGTCCGCGTCGGGTGCAAGGACTCCCAGGCCGACGGTTTCGTGGGCCCCGTCGACCGGCAGCAGCATCGGCTCCGGCGGCATCGCGTCGGATCGCCGGGGGCCGACCACGACCTGCCCTTCGCCGATCCCGCCGACCAGAACGACGTGCGCGACGGAAACGCCCTGCTGTTCGGCGAACTGCTCGATGCACTCGGGTAGGCGGTCACCGTCCTCCAATCGAATGACGAACACGCGGCCGGTCCGGCCCTCGGATACTTTCATGGTCTGCTGCCTACTTGTCCAACCCGGCGAGAACTTCCTGTGCCTTCAGGTCGAACGGGAAGGAGACGTAATGGACGAGCCGGCGTCGTTCGATCTTGATTTTTGCCTTGGTGGCGGGATCGCTGGCGGCGGCGGCGGCGCGATTGTCGAAATCGGCGTAGATTTTGCTTGTTGCGGCCCGCCCTTTCGTATACGCCTGCTCGGCATCCGGCCCGAGTGTGCCGACGGCGGCGTCAAGCCGGGTAAGCGTTTGCGGGGTGGGTTGCCAACCTTTTTCCGGGCAGTTGCCCGCATACTCGCGGAGTTGCCCCGCCCAGTAGATTGTTGCAAGGACGTCTTTCGGGTACGATTGTCCCGGCTTGATGGCCGAGATCATCTCGATCAAGTCGTCGGTTCCCGCTTTGTAGCCGCGTTTGCTGAATCGCAGCCACGCGATGCCCTGCAACGGCAACAGCAGGCCGGGGCGCTCGATTTTTAGCTCTTCCAGATGTTTGAAGGCGGCGTCGCGTTCGTGGGCCTTCATCAAGACCAGTCCGTACAAGAGGCGCGGTTCGAGTTCCTTCCCGGCGAGTTGCGCGGCGTCGGAAAAATGGACCTCTGCGGCCGCCGGGTCAATCTCGTCCTGCCGCAGATGGCCGGCCAACTGGCGGATCGCCTTCTTGGCGTCTTCGGTCAATCGCGGGGGCCGGTCGTCGGGAAGGAAGAGTTTCGGGGCCTGTACGCCGCGGAGCCGCTGGGCTAACCCCGGCATGGTCCCCTTGAGATAAGTGAACAACTCGGTCGGTTCGAGTTGGTTGTTGCGGTCCTTGTCGGCGGCGCCGGAATAGGCATGCGTAAGGAGCCAGGGGAACAGGCTGGCCTTGTTGTCATCAAGCGCCAATCCCCGCTGGCCGGCGCTGCAACTTGCGATCGCGGTGACCGTCCGCAGCGCGGCACGACCCGCCGGCGCCTTCAGGGTCCGCATCATCTCCGCCGTCGACGGCTGCTTTCCCAAATTGCTGGTGTCTCCGTGGCTGCAATCCAACAGCAAGAGCTTCTTTTTCGAAGGACATTGCTCGAACTGGTCGACCAACCACTGTAGCGGCAGACCGCTGGTTTCCATCCGTATCATGCTGAAATTCTTCGGCGCCAGGTAAACCTGGCCGTCGTCGTCCTTGTAGGCACGGCCGCTTACGTAGACGATCACGCTGTCCGTCGGTTTGACGGCGCTGAGATAATTGGGGATCCGCTGTTCCAGCGAGACAAGGCTCTCGTCGGTCAGAACGCAGACCTGGGCGGGTAACATGCGATATCGCTTGATCAGGGCGCTGCGGATCAGGGCGACGTCGGCCAGCGCGGTGGGTACGGGGCTGACCATGGCGTCCTCGAAGCTCTGATTGCCGATCAGGATCGCCCACCGGCTCAGATCGGACGTTCGCGTTGCCGCGACCGTCATTGCGACGGGGCTCGCTGCCCCCGGCTGATCGTGGGTAATGGCCACTTCGTCCCCCTTTCGGAGGTCGGTCACGTTCGCGGTTTCGCTCTCCAGGGTAATCTCGCAGGGCGGCCGGACGACGTAGGTGGTTGGCTGCGTCCGGCCCGTTACCAGGACGTTGATCGTTCCCGAGGCGTGTTCGACCGTTTGTATCACCCCCTGCTCCCGGATAATCCGCTCGGCGTCGACGCGGACGATCTTCGTGTCGTAGTCGACCGAGGCCTTGTCACCCGGTTGCAGGTCGGCCAGTTTCAGGAGCTTTTCGTTCAGCGACCGCAGGCGGTTGAGGGTGAATTCGCAATTGGTCGCCACGGGGAGCGTTAGAATCGAGGCGTCGGGGCCTTCGCCCACCGCAACCGTCAGTTGGCCCGCTACGGGGTTCACGTCGCGGACAACGCCGTTGGCGGTGAGCACGCGCTTGGCGCTGAGTTTCGTAGCCACGCGCCCCGCGTCTTCACCCATGTGGTGAACCACCACGCGGTCGCCGACTTGCAATTCCTTGATGGTAACCTTCTGTCCGTGGAGGTTGTCCTGTTCGTTGAACTTGATTGGCAAGTCGTCGGGCACGCTGATCTTCAGTTGCGTTTCTTTCGGTTTGCCTGCTTCCTGGAAGGCGAGCGTGAACGTACCCTCGTCGGGTGTGACGGCGGCGATGCGGCCGGAGGTGATGTCGGGCCGGGAAGCCCAGATTACCGTAATTCGCTCCCCCTTCTTTCCCTGGAAGGAGTCCTCGATTGCCTCGCCGTAGAACATTTTGACGTGCTTCAAGAAGTCGTCGTCGACGACGGCGTCTTCCACGACGGCACGATCTCCCGACCTCAGGTTTTCGAGCAGAACAAACCGGCCGTTGACAAGGATGCTGTCGCGCGGTTCGATACTGATTGGAATCGGCTGGCCGTCCGCCGATTCCATGACGAAGCGCATTTCGTCCCGATAGACGTTGCGGATTACCCCCTGGAGGGATTCTTTCTTGACGACCTCCTTGGGCGCCTCCGGGGGTTCGGGCAAGAGCATGGCGATGCAGAGCATTACGGAGAAGCAGAGTGCGAGGATGGCGAACAGGCGCATTCGCTTTTTCTTTTTTGCTTCGGCAGCCGCGACAGTCTGTTCCTCCAGGTCGGGCTCGCCGTCGGGCACGGCGACCTGCAACGGGTCGTGCCGCAGATCGCGCAGCACGTCCGCCGCCGACTGGTAGCGGTGCGATTGTTCCTTGGCAACGAGCCGCTGGATAATCAGCGCGAGGTCTTCCGGCACGCCTTCCAGGACGCGGTTGATTGCCGGCAGCCGGCGGTCGGCGGCGGCGTGCCACATCATCCAGGCGATCTGCTTGTCACGGCCGTAGCTGTCCAGCCCCGGGAAGAGGGTCTCGAACTGTCCCCCGCACACCAGCTCGTATGCCGAAAACCCCAGGGAATAGAGATCGCTGGCCGGGCCGACGGCGCCGAAGGCATTGGAGACCAGCTCCGGGGCCATGTACTTGGTGGTGCCCTTCAACAGGCTTCCCCCGTCGCTGCTTGCCCGGCGGGCAAGCCCGAAATCACCGATTTTTACCCGTTTCTGCTTGTCGACGAGCATGTTGCTCGGCTTGACGTCCCCGTGAATCACCCCGTTGCCGTGCAGGAAGTGTAAGGCGTTGAGGCAACCGGCCAGGACCACGCGAAGGTAATCGAGGTCGATCGGTTCGCCGCCGGGGCCCGGCGCCAGATTACCCTGCATCAACTCCAGGATAAGCCAACCTCGCGGGCGCACGATATCGTAGATGGTCAACACGTTCGGGTGCTGCAACTGGGCAAGCAGTTGGGCCTCGCGCCAGTAGTTCGCCAACTGTTGCTCGTTGGTCAGGAATTGTTGATGGATCTGCTTGACGGCGACCTCGCGTCCCAGGTCGCGGTCGCGCGCCCGATACACCATGGCAAAATCACCGCTGGCAATCGTGTCGACTATTTCGTAGCGTGAAGCATCCATTGTGCGATCCCTGCCAATCTCGTTAATTTTCCCCCAGCAAAACGTTGATCCTCTCTTCGAGTTCTTTGTCTCTGTCGCGGCTTCCGGTGACGCCTTTCGCGAATTCTCCCCGTTCCGCTCTGAGCAGGCTGAGCACCTTGCGGTAACACATTCGCTCCGTGCTGTAGTCGCCGCGCAAGTGAGCTTGTTCGGCTCGGCGGAGCAGAACCTGGTACGGTTTCAACGGTTCCCCCGTAATCTCGATGCCGTGGTCGGCAAAGAACTTGTCTCTGATATGAAAGCGGGCCCTTTCCTTGCGATTCCGGCTCGTTTTGTCGGGCGGGCTGAAATCGACCATGACGAGAATGATCGAAAGGACCACGCTGAATATCAGGGCGCCGAACAGGACCAGTGGATTGACCGTCTTCGATTTGACCTCTGCTTCCTTCTTGTCCTTCTTGGTCCCTTCGCGAAGCTGCAATTCGGGAAGCTTTCCGTCGTCCAGGTGAAGCTTGGATTTGGCCGTCTCGGCGGAAATGAACCGGGCGACCTTGCGGGCAGGGGTCGGGGTTTGCGATGCCTGGGCGCTCCGCGCGCTGACGCCGAGGTAGGACGCGGCCATGCTGGCAAGCGTGCGACCCCCGCGAGGCGAATTTCCCGACAAAAAGGAGCTGGCAATCGCGGAGGGCGACATCGACTGCTTCGGCTGCCCGGTGGAGGCGGGAGACGGCGGAGTCGACGGGGTCGCGAGGGTTGCCCCGCCGTTTGCCGCTTGCGCTCCCGACCATTTCGATTCCGGCGGCTTTGTCGCCGTTCCGGCCGGCGCCGGGCTGGGGGCCGGCGCCGGGCTGCTCGGTGTGGAACTGGGGGCCGCGGCAGGACCGCTTGGCGGAACGGCAACGGACGGCGTTGACGACGGGGGAGTCGCAGGCGTCGCGGAAGGGGGCGTTGCCGACGGAGGAGCCGCAGGTGGGGGCGTTGACGACGGCGGAGGCGCAGGTGTTGCGGAAGGGGGCGTTGACGACGGCGGAGTCGCGGGCGAGGGCTTTGCCGACGGAGGAGCCGCAGCAGACGTCGCGGAGGTTTTTGCGACGGCCGCCAACGGCGCCCCGGGGGCGCCGGATGCGGTCGGCGGCACCCAGATACGCCCGCCGCACTTGGTACACGTCGTGTAGCTCCCCGCCGTCTGGTTGGGAAGCTTCAAGAAGTCTTTACATCGAGGACACTGGAGCTTAATGGACATCGAACTGTCTAAAATTCCGTTCCGAAGTACAAGTAGTTCAGCAAAAACGGCCCGACAATAATCAGCACCGTTGCGACCATGATCAGCACGCCGGGCAGCAGCATGTTGACGCCCGCCTCGCCGGCGATGGTCTCGGCGCGTTGGCTTCTCTTCAACCGGAGCACCTCGGCCTGGGTGCGGAATATCTGGGCCAGCGGCGTCCCGAGATTCTCTCCCTGGAGAATCGAACCGATGATGTTCGTGATTTCGTCGTCGTTGAGCCGGTCGCGCATGGCCTTAAAGGCTTCCGTCCGCGTTTTTCCGAGGCTCATGTCGGTCATCACCCGGCCGAACTCCTCGGCGACGGGGTGACCTTTGAACTCCTTTACCGATTGCTCCATGGCGTGGAGGAAGGTCGAGCCGGCTTCCATCAGCAGTGTGAGCAGGTCGAGCAGAAACGGCATGCGGCGTTTGATGTCTCGAAGCCGGGTTCGCGCCCGGACCGCCAGACGGTGCCGCAGGAACCAGGCGGTCAGCAGGACGGCAACCGGCGCGAAGTACAATCCGGTTGTTCCGAGAATGCTGAGGAACAGATAGACATAGACCGGCGTGAGGAAAATCGCAATCAATTCGAGCTTGCCGAGATACTCCTCGGCCAGCCAGAAGCGCGGCAGCCCGGCGCCTTGGATCTGGCGATGGATGATGGGCATGCTGTCGCGGAAGACGGCCCGGTTCATCACGGCCAGCATCCCGACCGCCGGCTGGAACACGCGGTACAGAGTATCGGCCCGCCGCAATTCGTTGATCCGGCTGATGTCGTAGCGCCACTCGGCGCCTTGTTCGATGTCTTCGCTCTGCAGCACCATGATGAACCACCGCACGACAATGGCGACCGCCGTGCCGACGAGCGCGCTGGAGAGCAACAGGAATTGCGTTCCGGGAGGCGCTGCTGCGAGTAGGGGGTACATCATGTCAAATGTCCGGATTCAGGATCACGCGGGCCCACAAATAAGCAACTACGTTCAACACGACCGCAACCGCCAACAGGACTTGCCCGAACATCTTCGTAAACAACAGTGTGGTGTTATGCGGGTCGACGAAATAGTAGACGACCAGGATGATCGGCGGCACCATGGCCATGTAAACGGCCGACTTTCGGGCCTGTGCCGTTTCCGACTTGACCTTGCGCTCCAGTCGCTGCATTTCGAGCACCGACTGTGCAATTCGCTCGACGGTTTCATTCAACCGGCCGCCGCTCTCGTGGCTTGCCTGCATGGCGGCGGCAAACAGGGCGAAATTTTCGCTTTCGAGCCGTTCCTTTGCTTCGTTGAGCGTCTGGTCGATCGGCTTCCCCATGTTGTACTCGGCCACGATCTGGTGGAATTCGGCATTGATCGGCTTCGGGCACTGCGAGGCGAGGATGTCCACCGACTGCGCAAGCGACAATCCCGCCTTGATTGCGTTGGCCAGCGTCACCATCGCGTCGGCCAACTGGTCTTCGATTTGCTGGCGTCGTTTTTCGGCCATCCGCCGCACCATGTACCACGGCGCCGCCATCAGGAAGAACGATATCAAGAAGGCGAAGACCAGATTGTCCAGGAAGAGCCAGAAAGCGAGAAACGTGCAACCGAGCAGCACCAGCCAGACAATGAGGTACTTGCGCAAGTGCCGCGTCGACGCCCGCAGACGCCGGAGCTTCTTCGTAAGGTCTTTCTCGATCCAGCCGAACAACCGCCCGAACTCCGCCCGGCAGGAATAGCCCAGCGTGCCGACGGTCAGCCCCACACAAAGGGAGCCCAGCCACTGGTTAATATTTTCCATGATTGCCGGTCCCTTCTATCGGTCGCTTTCTGCCGGGCGGCCGTCCTCCTCCGGTTCGCGGCCGTAAAGAAACTCCAAGTCCAGCAGCTCTTTTGCTATCAGCGAAGCGACGAACGTGGGCAGGTAGCCGGTCGGCAACAGCGCCGTACCGCTGCGGTAGTTGAAGATGTCGTTGACGATAATCTGCTTTTCCTCGGGATCGTAGCGGGTGACTTCGGAGACTTGCGTGACGATCCGGCTGCCACCCGGCATGCGGCTGATGTGAACGATCAGGTCGATGGCCGAGGCCACCTGGCGGTGGATCGAGCTGACGGGCAAATCGGCCCCCATCAGCACGAGCACTTCGAGACGCTCGATCACCTCGCGGGAACTGTTGGCATGGACCGTGGTCATCGAGCCGTCGTGGCCGGTGTTCATCGCCTGGATCATGTCGAGCGCTTCCCCGCTACGGCACTCGCCCACGATCACGCGGTCGGGCCGCATCCGCAGGGCGTTCTTGACCAGATCGCGGATGGTGTACTCCCCGGCGCCTTCGATGTTCGGCGGTTTCGTCTCCAGCGTAACGACGTGCTCCTGGTGCAACCGTAGCTCCGTCGTATCTTCGATCGTGATGATCCGTTCCTTGAAGGGGATGAAGCTGCTGAGGATGTTCAGCATGGTGGTTTTGCCGGTGCCGGTTCCGCCGCTGACCAGGATATTGCGGCCGTCGATCACGCTTGCCCGCAGAAACGCCGCCGCCGCGTTCGAAATGCACCCCATCTCAATCAGGTCGTCCATGGTCAACCGCTGGGCGGGGAATTTCCGGATCGTCAAGGTCGGACCCTTCACGGCCAGCGGGGGGATGATGGCGTTGACTCGGGACCCGTCGGGTAATCTCGCGTCGACCAGCGGCTGGCTCTTGTCGATTCGCCGGCCCACCTGGGCCACGATCCGCTCGATGATCGCTTCGGTAACCTCGTCCGAGATGAAACGCCGGCCGCTCTGTTCCAGCAGCCCCGCTTGCTCGACGTAGATTTGATCGCTGCGGACGACCATGATTTCCGTGATCGTCGGCGCGCGAAGCAGGTCCTGGAGCGGCCCGAAACCGAAAACCGTGTCCTTCAGATCCTTCTTCAACGTCCGGAGGATCGCGTACTTCCGCAACTGCTCGTGCAGGTGCGGGCGGACCAGGTGGAAGATGTCGTTGAAATTCTTCTCGACGCGGCCTACCTGCTGGCTGATGTCCCGGCATTCCGCAAGGTTCAACTGGTCGCGGCAGAACTTCAGCAAACCGTGCAGCTCCGATTCGCGTTCCGGAACCAGCGTGGCCGGAACGTCGAACTCGTTCGACGTCAGCGCGGCCAGGTCGAAATACTCCTCCGCGCCGATCTCCATGATCAACTGGTTGACCAGTTGATCGCGAAGCGTAATGCCGGTGATCTCTTCGAGCAGGGCCTCGTTGTCTTTGCCGAAGACGTCCAGTTCCCGGCAGACGTCCTCGATGTTGTTTTCCAACAGGAGGATGCTCTCGGGGTCGCCGCCGCGGTTTGCCTCGAACTCGTAGAGGTCCAGCCGCTCGAGCAGCTTGCGGTGGATGCGTAGTTCCAGGTCGGCCAGGATGCTGCGGAGGTGCGACTCCAGCTCGATGCGAGTAATGGCGGCGGCCTTTTCGGCCTCGAACGTGAGGGTGAAGGGCCAGATTCGAACCTTGGTCCCCGGCTCGAACACGGCCGTTTGCTCGCCCGACACCTCTTCGTCGCCGACGACACAGCTATTGAGCCCCACGTTTCTCAACTGGAGCTTGCCGTCGGTTGCCCGCACCACGGCGTGCTGGCGCGAGACCAGGGGGCTCTGGAGCACCACCAGGTTGTTCGGATCGCGGCCGATGGTGACCTCGGCATCGTTCACCTCGATCATCGACCGCCGGCTTTCGCTGATTTTGTTGAACCAGATTTTCATGGTATTGCCGCCTTCTGCCCTTGGCCTGTCGCTCGTTTATTTCTTCCTGCCTTCCCGGTCGTGCAGCAGGATCCCCACGCTGCGGAAGTCCGTTGCCTGCAAAACGTTCCAGAGTTTCTCGGCTTGTGGTTCCAAGCGTCCGTTCTTTTCCTTGACGCTGATGGTAAGGACGTTTTCCTGGGTCTGGCGGCCGCCGTACGCGTCGAGCACGTTGGCGCTGCCAAGGCGGTTTCCGATGGCGAGCACCGTGAACGGGCCGATCCGGTCGATGGTCCCCATGGGGTTGCGCAGCCCCGGTGGCGGTATGAGCGGTGCGCCCCCGGCCCCACCCGACGGCATGGCCGGCGTCGGCGCCGACTGCAACTTCGCAACCAGGAAAGTCACCTTGTCACCCGGCACCAACAGCGACGGGACAAACGCGCGGTTGTCCACCGGGATGAACATTGCCCGTTCGCCTTCCTCCAATTCGAGTTGCTGCGGCGGCGTCCTCAAGTCGTCGCGCAACAGGAGCGACGACTCGGGAAGCGTCCGCCAGACAGGCTCCCCGATCACGGTCGGCAGGCTTTTGTAGCGGTACGCGAGCTTGTCGAGGTTGCCGATCGACGCCTTGGGAATGCTCACCCGGGTCAATTTGTTGTCCGAGAGCTTGTCGCCCCGGTTGATGGTCACCTTGGGCTTGACCGCGATGAAGTCGACCGTCTCGACGACGTCTCTGGCCCGCCTGTTCAAGTAGGCGAAGTTGAACAGCGCCGCGGCAATCCCCAAGAAAATTGCTATAATCAGGCCGTGGATGGCTTTCATGTGTCTTTACTTTCCTTTGGGTTGGCGTTTCTTGGAGTCAATATCAGCAATCCCCGCGTTTGGCCGTTTTCGTCCGTGCCCAAGCGGACGTCGACCCAACCGATCGGCCCTCCCGGCGGGGCGCCGTAACGCACGCACCACGCCGAGCCCGTACGCTGCCAACCGGTTGCCGTCTTCCAATCGCGCCCGGCAAACCAATCGTCGTAGACCCGCTTCCAGCTTTCGGCCGGTTCGGGGCCCTCGAAACCGATCATGCCCCCTCCGCCCGCCACCCTTAACGAAAGGGTCTTGCGGCACTCCGGCGGCACGGGGAACTCGGGCAACTTGGGAAAACCCGCACCCAGCGCCTTCCCCGACTGGAACGTGTACAACGTCCACGCCCTGGGGCCCATTGGGGTCGCCAATCCCCAGACTACCACGCGGCGGGCGGGGTAGGCAAGGTTTGTCCCCGGTGGGGAACTGGAAACGGGAGGGGTTGTCCGGGTACCCACCACCAGCGGGAACCCGCTGCTCAACTCGTAAAGCCGCCACTTGCCCGGTTCCTCCTCGACCGGTTCGTGTCGGGCAAGCTGGGTAAGAAATTCGGCTTCTGACGGCTGTATGACCTCGGTGGGAAGTACCTCCCGGCCGACCACCTCCCGGCATGCGGACCGCAGCGCCAGGGCCGCCCGGGCCTGATCGCACTCGACCGACTGCCTCCGTACGGACCATGCCAGATCGCCGAATTCCAGCGAGTGGAGCCTTCCCGGATTGCCCAGACCGTCGGCAACCATGGATCCCACCCCGGCGTTCGATGGGGCGTCGTCCTCCGCCCACCAAATCAACACCTGGCGTCCGAAACCGATGCCCAGCACCAGCACGATGATTGTCAGCAGAGAGTTGGTTGCCCAGGTCGCCGCCCGCTTGAGGAGTGTGGCATGGCTGCCCGATTCCGGCGCCTCCTTCTCCGGCGCCCCATTCTCCGACGCCTGATTCTGGTCCGTCGCCATGGTGTTACGGGAGCGCTTCCAGAGTTTGCTGGTACTTTTCGAGATCGGCGAGCTTCTGCTTGATGATGGGTTCTTCGGCGTTGATGGCGCCCCAGTTCCAGTATATAGCGTCCGTTTCCCGCCCCTCCATGATGTCTTCCCTTCCCCGCTCGATTTTTCTGAGCACGCCTTTGTAATAACCGACGAAGCTGCCGGTCATTCTCTCGGCCAGATTGGGAACCTCTTTCTCGTCGCCCTCCTCCGGTCTGCCCTGGATGCGGTCGATCAGGTCCTCGACCTTCTCGTCCACGTCGCTGCGTTCCAGGGTGCAGAAACCGACTCTCGGATGGTAGTCGCGGTAGCCGCCGCCCGACGCGAAGAGATTTTGGGCATATTGCCTGAACTCGGGCTCCCTGTCGAGCACCTCCAACTCCCGTTCGTAGTTCCAGTAGTTGCACAGCGAGTTCATCGCGTTGAAGTGGGCCATCCTCAGGTCCGGAAAATCGGGGAGTCTGTAGAGCGGGTCGCCCTCCGGCTCGTCGGTCCGCCGCTCGTTGTTGTGGTCCAGGCCCATGTTTCTGAACTGCCACTTGTTGTGGAGGAGTTTGGCGTGTGCCCGCAGATGGTACTCCGGCATCTGGCGCAACAGGGGGAATTTTCGCGACATGCTCGCGTTGCCCCGCAACTCCTCATTGGCCGGGTCGAGCAGATCGCGGCGGACGGCGATCGTCCCGAGCATCGGGCCGCGGACCACCGGATGGTCCACCCGGGGGTCCGAAAGCGACTCTACCGGTCCGGGGGAACCCGCGCTCATGCCAGCATCATCCGGCCAGTACGGTGGCCGCTGGTTCATACCCCGTTCCGTGCGGTGCGACCACGCCACGTGCCGGGCGACGCTCAGACCGCGGACCTTCCACGCCCAGCCGGTTCCGACGTTGATGATAAACGCCATGATGATTATGAGGATCGGCAACGCCAGCACCATTTCCAACGGGGCCAAACCGTCTCGGGAAGAGCCGCGCGGTCTGTTCGCTCGAATACGCATGGCCTCACCTAGTGGGGACTAAACAACTTGATGTCTTCCGTGGTCAGACCCCCGAGGTCCGGCAGTTGGATGCCGGTCAAGCCGGGCACGGGGGGCTCGGTTTGCAGGATGTTGACCAGCGCCGGCGTGGTCGCCGGCACCAACTGGCACGTCCAATGCTGGTTCCACAGGTCCCAGCTATCCGCCACCCCCGGCTGCCGGCCGACGCCCCAATAGGGTTCGCCGGCCGCCGCGCCCGTCGAGGGGATGTCTATCTGAAGGCGGTTTCCCGGGAGGCCGCCGATCGTTCGCCGGTTGCTCGGATGATGGTGAATCCACACCAAACGACGGTGCGGTACAAAGATCCTCACCTGGGCGTAGGCGACGCGGTCTCCTTCCAGCGGGTTGAAGAACACCTTCGGCGCCAAGAGCGACCTCTTCTTGCAATAGGCGACGCCCACAAACGTAAACTCTTCCTCCAGGTGCACCGTCGAATTGGCTACCTTGTCGCCCTCGGTCCTGATCACAAAGGGCAAGTTCCGGTCGGGATATTCCTCCTTCAGCAATTGATTCAGATAGCCGCACGTGAAGCCGCGCCACAGGTTCCCGAACTGGCACATCCTCGCACAGTAGTCGAAACCGGCCATCACCTCGTTGTTCCAGGCGTTGAGGTATCTGTGCGCCAGCGAGTTGCGCTGCTCGCGGGCGCGGAGGACGACGTCCACCGGCGCCGACATCGGATCGTAGACGGGCAGGGAGGGGTCGCCGGCCTCGCTCCCGCCGCCGACCGGTTCGACCGGATAGGTCCGCCACAGGGCCCCGACCGTGCCCCCCTCGCTGTACGGCACCGGGTTCGGTTCGCCGCCGGAGACGCGGAACTGGCGGCCGTTCCGCATCGCGGCTTCCCCCGCCGCCGTCTGTGCTATTTCGGGAAAGGCCTCGAACAGCGATTGCTGGTACTTGGGGATCAATTCCTCCGCAAGGATCAACTCGAAGAACGGCAGGGTGTACTCGCTGTATTTCGCCGCCCACTCGCTGAATGTGGTGACGGCCTCTTGTTCCAGCGGAATCTTCTGAGTGATCGCCGGTCCCAGCGGGCCGAAACCGCTCGAGCGCCGGTCGCTCGGGAAACCCGGGCTCCTCAACCACAGGTGACCGCGCCACGAGGGCGCCTGCGACTTGCTGAATACCGGGGCCACCTGGGCCCACGCCTCCAGGACGGAGGGTACGTACGATTCCGAATTCCGGTCGCGGGCCTCACGCATGATCGCCGTCAGCGAAAATATCTCGCAGAGAAGGTGATTCGTGTAGGCCAGCCCGTTCATCCCGCGGGTGAGGATCAGCGCCCCGGAATACGCGGTGGCATCGGCCGAGTTTTGTAGACGGATTTTGCCGTCGACCTCCCTGCCGACGTTCACCATCATCCCGTACAACATCAGCAGAATCAGCACCGTGAAGATGGTGATGATGCTGATCGATCCCCCCTCGTCCCGGTGAACGCGCACCGGCAACCGCAGCACGCCGCCGGCAATCCGCTTTCCGATTTTGACGCTAGTCCTGTACATAGGGAAGCACCGGTATCTCGCCCTCGTTCTGCATGGTGGCCGAAGCGTGCAATAGATACTTGTAGACGTCTCCCGACGGCTGAATTTTATCGGCCACGTAGTCGGGGATGCCCTCGGGGTGGACCACGCGCCGCGCCAGCAGCCGCCCGGGGCCCGGCAAAAGCGCCAAGTTGTGGTAGACCGTCACCGTTACCGTGTCCTGCCAGCCGACTTCGTTGGGATAGAACTGCCCGGGGTCATAACCCTTGTAATAAGGCCCGCCCCAAGGGTTATACAAGGGAGGCTCCGAATTCTTGTGGAAAAACTGGACCCGGAGCCACGTGTTTTCCATGACGTAGGCCAGCTTGTTTCTCAACCGCGCCGATATCCTCGAGTTCGACGTGGAGCTGGGGACCATGGTTTTATATGCCGAGTCGAGCGCGTCGTTTGCATAGGTGGCGTGTGGCGGGATCGTCAGCCCCAGGTCGCGCGAGGGGCCAATCGGCAACAACGCCATCCCGGCCGACGTGATGATCTTGCGCTGCTTCGGCGTGTATTGGCTCATGTCGATCGTATAGGTCAACCCCCCCCTTCCCGGCCCGAAGCTCGAGTCCGTCGGATCGACCACCGGTATGGTGTGATCTTCGGCGGTCACGTCGAACGGGAATCCGGTGAGGCCGATGCGGTTGCAGCCCTCCGGCGGCGTCATCTGCGATGGAATCCACACGATGGCGCTGCGCGCCGCCGCAAACGCCGAATAGTGAACCACGACCGTCGCGACCATCAACTGGCTCACCTGTACGATAAACAGCATGATTATGACGAAGAAGGGCAGGGTCAGCACGAAGCCGAGGCTCTGCACCCCGCCGACCTCATCGCGGTGCAACTCCATGATTCGCGACCACCGGGCCCGCGAATGGTTGAAGCGGAGGATCAGATAGAGGCACGCCACCAGCACCAGCAGCAACGCCGCCCACGGCAAACAGGCCAGCAAGATCGCGCGACCCATGGCGCTTCCTCTACTTACATTAGAGTCACCAGCGAAAACCGGACGATTACGACCGCCCCAACCGCACTGGGAGCGAGGTGCAACGGCGCCCGCAACAGTTTAAGGTCCTCCTCGTTGGGAGGAGCCCAGCCGAATATCCGCAAAAGACAAACCAGCCGGCGAAACAACAAACAGCTCAGTCGCCACGGACCGACTCGCCATATCAACACAATCAATGCCAAACAGGCCGCCAGCACAAACGTCCAAAGCGCGGCAGTGAGCCCCTGGTTCAAACCAAGGAACGCACCTACCATTGCCATCAGTTTCACGTCGCCGCCACCGACACCTTTGAGCATCACGAAGCAAAACAGCACCAGGAAGCCGCAAGCGACCAGGCCCCCGAGGCTGTGCCACGCACCGATGTGGCCCCACGGCTTGAGCTGGTCGCCGGTTACGGCTCCCGCCGACAACAACACGTCACCCACGACATTCAGCAACAGCGCCGTCAACATGCCGGAGTAGGTCGTCCAGTTGTAGATCTTACCCTGGGCAAGGTCGGTTACCGTAGCGACCAAGACAAATCCCAGCAGCAGAACCGTAACCAGCATTAGCCTGTGGGCCTGACCTACGAGCCCTGTTTGACGGTGTCCACGCTGTCAGTCAAGTCGCTGATGCCCGTGTCGAAATAGGCCTTGATCTTGGGCCAGCCCACCTTGAGCAAGAAGATCAAGATCGGCAGCGCGATCGCCCCGATGATCAAGATTGTTTCAAGGCTGACCGCACCTTCTTCGTCCTCATGCACACGGCGCAAGAGGTCCAGCAACGATGCTCTTTCCATAATCACGCTCCTGTCGAAAACAGTTAACTGTGTTCCCGTCACAAATCGTCAAAAATTAAAACGCGCACAAATCGAATTCACATGAACGGCCAGGAGACCATCACGCAGATCATCTCGTAAACCAACTGCATGATTCGCGGGCCGGCCCACATAACGAACGCGACCATCGGCAGAATCACGCCGAGCACCAGCACATAATCCAGGGCGGCCGCACCACGCCGCGATGCTCGACGCTCCTTGCCGGAGGCAGCGAATCGGGCGTGTTTCCTCGAGGCGGCCATCTCTCGGACTCCCTAATAATAACCTGTCTCGTGGCTGCTCGTATTTTGCACGAAAACAAAAACGGGAATGAAAGTTGGGCACGCGCACCGCCCCTTATCCATCTCGTTTCCGTTTTCCTCTACAATGCTCCACGCTCCCGGAATTGTCGCATGTTTGCCGCTATTTTGCAAGCTGTCGACAGATTTCTTGCCTCGGGCAACCGCTCCTCCGGGCTATATGGTAGTCTTCGCTAAGCCAAAACTCTCCCGTCCGCTTATCCATTATACACGCGAATTTCTGACATCGTACACGCGGATTTCTGACATCGTTTCAGCAACAAGGTGTAATGGAGCAAGAAACGGCACGTTTCCGCCAACGAATGGGCCACAAACCCGCCACGAGAGGGGGATGCCGGGCGAAACAACAAACAAAGAAGCACTGTCATGGCCGAATTTGCTTTTTTAGATGGGCGCGTACATTGATCGCTACTACGCGAATGTAGCTTTTTTTCAACTCGGTGTCCAGTGACTTGATGGCTGCCGGCACGTCTCGTCAG